>ERZ761602.3950-NODE-3950-length-19959-cov-5.090535_pt1 | contig 19959 bp, 15 predicted proteins | sample MGYA00512165_ERZ761602 | MGnify/ENA primary metagenome ERZ761602 (study PRJEB28899, sample SAMN02445085) | bioreactor sludge metagenome | biome: EBPR sludge; isolation source: Thorneside wastewater treatment plant | place: Australia: Brisbane, Thorneside... | reverse complement strand
CTCGATCGCGCGTCCTCCCGTCGATGGTGCGCTTCACGGTCGACTACTTCGGGGGCTGGCGCGAGGAAGACTTCCTCTGCCGCGAGTGTGGGTGGCAAGGCGTCGGCTCGCAGTTGACGCCTCGGATCGGCGCCGCGCTCTTCGTGCTCGACTGTCCGCGCTGTCGCTCCGCCGTGGCGGGGGGCTCGCACCCGACGCACGAAGACGCACAGGAAGCCGCGGAGCGTGGCAACGCCGAAGCGGTCCAGTGGTTGCGCCGTCACCCACGCTCCTGACCGCGGTCGGTTGAGCTCGCCGGATCGAGATCACCCCGACGAGCTCGTCGGAGCGAGCTCGCCGGCGCTCGACCGACCCGTTGCATCACGCGACGCTGTCAGACTCGACCCCCCTCGTGCGTCCTCGAGTCATGCTCGAGCTCGACGTCCTCCCCGAACGCCCGGTCCTGCCGCCTTCGGCCCGCAGCGCGCGCTTCGCCTCGAGCCTCCGCGTGGACGGACCACCGCTTCGCCGCCGCCTCGTGCTCGCGATCGATCGTTCGAGCAGCATGCGCGGCGCTCGGTTCGCGCACGCCAAACGCCTCGCCGCGGGCATGCTCGCGCTCTTGCCCGACGGCACCGAGCTCGCGCTCCTCGCGTTCGACGCCCGCGTCTCGCTCGTGCTGCCTCCCACGAAGCTCTCGGACGCGGTCCGCGACGAGGCGCTCCGTGGGCTACGCGCGCTCGACGTCGGCCACGGCACACGCGTCGACGCCGCCCTGCATCACGCGTTCGCGCTCGCGGAGGACGCGGGTCACGTCGTGCTCCTCACCGACGGCTATCCCTCGTACGGGGCGACGGCGATCGCGCCGCTCGTCGAGCGCACGCTCCAGCGCGGCGCGGCGACGCTCACCACCGTCGGCATCGGCCACGGCAGCCACGACCTCCTCCTCGCCTGCCTCGCGCGCGCGGGCGGCGGCGACGCGCACTTCGCGGAGGAGCTCCTCGAGCTCGGAGAACGCATCGACGAGCACCCTGCGCACCACCACGAACGAGACGCAGACGCCGCGCTACCCCTGGGGGCTCGCGCGCCGAGCGGCGAAGGCGATCTCACGCACTGCCTCGGTCGCGAGCTCGCGCTCATCGAACGAACGACCGCGAGCGAGGCCGAGCTCGTGTTCCATCCGGCGCCGCACGTTCGCCTCGACAAGCTCTGGTACCGCGGCCCCGCGCGACGCGAGCACGGCGCGCGCGTCGTGCGTCTCCCACGCCTGGTTCGAGGCCGTCCCGTCTCGCTCGCGCTCCAGATCGCGTGGGACTCCGGCAGCCCCGAACGCCTCGGCCTCGTCGAGCTCCGCGTGCGCGACGCCGCCGGACGTGAGCATCGCCGCGAAGCCGAGCTCCACGCCGACTTCGGCGCGGGCCCGGTCGACTCCGAAGCCCTCGCCGCCGTGTTGCGCGCGCGCCTCCACGCCGCCGTTCACGACGCCGCCGTCGACGGCTCTGGGGCCGCGCCGGCCTGGCTCGCCACGCGCGTCGCCGAGCTCCGCGGGATCGCGGAGCAAGAGCACCTCGACTCCCCCGAGCTCCACGAAGCCTTCGAGCTCGCCACGCGCGCCCTCCGCGCCCGAGGCCCCCGCGCGCTCGCCCGCCACCTCGACGCCGTCGAAGCACGAAGCCTCGAGCCCGCGCTCCGCGCCCGCTTCCACACCTCGATCGTCGAGCTGCGCCACGAGTCGTCGATCGTGCGGATCGACGACTGATCCGGTCGGGGAGTGCTCGGGGTCGGTGGCGCTCGTCGCTCGCATTATCGGTAGGCTGCGGTGCAGTCGAGCAGAGAGAGGCGCATTGCCTTGCAGCAGATGGATCGATTGAGTGCATTCGGCCCCGCTGATTGGTGTCGATCTCGCACGTGGCTTCGCGCACCCTCGACGACATGCAGCTCGACGACTTCGACTGGTCACGCCTCACACACGTCTACGGAAGTGCGGAAGATGTCCCAGACCTCGTGGCGGATCTTCTCGATGGCGACGAGGGTGCGGTGGACGAAGCGATCGAAGAGCTCGTCTCCGCCCTCGTGCACCAGGGCGACGCGTCGAGTGCCACCGCCGCCACGACCCTCGTCCTCGTGGAGGAGCTTCGCCAAGGTTGCGAGCACGCGGGCGCCGTCCTCGAAGTTCTTGCGATCGTCGCGGCGACGGCGGCCGAGGACCAACCCGCGACTCCCGAGGAAGCGGAAGAGGCAAAAGCAAGCCTCCTGCGGGGCGACGTCGATGCAATGACCGTCAACTCGCGACTTGCTCGTGCTGCGGTTTGGGCCGTGCTTGCCGACCTCGTGGAGGTCCTCCCGACTCGTCTCGACTGGACCTCGCCGGCTTGTCGCTGGGCGATCGAGTGCGCGTGTGCGCTCGGTGAACGAGCCAGCGCTCTTCGCCCACGAGTGCTCCAGCTCATCGCGTCGAACCCTGCCCCAGGCGAGCACCGATTGCTCGAATCTCTCGCGCGCCTCTCGCATCGCGGAGAGCACGTCGAGCTCTACCGAACGTTTCTCGCGCACGACGACGTTCGCGCCCGCGCCGATGCCGCCCTCGCGTTGGCGATCGCGGGAGACACCAGCGACGACACTCTTCGAGAGCTCGCAGCCGCCGCGACCGGCCCTGCCGTCCCCGCGTCGCTCGAGGACCTCGGCGCTCTCGGCTCGCTATTGGAAGACGCCGCGCCTCGATTCTTCGACCGAGTTCTCCGCCGCGCGTCTGGGTTCCACGTTTCGATGGACGCGCTCCTCGCGTGGCTGTCTGCACTCGGGATCGCCCCGCCTGGCGGAACTCGCGCCACGCACGACGGCTTCCACTTCGACGGACCTCCCATGGACGTCCCGGTCGACGACGCGCTCGTCGCGCTCGTCGACGCGTGCGTTCACGCCTACGGACTCTGGAACGGTCGAACGAACCTGTTCGAGGTCCTCGGGCTTCCGAGCACGCGTGACGCGTTGGCTGCGTGGTTGCGCGAACGTCGTTGAGCGTTCGCGCGGGCTCGAACAGAAACCTCGCCGTCGATGGTTCTGCGGGCACCGGATTGGCTCCCAGTGCGTGTCGCCGAGCTCCGCGGGATCGCGAAGCGACAGCGTTTCGAGTCGGATTCGACCTCAATCCGAAGCGCTCGATGTCAGAGGTCCGCCACGCGCGGCGTCTCACCGACATGACCCAGCACTCTGCCGCGCACCGCCTGGATCCCGCCCGCACGTGGACCGTCCTCGTCGGCATCCTCGACTACCCCAACCAGGGCTTCGCCCCGCGTGGACGTCAGGACGTCCGCCTCGATCGCGCGCTCGCCGCTTGGGGCGTACCCGATGCGCAGCGTCGCTGCCTCCTCGACGCCGACGCCACGGCGGAAGCCATCACACGCACCCTCGCAGACGTCACCCGTCGCGCGGGACGCGACGACTCCCTGCTCTTCTACTTCGCGGGTCACGGCAACGAGCTCCCCGAGGGATTCGCGCTCTCGGCGCGAGACCGTCCGCTCTTTCTGCGCAAGCTCAGCGAGAGCCTCCGAGCGTTCCGCGGCTCGTCCATCCTGCTCACCGCGGATTGTTGTTTCTCCGGCGCGCTCGCGGAGGTCGGTGATGCGCTCCACGATCGCGGCATCCCGACCGGAGTGTTGGCGTCGATCGAGGGGTCGACCTCGACGCTTCAATGGACGTTCACCCGGTCGCTCGTCGACGCGTTCTCCGGTCACGCGTTCGTCGATCACGACGGCGACGCGAGCATCTCGCTCGCGGACCTCGCGCGCGAGCAACGCCTCGCGCTCCGAGCACGCGATGCGCAGCGTGCACACGCGTCGTGGCACGGGCTCTCGCCGTCGCTCGTGCTTCGCGATGTCGTGGACGCCGCGCGAGCGGAGCTCGGCTGGTGCGAGGTGAAGCTCAACCGGTGGCGCCCCGCCCGTGTCGTCGAGCGTCTCGTCGATCACGGCACCGCTCGTGACGCCGATCGAACGCGAGCCGTCTACCGCGTTCGCCTCTGCGACATCACGCAGACGCGATTCGTCGACGTGCCGCTCGAGCGCGTTCGTCCTCTCTCGACGCTCCCGACCCATCCCGTGGGCACCGAGGTCTGGGCTCTTCCCGCGGGCGGCCGACGCGCGGCGGCGTGCGTCGTCGCGGTCGAGGACGACCTGCACCTCGTGCAGTACGACCATCCCGACTCGCTCGCGTGCGAGTGGCTCCCCGCCGCGCGTCTGACCCGCCGAGACGAGCTGCCGCGGGCGCGACCCGACGCCAACGAGCGCGACACGCGGTGGCGCGTCGAGACCGCGCGGCTCAAGCGCGCGGCCGAGCGACGACGGAGCTGAGCCTCGCGGCGAGCTCCACCGCGACGTCCGCCGGGAGCGTGGTCGCGCGTCCGTGCGCCACGTGGTTGCGCCCCACCACCGCGCGCCAGACGACGCCATTGCGCGAGCGCACGTCGTCGACCAGCCACGCGACGTCCGGACGCCGCGCGTGTGGCGCCGCCGACAGCGCCTCGATGACCTCGGCGAGCTGTCCACACGTGGCTCGCTCGGGTTTCGCGAGGCGCTCGTGCAGCGCGGCTTCACTCCCCGCCAACCAGACCGCGACCGCGCGCAGGTAGGTCTCGAACGCCCCGGCGGCGCGCATTGCCTGGCCGACCGCCAGCGTCGTGCGGTCGGTACCTTCGAGCACCTTCTCGAGCCGAGCGTGCAGCTCCTGCGCGCGACGCGCGAGCAGGTCGTCCGGCGATTCGTGCACCGACGCGAGCGCCTTCGCGAAGTCGCCGCAGCTCGCGAAGCGATCGCGCGGTGAGAAGTCCAGGGCACGCTCGACGGCCGCGCGCTGTTCGGGGAGCAGACCCGGCATCTCGAAGCGCGCGTCGTCGTGGACGAGCTCGTAGCGCTTCGTCATCACGCGTCCGCGCAGCATCGACACCAGCACCAGCGCGAGCGCGTACTGGTCGGAGCGAGGGCGTCCTTGCCCGGCGAGCTGCTCGGGGGCGGCGAACACCGGCTGCTGGAAGTGCGCGGTCGCGACCACCGTCCCCGCGTTCTCGCCGTCGACGACACGACGTCCCGCTCGACCCGCGCCGAAGTCGATGAGCTTCGCGAACCCCGCCTCGTCGATCAGGACGTTCGCGCAGCTCACGTCGAGGTGCACGACGCTTCGCTCGTGCGCGTAGTCGAGCGCGCTCGCGATCTGCGCCACCACGTGGATCGCGAAGTCCGGCGGCAAGGGCCCCGAAGCGTCGATCCAATCGGCGACCGCGCGACCCGCGTGCTCCGACACGAGGAAGAGCCCGCACGACGGATCCGTGTCGAGCCACGTCCGGCAGACGCCCGGATGATGAACCCTCCACGTGAGCGTGGCCTCCGTGCGCAGCAGCTCTTCGTGCGTCGCTTCGCGTGGGAGCTTCACCACGACGTCGTGCGCCATCAGCTCGTCGTGGGCTTCGAAGACGAGCCCGAACCCACCTTCGCCGAGCTTGCGGCCGAGCCGGTAGCGCGCGCGCAGCGTCGTGCCTTCGCCCACCTCGCGACGCCCTGCGGGGACGGGCGGCGCGGGCACGGGCGCGCGTGGGGCGGTCTGCAGGACGGCCGAGTCTCCATCCGTCCAGCTCTTGCGTGCCGCGAGCCCCGCACGGTTCCCGTAGCGATCGTTCGCCGCTCCGCGCGGTGGCGCAGTGCGGTCGCCAGAGCCCCCTTCGTCACTCGCACCGTCGCCCTCGACCTCGTCGTCGTCCTCGTCCGCGCTTCCCTCGTCTTCGTCCTCGTACTCGTCGTCTTCTTCGAGCCCTTCGTCGCCGGGGCTCCACCCGAAGAGCTCCACCCCGAGCACGTTCCGGACGAGGGTGCGACCGTGCACTCCCTCCAAGCGTGCGCGCACCTCGCCCTCCCGCAGTCCACACGCGGCCGCGAGCTCCTCGAAGAGCTCCGCCCGGCGCACGACCGCGACGCGCAGCTCCGCGAGCTGCCCTGGCTCGCGTGGCCACTCGTCCACGAACACGTTCCGCACCTGCTGCCGCCCGTGCACCTCGGACAAACGCCGCTTCACTTGCAGGCGCGTGAGCCCGGTGACTTCGGCGATCAGTGGCTCGAGCTCGAAGTCCAGCGACGCGCGCGCGGTCGTCTTTCCGAGAGTCATCGCGCGCAGAGTAGACAGACCGCGCCGGATTCAGATCGACAATCGCACCGCGGGGTCGTGAGCGCGGGCTCAAACCCACTCGGGTAGCTCGATCTCCGACTCGTCGACTCCGAACGCATCGCGCTCGATCTCGTGGAGGTTCTCCACGTAACGCGGGAGATCCGATGCGCGGGCGTCCGCGGTGAAGACATCGACGGCATCGACGAACCGCTTCAGTAGGCGATCGTGAGGAACCAAGCCGCGGGCGACCATCGCTTCGATGTCGCTTCGGTCGTTCGCCGAGAAGCGCTTCAGCTTGCTCACGACGACGTCGACGACATCCAGCGCTTCTATCGACAGAGTCGTCGGAGCGCCTGCCAGCGGTACTGCGTGCCAGACCGGAACACGGGGCAGGAACGGCAGCCCGTTGGGTACCAGCTCCAGATAGATGCTCCAACGCCGGGCGAGCGGCGTGCTCGGACCCGCGAGGGCGAGAAGGCGTTCCGCCACTTCGCCGTCCAGGGCGAGCGTACGGAGCACGTCGCTGTCTTTCGTCGCTCGGACGAAGTCCGTCTGAAGCATGAGCGCGGTCGACCCCAGCACCTGAAGGCGCGGCTGCTCCTCGCGATCCCACGCTCGCGCGAGCTCGATCAGAAACCGCTCAACCAACTTCACGGTTCGCCTCCAGCGCCCCCACGAAATCGGTTGGCGCAAGCCGCGTCGCGACGCGCCAACGCTTCGCCTCCTCCGACGACTCGGCCTCGATGCGCGCGACCGTCTTCGCGCTTCGAACCTCGGCGTCGATCAGATCGAGCGGGGCCTCTTCGGCGGGTCGAGGGAGGCTCGGCAGGAAGAGATCGATCGCGGTTCGGAGCCGACGCGCGTCGCGCCGATCCGCTGCGGTCACGAAGACCACCGCGTCGAGCGCCGTGCTCACCGCGTCGAGCAACCAGCCGAGCCGCGCGTGACGTCCGAGCTTCGCGAGGCGCGAGGCGACCTCCGCGAGCGAGAGTCGATCGACGTTCCGCAACAGAACGGGTCCGAGCGCCGTGAGGTGACGCGGAGACTCCGGGCTCACCAGCACCTCGACCACGACTTCCGTCACCTCGTCGAAGCGCGAAGGCACCACGGCGGGCGAAGTCACCAGATGTCGTGCCCCGTGGCGCGCGAGCGCGTTTTGGATCGCCGAGCTCGCCCGTCGCGTCGGCGCGAAGTGCTCCACCCCGACGTTGAAGAGCTCGAGGATCCGCAAGAGCTGCTCCGCCGAGAACGAGCCCTGCCCACGTTCGATCTGGCTCAAGCGAGGCTGCGAGAGCCCGAGCTCCCGCGCGAGCTCGGTCTGCGACCAACGCCGTCCCTCACGAAGCGCACGCACGCGAGCCCCGACGAAGTCGGGCGAAACGAGCGTCGGCGTGCGTTTCGTATCGTCCAAGCTGGTATCAGTATTGGGATACCAATGAGTGCCGCGTCAAGTGACTGTTTCCATAGGTACTAACGGTCACTCCAGCGGGCACATCGGGCGATACGGGTCCCCGCCCTCGTAGGTCTCCGGACAGCGTTCGCGGCGCTTCTCGCCGAAGCGCGCGCGCCGCGGCTCGTGGACGAGTCGAAGCATCGGTCTCCCGCGCCGATCGACGGCCACGGACACGCCGCGCACCCCGAGACACCACTTCGCCGAGTTCGGACCACGCGCGGTCGGAGCTCTTCCGAGCGTGGTCTGCACCCACGAGATCAGCGCTGCGGGGCTCGCGTCGCTCGTGGCCGTGATCTCGACGAGGCCCAGCTCGTCGTCGACCCACGCACGAGCCGCGGTGGCGGCGGGGATGGCGTGTCCGAGCAGGTCGTAGGACGTCCAGGTCGCCCCCGGGCACTCGGGTGCTCGCGGTGCTGCGACGTGTCCGGTGGCAGCCAGCGTCGACGTGCTGGCGCCGAACCGAGTCGGAAGCCGGAGCAGCGCCCACAACGCCTCGTCGCTGTCGTACGGACGCGGCGCGTTCGCGATCGCGGAAGACCCAGAAACGGGGGAAGACCCCGTCGCGGGCGAGGACGGCGCGAGCTCGCCCAATCCGTCGCTCGGAACGAAGACCATCGGCTTGGGCTCCTCCGAGCACGACATCGGGATCGTCAGCGCACCGCCGCAGATCGCGAGGACGCCTACGACGATCGCCGCTCCGAGCACGACGCCTTTGCGCGGCGCTCGAGGAGCCGAGACCGAACCCGAGATCCCCGAGGGGTGGCTGGACAGCGCTTGGGCGTTCGGTGGGTCCGCCGATGGCTTCGGCGTCGAGAGTGGAGCGACCACGGGAGGAGTCGCAGCAGGAGCCGCCGCTCCCAACACCGCCTCGACTGCCCGCACCATCGCTTCGTCGGCCGCGGGCGCGTCGTGGCTCGCGCACCACATCACCGGCCGTCCTCTTCGGTAGTCGGCGAGGAAGTACACGTGCTTTCCGCGCGCGACCACGAACGGCGAGAGGAGGCAGAGCTCGCGTGCGCCGCCGTCTTCGCGGAAGAGAAAGAGCTCGCCGACCGAGTGTACTTCCGGCGCGAAGATCGGCGCGTGACCACGGTACGGCGCGGGGTGAAGTCCGGTCATCGAGGTAGCGACCACGCCGGGTCGCCCGTCCGGCATCGCCGTGAAGCCATCGGCCCGCAGCAGCCGATACCCGAACCATCGATTCGTGCGCGCGAGCGCGACCACGCCGTCCGCCACCGCGCCCGCCGCGTCCGGCCGGATCGCGTTCGGAATCGACGGGTGCGCGAGCTGGTTCCGGGCGGCGACCATCGCCTGAAGTGCCTGTGCCACCGAGGGCTCGCCGCGCTTGGGCAACTGCGACGGTCCGAGCGCGAGCCGAACCACGTCGCGGAACCCTTCGTTCGTCGTGCGCAGATCCCACCCGCAATCGAGCTGTTGAAGGAGCTGCGCGCGCGATCCCAGAGACGACTGATCGAGCGCCGCGGCGAGGTCGGTCGGCGGCAGCGACCAGCGCCCCGACCGGTACGCGACCGCGAGCCCGTACGAGAGCGCGAGCGAGACCGTCGTCTCCATGAAGGTGAAGATGCGATGTAGGCGCTCGGCGTCGGAGCTGCGAAGCAGCGCGCCGACCGCACCGAGCGGGAGAGGCATCCGCTCCCATTCGCGCATCAGTTGCCCGTGTTGGGTCTCGTTCACACGCGGATGCTACGGGATCGGCGGACCGTTTCATCGACATTCGTGCCGCCCTGCGTGAGGGGGTTCACGACGAAGTCGTCCGAACGCATGAGTGCCCGTCAGACGCACGCTCCCCGGGGCGTCTCTCCAGGCGTGAACGCACCACCGCCCGCGCACCGACGCGTCGTTCTCGTCGACCTCTACTGGACCCGCGACAAGGACCCTCGCGTCCCCCTCGGGCACGCGTCGATCCTCGCCACCCTGCGCGCGCGAGGGATCGACGTCCGCTCTCTCGTCGTCGCAGTCAACGAGCCGCACCTCGACGCCGCAGGCCTCTGTGCGGCCGTCCTCGAGCACACGAAGGGGATTGCCCCGACGGACGTCGACGTCGCCTTCGGGGCCTACGTCTGGGGCGAAGCGCTCCTGCGAGACGTGCTCCGTCGACTCCGGCGCGACGGCTTCGAAGGACGATTGATCCTCGGCGGTCCTCAGATCTCCTACAGCGGCCCGGGCCTCGAGCACCTCTACCCCGAGGCCGACGCCTTCGTGCGCGGCTACGGCGAGGAGGCGCTCGCCACGCTCGCGGTCACGCCGCACGTGCACCCGATCGCAGGCGTGCATTGGGCGGGAACGACCGACGCCGTCACCCAAGCCACGGTGAACCTCGAGTCGCTGCCTTCACCGTGGCTGAGCGGCACGATCCCGCTCGCGGGCCAGTCGTTCATCCGATGGGAGACGCAGCGAGGCTGCCCCTTTCGCTGCTCGTTCTGCCAACACCGCGAGCCCGGCGCGCGCCTGCGCCGACGCACGCTGGCGCTCACGCGCATCGAAGCCGAGATCGATCTCTTCTGCGCGGCGGGCGTGCGCGAGATCGCGGTGCTGGATCCGATCTTCAACGTCGCGCCGCACGCGCTGACGGTCCTCCATCGCTTCGCGGACCGCGGGTTCACGGGTCGGCTCTCGCTGCAGTGTCGTGCGGAGGCCCTCGACGAAGAGTTCCTCGACGCAGCGTCGGCGTTGGACGTCTGTCTCGAGCTCGGGCTGCAGACGATCCACGCGCACGAAGGCCGCGCGATCCAACGAGGCAACCAGATCGACCGCGTCGACGCCGCGCTCGCGGGGATCCGCGCGCGCGGCCTCTCCCACGAGGTCTCGCTGATCTTCGGCTTGCCGCTGCAGACCCTCGCGTCGTTCGAGGCGAGCGTCGCGTGGTGCCTCGCGCGCGAGGTGCCGGTGATCAAGGCGTTCCCGCTCCTGCTCCTCCGCGGGACCGCGCTCGAGCGCGACCGGAATCAGTGGGCCCTCGAGGACAGCGGCGGCCCGATGCCGATGGTGGTCCGCTCGAGCAGCTTCGACCTCCACGACTGGCGGGCGATGGCCCGGCTCTCCGAAGCGCTGCGGCTCACCGAGGGACGCCATCCGAAAGACCTCCGCGCGCTGCGACGCCTCGCCGCCACGCTGGAGCCCGACCTCCTGCGTTGGGCCCCCTCCGAAGCGTGCCCCGAGGAGGCGGCATGACGTCCACTGCGATCGCCCATCGTCCGACCTTCGTCGTCTTCGAAGGCCTCGACGGCTCCGGCAAGAGCACCTGCGCCGCCCAGCTCGCCGCGCACCTCGGCGCCGAGCTCCTCACGACGCCGTCCCCGAGCGTTCGCCGCTACCGCGACGAGCTCGTCGAGAGCCTCGGTCCGAGCCAGGAGGCGCGGCAGCTCTTCTACCTCGCGACCGTCTTCGCCGCGTCCGAGGAGATCTCCGCGCTTCTTCGTCGCGGTCGATCCGTGGTCCTCGATCGCTACTTCCTCTCGACCCAGGCCTACGCCGCCTTTCGAGGCTCCCGCCTCGCGGTCGACGACGTTCAATCCCTGCTTCGACCGGCGGACGTCACGTTCTACCTCGACACCCCGCTGGCCACGCGCCTCGCTCGGTTGGAGTGCCGAGGCACGAGCGCCGCCGATCGCGAGACCCTCACCGCCGAAGCCGACCGCCGCCTGCGCGACGAACACTTCTGCCGCGCGCACCTCGACGTGGTCGGACGGTTCGTCCGTGTCCCGGGCGACCTCGCAAGCCCGCGCGAGGTGCTCGACCGCGTCCTCGCCGCGCTGCCCGCGAACGTGTCGAGCGCGTCTGCGTTGCGCGGCCCGGGTCACGCGCCGACCGCATCCTCGCTCGGTAGATCGCCGAACCGCGACCATGGATAGCCAAAGCGCGATGGCAAGCCACATGAGATCTCGGGAACCGCGTCGGATTGGAAGCGGTCCCGCTGGCCCGCCCCGTGAACTACCGGCCGCCATGCACACCTCACCTCGCCCCCGCACCTCCGCTCACGCGCTCGAACAGATGACGCGCCGCCGCATCGGCTGGCACGACGTCGACCTCGCGCTCCGCTTCGGCAAGGAGCTCCACCGCGCTGGCGCCGTCTTCTACGTGCTCCGCCGCTGCGACCTCCCGAAGGACCTCCGCCGCGATCCCGCCGCGCAGCGCGCGGAGGGCACGACCGTCGTCGTCGAGCACGGCATCGTCTCGACCGTCTACCGCAACCGCGACGTCCGCCACCTGAAGCGCAAAGCCAAGCGCTCGAAGGACGCACCCACCGCACGTCGCCTGCGGCTGCTCGACGCGGACGGCTGCCTCGTCGGCTTCGGCCTCGACGTCCGCGGCGTCGCTCGCGCGCCCGCGCGATTCGCCGAAATCGACTCGACCCCCGGTCAGCGAAAGCCGTCGAGCGACGTCTCGAAGCGTGGAGACCACCGATGACCCGCTCGCCCCGCCGCGACACCCGACGTCGCATCGAACAGCTTGCGCACAACCCGCGCTGCGCCGCCAACGCGCTCTCCGTCGCGCACGACATCCCGATGCCCGACGTGGCCGCGCACCTCGGGCTGCCGTCGCGCTTCGGTCAGTCGCGCTTCGCGATCACTCGCGGGCTCGCCTTCGAGAAGCGTCTCTTCGCCGACGACGCCGAGGCCCTCCGAGAGGCGCTCGTTCGAAGTCGCGTGCTGCCCGTGGGCAGCGAAGGATTCCTCGATCTTCGCCTCACGCTCGCGGGAGGCCGCGTCTCCAGCCTCGACGTCGCGCACCGATACACCCTCGAGCTCTTCGAGCGCCTGCATCGCGAAGGTCCCTTCGAAGGCATGCCCTGCCTCGTCGCGGGCGCGACGCTTCGCGTACCGGGCGACGCCCTGCTGCCGGACGGCATGGTCGCCCTCGATCTGCTCGCGCTTCACGTCGAGGGACGGCAGGTCGCGCTCTCCATCGGCGAGATCAAGGTCTACCCCGATCGCGGCGGCCACACCGACGCCAACCAGCTCGCGACCGCTCGCGCGCAGGCCGGCCTCTACCTTCACCTCCTCCGCACGACCCTCGCCGAGCACCGCGTCGCCCTCGATGCGCGTGACCACGGATTCCTCGTGCTCACGCGCGCCGGTCAGAACACGCCGAGCGTTCGCGCGCGCGAGGACCTGCGTTTCCAAGCCCGCCGCACCAAGGTCGCGCTCGCGCAGCTTCGCGACGCGGTGTCTTCCGCACCGAAGCTGGACTCTGACGAACGACGCCACCTCGCGGTCGTCGAAGCGCCGAAGCACTACGGCGAAGGCTGCGTCGCGTTCTGCGACCTCGCCGATCACTGCCTCGACGATGCGCTCGACTGCGGGTCCCCCGCCGCCCTCGGTGACGAAGCGCGCCGTGCGCTCGGCACCGTCTCGATCCCCCGCGCGCTCGAGCTCCTGAAGGGCGAGTCCCCCACACACGACGCGGAGCGCGATCTGCTCCGCCGCCTCGGAGGCCCCCGATGACCCTCGCGCTCCGCGCCCGACTCGACGCCCTCGCGTCGGAAGAACCGCTCCCGCTCGGCGACGCGTTCACGCTCCCCGACGTCTCCGACGCCGACCGCCTCGTGCTGACCTTCGTTCGTATGGGCGGCGAGTCGATCCCCTGGGGCCTCGCGTTCGGCCACCCCGGCGAGTCGCCCACCATCCTCACCATCCCCGAGCCGCGCGATCGCGATCTCGTCGCGCGACTCGTCACCCCGCTCGCCGACGCGCTCGACGCCCACCTCGGTCACCCGCGGCTCGGCGACGTCGTGGACTTCGCACAGCGGCAGCTCTGGCTCCCGGGCCACGCCCACGTCGACATGCTCCATCACCTCGCGCTCCGCTTCACGAACGCGCGACGCACCGACGAAGATCTCGTCCTCACGCTCAATCGCCTCGGGCGCGCGTGTGGGTTCCTCCACCGCGAAGCGACGCGGGAAGGTCAGCTCGCGGTGGTCGACGCCGCGCGTCTCCTCGCCGAGCACTGGACGTTCCCGGTCGAGCCCGCGCGCCAGACCCATCTCGGCTTCTTGCTCGCGTGGCTCCGAACCCGCGGGCCCCTCGATCGACGTCGCCACGCTGCGCGTGAAGCCGAGCGTGTCTCCGTCGGCACCACGCTCGACCCTCGACTCGAGAACGACGAGCTCGCGCCCCGCGTCGAGGAGTGGAACGCCTCGAAGGGCAAAGGCCGCGTCCACGCGCGCGTCGAGCAACAGCTCCACGATCGACTCGAAGCGGAGCTCGCGCGTCGCTTCGCGCTCGTCGTCGACGCCGTCCGCCTGGTCGACGCCGATCCACGTCGCGCGAACTCCGAGCTCGGCGACCTCGAAGAGGCCGCGCGTCGATCGCACGAGGGGGACTACCTCCGGGTGGAGTCCGCGCTCGTCGACGAAGGCGTCGCGTTCGTGCCTTCCCCCGAGACCGATCACCACAGCGCCGGAGCCGCCGCGCGCTTCTTCTCGCACCTCGCCGCGGCCGAAGACCACGCGGGCTCCTTGGTTCACGGCGACGCTTCGATCTTCGCGAGGCTTCAGGAGTCGGGCGACGCCTTCGAGGCTCGGATGATCCGCCTCGACGACGAAGGCGCCGGCCGCGGCCACGACCCCGTGTGGATCCTCGAGACTTCCGCCCACACGCCGCTCCGGCTTCGCCTCGGCGCGTGCGTCTGTCCGGTGGGTCAGCGCAAGCGCCAAGGCCGCATTCGCGAGATCACGCGCGACGGAGACATGCGCCGCATCGTGGTCGCCATCACCGACGGGAAGACCCGCCGCGCGATCCCCGACGGGCTCGACGCGCACGACCCGCGCCTCATCGGTCAGACGCTCCGGCTCGTCGCGGCCGGAAGTGGTGCTCGAAGCCGCAACCTCACCTTCGCCGCGTGGAAGTCCGACGGCCCCGGCGCGTGGCTCACGCACGCCAAACCACGACCGAGCGCGACCCTGTCGAGCACGCGCGCCGAAGACCTCGTGTCGCTCGTCGAGTCCTTGAAGGGCGCCCCCGGTACGACCGGGAAACGCGCCAGGAAGAGCCGCTGAGATGCCGAACCTCCACCTCCAAGAAGCCCGCGACGCCGTCCTCCGTGCGGCGCTCGCGCACGTCGATCACCGCGAGCCGCTCCTCCTGCTCGAAGCGCCGCCCGGTTCCGGCAAGACGCACGTGCTCGTGAGGCTCGCGATCCTCGCGCGTCATCGCCAGGAGCGCGTCGCCGTCGTCACGCAGACCAACGCGCAGGCCGACGACGTCGCGCGCCGTCTCGCCACCGAGTTCCCGAGCGTGGGCGTGCATCGTTTCCTCGCGAGCACCGCGGACGACGTCGAGCTCGGCGCGAGCGTGACCTGCATCCGACGCGAGAAGGACCTCCCGACCGGGCCGAGCATCGTCGTCGCCACGGGCGCGAAGTGGTCCACGCTTCGTGCGCTCGGAGACTTCGATCTCGCGCTCGTGGACGAGGCTTGGCAGATGAAGTGGGCCGACTTCACGCTGCTCGGGCGAGTGGCCGCGCGCTTCGTCCTCATCGGCGATCCCGGGCAGATCGCACCGACCGTCACCATCCGCACCGAGCGTTGGGAGACCGCGCGCCGCCCGCCGCACCGCGCCGCGCCCGAGGTCATCCGCCGGGACGACACGCTCCCCTTCGCCGTCCATCAGCTCCCGGTGAGCACGCGTCTCCCTCACGACACCGTCGAGCTCGTGCGCGCGTTCTACGACTTCGAGTTCGCGAGCTGGTCCGCCTCCGGCGAGCGGCGGCTCCTGCCCGGTCGCGCCACCCGGCGCAGCCCGTACGACCGCGCGATCGATCGCCTCCGCGACGCCACCGTCGCGTGCCTCACGTTGCGCACTCCCGACGAAGGCCCGCCCGCAGAAGAAGACCTCGAGCTCACGAGTGCCGTCGCCGCGCTGGCGCGACGCCTCCTCGAACGAAAGACCCGCTTCGTCACCGAAGACGGCGAGGACGACCTCCGCGCCGAGCACATCGGCATCACCGCGACCCACCGCGTGATGAACGCCCGCATCACCGAGGCGCTCGGTGATCTCGCCGAGCACGTCCGCGTCGACACCCCCGAGCGTTGGCAGGGCCTCGAGCGCCCCGTGATGATCGCCGTCCATCCCCTGAGCAGCGTCACGGATCCGAGCCCCTTCGACCTCGACACCGGCCGACTCTGCGTGATGACGAGCCGCCACCGCGTGGGCCTGATCCTCGTCACGAGAGACCACGTGGGCCGCACGCTCGACGACCATCTCCCGAGCGCCGAGCAGCCCGTCAGCCAGCCCGACCTCGTGGGCCGCGGACACGAGCGCCATCGCGCGGCGTGGAAGTGGCTGGTGGACAACGAGCGCGTGATCGTTCTTTGAATCGACTGGAGACCGTGCGTGAACCAATCCATCAGAATCTTTGGACAACACGTGATCGTCGAGCTGACGACGTGCAGCGTGAACGGAGAGCTCACCGCCGATGGCGCGTGCCTCAGGTTCGCGATCAGCGCGCGTACCACGCCCTTGAGCGGCGCCGAGGAGGCGACGTTCCTCACTCCGCTTCGGGCGGTCGTACACGTGGAGTACCCGACGCCTCTTCGACTCGGAAACGCAGTCTTGGACGCGGTCGTGCCCGTCCCGACCGTGCCGAACGACACCAGCCTTTGGCTCTCCCTGCCGATGACGGACAACGGCCTTGCCCGCCTCGACGAGCTCCGCGCAGGGCAACCCCTGCGCATCTGGTTCGACCTCGCTTTCCTCACTCAACGCCCGGGCGGTGAGCTGACGCTCGCGGAGGGGCGGTACCGCCATACGATCACGCGCGACGACTGGGAGCAGCTCGCCCGCACACTTCGGCTCGAAGCTCCGGTCGTGTTCGAGCTGCCGCGACCGCCAAACGCTGCTCTCGGCCACTTTCAGGCTGCCGCACGAGCTCGCCGCGAGGCGCGACCCGCGGATGTCTTGGTTCATGCGCGCAAAGCCCTCGAGGCCGTAGGTCTCGGTCGTCCGAAGAACCTGCCCAAGTCGGCGAAGACAGTATTCTCTCCCGAAGAAACGCGGGAGTGGTCCGTCGACGCGCGCGTTGCGGTCGCCGTCGAGGCGCTGCGCATCTTGCTGCATACCGGGGCACATCCGCCTGAGCGGTCGCCCACCCTCGGCGAGGCGGTCTTCGCGCTGACCGCAACGGCGGGGGCACTCAAACTCCGCGAGGGCTTGCAGTCCGAACCGGAGGACGGGTGATGGACACGTTCGACTGGATCCGTGAGTGGAGCGTTGCGTGGGAGTCGACCTTCGACGACCCGCCGCGCACGACACTTCCCGCGACGCTCGAGCCATCGCTGCACGAGTTGTTTCACGTCTGCCAAATGATTCTGGAGCAGATGCGCAAGGGGCGCGGCCGCGACGACGTCGTCGCTCCTGATGAGACGCCCACAAGCTCGGAAGTCCGAGCTTGGCTTCGAGGGTTGGTTCGCCTACTCGCCGAGCCGAAGCACGAGACCCTCGCGCGCGCCCAGGGGCTCGACGAAACCGCAGCGTTCGTCGCCCTGATCGAGGGCGGTGCTGCACTACGATCGATCGAGACAGCTGCTCGGCGAATCCGCGACAACCTTCAGTACCGCGAGGAGAGTGACGACATCGTGCGCCACCTGCGGGCGATCCCCGTCGACGACCCGTCGGGACCCGTCGCGCTTCGGCGGCTGTCGGCGCTCACGCCGCGGCGACACGATTCCCAGCGAGCCCGGGCACGCTTTCGCTTCGAGGTCGCTCGGTGCGCATGGGCTCACGCGCTTCGAAAGGGGGCGCCAACGCCGGAGGACCTGCATCGGGTCTTTCTCGGAATGCTGGGCGTCGAGCGGTCACCCGCTGCCAGGCCGCTCCTCGACGAGATTCGCGACATCGCGGACGGGCACCATCGTGTCTGGTCCGCTGTGCTCGATGCGTGTGGCACGAAGAGCCTTTCCAAGCTCGCGGACCCGGAGCACCTGCATCGAGTCTTCGCGTGCGGCGTCCGGCGATACGTCATGTCCGTTCTGCACCGACGAGCGTGGGCTCGGAGGGGCTTGCACAATGCGCCGCTGGTAGGAGCTCAGTCGGCGCTGGAGAATGTTTCGCTCGCGCACGAACGAATGACAGTCGCGCACTTCTCCAACCCGTTGGGTGAAGCAGTCGCGCGTCTCGCTGGACGCTTCGCCGAGACGGACGTTGAAGCGTACGGTCGCCTCGACGAGCTTCGACCTGCACTCGATCGGCTTCCGGCGGAGATGAACGTGCACCATCCGTCGGTCGCGCAACTCTTCCACGAACACGTGCGTGCCGTAGCGCCCGACCTCGTCTCGTTCCTCCGTGATTCCTCGGTGAGCGCTACGCGTTGGAGCACGCTGGAGATCGAAACGGCACTGTCCGAACGGCTTGGGCGTCGGGCAGCCCAAGGACCCCTCGATCGCGCATTGCTCCCGCGTGAGATCGTCACGCGCGAAGAGCTGCGAGACGCCTTCCTCGATGTCGTCTCTGCGCCAGCCCGTGACTTCACAGTTCGACTCATGGTGCATGGTCTCGACCTTCCGACTGACCATGTCGAGGTCGGAGGTGTGGATCTCTGGAAGCCCGAACTACGTGCAGGCGGTTTCGACGTCGCTCCTCCCGGCCGCCACTCGGCTCTACTGGAGACGGTCGTCACGGCTCGAAGTCTCGACGAAGCGACGTCGACTGCTCGTGCGAACGTCAACCGAGTGCTGTCCGCCCTGACGTTCGGCACGCACAGAACCGCGACTCACGTCACCTCCTCTCAGCAGGTCTCGGACCACACCACGGCATCTTCCAGCGCGCTCTTGGAGACAGCACCGCGGCCGGTGCGAGTCGACGCGGCGCACGCGCGCGATCTCTCCGACGACATCGAGCGCGTGGACGCTGCGGGACGTGCGGGGAACAAGCTTGCGATTCGCGCGCTGGAGGCACTGGAGCTCGTGAGCGGGCACCACGGCGACGAGACGCTGCGCCTGCTTCACGCGTGGTTCGCTATCGAGCACGTCCTGCGGCCGGACCGAGGGCCGAACGGGGAATCCGCAAGGACTGCGGCGCGGCTCCTCGTCACGTGGCGCGAGGTCGAGTGTGGTGAGCGTCTTCTGCGACTGCACTCGAAGCTCGTGCAGGGCTCGCAGTCGAAGGGTATCGAGCTGCCGAGTTACTGGAGTTCGTGTGCGCACTTCCTCCATCCCGACTTCGTGCTCGACGAGCTGGAGGAGTGGGCGGCGAAGCATCAACTTCATGCAGGGTCGTTGCTCGCCGAAGCCACGCGGAGCTTTCGCCTGCGCCGCGGGGAGATCGATGCCGAGGTCACCGCCAAGCGCGTCGAGCTCGAGACTGTTCTGCGCGGCATCTACCAGCGTCGGAACGGGGCCGTGCACGAAGCCGTGCGATTTCGGTGGGCTGAACGTGATCGGAGCGAGTACGCCCACTACGTAGCCGAAGAAGTCCTCGCGATCGCGTTCGACGGCGTGCTGCAGGCCAACGTCGACTCTCCCGACAAGCTTCAGCGCTGGTGGGATCCCGTCTTCTCATGATGCGCGCATCAACCGCTCCCGGTTCGCACACGGTGAGGCGCACAGCGGGACCCCGCGGCGCGACGGCGCAGCATGGTCGCGAACACGAACGACACGTCGAGCGTCAACGACCGGAACGTGACCGGAACTGGTCATGTATCCTCCACCCCCTTCGGAAAGGAACGTGATGGCGGCGAAGCGGAAGTTGGATGAGGGCGAGAGCTCGGTGCCGAAGCGGCGGGGGCGGCCTCCCAAGGATCGTTCGGGCGAGGCCGCGGCTTCGGAGGGGACGAAGGGGACGCGCGGCAAGGGCGCCAAGGCGGCCAAGTCCGGGGCGAACCTCGGGTTCGAGGAGAAGCTCTGGCAGGCGGCGGACAAGCTGCGCGGGTCGATGGACGCGTCCGAGTACAAGCACGTGGTGCTCGGGCTGATCTTCCTGAAGTACGTGTCGGACGCGTTCGAGCAGCGGCGGGCGGAGGTGCTCGCGGACGAGTTCGCGGACGCGGAGGATCGGGACGAGTACGAGGGGAAGAACGTCTTCTGGGTTCCGCCGGAGGCGCGGTGGGAGCACCTGCGCGGGCGCGCGAAGTCGCCCGAGATCGGGGTGCTGATCGACGCGGCGATGGACGCGATCGAGCGCGAGAACAAGACGCTGCGCGGGACGCTGCCGAAGGACTACGCGCGGCCTGCGGTGGACAAGACGCGGCTCGGCGAGCTTCTCGATCTCCTGAGCGACGTCGCGCTCGTCGACGAGAACAAGGACCACCGCTCGACGGATCTGCTCGGGCGCGTCTACGAGTACTTCCTCGGGCGCTTCGCGAGCGCGGAGGGGCGCGGAGGCGGGGAGTTCTACACGCCGCAGTCGGTGGTGCGCCTGTTGGTC
>ERZ761602.3949-NODE-3949-length-19961-cov-7.627399_pt1 | contig 19961 bp, 6 predicted proteins | sample MGYA00512165_ERZ761602 | MGnify/ENA primary metagenome ERZ761602 (study PRJEB28899, sample SAMN02445085) | bioreactor sludge metagenome | biome: EBPR sludge; isolation source: Thorneside wastewater treatment plant | place: Australia: Brisbane, Thorneside... | reverse complement strand
GGAGCTGGCGGGGCTGATCGAGCATCACCGGAAGGAAATGGGACGTCTGGCGGATTTCTGGCCCACCTAGACGCGACCCTCAAGAGCTTGCCCCCGGAAATCAACCGGGGGACGATCCGGATGGCGTATCGAACCGATATCGGTGGCGGGGCGATGATCGTGGATGAATTCGGCGGCGCCGTGGGGAAGAAGTCCTGTTCCGCTACGCTCCACACGGCTTCCTCCCCCTGCAGAAGCAATATCGACAGCCACAGCACAAACCATGGCAAAGGCAAGACCGAGGCAGTGGCCCTCCAGCTGCTACTGAAGACAAGCATCCAGTTTAATTCGGTTGCACTCTTGCCTTGACTTCGGCGTCCGCACTACCATGCCACCTGCCAAGCGTGCGGCTTCCTTTGAGCTGACGGCACTTCAGTAAGGACTCATGTCATGATCAGTAGCTCCGCTGCGGACAGCTCTCCTGCCAACCCGACGCTTCGTTCCTTTCTCCGCCCGCGCAGCAGCGCCTTCGCGCTTGAGCCCCGGGTCATGTTCGACGCCGCCGCCGCCGTCGCCGCTGACGACCACCTGACGGACAACCAAGCCACGGCCAAACCGTCTGACACGGCAGGCAAAGCCTCGCCACCCGCGGTTGATTCCGCACCTGGCAGCCCGAGCGACGCAGGTCCGCGCAACGCTCCTGTCGGCCCCATTACGCTGCTTGTGGTCGATTCTCGCATAGCCGACTACCAGAGTCTTCTGGCCGACCTGCCGGGCAATGTCATGGTGCGCGTGATCGATGTCGGCGAATCCGGTCTGGACGCCATCACCCAGGCGATCGAAGGCGCCAGTGGCAGCAAGGCCATCGAGTCGGTCCAGATCGTCAGCCACGGCAGCAGCGGCAGCCTCAGCCTGGGGCGCGACACCCTCGACAGCGCCACCCTGGCCAGCCACAGCATCCAGCTTCAGCGCTGGGCATCCCAGCTTTCCGCCAACGCGGACATTCTCCTCTACGGCTGCGACATCGCCGCCGGTTCCCGTGGCAGTACCCTCCTCACCCAACTCGCTGCTCTCACCAGCGCCGATATTGCGGCCTCCACCGATGCCACCGGCAGCGCGGCCAAAGGGGGTAACTGGGCGCTCGAACAGCAAACCGGCCCGATCGACAGTCGGCTGGTGCTCAACGCGGCCACGCTGGCCCGGTACGGCAGTCTTCTGGCAGCACCAGTCAATACGGTTCCCGGCGCGCAAGCCGTTGCTGAAGACAATACCCTTGTGTTTGATGCCGGGAAGATCATCAGCGTCGCCGATGCGGATGGCACGGTGCAGAGTGTTTCAGTTGGCGTGACGCACGGCACACTGACGCTGGCGAGCACGACCGGCCTCACCCTGAGCGGAAACGGCACCGCAAGCATCTCGATCACGGCCGGCACGATCACCAACATCAACGCCGCCCTCAACGGGCTTGTCTATCGTCCGGGGGTGAATTACGCCGGTCCTGATACGCTGACCATCGTCACCAACGATGGCTCGTCGACGGATACCGATAGCGTCGACATCGGCGTCACGCCCAATGCCGCCACACCGGTGCTGACGCTGCCGACAAAGAGCCAGACCGTTGCCGAAGATACCCCAAGCGCTCTCGATTTCACCGGCACCAATGCCATCACCCTGACCGATGCTGACGTCAACGACCTGCAAACACTGACGCTGTCAGTGACACACGGCACGCTGAACATCAGCGTCAGCGGTGGCGCCAGCATCATCGGCGGCAACGGCACTGGCAGTGTCATCCTGAGCGGCACGGCAGCGCAATTGTCGGCAACATTGGCCAGCGTGTCGGGCGTTCAATACACCCCCGGTCCCAACCACAACTCGACCGCCGGCCCGGAAGCGCTCTCTTTTGACCTCAACGACGGGCAACACATTCAGACGGGTTCAGTGGCACTCAATGTCACGCCGGTCAATGACGCGCCCACGATCTCGGGTGGCAGTCCGCTGAGCGTTGCCGAAGGCGGCACGACGGGTTTCTCGGCGGCGTTGACGGTGGGCAGCGGCTTTACCCAGCCGCAACTCGGACTGGTCGACGTCGACACCAGCGCAGTGCAGGCGACCATCAAGATCGCCGGGCTTCCGGCGCACGGCACATTGAAGTTCAATGGCAACCCGGTGGCCATCGGCTCAACGTTATCGGTCGCCGACATCGACAAGCTGAGCTATACGCACGACGGTTCACAGGTCATCGGGGCGACGAGCGATACCTTCCTGCTGACCGTCGACGACGGTGCCGGTGGCCTATTGACCAACCAGACGGTGAGCGTCAATCTGACGCCGGTCAATCAGCCGCCCAGCGTCAGTGGCACCATCACCGTGATCGAGGGCGAAACCGGCGTCCGCCTCGACTTGAATGGTGCCTTGCCCACGCTCGGCTCGGCGCGCGGTGCGATCAGCGTGAGCGACCCCGAGGGCGCAGCGATCACCACCTACCACATCACCAGCCTGCCGATGCACGGCACGCTCTTTTACAACGGCGTCGCGATTACGTCCGCCAGTGTCGGCACACCTTTTGTCGCGCTCGACAACACCCTGCTCACCTACAGCCATGATGGCAGCGAAACCTCGGCGGACAGCTTCAACATCAGCGTGACCGACAACGGCGGCGGCACCGGGATACCTGCGACAGCTTCGGGAACGATCAATCTCGCCATTTATCCCAACGACGACGATCCACTGCTGGCGACCAACGTCACCCAGACTCTGGCGACATCGTCTCTGACCATTACCCCGGCCATGCTGCAGGTCACCGATATCGATACGCCCAATCAGGCGGCGCTGACCTACACGCTGAACAGCGTTCCCGATGTGGCGCTTGGTTATTTCACCCTGAACGGAAAGACGCTTGTCGCCGGCACCAGCTTTACACAGGCCGATATCGCGGCCGGACTCCTGGTGTACGTGTCCCGCTCCAATACCCCGAGAACCGACAGCATCAGCTTTACGGCCAAGGACAGCGATCAACGCATCTATCCGACGCTGCGCGATGGCGGCATCTACAATCCAGGCACGGACACGTTGTCAGTCCGTACTTTCAATATTGACGTTCCGGCAATCGCCCCGACCGATGGCAATGCACCGCCGCCCTTTGCGCTGGTCAACGCGGCGCCGGTCACTGGCGGCAGCAATGGCGCGACCCTGCTGGAAGGCGCGACGGAAACCATCACCGCTGCCATGCTCGGCACGACGGATGCCGACAACACCGCCGTCGAACTGGTCTATCGCCTGCACTCATTGCCGACCAGCGGATCGGTTCGGCTCAATGGTGTGCCACTCGTGATCAACCAAGCCTTCACCCAGGACGATGTCGATAATGGCCGCGTCAGCTTTTCCCATGCCAGTGGCGAGGACTTCGTCGATGCGTTCACCTATACGGTGTCTGATGGCAAGTCGGTATCGGCCCTGCAAACCTTCAACATCGCGACCACGCCGCAGAACGACACGCCGAGCGCGACCGCTGCCGGGCAACTGGTCGCCGAAGGCGGCAGTTTTGCCGTCACCGCGACGCACATCGTCCTCGCCGATCGAGACAATTCGGCATCGGACAATGAAACCGGCTATGCAGTCAATAATCTGCTCAGTTTCCTGATTACCGGGTCGGTAACGAGCGGCACCCTGAAGCTCAATGGCGTTGATGTCATTGCCAATAGCACCGTAGTCACTGCCGCGCAGCTCGCGGCTGGCAATCTGGTCTATACCCATGACCGTAGCGAGACTTTTGCCGACTCCTTCAGGCTGGTCCCGGTGGACGACCAAGGCATCACCGCCGGAACGGCGACGGCGACCAACCAGATCAGCACGGGTGCGGAAGTGAGCGTCCCGATCACGATTTATCCGCTGAACGATGCGCCATCCTATTTCTCGAAACTGGACTTGACCGGGGTTCGGGCGATCCAGGAGGGCTCGACGGTGAGCATCGGTGGCGCCAGTAGCTATGTCACCATCAACGGTGTGACTGGTTCGGGAGTACCGACGCCAGTGGCGGGAGCGCATCTGGTCTTCGGCGACGACGACAACTCATCGGTGCAACGCCAGTTCCGCGTCACAGCGACGACGGTCAACGGCCAGTTGATGCTCAACGGCGCCACCTTGGGGATCGGCTCGGTGTTCACCCAGGCCGACCTGGATAATGGCCGGATCACCTACAAGCACAACGGAACGGAAACCTCGAGCGACGCCTTCAGCTATGTGGTCAGTGATGGCGACTGGACAGTCAATGACAGCCAGATCTTCCCTCAGGGAAGCACACCGATCGCATCCACCTTCCTCATCGAGATCACCCCGCGCAACGATGTGCCGACGCTGGCCGCCCCCGCCAGCCTCGACGCTTTCGCCGCAGGCGCCGGAACAACAGCGATCACCGGTGTGACGCTCGCCGACCTCGACCTGGCAAATGGCGTGACCGCCGGTGAGACGGATTTCGTACGCATCGAAGTTCAGGTGCTGGACAATGCCCATGCGCTGGTTGGTACGGCTCTGCTCAGCTACGGTGCCGCCGACCCCTTCGGTGGCAGCGCCTTCCTTTCCGGCAAGAACACCAATTCCCTGATCGTGCAGGGTGGCAAGACCCAGGTCGATGCCATCCTCGCTTCTCTGACCCTCGCCTTCAGTGCCGATGCCGACGCCAGTGACTACAAGATCCGCATCACCGCCGACGACCGCCTGTACAGCAACGCCGGCGTGCTGACCGGCGGCGCCAACGGTGGCCCTGGCCCCAACAATGCCGACGGCGCGGCAATTGACGCAAGCAACAACCGCGTGACCAAAGACATCGTCCTGCGCGCGTCCAACGTCAATGATGTGCCCACGATCACCAACGCCAGCGCCTACAGCGTAAACGAAGACGCACAATTAACCCTCGGTGGCTTCTCCGTGTCCGATGTCGATAGCTTCGGCGAAGATGTTACAGTGACTGTCCGACTTTACAGCGATGCGGGCCGTACCACGCTGGCCAATGCCGGTACCCAGGGCGCACTGATCCTGGGTGCGACCACCGGACTGACCACCTTTTCCGGCAACAACAGCAACACCGTCACGCTGACCGGTTCGCTCGCCGAGGTGCAGGACGCACTCAATGCCCTCAAGTTTGCCGGCGCGCCAAATTACAACGGGTCGGGCGTCGGCAACAGCGATCTCTACCTGCGGACGACGATTGCCGATTTTGCCCACGCCGACGGTCAGAAGACATCCGTGGTGGACAACACGATCACCATCGTCCCGGTCAATGACCAGCCGACACTGAGCGTCCCGGGCAACCAGACGCTGAGCAACGGCACCAGCATTACGATTGGCGGATTTGTCGTCGGCGATGCCGTAGACATCGGCCAGGGCGCTACCGATTATGTCGAGGTTACGCTAGCGGCAACGCTGCTTGGCGTCCCGCATGGCACGATCGCCCTGACGGCAGCGGGCAGTGCCACGCTGACCGGCAATGTCACGTCAAGCGTCGTCATCAAGGGTTCGACGGCGGACGTGCAGGCCACGCTCAACAGCATGATCTACACGCCCGTCGATGCCAATGCCAACAACACGATCGTCATCACCACATCGGTTGATGACCGGGTTGGCAGCGTGCCCGGCACAGGAAACGGTGCTGAAGGCTCAGGAGTCGATGGCAACAATACCAATGTCAAGACCTTCAATATCAACAATTCCAACAGCAATGAAGCGCCGGTAGTGACGGCCCCCGCCACGCTGACCGTCAACGAGGACAGCACGGCCAATGCCGTGGCTGGCATTTCGATTGCCGACAGCGACGATTTCGGCGCTGCCGAGAAAGTGACCCTCGACCTCGGTGCCTCGCCCAAAGGTACGATCACGCTGGGCACTCTCACCGGCCTGAGCTTTACTACCGGTGATGGAACAGCCGACAGCAAAATGGTCTTCACCGGCACCAAGGCTGACATCAACGCCGCCTTGGCCACGCTGAAATTCACGCCGACGGGCAATATCAACACGGTGGGTGGCGGCAATGAGCAAGCCTTGAGCATCAGCGTCGACGACCAGGGCAATACCGGTGTTAACGGTGCTCTGACGGACAGCAAGACCGTTCTGATTACCATCACGCCGGTCAATGACGCCCCGACCCGTACGGCAGCAAGCACGGCGCTCGCTGCCGTACCGGAGGATAGTGCAGCGCCCGCAGGGAATACCGTCTCCAGCCTGTTTGCCGGAGTCTTCTCCGACCTCACCGACACCCAGATGGGCGGCTCGATCGCCAATCCACTGGCCGGGGTTGCCATCGTCGGCAATGCCACAACGGCAGCGCAGGGCAAGTGGCAGTATGACAGCGGATCGGGCTGGACCGATCTGCCGACGGCGCCTTCGCTGGCAACACCCTTCCTGCTCAAGACGACGGACCAGCTGCGCTTCCTGCCCACCGGCAACTGGAACGGCACGCCGGGGCAACTGACGGGACGCCTGATCGATGCTTCGTCCGGCGCCGTAACCAGCGGGGCCGGACCGGATCTTTCGGGAGCGGCCACCGGCGGCACGACGGCTTACTCGGACGCGGCCAATGCGGTGACCCTGAGCACCTCGGTCACGGCAGTCAACGACGCCCCCCTCGCATCTGGCACGGCAACGCTCACCGCAATCAATGAAGACCGCGCCAACCCGCCAGGGGCTCTGGTTTCCGCCTTGCTCACCGGCGCCAACTATTCGGATGCCACCGATACAGTCGCCGGCGGCTCGTCGGCCACCGCGCTCGGCGGTATCGCCATCGTCGGCAATACCGCCAATGCCGTGACACAAGGAGCCTGGCAGTACTCGACCAATAACGGAGCATCGTGGACAGCAGTGCCGACTGGCGGCCTGGGTGATTCCAGCGCGCTGGTGTTGCCGATGGCGGCGAAGCTGCGCTTCGTCCCGGTCGCCAACTACAACGGCACGCCCGGCGGTCTGTCGGTGCGTCTGGCGGATTCCGTCCAGGTTTTCGGCGCTTCGGCGGACATTTCCCCGGCCATCGGCAGCACCGGCACCTGGTCGGCGGCGAGCATCCCCGTCGCCACCACCGTCAACCCCATCAATGACGCACCGACCATCACGGGCTTGAACGGTGCGCTCGGACTGACCCTCATCGAACAGCAGGCCGCCCCGATCCGCCTCGATGCCGACGGCAATGTGAACGTCTTCGATCAGGAACTGAACGTCAGCGGCAACAACTGGAACCTGGCCACCCTGACCGTCCGCCGCAGTGGCGCGGCGGCGGCATCCGATGTCTTCAGCTTCGTCGATGATTCGCCGACGGTCGGTATCGGGGTCGAGACTGCGGGTGCCAACCTCGTTGTGGACGGCATCACCATCGGCACCTACACCAATGGCGGCGGCTCTCTGGTGGTCACCTTCAACAGCAGTGCCACCGCCGCGCAAGTGGCAAAGGCCATGGGCGCCGTCGCCTATCGCAACACCTCCGACGCTCCGCCGGCAAGCGTCCAGATCAACTTCATTCTCAACGATGCCAACAGCAATGTGACGGGCGGCGGGACTGCTGGCGGCGGACAGAACCAAGGCGGTGGCGGCCAGCTCAGCACGCAAAGCTCGGTCATCGTTGCGATCAACCCGGTCAATGACACACCGGCGATCGCCGGGCTGGATGCGACGCGGCCTGGCAATTACGTCGAAAACGGAACGGCCATCCAGATCGACAGCAACGCCGTTCTTGCTGACCCGGAACTGGATGCCACAAACTGGAGCAAGGCGACGCTGAGCGTGACCCGCAGCGGCGGCGCCAATGCCGAGGACGTGTTCGCTGCGACCGGCACCTTGAGCCTCACAGGTGCAGGCAGCGGCAATGTGCTGGTCTCCGGCGTCACTGTCGGCACCTATACCCAGACCGCCGGCACGATCATCGTCACCTTCAACACCAACGCCACCGCCGCCCGTGCAGACAGCGTCATGCGCGGCTTGACTTACCGAAACACCAGTGACGATCCGCCCGCTTCCGTCACCCTGACTTACACGGTCAATGACCAGAACCCGAATGTCTCCGGCGGCGGCACGGCAGGCACCGGCGTCAACCAGGGCAATGGCGGACAGCTCATCGCCACCAGCAACATCATCATCAACATCACCCGGATCAACGATGCTCCGGTGCTTTCCGTTGCTCCGCCGGCGGCCAGTTATACCGAGCAGGCAGCACCGGTTGCCGTCGATGCCGCCCTGAACCTGTCCGATGTCGATGACGCGAACATGGCTGCGGCCATTGTGACGATCAGTCCGGGGAGCTTTGTCGCCGGCGATGCGCTTGCCGTCGTTACGGCCGGCACCAGCATCAATGCCAACTACAACGCCGCGACCGGTGTGCTCACCCTGACCGGCACCGACAGCACGGCCCACTACCAGCAGGTGCTGCGTTCGCTGACTTTCAGCAGCACCAGCGATGACCCCACCATCAACACCACACGCCCCAGCCGTAGCCTGACCTATTCGGTCACCGACGCAAACTCCGATGGCGCTGGCGCGCAAACCACCACCAGCACCCGCACGGTCAGCATCTCGCCAGTCAATGACAAGCCGACGCTGACCGGAACCAGCAGCACCCGCAGCTACATCGAGAACGCCGCGGCCGTTACGCTCGAGCCGGCGCTCGCTCTGGCCGATGTGGACGACACCCGGATCGACCAGGCCGTCATCCATATCGGCGGCGGTTTCGTTGCCGGCGATCGGCTCAATTTCACCAATCAACTGGGAATTGGCGGCAGCTACAACGGGTTGACAGGAACCCTGACCCTGACCGGCACCACCACGCTGGCCAACTACCAGGCAGCCTTGCGTTCGATCAACTTCGACTCGAGCTCGGACAACCCGGGTAGTGGCACGCGGACGATCGCGTGGACCGTGCGCGATGTCAATTCGGATGCCGCCGCCAATGGCCAGCAGACCTCGCTTGCCGGGTTGACAAGCATCAACGTCACGCCGGTGAACGACAACCCGGTGGCGCTACGTGATGTCAACAGCATCGGCAAGGCGACCGTAACGCCGGCCACCGGCAATGTGCTCGTCAATGACAGCGATGTCGATGGCGGAATTCTCAGGGTCACCGGCCTGACCAGTGGCACCGTCGGCGTACCACTGGTCCGTTCCAGCGGCACTCTCACGGTCAATGCCGACGGCACTTACAGTTTTACCGTCAACACCGCCGACCCGGCGGTTGCCGCCCTGGGTGCAGGGGCGACACTGGTGGAGACCTACAACTACAGCATTGCCGATGGTCAGGGCGGCAGCGCCACGGCGCAGATCACGATCATCATCAACGGCGCCAACAATCCACCCGTCGCCACGGACGACACCAACAGCATCAGCGAGGGCACGGCCAGCGTCAGTGCTGGCGCCAGCGGTGTGCTGGTCAACGATAGCGATCCGAACGGCGACACACTCAACGTGACGGGGATCGCTACCGGTGCCAACCGGCCCCCTGCCAGCGCCACCCCGGTACCCGGCGGCGGTACCAGTGCCACCGGCACCTATGGCTCACTGTTGCTCAACCCGGACGGCAGCTATACCTACACGCTGGACAACGGCAAACCCGCCGTGAATGCCCTGGCCGTCGGCGAAAGCCTGACCGACACCTTCACTTACTTCATCAGTGACGGCAACGGCGGCACGGCCAGCGCCAATGTGGTGATGACCATCAGTGGCACCAACGACGGCCCGGATGCGGTGAACGATGCGTCCAGCCTGCCGGCCAATTCGCCCGGCGTGACTGGCAACGCACTGGGCAATGACAGCGACCCGGATACGAGTGACCGCTTGACGGTCAGTGCAGTCAATGGCGCACCAGCCAGCGTCGGTTTGCCGGTGGTCGGCACCTACGGCAGCATCACGGTGAATGCCAACGGCAGTTATACCTTCACCCCCAACACCACAACGGCCAAGGCTCTGGCTGCCGGGCAAACCGCCACCGATGGCTTTACCTATACGATCAGCGATGGGCATGGCGGCAGCGACACTGCCACCATCACCATTAGCCTCGCCGGCGTTAACGATGCGCCCGTTGCCCGGCCTGACATCAATACCCTGACCGAGGATCAAGCCAGCGCTACGGGCAATGTATTGACCGGTGCCCGGGTTACCGGCAGCGGTACCGCGAGCACGGTGGGGGCGAGTGCCGACAGTGACCCGGACGCCACCGATTCGCTCAGCGTCACCGGCGTGCTCTCCTCCACCGGCAGCGTCGGTGCACTCGGCAGTCCGTTGACCGGCGTCTTCGGTGCCGTCACGCTCAATGCCGACGGCAGTTACAGCTACGCTCTGGATACAGCCCGTGCCGCCGTGCAGGCGCTCAAGCCCGGGACCATTGCGCACGAGACTTACACCTACACCATCAGCGACGGCAAGGGCGGAACCGACACGACGACGCTGGACATCGAAATCGTGGGTCTGAACGACCCGCCGGTTGTCGGCGATGACCACTACGACACGGTGGATACGGCGGGTTTCCCCGGCGGTACCCCGATTTCCGGCAATGTACTGATCAACGACAGCGATCCGGATGCCGGCGATACGCTGACCGTGACCGCAGTGACCGGAACGGCAGCAGGCACTGTGGGTGGAGGTACGCTGGGGACTTTCGGAACGCTGACACTCGCTGCCGATGGGACCTTCACGTATAACGTCGACACCTCCAACCCGGTGGTCCAGTCGCTGCTCACCGGACAATCGCGCACCGATACCTTTACCTACACCGTCAGCGATGGTCATGGCGGGTTCGCTACCGCCACCGTCACGTTCACCATCCACGGCACCAACGATGCCCCAAGCGCACTCAACGATACCAACCTGATCTCGGAAGACCAGCCAATGGCCAGCGGCAATGTCATCAGCGGATCGCGGGTGACGGGGAGCGGTGTCGTGACCAACAATGATCCGGGAGCCCAAGACACGGACCCGGACGGCGACCCGCTGACCGTGACGGAAATCCGTCATGCCGATCCTCTGCTGCCTGCCGGGGCAATCGGTGCGCCCTTCGCCGGCGACTATGGGACGCTGAACCTCGGCGCGGCGGGCAACTACACCTACACGCTGGACAACGGCAATGCCGCCGTGCAGGCGCTCAAGGCCGGTGAATCGCATCGTGAGATTTTCGTGTACACCGTCAATGACGGGCGTGGCAGCTTTGTCGACGCCACCATCACCATGGTCATTACCGGCGTCAACGACGCACCCGTGGCTGTAGCGGACACCAACAGCACTACCGAAGACTCTGGCGTGGCTGCTACCGGCAATGTGTTGCCCAACGACACTGACATCGACCATGGTGCACTGCTTAACGTATCCGGTGTTGTCGCAGGAACGGCAGTCAGCGCGCCATCGGGCAATCTGGGCGGTGGAGTAGCGGGTAGCTTTGGCACCCTGACGCTGGGTGCCGACGGCAGCTACAGCTACGCACTCGACAACACCAACCCCGCGGTGCAGGCACTGGCTGCCGGCGCCACCACCACCGATACATTCACTTATGCCGTCACCGACGATCAGGGGGCAATCAGCTACACCACGCTGACCATTACGATTCACGGTCTCAACGATGCACCTGTGGCCGCCCCCGATGTGCTGGCCATCAGCACCGGCAACACGCAGGTCAGTGGCGATCTGACGCCGGGAACGCCGGGTCAGGATGTTGACGTTGACGGCGGCACGATCACCGTCATCGGATTTGCCAACGCCAATGGCGTTTTCGGCAGCGTGGGCAGCGGCAGCACGCTGGCCGCTGCCTTGCCCGGCCTTTACGGCAGCCTGCAAGTCGCCGCAGACGGCAGCCATCGCTACACCCTGGACAACACCAATCCTGATGTTCTGGCGCTCAAAGCGGGCCAGAGCGCGACTGAAACCTATACCTATATCGTCAGCGACGGGCAAGGCGGCTATGCCAGCAGCACGTTGACCATCTCTATCACGGGTCGCAACGATCCGCCCGTCGCGGTGAATGACGGGGTTTTTGTCACCAACGAGGATACGCCGCTCAACAACATGGTGGTCCTCACCAACGATTCCGACCCGGACGGCGATCCGCTCACGGTGACCGGCGCATCGAGCGCCAACGGGGTGGTAAGCATCAACCCGGACGGTACCCTGAATTTTGTACCCGCTGCCGACTTCATTGGACTGGCGACCATCACCTACACCATCAGCGATGGCAATGGGGGAACCGGCACGGCAACCGTGAGCATCAGCGTCAGCCCGGTGAATGACCCGCCGCTGGCGACGGATGACCGCGGCAGCACTGTCAATGGCCGGCCGCTGGTCATTGGTGTGCTGGGCAACGACAGCGATCCGGACGGCGATCCCCTGACGATCACCAGCATCGCCGGTGTTCCCGTTATTGCGGGCAGTACGGTGACCCTTCCCGCGGGCAAGGTCACGCTCAACGCCGATGGCACGCTAGGCTTTGTTCCCAACCCCGGTTTCAACGGTGACGTCCTTTTCCCCTACGAGATCAGCGATGGCAATGGCGGAACCAGCAGGGCAACCGTGAGCATCAGCATCAGCCCGGTGAATGACCCGCCGCTGGCGACGGATGACCGCGGCAGCACTGCCAATGGTCGGCCGCTGGTCATTCGTGTGCTGGATAACGACAGCGATCCGGATGGCGATCCCCTGACGATCACCAGCATCGCCGGTGTACCCGTTGTTGCGGGCAGCACGGTGACCCTTCCCGCGGGCAAGGTCACGCTCAACGCCGATGGCACACTGAGCTTTTTCCCCAACCCCGGTTTCAAGGGCGACGTCCTTTTCCCCTACGAGATCAGCGATGGCCATGGCGGTACGGCACGGGCCAACGTTGGCATCTCCGTCGCCGCCGTCGCCGCCGCCGGTGACGTCTTTCCGACAGTGCCGATGCCGGAAACTCCGCTCTGGATTGCACCACCGTCCGAAATCAACCCGATACCCTTCGCGCCGGCGGTATTCGTCATCGAGGTCGTGCAAGGCTTCCAGGGGGATCGGGCGGCCACCGATCCGTTCGCCTTCAGCGATCCCCGAGCGGTCCGCTATGGGGAAATCGAAAGCCAATCGATCGGAGCCGGCCTCGGCTTCGATCCGGCCCTGTTCGTACAGCATGCCGTCCGTGCCTCGCAACTCGAAGGAGCCTTTCTGAACAATGTGGTCGACGGTCGCACGATCCGGATCAACCTGAGTAGCGAGCGACTGATTCCGACACCGGAACTGGCCCTGCCCAACGCTGGTCTGTTCGCGCTGCAAAGGCCTGTCGCAGATCGCGGCAGCGAGCCGGGACGGGAGGTACCGGCACTGGCATTGGCGCGTCCCCCTGTCGCGCCAGGCCATCTCATCGCTGGTCGCGAGCAACCGGCTCCGGCGCATCGCGCAGCGCCGTCCTTCTCCGAGCAATTGCGCCGTTCCGCAGGTAGAAGCAGCGTCGCCGGCCGCGATACCCTGCACGCCATTCGAGCGCGCCCCCACGTTTGATGCCAGAATCGACCAATCACATGACGCGGACCGCCATGAACCAAGCTGACGAGAGGCCATGTGCCTCGCCTCTTCGATTGCTCGCCTTGTGCAGCCTGCCGCTAGTGCTGGCCAGCTGCGGGACGATCACGCCCCAGGCCTATTCCACTGCCGAAATCCGCGAGCGTGTCGTTCAGGATCGTCAGGCCATGTATGCCGATCAGGAGCCAATAACCGCGCCCATTACCTTCCATGAAGCCACTGCGCGAGCGCTCAAGTACAACCTGGACTACCGTCTCAAACTCATGGAAGGCGCGCTGTCGAGAAGCCTGTTCGAGGTATCCACCTTCGAAATGTTGCCCCGCCTGGTCGCCGGAGCAGGTTACCTGACGCGCAACAATGATTCGGGAGGGATTTCCGTCGGGATCGATACCGGGCTGGAAACCCTGAGTCCCTCGACCTCGGTGGAACGGGATCGAACGATCGCCAATCTGACCTTTTCATGGAATGCGCTGGACTTCGGAGTTTCCTACTATCGCGCCCAGCAAAAGGCCGACCAGGTGCTGATGGCCGAGGAACGACGGCGCAAGGTAGCCCAGAATGTGCAACAGGATGTCCGCAACAGCTATTGGCGTGCCCTCGGAGCGCAAAGACTCCTGGGCCGGGTCGATGCCCTGCTGCTGCGCGTCAACAAGGCGCTGAAACGCGCCAGGCAGGTGGAAAAGGAAGGCTTGATGCCGCAGCCCCAGGTGCTGGCGTATCAGCGCGCCCTGCTCGATGCGGTGAACCTGCTGACCCTGCGCCGCCAGGATCTTGAGCTGGCCCGGGCCGAACTGACTGCCCTCATGTCGGTGCCGCCGGGAACCCCGTACACCCTGGCCGAAGAAAAAGAGCCCGCCCTGCCCCCGGTTCCCGCCAACTTCGACGAACTTGAACTCATGGCTCTGGAAAAGCGACCCGAGATCATGGAAGAGTGGTACCGTCGGCGGGTTACCGAGAACGACATCAAGGCCGCCAAACTCCTGCTGTGGCCCAACCTGGGCCTGGAAACCGGCCCGGTATATGACTCCAACAAATATGCCTACAACAACGCCTGGTATGAAACCGGGGTTCGTCTGTCCTGGAACATTCTCAAGCTGCTGCAGTGGCCGGCTCTCGATAAAGCCCAGAAGGACCAGAACAAGACCGATGATATGCGTCGCATGGCCCTTTCGATGGCCGTACTGACCCAGGTTCGCGTGGGTGTCCAGCGTTACGGCCTGGCCTTGTCTGAACTGGAGTTTGCCGAGGAAAGCCTGCGTGTAGACCAGCGCCTGCTGCGTTTTGCCCAGGCCGCTGCAAGAACCCAGTTCGACTCCGAGCTGGAAGTCATCCGCGCCGAGGCCCGCGCCCTGCTCGCCGAATACCAGCGTTATGCCTCCTATTCCACCGCCCAGGCGGCTTGGGGGCGCCTGTATAACTCGGTGGGTCTCGATGCGTTACCGCAAACCCTGGACAATCATGACATCAAGACCCTCAGCAGCACGATGGAGAAGACCATGAATGAGGTTCAATCGACCCTGTTCAAGGACAGATGATGCCAAATGAGTGTCACGCAGAGCATGGCGGTGCACTTTCGGCTTCGGAGTGAACGCCTCATGACCTTGACTCCAGCGATCAAGCATCTTCTTGCAGCGGCCGTTCTGTCCTCACTTTCCCTGGCGGCACAAACCCAGGTACCGACGGCTGACCCGAATCCGATTCGCGTTGTACTCAGCCCGGAACTCGAAACCACGCTGATTTCTCAGATGGTGGGGCGCATTTCAACGCTGAATGCTTCTCTCGGCGCCGCCGTAAGCAAAGGCAAGCCGATTGTCGTCTTCGATTGTCGCGAAGCCAGTGCGAAACTGCAAATGGCTCAGGCCGAATATGCCTCCACCCGGGAAACCCTGGAAACAAAGAGCCGCCTGCGCAAACTTGAAGCCGCCGGCGACATGGAGGTTGCCCTGGCCGCCGCCGCCGCCGATCGCGGCAAGGCCGCCATCGCCGTCGCCCGTGCCCAACTGGCGCCATGTACGGTAGTGGCTCCATTCTCCGGGCGCATCGTCAAGCTGCACGTCAAGCCGTTTCAGGGGGTCAACCTCGGCAGCCCGCTGCTTGAGATGGTCAGCGACGGCCCCCTCAAACTGCGCCTCAACGTTCCTTCAAAGCTCCTGCGCACCCTGCGCGTCGGGACCACTTTCGAGGTAGACATCGACGAGACTGGCAAGACCTATCCGGCCAGTGTCACGGCGATCAACGCCAGGGTGGACGCTGTCGCACAAACGGTTGAACTGGAAGCGCGAATCGACAGCCGCCCTGGCGAACTGCTGGCCGGCATGACCGGCGTTGCCCGCTTCTCGCCCAGACCGTGATCCTTGTCGACTCAAGGCATGCCTCTCTTCGCTGAAGTCTCACTGGCCGACATCGTCGTCGACCTCGAAGCCCGCGCCCGCGCCGCCAATTCCGTCTCCGAACTTGGCTTTTCAATGGCCAATGACACGTACTCGCTGCTCGGATTCCGCCAGGCACTGGTTTTTGAGGGGGGTGCCGAAGACAGCCGCTTGCTCACTGTTTCCGGCCTCGCCCGGCCGACGGAGGACAGCCCTTATCTGGTCTGGCTACGCCGCACCTGGCCGTGGTTGCGGCAGCAACTGGAAAGCAATCCGGGCTGGTTCACCCCAGCGAGCGATGCGTTCAATGCAGCCAATGCGCCTCCCGACATTTTGGACGGGTGGAGCGAATGGTGGCCGGCCGGCATCTTCGCTCTGCCTCTGCAACGCCGTAGCGGTGAGGCCTTGGGCTGGGCATGCTTTCTGCTCGATCAAGCGCCGGACGAACACCAGACCAAGGCCCTCGAGCAGCTGGCCCTGAGTTGGGGTTACTGCTGGGAAATGCTCGCCGGCAAACCCAGACCTTCATGGAGAATCCGCTGGCAAAATCTGAGCACCAGACAGCGGCGCATGATGGCACTGTCGCTCGGACTGTTCCTCCTGTTCCCGATCCGCCAGAGCGCGCTGGCACCGGCCGAGGTGATCGCTCTCCACGCGGTTGCCGTCACCTCGCCACTCGACGGCGTAGTCAAGAGCATTCACGTTCGCCCCAACCAGGCCGTCACAGAGGGGCAGTTGCTCTTTTCGCTCGATGACACGACCTTGCGTAACCGCCTCGATGTGAGCCAGAAATCGCTGGCCGTCGCCGAAGCCGAATTGCAGGCAACCACACAGAAAGCCTTCGACACCCCGCAAAGCAAGGGCGACCTGGCGCTGCTCAGCGGGCGAGTGAACGAAAAGCGCGCCGAGCTGGCGGCAGTGCAAACCCAGTTGGCACGTATCGACGTGCTGGCCCACCACGAGGGTATTGCCGTTTTCGGCGACCCCGATGACTGGCTGGGTCGCCCCGTCAGTACCGGGGAACGCATCATGCTACTGGCCAACCCTGAAAAGCCCGGCGTTCTTGTCCATCTTCCGGTAGCCGACGCCATTGCCCTGAATGTTGGCGCTGCGATCAAACTCTTCCTGACCGTCATGCCACTTTCTCCGCTCGACGCCAGGATCACTGAAACCAGCTATCAGGCCGTGCTGTCACCGGAAGGTGTGGCCAGTTACCGGCTGCGGGCCGTCTTTGAAGATGCCCAGCAGAACGTCCGCATCGGCCTGCGCGGAACAGCCAAGGTCTATGGCGGCTGGGTGTGCATGGGCTACTACCTTCTGCGTCGCCCGTTGGCTACGCTGCGCGAGTGGAGCGGTTGGTGAATACGGTCGAACCGCTTGTGCTGCAGGACTTGTCACCACGCCTGCCACCGCTGCGTGAAGACCTGCGCCTGCATGAAGCCGCACCGGCAAAGGATGGTTCACCGGCCTGGTTGATTCAGGACCCGGTGACCAACCGTTTTTATCGCATCGGCTGGCTGGAGTTTGAATGCCTGTTGCGCTGGCCAGGTGCTCCGGCAGAGATTGCCGCTGACATCGCCGCCTCAACACCGCTCGCCGCCGACCAGGAACAGGTCGAGGATTTTGCCCGCTTTCTCGAACGTCACCACCTGTTGCGCCTGACGCCGGCGGGAGTCAAACGACTGGCTGCGGAAGCCAGCCGGCCAGGATGGAAGCACTGGCGCTGGTGGCTGCACCACTATCTCTTCATCCGGATTCCCCTGGTTCGCCCCGAGCGCTGGCTGGCGGCGGCCTTGCCGGTGGTTCGACCGCTGTTCTCTACGGCTGGGCTGACCGTGATCGTTCTCGCCAGCTTGCTCGGCATCATCCTTGTCGCTCGCCAGTGGGACAGCTTCACGCACGGGGTGATCGACAGCCTCACGCTGGCCGGCCTCAGCGGTTTCCTCCTGGCGCTGGCCATTTCCAAGACCCTCCATGAACTCGGCCATGCCCTGGTCGCCACCCATTACGGGGTTCGCGTCGCACACATGGGCGTGGCGCTGGTGGTGCTCTGGCCGATGCTCTACACCGATACCAGCGAATCCTGGAAGCTGCGCTCGAACCGCCAGCGGCTCGCCGTATCGGCTGCCGGCATCAGCGTTGAACTGGCTCTCGCTGGGCTATCCACGCTGGCTTGGGCGCTGCTTGACGACGGGCCGCTACGCCAGGCCACACTCTACCTGGCGAGCACCGGCTGGCTGCTTTCGCTGGCTTTGAATGCCAGTCCGTTCATGCGCTTCGATGGCTACTTCATTGTCTCGGATCTGCTGGATTTTCCCAATCTGCATGAGCGCTCCGGAGCCATCGCCCGCGTCTGGCTGCGGCGCACCCTTCTTGGCTTGACCGATCCCGATCCGGAGCCGCTGAGTGCGCGCCAACGCCACGCACTGATCGCCTTTGCTCTGGTCACCTGGGTTTACCGTCTGGTCGTTTTCCTCGGCATCGCCGTGGCTGTCTACCTGTTCTTTTTCAAGGTACTGGGCCTATTTCTCTTCGCTGTTGAACTGGTCTGGTTCATTTTTCGCCCCTTGTGGCTCGAGATCAGCGTCTGGCGCTCACGCTGGGGCGAGGTCAGGGCAAATCGGCGGTGCTGGATGCGACTCCTCGGCTTCGGCGGCCTGGCGCTGGTCACCATCCCCTGGGCCTTTGATATCAGCGCCCCGGGACTGGCACACCCGCTGCGCCAGCAAACCGTCTTCAGCCCTTTTCCCGCCCGCGTTACTGAACTGCACCCTGCCGGTCCGGTCACGGCGGGAACGCCACTCGCGCTGTTCAACGCCCCGGATCTGCAAGCCCGGAGCTTGCGCACGAACGCCAGCGTCCAGGCGCTAAATCAGCGTCTCGCCGGTCTCGCGGTGGAAGACAGCGGCGTCGACCAGCGACAAGCCACCAGCGAGCGCCTCGGCGAACAACTCGCCGAGGCTCGATCGACCAGAGAAGAAGAGGCTCGGCTGCGCGTCACCGCTGAATTCGACGGGATCTGGGTCGATGTTGACCCAACGCTGGTGTCCGGTACTTGGATCGGTACCCGAAGTCAGGTGGGCATTCTGGTTGACCCGAGCCAATGGGTCGTCGATGCGTATGTCGAGCAACGCCAGGTGGGTCGTATCGTGGTCGGCGCCAAAGCGAGCTTCCGCCCGGAACGCCACTGGCTTTCCATTGACGCCAGAGTGGTCGACGTAGACTCGACGCGCAGCAGCAAATTGTCCCACGCCATGCTCGACGCCCGCCACGGTGGCCCCATTGCCACCCAGACCGGCGAACGCCCAGCCATGCCTGTCGAAGCGCTTTACCGTGTCCGGCTGGTCCTTGCTGAACCGCTCCCCGAAAACCATGAAACCGGTGGCCAAGCGAGCATCGAAAGCACTCGCCAAAGCCTGCTCTGGGAAGCCCTCAAACGCACTGTCGCCGTGGTCATTCGCGAAAGCGGTTTTTAACGCGACTCGATGCTGCCACGACAATCGAGCCCATTGCAAGACCACCATGGAGGGTCATGGCGCTATGTTGGCCTATGGTCATTGCCGAGTTGATGGATATACGCTCCTGCCCAGGGGTTTTTTGGTAGGACATCCGTTGAGGAGGTGGATCAGAGTGAAGGCGGCGAGTGCACACTAGGAAAGCCTGAGGCGAGAGGCGGTCAAGCTGAGACATCAGTTTGCGCAGGGAAGTAGGCGAACTTTCTCCGGGGTGTTGCCGGCATCGAAGGTGGCGGAGGTGATCAGGGAGGAGTGCGAAGCCTGGCGGGATCGTGTGTATTCGCCGCGACGACGTTGCGCCTGCTCATCGGTCAATTTCTGGGCGCAGATCGAGCGTGTCAGGATGTTCTCTCGCGCTTCTTGGCGGAGCGAGCAGCCAAGGGCGCGGCAGCGTTTGCCATTGGAAGTCCCCGATCGACTGTACCGGGAAGTTGCCGGCGCATTGGAAGAGAAACATCCGAAGGGTAATCGTTCACACCCTCTCAAGAAAAGCCGCCCGCCTAATGATTTGTATGGCATAGTTTCGGAACCTGCAGACGACCTGACCGACGCGGCACGATGCACCTGAGCAAACATGACCTGTTCCAGATGAACGACGAGT
>ERZ761602.3948-NODE-3948-length-19966-cov-4.137311_pt1 | contig 19966 bp, 19 predicted proteins | sample MGYA00512165_ERZ761602 | MGnify/ENA primary metagenome ERZ761602 (study PRJEB28899, sample SAMN02445085) | bioreactor sludge metagenome | biome: EBPR sludge; isolation source: Thorneside wastewater treatment plant | place: Australia: Brisbane, Thorneside... | reverse complement strand
GAGCGGCGGTGCCCCCCAGCAGGCAGGCCGCGACGATCAGGTACCTCATCGCTGCCATCTCAGTCCCCTTGCCGCTCGCCGGTTTCGGAAGGCTTCTTCGGCGCGTAGACGATGAGCGCCGCCATCACCGCGAAGGCGCCGCAGATCAGGCTGACCTCCGGCAGGTACTCGTAGGGCTCCACCCACACCTCCGTGAGCAGGCCCCAGTGGGAGAAGATCTCGGCGTTGATCCAGAGGATGTTCGCCGTCGGGATCGCGTAGCGCAGCGCGGTCGACGTACGCCGGTACTTCACCAGGCGGCTGAAACAGAAGCCACCCCAGATGATGGACAGGACACAGGTGCCCGCCTCGGCCAGGAAGGCGCTCTGGCCGGTCCCCACGATGGACGGGTCGAAGATCAGGAGGTTCCACGCATATACGAACCACGTGACGTAGAACGTCTCCATGAAGGTGATGATGGCGTAGTTTCGATCCTTCGCCGTCTTGGTGCTCGGTCCCAGGCCCGCCCGGAGGCCCATCCGGTTCTGGAGCCACACGAACATGTTGCACCGGGTGTCCTTGTCGAACAGGTAGAAGCCGCACATGGTCAGCAGCACGCCGATGGTGGCGGCCATGATCATGTACTCCGGCTCCCCTGTTGGTGCCCCAACGACGGGTTCGTGCAATCGGGGCAGCATTCCGAAGTTCTTCCGCCCGTAGTACATGTAGAAGAACTCCACCCACGTCATCCAGACGATGATGGCCGTGAAGAACCCGGTCCAGGTGGCGAAGCTCTCGCTCTTCGACTTCACGCCGTACCACAGCCAGATCATGGCGCCGAGACCCAGGAAGATGGACACCGGGTAGGTCAGATCGCGGCCCAGGCCGTCCTCGATGAAGGTCATCACGGCGTGCCCGACGCCCACTCCTACGAACATCAGCACGCAGGTGAGGATGCCCACCCAGGGTGGACGCCAGAGCTTGGAGCCGCCGGCCTCGGTGCCGGCATGGGCGGGGGAAGTGGCCACGGGCGCGCTCCTCACGGCAGGTAAAGGATGAAAAATATACAGGCCTGTATAAGAATACAAGCATGACACGCACCGTCCGCCGCCCCCGCCGCCGCAGCCCCGTGTCCCGCCCCGCCGTACTCGATCGGCGCGGCCAGGTCTGGGAGCGGATCCTCGCCACGGCGGGACGGCTCATGGCCGAACGGGGCGTCGCGGCCGTGAGCGTGGAGCAGATACTGCTGGCAGCGGGCGTGTCCCGGGGCACGTTCTACAGCTACTGCCGGAACAAGAGCGACCTGGTGGTGGCGCTCATGGAGCCCGTGTTCGCGGAAGGCACGCGGGAGCTCGCGGGCCTCGCCGACGAGCCGCCCGCCGCCGTGGTGCCCGGCCTCGTGGCCCTCTACCAGGGCCTGTGGCAGCGGCATCGCCACGCGCTGCTCCTGATCCCGGGCATCGACGCCGCCACCTTCGCCCGCCTGCGCGCGCCGCACCTCGCCTACACCGAAGCCATGAAGGCCGCTCTCGGGCGCGCGGCGGCCGGTGGCCAACTGCGCAGCGGCTGCGCGGACTACAGCTTCCGGGTGCTGGCCCGCACCGCGGTTCCCCTGCTCCGCGTGTACGCCGACCACCCGGACGGCGAGCGACTGTTCGCGGAGTCGTTGACGGCGCTGCTGGTGGCGCCTTGAGGGTCTTGAAGTGGCTGCTGGCTGTCCTGCACTCGGCTCCCTTCGCAGCGCCGGACTGGGACGATGCGCGGCTGCCGAACTTGCTCATTGCCGGGCTCGCGGAGCCGTAGATCAGGTCCCGGCCGGGTCCTGCCGGTAGAACCTCGCCAGCTGTCCGTACACCGCCGGGTACTCGGCCTTGAGGTCGGCCGGCACATCGAAGAACAGCTCGCTCGTCACGGCGAAGAACTCGGCCGGGTCCTGCACTGCATAGGGGTCGATCCAGGGCTCTTCGCCCCGGTCGAGCCGGGCCGACAGGTCGTCGTAGGCCGCGTCGAAGGCGGCCTCCCACGCCGTCGGGTCCATGCCCCCGTGCAGCGGCGGGAAGCCGTTGGCCGCGCCGTCCAGCATGTCGAGCTTGTGGGCAAACTCGTGGGCCACCACGTTGTACCCCTCCCCTTGGCCGCTCGCCTGCACGTCCGGCCAGGACACCAGCACCGGCCCCTGCTCCCAGGCCTCCCCCGTGAGCACATCATCGCCCCGGTGCACGACGCCATCCTCGTCCACGTACTCCCGGTCCCGGACGACGAAGGCGTCGGGGTACACGATGACTGAGCCAAACGCCGCATAGCAGTCGAGTCCCAGGCCAAGGATCGGCTGGCAGGCAAGCAGTGCGATGCGCAGGCGCATGGCGTCGGTGAGCGTCAGGCCCCTGGCAGGCTCGAGGGATTTCTCGTGCAGGAAGAGCAGCGTGAGGTCGCGCAGGCGCCGTCGTGCCGGCGGATCCAGCCAGGCAAGGGCCGGGACGGCCGCGAAGGCGACGTCCCAGAGGTCATCGGGAATCGACTGCCGGGAAAGGATGCGGCGGCGGCGCCAGGCCCTGAACACTGCTCCGCACCCCGACCATGACTGAGAGGCATTCCCAGTCTGCCAGCCGGCGGGACTGTGAGCCAGTTCCGGGCACCCGGATGCGGCCGGCCTAGGCTTTGAGGATGGACATCGTCGCGCACATCCCGCGGGTCAGCCTGGGCCTCCCTGTCTACAACGGCGAGCGCTACCTGGCCGCGGCCCTCGATTCGCTGCTCGCCCAGACCTTCCGGGACTTCGAGCTCATCATCTGCGACAACGCCTCGACCGATGGTACCGGGGCCATCTGCCTCGACTACGCCGCCCGGGAACCGCGCATCCACTACCACCGCGCGCCCCGGAATGGTGGCGCGGTGCGCAACCACAACTGGGCAGCCGAGCTTGCCCGGGGCGAGTACTTCAAGTGGACTGCCCACGACGACGTTTATGAGCCCGAATTCCTCACGCGTTGCGTGGAGCACCTGGATGCGCACCCGGAGGTCGTGCTCGTCTTCAGCCGGTCGCGCTTCATCGACGAGAACGGCGCGCCGATGCACGAGTACCGCCATCCCCTGGACCTGGGCAGCCCGGACGTGGCCACCCGCTTCCTGGGCTTCGTGTGCGGCAGCCACATCATGGTGGAGGACTACGGCCTCATGCGCCGCGCGGTCCTGGGGCTCACGCCCCGCTACGGCAACTACGTGTGGTCCGACATGACGTTGTTCGGCGAGCTGGCACTGCACGGGCCCTTCCACGAACTGCCGGAGGTGCTGTTCCTCCGCCGGGAGCACCCGGCCCGGGCGATGCGCGCCCACAAGGACGCCGCCTCCCTCAGCCTGTTCAACGACCCGCGCAGGTCCGGCGGCGCCGTCTGCCCGACCTGGCGGGTGCTGGCAGGACACCTCGCTTCCCTGTTCCGCGCGCCCCTCTCGCCGCGGGAGCGACTGCAACTGGCGCTGGGCATCGTGAAGCGCGGGCTCTGGAGCCACCAGCTGGCGCATGAACTGCGCCTGGCGTTGCTGGTGGCGGCGGGGATCATCTCATTCTCCGTTGGTGAGTAAGTCCGGCCGGAAGCGCCCTGCCCTCACTATAATCGGGGCTTCCCTGGAGGACGCCCATGCCCGCTGATTTTCTGGTGCGCGACGACTTCATCACCCCCGCCCAGGCGGACGAGGTGGAGAAGCTCATGTTCGGCAACTTCTTCCCCTGGTACTTCCTGGACAACACCACCACCCAGCAGGGCAAGCGGCACTGGTCCGAGGTCGAGTGTGCCATGCACGTGCACAACCTATTTTTCCAGGGCAGCGTCAACAACCCGGGCTACCAGCAGATCCTGAAGGAATTCGGGCTGCCCCACGAGACGCTCATCCGCATGAAAGCCAACATGGTGATGGCGCGGCCCTTCGAATTCCGGCACACGCCGTATCACGTGGACCGCCTGGACGCGCACTACACCATCGTCTATTACGTGAACGATTCCAGCGGGGCGACGATCCTCAAGTCCCGCTCCGGCCTCCGCAAGGTCGCGCCCAGGAAGGGTCGCATCGTGCTGTTCGATGGCAGCCTGATGCACGCGCACTACCTGCCGGCGCGCAAGCCCCGTTGCGTCATCAATTTCAATTTTTCGGCCTATCCGCTGGCCGGGCCGGCGCCCTTCCCGGCCACCCCGGTGGATGTCGGGGCCCAGCGCGCGCGGGTGCAGGATCGCGCCTGAAAGGCGCTCCCACGGCCCGTCAGGGCAGGTCCGTGCGGCGCCAGGCGCCGTCCTGCCACGATACTTCCCACGCCGGCCAGTAGGTGTCGTCCAGCTTCAGGGTCAGCACTTCCAGCTGGTTGTTCCAGGTGATGGTCGTCAGGCGCACGGCCTCCCGGTTGCGCTTCCGGCGCACGATGGCCAGGAACTCGTCCAGGTTGGCCACGGCGACCCCGTCCACCTGGGTGATGCGCCGGCCGGCATAGAGCCCGTAGCGGGACGCCGGCGATCCGAACGCGAAATAGGATACGTACACGCCCACGGGCTCGACGGCCCTCTGGGCGGCCATGTCCCGGTAGGGCGCCTGCAGCAGCGCCCCCGCCCACATCACCACGCGACGCACGCCCGAGCCGTCCAGGGCCACAGTCGCCACATCGAGGGACAGCACGGCACCGTCCCGCAGCACCTGGACGGTCACCGCGGGCTTCTGGACCCGGATCTCGACTTCCCTGAAGCGGGTGGCGGGCTCGCCATCGATGGTGAGCAGCAGGTCGCCGGGCTGGAAGGCGCCGGCCGCCGGGCTGCCGGCCACCGTGCGGGTGACGGACAGGATCCGCTGCCGCTCCGGGTCGTGGTCGCCAATCCGCAGCGCCCAGTCGTCGTCGAGGCCGAGGCGCCGGGCGGTGGCGAGCGGCAGCTGGCTCCATTCGACCTCCAGCGACCTGAGGGCACCACCCGTGTCGACCGCGTCCAGCATTTCCCGCACGTACTCGACTGGCATGCCCCGGTTTTCCTGGCGCAGGTCGCCGGCCCCCTGCCAGGCGAAGCTCGACCAGAGCGCAGCCACCTCCCCCTTGCGGTTCAGGACGACGCCATCCAGGTTGCGAGGACCGCTGACCAGGTCCAGGGTCTCCAGGTTCGACTCCCGGAAGCGCATGGTGCGGGAGAGCGGGTAGGCCACCGGTTCCAGGGACGCGAAAGTGGTCGACTGGGACGCCAGCTTTTCCCCGCCCTTGAGGCCGGCGACCCAGAGAGGCTCCCCGGGCTCAGGCAGGCGGCTCGCAAGGCGGGCGGCAGCCACGGGGGAGGCGCCGATCAGCGCCGGGTCGTAGGCCACCAGCGCCAGGTTATGCAACGGGTGCAGGTAGACGACGCGGGCCGGGACCTCCAGCGAGCCGCCGAAGGTGATGCGGACATCGCCCACCGCCTCAGGGATGGTATTGCGGTCGACGGCCACGTAGCCCCGCTCCGCGTCCACCACCAGCCCGGTGCCGTAGTAGTGCTGCTCGGATACGCCGGACACCGTGTAGGGCATGTCGAAATTCACGAGGACCAGGGACGGGGCGATCTTGCGCAGGCGCGCGTCCGGCTGGTCAACGAACCGTGCGAGGCCCCCTTCCGGAGGTGCCGGGTCCGGGCCGGCCGCGAGCGCGCGGCAGGGCCACTCGCCGAGGGCATCGTTCCGGCGGCAGCGGACGGCGGGGAACCAGCGGCGGTCCATGCGGGCCACCCGGACCTTGCTGGAACCGGGCTCGTCGGCGCTGATGTAGCGCACCGTGAAGCGCTGCTGGTCCGCCTTGGATGCCAGCAGCCGCTCCAGGTCGTCGAGGGTGGCCACGGGCTCGCCGTCCAGGGCCACGATGACGCTGCCTCGCGGGATGCCCGCGGCGGCGAACACGAAGCCCGGGTTGGCGATGTAGAGGCCTTCGGCGGCCCGGTTGAAGTGGCGCGCCTGCTGGTAGGACAGGCGGTTGATGATCGCGTCGCCGAACTGGACGTATTCGTCCGGGTTGAGGGAGTCCAGGTCCTGCACGGTGAGCGTGAAGTACTGGGGACTGCCCCCGCGCTCCACCATCACCTCCACGGGCCTCCCGACCCGGTCGTCGAGCACGGCCGCGAGCGGCACGAATTCCGTAAGGTACTCGCCGTTGACCTGCACGAGCACGTCACCCACCTGCAGCTTGCCGTCGGCGGCACTACCCGGCAGAACCTCCCCCACCACCAGCATCCCGATGCCGTCGGGGAAACGCTCCCGGACCCGGCGCTCGCTCCCGTCCCGGAGGCCGAGCCGGCGCAGCTCGTCGTAGGCGGTGTAGCGGAAGATCGTGCCCAGGGTCCCGCGGGTCACGGGCTGCCCGGCCCGGAGCAGCGCGAGGGCCCGCTGCACCCGGTCGAGGGGGAGAAAGAAGCTGGATGCCGCCTGGTTGCTGGCCCCCGCGTTCAAGGCGATGACCCGGCCCTCGATGTCGATGACGGGGGAGCCCGACGACCCGCCCGACGTGCCGGATGCCGCCTGCAGGTAGAAGGTGTTGAAGTCGTTGTACTTGCCGCGGCCGTAGTCAGGGGCCTCACGGCGCAGCCGGGCCAGCGTGCCCGACAGGATGGACAGCTGCTCGCCGGCATCGTTGCCGACCACGCGGATGTCCCGGCCGAGATCGGCGCCTGCCGCGTAGAGCGGCAGCGCCCGGGGCCAGATGTACTTCAGGGCGGCGGGGTCGTACCGGTAGACGCCGAAGTCGTGGACCGGATCCCGGTACACGGGGAAGAGCTCCACCTCCTCCTGGTTGTTGAACAGCCCATAGGCGCGGACCGGGCCGGCGGTGACGACATGGCGATTGGTGAGCACGAGCCCGCGCTCCGCATCCACCACGAAGCCAGTGGCCTGGCCCGACTCGTTCCACTCGGTGTCGAAAGCCCGGGTGCCGTCGACCTGGATGGACACGACGGACGGGGCGATACGCTCCAGGGTGCGGCGCCAGGCCGCCGGCTCGACACCATCGGCCGCGTGCAGGGGTGGCGCGGCAAAGGCCAGCGCCAGGAGCAGCAGGCCGAGGTGACGGCTAGAGCCGGAGCTCATGCCCGAACGCCGTATGGTATTCCCGGGCCAGCGATGCAGGCGTGAAGCGATGGTTCTGGGTGCCCTTGTGGGCGATCTTGATGGCCCCGAGCAGGGACGCGAGGCGCCCGGTCTCGGCCCAGGGCAGGCCCCGGCCAATGCCATGGAGCAGTCCGGCACGGTAGGCATCGCCGCAGCCGGTCGGATCGAGTACCGCCGCGGGCTTGACCGGGGGGATCTCGATGCGCCCGCCATCCGCGTGGATCGTCGAACCATTGCCGCCATGGGTGACGATCAGGGCCTTCACCCGGGCAGCCAGCTGCGCCTCGCTCCAGCCGGTGCGGTCCACCAGCAACCGGGCCTCGTAGTCGTTGACGGCGACCCAGGTGGCCAGCTCGACGAAGTGCCGGAGGTCGGCACCATCGAACATCGGCAGGCCCTGCCCCGGGTCGAACATGAAGGGGATGCCCGCGGCACTGAGCTGGGCAGCATGGTCCACCATGCCCTGGCGTCCGTCCGGCGAGACGATGCCGAGCTTGATGCCGCGACTGGCGGCGTCCGCTGTGATGACGTTGCGGTGCGCCTCGTTCATGGCCCCCGGATGGAAGGCCGTGATCTGGTTGTCGTCCAGGTCGGTGGTGATGTAGGCCTGGGCCGTGAGCATGCCGGGCACCTCGAGCACGCCGCCGAGATCCACGCCCTGGCCGGCGAGCCACGCGCGGTAGGGGCCGAAATCGGTGCCTGCCGTCGCGAGGATGCGCGGCTCGCCGCCCAGGAGCCGCAGGTTGTAGGCCACGTTGCCGGCGCAGCCGCCGAACTCCCGGCGCAGGTCAGGCACCAGGAACGAGACGTTCAGGATGTGGATCTGGTCCGGGAGGATGTGCTCCTTGAACCGGCCCTGGAACACCATGATGTTGTCATAGGCAATCGAGCCGCAGATCAGCGCAGACAAGCACTCACTCCTGTGGGGGTTTACGGCTCTGCCAGGTCAGGTCGAGCTGGCGGGCGGCACGGACGTCGTCCAGCCGGCGCACCGGGGTCGTCACGGGGGCCCGTTTGACCTCCGCCGCGTCCCTGAGGGCCAGGTCCCGCACCTCGACCATCGCCTGGGCGAAGGCATCGAGTTCCTGGCGCGCCTCGCTCTCGGTCGGTTCGATGAGCAGGCACTCGGGGACCAGCAACGGGAAGTAGGTGGTCGGTGCATGGAATCCCCGGTCGAGCAGCGCCTTGGCAAAGTCCATGGCGTTGACGCCGGTATCCCGGGCGATGTCCTTCAGGGAAATGATGAATTCGTGGCTGGCCCGGCGACGGGGGTAGGCCGGCGAGAAGCCCGCGGCAGCCAGGCGCTTCATCAGGTAGTTGGCATTCAGGGCCGCGTAGCCGGACACCCGCCGCATGCCTTCCGCGCCCAGGAGCCGCATGTAGACGTAGGCCCGCAGCAGGATGCCGGTGTTGCCCATGAAGCCGGAGAGGCGGCCGATGCTCCGGGGCCGGTCGGCTTCCGCCAGCCAGACGTAGCCGCCGTCGCGGCGGCCCACGATCGGAATGGGGAGGAACGGTTCGAGGCGCTCGGTCACCGCGACGATGCCAGCCCCGGGACCACCGCCCCCATGGGGGGTGGAGAAAGTCTTGTGCAGGTTGATGTGCACCACGTCGAAGCCCATGGCGGCGGGCAGGGCCCGTCCCAGGATCGCGTTCAGGTTGGCGCCGTCGTAGTACAGCAGGCCACCCGCGGCATGCACCACGTCGGCGATGTCCGCGATGCCGCGTTCGAAGACCCCGAGGGTCGAGGGGTTGGTGAGCATGATGCCCGCCGTGCGGGGCCCGACCGCCGCGCGCAGCGCCTGCACGTCCACGTCGCCGTCCGGTCCGGTGGGGATCTCGACCACCTCGCAGCCGCACATGGTGGCGGTGGCGGGATTGGTGCCATGGGCGGCGTCGGGCACGATGATCTGGTTGCGTTCCGTGTCACCCCGGGCCAGGTGGTAGGCCCGGATCATGGCGACGCCGGCGAATTCGCCCTGGGCGCCGGCCATGGGGGTGAGCGACACGCCGCACATGCCGGTGACGGCCTTCAGCATCTCCTGCAACTCGTACAGGCACTCGAGGACACCCTGCGCGTGTGACTCGGGCTCCAGCGGGTGGCGCTCGAGAAACCCGGGCAGCATCGCCAGCTTGTTCGACGCCCGCGGGTTGTACTTCATCGTGCAGGAGCCGAGCGGGTAGAAATGGGTGTCGATCGAGAAGTTCAGCTGGGACAACCGCGTGAAGTGGCGCACGACCTGCAGCTCGGACACCTCGGGCAGGGGTGGTGGCGCCCGCCGCAGCAGGCCGGCCGGCAGGTCTTCGGCAGCAGGCGGCGTTGCCGGTGCCTGGGACGGGGCCCGGCGCCCCGGCCGGGACTGCTCGAAGATGAGGGGCTCGCGCATCAGGCCGCCACCGCGGTACCGAGGATGCCGGCGAGGGCGCGCCGGTAGGCATCGATGTCCCCGGCGGTCCGGACCTCGGTGGCGCACACGAGCAGGCCGTGCCCGAGCTCGGGGAAGTCCGCCGCCAGGTCGTAGCCAGCGAGGATGCCGGCGTCCGCAAGCCGCCGGAGTACCGGCGCGACGGGGCCCGGCAGGGTCACCACCGCCTCGTGGAAATAGGGGCCGATCGTTGCCTGCACGCCCGGGAGGCTGGTGAGGGCCGCGACCAGCGCCCGGGTGTTCGCATGGCACTGGGCCGCCACGCGCCGCAATCCCTCGCTGCCCAGCAGGGAGAGGTAGATGGTTGCGGCGGTGACCATGAGGCCCTGGTTGGTGCAGATGTTCGACGTCGCCTTGGAGCGGCGGATGTGCTGCTCCCGGGCCTGGAGCGTGAGGGTGAACCCGGGCCGGCCCTCCACGTCGAGGGTGCCGCCGACGATCCGGCCGGGCATCTGGCGCACCAGCGCCTGCCGGCAGGCGAGGAAGCCGAAGTACGGGCCACCGGAGCTGAGTGGAATGCCCAGCGGCTGGCCCTCCCCACAGGCGATGTCGGCACCCTTCGTGCCCCACTCACCCGGGGGCTTGAGCAGCGCCAGGGCCGTCGGATTACAGGCCGCGATCACCAGCATGCCGCGGGCGTGGGCCCAATCGGTCAGCTCGTCGACCGGCTCCAGGGCGCCCAGGAAGTTCGGATAGGGGATGCAGACCGCGGCGAAGTCCTCGCCCTCGAAGGCCTTCAATCCCGCAAGGTCGGTGCGGCCGCCACCCGCGGCCAGCTCCACGAGCTCCACGTCCTGGCCGGCGAGCAGCGCGTGCGCCACCCGGCGCCACACCGGGTTCACGTACCGGGGAACCAGCACGCGACGGGAACGAGCCTGGCGGGCACCGCGGACCGCCATCAGGCAGGCCTCGGCGAACGCCGTGGCGCCGTCATAGAGGGAGGCGTTGGACACGTCGAGGCCCGTGAGACCGGCCAGCATGGACTGGTACTCGTAGATGAGCTGCAGCGTGCCCTGGCTGGCCTCCGCCTGGTAGGGTGTATAGGCGCTGTAGAACTCGCCCCGGGTGGCGATCTCCCAGACCGCCGCAGGTATATGGTGCTCGTAGGCTCCGGCACCGAGGAAGCAGAGGGTGTCCCGGTTGCGGGCGGCACGCTCGCGCATCAGGCGGGTGATGGCGGCCTCGCCGAGCCCGGGCGGCACCCCGGGGAGCCCGTCCGCGCGCAGGCTGGCGGGAATCTCGTCGAAGAGTTCCTCGAGGCTGCCGGCGCCGATGGCGGCCAGCATCGCCGCGGTTTCGTCGGGCGTGTGGGGAATGAACGGCACGGGCGGCGCGGATCCGGTTTCAGTGGTCCGCGGCGAGCAGCGCGCCGTAGGCGGCGGCGTCCATCAGGCCATCGGTGCTGCCGGCGGCGGGCTTCAGCCGCACGAGCCAGCCGCGGCCGTAGGGGTCGGAGTTCACGAGCTCGGGCTCGGAGGCGAGCGCCGGGTTCACCTCGACGATGGCACCCGCGACCGGCGCGTAGACATCGGAAGCTGCCTTGGTCGACTCGACCACGGCCATGGCATCGCCCGCGGCCAGGGACCGGCCCGCATCGGGCAGCTCGACATAGACCAGCTCACCCAGCTGGTGCTGGGCGTGGTCCGTGATCCCGACGACGACGGTGCCATCGCCCTCCTGGCGGAGCCACTCGTGCTCCCTGGTGTACTTCAGCCCTGAAGGCACGTCGCTCATGTGTTGTTCCTGGAGTGTCAGTCAACCAATACGCGGCCGAGTCGGACGAACGGTGGGCGGACGAGCCTGGCTGACTTCAGCGCCGACCGGATCTCAACCTGGCAGGGACCCCCGGCCGCGACGGGGACCCGGGCGAGTGCGATGGACCGGTCCATGGTGGGGGAAAAGCCGCCGCTGGTGATCACGCCTTCGCCGGCCGGGGTGAGCACCCGCTGACCGTGGCGCATGATACCGCGATCTTCCAGCAGCAAGCCGGTCAACTTTTCCGTAATACCGGCCGCGACCTGCTGTTCCAGCGCCGCCCGGCCACGGAACTGCCGGTCCGCCGGGTCGAACGCCACGGTCCAGGCCAGGCCGGAGACGAGGGGCGTCGTCCCCGCATCCATGTCCTGCCCGTAGAGGTTCAGGGCCGCCTCGAGGCGTAGGGTGTCCCGGGCCCCCAGCCCGCACCGGGTTGCGCCGGCCGCGACCAGGCGTTGCCAGAGATCCACGCCCGCCGGAACCGGCAGGATCACCTCCACGCCATCCTCTCCGGTGTAGCCCGTCCGGGCGACGAAGAGGTCCTCCCGCAGCAGGGAACGGAAGGTCTTCAGGGCAAGGACGTCCGGCCCGGCATCGTGGGGCAGCAGCGGCGCCACCAGCGCCACCGCAGCAGGGCCCTGCACGGCGATCATGAGGAGGTCATCCCGGTGCCGGAGCACCACGTCGTCCCGGTCCGCGACCCGGGCGAGCCACGCCAGGTCCTGGGACCGGGTTGCTGCATTCACGACGAGCCGGAAGCGGTCGTCGCCGGTCCAGTAGGCGATGAGGTCGTCGACCACGCCGCCCGCGTCGTTCAGCATGCAGCTGTAGAGGCCCTGCCCTGGCTCACGGAGCCTCGCGATGTCGTTCGCGAGCAGCCGCCGCAGGAAGGGCCGGGTATCAGGCCCCATGACGTCGACCACGGTCATGTGGGACACGTCGAAGATGCCACAGCCCTGGCGCACCGCGTGGTGCTCCGCGAGCGCCGAGGCGTACTGCAGCGGCATGTCCCAGCCACCGAACTCGACCAGGCGTGCGCCGGCCGCCACGTGCTCGTCATACAGGGGGGTACGGTGCCCCATGGATCCTCCCGTCAGGCCGCCGCCGCGGCCAGGTTGTGCCGGGCGAATGCCACGCGCTCGGCCACGGGCGCGCCAGCGGGCTGCACCTCGACCTGCTCGAGCCGGCGCTTCAGGCCACAGCGATTGGCGATCTGGATGTTCAGCCCCGGCCGCGCATTCAGCTCGAGCAGCATGGGGCCCTTGTCCCGGTCGAGCACGATGTCGACCCCGAGGTAGCCCAGACCGGTGAGCTCGTAGCACCGTGCCGCGAAACCGAGCAGGTACTCCCACTGGGGAATCTCGAGGCCGGCGATCGCGGCGCCGGTATCGGGATGCTCGGTAACCGTGCTGTTTCCCGTGACGCCGTAGGTCGTCTGGCCCGTGGCGAGATCGATGCCGGCGCCCACCGCGCCCTGGTGCAGGTTGGCCTTGCCATGGGAGCGCCGGGTCGGCAGGCGAACCATGGCCATGACGGGGTAGCCCCGGAAGACGATCACCCGGATGTCGGGCACCCCGCGGAAGGAGTGCTCGGCGAAGGTCGAGTCGAACTTGACGCAGTACTCCACGAGGGCCACGTCCCGGTGACCGCCAAGGCTGTACTGGCCGCTGATGATGTTCGACAGGTGATGCTCGATGTCGTCCTCGTTCATGATGGTGCCGTCGACGAGCCGGTAGACGTTCCGGTCCTTCACGCGCGCGGACACGACGAGGATACCGTCGCCACCGGAGCCCTGGGCCGGCTTCACGACGAAGTCACGGTGGGCGGCCACGATCGCGGGCAGGCTGCGCACCTCGCGGTAGCTGCCGATGACACCGTAGAGCTCCGGCACGGGAAGGCCGGCCTCCATGGCCAGGCGCTTCGTGGTGAGCTTGTCATCCACCAGCGGGTACAGGCGCCGGGGGTTGTAGCGCATGATGTACTGGCAGTTGCGCTCGTTGAGCCCCACCACCCCGCTCGCCGCCAGCTTGCCGATTAGCCCGAGCATCAGGGCGGGGGGGTGGGGAGCGACTTGAACCGCACCAGCTCCAGCAGCCGGTAGCCACTGTAGCGCCCGAGCAGGAGGCAGGCGGCCAGCACCCAGAGCAGCAGTTCCGGAAAGACGAAGAACAGGTGCTTCAGAACGTCGAGCTCCATGACGCTGAAGCAGATGGCCGCGACGATCAGGCTGCCGACGCCCTGCTGGATGGCCTCCGACGGGCCGCGCTCTTCCCAGACGATGGACATGCGCTCGATGGTCATGGTGAGGATGACCATGGGGAAGAGGCCGACCGACAACCCCATGTCGATCCCCAACTGGTGGAAAACGATGCTGATGAGCGCCATCAGCATCACGACGATGATGAGCACGGCCGCGAGGCGGGGCACGAGCAGCAGACGCAGGTTCTCCAGCACGAAGCGGAACAGCAGGCCGAGGGTAACCACCAGCGAGAACAGGATGACGCCCGCCAGCACCTGGGTCTCGCGGAACGCGAGGGCCACGAGCACGGGCATGAAGGTGCCGAACGTGGTGATACCGACCACATTGCGCAGCAGGACGACCACCAGCGCACCCAGGGGGATCATCAGTAGAACGGCATACACGGCCTGGGTCTGGATCGGCAGCGAAAAGAGCGAGAAGTCCACGATGCGCGACTGGACCGTCTGGGCCCGGCGCTCGGCGACCATCACCGGGTCCGCCTCGTTCCTCTGCACGGAAAACGTCACTTCGGTGCCGCGTCCGCCATCGAGCGTGAAGAGCGGATCATCCCCGCGCCACCAGGTGAGGAAGTTCTCGGGCAGGCCCTGCACGCCCGTCGCCGGGTCGAAGTAGAGCCAGCGGTCGCCATCGTGTACCTCGAGCCACGGCAGCATGTTCGCGGCCCGCTCCCGGTCCACCAGCATCACGCCGCGCATGAGCCGGGCGGGAACCTGGGCAGCGGCCAGCACCGTGACGGCGGCACGGGCCCTCGACGTGGTGTCCGTCCGGCCACCCAGCAGGAGACCCACGTTCTGGTCCCCGGCCGAATCAGCGAGGCGTTTCAGCAGTTCAACCGTGAAGGAGGCCGGGTCCGCCGACTGGTCCCGCACCTGGGACACGATCACCTGGAGCGCGGTATCGAGCGGCTCGCCGAGGACCGGCATGGTCGGAAACGGTGGCGTGGTGTCATTTTCCGCCTGGGCGGGGTCCTTGTAGACGACCGCCCGGTAGTAGAGCCGCTGGGGACCCTGGGCCCGGCGGATGGCCCACTGTACCTGGCGGCCCCCCGCCGCCAGCCGGGTGGTGAAGCCGAAGCCCCGGGACACGAAGTTCTCGTCGAGCACGGCGAAGCCCGGCGTCAGGCCCGGGATATGGAGGGTTGCCTTCACCGGCAAGGCCCGTGCGCCCGCCTCGAACTCGAGGGTGGCCTCGACGGTCCAGATACGGGTCTCCTCCTCGGGTAGCAGGGGATAGCCGAGGTTCCGCCACTTGTAGACGAAGATGCTGCCCCCGATCAGGAAGAGGGCCAGGGCGAAGACCCAGATCTTATAGCGCTGCATCGTCCCTCCCCGGCCGGCGGGCATCGCCAGTGGCCCGGGCCGTCAGCAGGCGCTTGACGGCCGGCAGCCGGTCCACGATGCCGAGCCCCGTAGCTGCCATCCGGCCGAGCACGGGCAGGTCGCTGGTGAACACCCGGTGAAGTCCCTCCATGGCGGCCATCGTCAGCAGGTTTGCACCCTTGCGTGCGCGCTCGTACCTGCGCAGGACCAGGGCATCGCCCGGGTCCGCGAAGCGGGTGGACCCGAGGTGGTCCGCCAGCACGGCGGCCAGCACGTCGACGTCCCCGAGGCCGAGATTGATGCCCTGCCCGGCGAGCGGATGGATCTGGTGGGCCGCATCGCCGACCAGGGCGAATCGGGCGCCAGTGTAGCGATGGGTATGTCGCACGGCCAGCGGCACCGCAAGGCGGGGTGTCGTGACGGTGAGCGCGCCGAGGACGCGGCAGGTGGCGGCGCCGAGTCGCGCCGCGAATTCGTCCTCCGGCACGTCCACGAGCTTGCGTGCCTCCGCCTCGGGGCAGGACCAGACGATCGATGAGCGGCCGTCCGCCAGGGGCAACAGGGCCGCGGGCCCGCCGGGGTTGAAGCACTGCCAGGCCGTGCCCCCGTGTGGCCGCTCGCTCGCCACGTGACCGATGATGGCGAGCTGGCCATAGGACCGGCCCGTCGTGCCCAGACCGAGCCCCATGCGCACCCAGGATTCGGCACCATCCGCGCCGACGAGCAGGCGAGTGCGCAACCGCACGCCGTCGCCAAGGCGGACGACCCGGGCCTCCCCTGAATCTTCGAGTCCGTCGGGCGCGGTGCCGGTGAGAAGCTCGATGCCAGCGTCGCCCGCGACCCGGTCCCAGAGGCAGGCACGCAGCGAGTCGTGGTCGACGATGTGGCCGAGATACTCGAGCCCGGCCTCCGCGGCGTCGAAGCCGATGCTGTCGGACCCGAACGGCGTGCCTGTGGATGCCCATACCCGCATGCGCTCGTAGGGCGCGGCCATGCCGTCCGGCAGGCAGGCCCAGGCGCCGCACTCCGCGAGCAGCGCCCGGGCGGCCGGCGCGATGGCGAGCACGCGCAGGCCTGGCCCGGCCCCGGCCTCGGGCGCCGGCGGCGGCTTCGCCTCGACAACGCCGATCCGCACGGGCGCCCGCCGGCCGCGGAGGCGCGCCGCCAGCACTGCTGCGCAGGCGAGTCCTGCGACCCCGCCGCCGATGATCAGCACGTCGTAGTCAGCACGGCTCACAGCGGCAGTCCGCGGGCCAGCCGGGTCCGGCGCCCGGCGAGCCCCATGGTCTCGCGGGCCAGGAGGGCCTTGGCGCCCGGCGCCCAGTCGAACCCGAGCAGGGCGAGCCCGCGCAGGGACCCGAGCCCGCTCCGGCCAAAGAAACGGACCAGGCCATCGGTGAAGGCGACGACCTTGCGCTGGTCGGGACGGCGCCAATCGGCGTAGCGGTTGAGCAGCGCCGGATCGCCGGGGTCGGTGCCCGGCGCCGCGGCCAGCAGCTCGGCGAGGGCGGCCGCATCCCGCAGGCCCAGGTTGTAGCCCTGCCCCGCCACCGGGTGCAGGCCATGGGCCGCATTGCCGATGATCGCCACCCGCGGCGCCGTGATGGCCTCCGCCTCGACCAGCTCGAGCGGATAGCTCGCCCGCGCGCCGACCCGCCCGAAGCGGCCGAGCCGGTAGCCGAACTCCTGCTGCAGGAGGGCGCTGAATCCTTGCTCGGGCAGGGCGGCGATGTCCGCGGCCACGCTCTCCCGCCGGGTCAGTACGAAGCCATAGCGGCCCGGACCCGCCGGCAGCAGCGCCAGGGGACCCTCGGGCGTGAAGCGCTCGAAGGCAGTACCGTCCCGGGCCTCCGCGGCGCGGCCAGCCACCGCCACGTTGCCGATGATCGCCACCTGCCCGTAGGGCCGGACCCGGGCGCCGATGCCGAGCGCGGCCCGGAGTGGCGACCGGGCACCGTCCGCCACGACGAGCATCCGGGTGCGGACCACGGGGGCCGAAGCCCCCGCCTGTACCGATACGGCGAGTGACCCTGGTCCGGGCTCCACCCCGGTCACCGTCGCCGGGGCGTGCAGCGTGACGTTGGGCGCAGCCGCGAGCGCGCGCCATAGCGCGGCCCCCAGCAGGCGGTTCTCGAGGACGTAGCCGAGCGGCTCACCGCCCTCCTCTGCGCCATCGATCACCGTCGTCCCGAAGCGGCCCCGCTCGGAGACGTGGATGCGCTGGATCGGCGTCGCCTCGCCGGCCACCGCGGGCCAGATGCCGAGCGCCGCAAGGATGTGCTGGCTGCTCCGGGCAAGCGCCGTGGTCCGGGCGTCGAAGCTTGGCTGGCCCGGGGCGCCCGCGGGAATGGCCTCCACCAGCGCCACTCGCAGGGGCAGCCCCGCGAGCGCGATGGCGAGGCTTGCGCCGACCATGCCACCGCCCGCGATGAGCACGTCGCAGTCCCCGGGAGGCGGGTTGGGGCTGGGACTCATGGTGCCGCCGAGCCCACCAGGGCCTCGAGCAGGTCGGGGTCCCGGGGCAGGTCCCGGGTGAGGACGTCGGCGCCATCCCGGGTGACCAGCACGTCATCCTCGATCCGCACCCCGATGTTCCACCAGCGCTTCGGCACGCCCCGGGTTCCCGGGGGAATGTAGACGCCGGGCTCCACAGTGAGAGCCATGCCTGGCTCGAGGATGCGCCACTGGTCGGCGATCTTGTAGTCGCCGACGTCGTGCACGTCCATGCCCAGCCAGTGGCCCGTCCGGTGCATGAAGAACTTCTGGTACTCCCGATTCCGGATCAGCGAGGCCACCGAGCCCTCGAGCAGGCCGATCTTCTTGAGGCCCTTGGTGACCTGGCGCACGGCGGCCTCATGGGGCTCGCTCCAGACATTGCCCGGGGACACCGCGGCGAGGGCAGCCTCGTGGGCATCGAGCACGACCTCGTAGATCGCCCGCTGCTCCGGGGTGAACCGGCCGTTCACGGGATAGGTACGGGTCACGTCGGAAGCGTAGTAATCGTACTCGCAGCCGGCGTCGACCAGCAGCAGGTCGCCATCCTCCATCCGCCGGTCGTTGGCATGGTAGTGGAGGATGCAGGTGTTGGCGCCGGAACCAACGATGGGCTGGTAGGACGGCTGGGCATCGTGGACCCGGAACTCGTGCACGAATTCCGCCTCGATCTGGTACTCGAACAGGCCGGGACGGCACATGCTCATGGCGCGCCGGTGGGCCTGAACCGCGATGCGGGCGGAGCGCCGCATCACCGCGGCCTCATCCCGGCTCTTGTACAGCCGCAGGTCATGCAGGAAATGGTCGAGGGCGATGAACTCGTCCGGCGTGTGGGTACCGGCACCGCCCCGGGTACGCAGCCGGGAGACCCAGGCCATGAGGCGCTGCTCGAACTCCGGGTGGGCGCCCATGGTGTAGTACACGCGGTCAGAGGCGCCGACGATCCGGGGCAGCAGTTCGTCCACCGCATCGATGGAATGGCCGGCGTCGGCGCCGTAGGCACTGACGGCGTTCGCGGGTCCTGCCCGGGTGCCATCCCAGGTCTCCTTCTCCGGATCACGCTCCCGGCAGAACAGCAGGTATTCGCCGTCCGGGCGGCCGGGAACCAGCACCGCCACGGCGTCCGGCTCGGCGAAGCCGGTCAGGTAGTAGAAGTCGCTGTCCTGCCGGTACGGGTAGAGCACGTCCCGGTTGCGGAGCCGGGGCTGGGCGGCCGGCAGGATCGCGACGGCGCCCCGCCCCATCATGCGCATGAGCTGCCGGCGGCGGCGGCTGAATTCGTCCTTTTGCATGGGGGACCTAGTGGACGGCGCCGGACTGGACCCGTTGCCGGACCGCGCCGAGCTCCTCGTACACGAGCTGGACACTCACCCGTACGTACTCGACCAGCTCTGCATAGGCCTCCTCGCCCGCGGCATCCGCCTCCTCGTCCCCGACGGAGACCTGGGCCATCTCGCCGAAGTCGCTGACGACCTCGGCGGTGTTCCCGCTCCCGAGTTCCGCGTCGGCGCCGCTCAGCCGGACCGCCACGAACAGGCCGTGGTTGAACCCCTGGCACCACTGGGCCAGTCCGTCCACGCGGGCCTTGAGTGGCTCGGCGTCGTCGGGCAACAGGGGCTGGAAGGTCATGCCGTCGCCCTCGAGGGCGGCTCGGGTGGCGGCCGCGAGCTCTTCGAGCAGCTGCTCGGCCGCGCGGGTCACCGGGTCACCGGGCCGGGCTTCGGCCAGGGTCTCCGCCAGCCAGGCGACCTCCCCGCCGGCGCCGAGGGCACACACGAGGCCACAGAGGCTGCCGTGGGCCTCGGCGGCGTCGGTGGGTGCATCCGCCCGGCGCAGGCCATCCTCCACCGCGGCAAAGGTGGGACCAGTGGTGATCGTCGGGGCTTTTGACATCATCCGGAACCGGAACGCCATCGTAGCACTCGCCCGCGGTCAGCCGGTACGGCCCGCCATTTGACCCTGCGTGCAGCCTGACACTATATTCACTTCATGTCGGAACCGGTGGAAAAAACCTTCTCCCGCGAGCTGGAACGCCTCGAGCGCCGGCTGGACGAGCTCGTGGTCATCACCAGCCAGCTGAAGGAGGAGAACCGGTCCCTGCGCCAGCGCCAGGACAACCTCATCGCGGAGCGGGCCACCCTGCTGCAGAAGAACGAGCAGGTCCGGGCCCGGGTCGAGGCAATGATCGGGCGCCTGAAGGCCATGGAGCACGGTTCGTGACCGAGCCCTACACCCAGGTCAACATCAAGATCCTCGAGAAGGAGTACCAGATCTCCTGCCCGGCCAGCGAGCGCACGGCCCTCCTGGACTCGGCGGCGCTCCTGAACGGCAAGATGCGGGAGATCCGTGACAGCGGCAAGGTCATCGGCCTAGACCGGATCGCCGTCATGGCGGCACTCAACATGGCCAACGAGTTGCTGCGGGCGCGCAGCCACGGGGACCTGCTGGAGGGCGACGCCCGCCTCCGGCTGCAGGCCATGCGGGAGCGGGTCGAGGGTGCACTGCAGTCCGGTCGCCAGCTCGAGCTCTGACCCCCACCGGTGGCGGCGCAGAACCACCTGCGTCACATTTTTTTCCCCTTCACCGCATATACTGTCCGCAAGGTCTCTCCTGCGGTGTTCGACAGCTGTCTCTTATACACATCT
>ERZ761602.3947-NODE-3947-length-19968-cov-8.116909_pt1 | contig 19968 bp, 18 predicted proteins | sample MGYA00512165_ERZ761602 | MGnify/ENA primary metagenome ERZ761602 (study PRJEB28899, sample SAMN02445085) | bioreactor sludge metagenome | biome: EBPR sludge; isolation source: Thorneside wastewater treatment plant | place: Australia: Brisbane, Thorneside... | reverse complement strand
GAAGACCCTCGTGGAGAAGTCCTTCAATGGGCACGGAGAACCTGGCAACGAGTGAGCTGCCGGCCATCCCCGCGAAGCGGTATTTCACCATCGGGGAAGTCAGCGAACTCTGCGGCGTGAAACCCCACGTGCTCCGGTATTGGGAGCAGGAATTCACGCAGCTCAAGCCCCTCAAGCGCCGGGGCAACCGCCGCTATTACCAGCACCATGAGGTGCTGCTGATCCGCCGCATCCGCGAACTGCTGTACGAGCACGGCTTCACCATCAACGGCGCCCGCAACCGGCTCGACGAGCCGCCGCCGTCGCGCACCGGCGCCTATCCGGCGCTCGGCTCTCACAAGGAAATGACGGTGCCCCAGCCCATTTCCCCGGCGAATATCCGCAAGGAATTGAAGAGCATCCTCAAGATGCTCGACAACGATTGATCCGGGCCTTCGCGGCCGCGAAATTCCCCCGCGTTTCGGCTATAATCCACGGCTCGGTCGGGGCGTAGCGCAGCCTGGTAGCGCACCTGCATGGGGTGCAGGGGGTCGGAGGTTCGAATCCTCTCGCCCCGACCAAATCGATTGGCGAGAAGGGCCCGGAAATCTCCGGGCCCTTTTTCATTGCGAAGGAATGGACGTCACCATGCCGAACTGGATCGACCGCCTGCCCTGGGCCCTGCTGCTTCCCGTCGCGGCCTGGATGGCCATCGCGCCCCTCGCGCCGGAGCCGCACCTCGTCGAGAAGCTGCGCATGCTTTTCCAGGGCTTGCTCGTTCGCCCGCTCGACATCTTCGACCTCGCGATGCACGGCGCGCCGCTCGTGCTGGTGGCGGTCAAGCTCTGGCGAAAGGCGCGCGCGCCGAAGTCCTGATCCGGCCCGTTGTTCCCGCACCGCCCAGTTCCCCCTCCAGGAAATCCACGAAAGCCCGCACCCGCGTCGCCAGCTGGTGGCGATGGGGATAGATCGCGTGCACGTCCGCATCGGGCGTGAACCACTCCGGCAACACGGGCACGAGGCGCCCCGCGGCCAGATGCGGGGCCACGTCCCACTCGGCCCGCATCACGATGCCGTGCCCGTCGAGCGCCCACAGCACCGCGACGCTTCCGTCGTTGGTCGTGAGGGCGCCCCGCGTCCGCACCGCCTGCGAGACGGCCTTGGCGCCCCGTCCGCGCGTCAGGCGCCAGACGCCATAGGCCTCTTCCCCTTGCCGGATGCCGATGCATGCGTGGCGCGCGAGATCCGCGGGGACCTTCGGCGTGCCGCATCGCGCGAGGTAGGCGGGGGAGGCGCACAGCAGCCGCCGGTTGGGCGCGATACGCCTCGCGATCACTCGCGATTCGGGCGGCGCACCGAAACGCACGCACACGTCCCACGCATCCTCCGTGAGGGCCGGGGGATTGACCGTGAGCTGCAGCCTCACTTCCACCTGCGGGTGCGCGAGCGCGAAGCGCGAGACGATGGGCGCGACGTGGCTGCGACCGAAGCCGAGCGTCGCGTTGACCCGCAGCAGCCCCGTGGGTTGCCCGCGGGAGGCGCCCAGGGTCTCCTCCAGCCCTCGGATTTCCCCGAGGATTCGCCGCGCGTGCTCGAGGTAAGTCTCGCCCTCGGGCGTGAGGCCCATGCGGCGCGTGGTGCGATTGACGAGGGTGAGCCCCAGGCGCTGCTCCATGAGGGCGAGGCGCCGGCTCACGGCGGCGGTGGTGACGCCCTGCTCGCGCGCGGCGGCACCCAGGCCCCCGGCGGCGGCGAGCACGGAAAAGAAGCCCAGGTCCGAGGGTTGGATGGCGTCGCTCATGGCACGGGTTCCTTTCGATTGTTGACTTGAAGTCAACAACGGTTTCGATCTGGTGTCGATTATAAGCGCAGGCCCGCGCGATACTGGAACCGGGACATTCCCCACGGGAGACACGATGGACGAGGCAGCCGCCGGAACACGGGAGCGCGACGTCGCCGCCCTCACGGACCTCATCGCGAAGTTCACCGCCCACATCGGCAAGCGCCTGCCCACGGACGTGACGGCGCGCCTGGGCGAGCTGCGCGAGAAGGAGGTGAACTTCCTCGCGAAGGAAGTCTACGAATCGATGCGCCAGAACCAGGAGGCCGCCGACCGCCTGGACCGCCCGAGCTGCCAGGACACCGGCGTGATCCAGTACTTCCTCACGGCGGGCGCGAAATTCCCGCTGCTCGGCGAGCTCGAATCGGTGCTGCAGGAGGCCACGGCCCGCGCGACGAAGGAAGGCCCGCTGCGCCACAACGCCGTGGAGACCTTCGACGAGAAGAACACCGGCACCAACACGGGCTCGCGCATCCCCTGGCTCGACTGGGAGATCGTGCCCGGCGACGACGGCGTGGTGATCGACGTGTACATGGCGGGCGGCGGCTGCACGCTGCCGGGCGCCTCCAAGGTGCTGATGCCGGGGCAGGGCTACGAGGGCGTCGCGGAATTCGTCTTCGACGTGATCACCTCCCGCGGGGTGAACGCGTGCCCGCCGCTGCTCGTGGGCGTGGGCGTGTCCACCTCCGCCGAGACGGCCGCGCGCCTGTCGAAGAAGGCGATCCTGCGCCCCGTGGGCTCGCACCACCCCAACCCGAAGGCGGCGATGATGGAAGACCTGCTCGCCGAGGGCCTGAACGAGCTGGGGCTGGGGCCCCAGGGCCTCACGGGAAGCTCGAGCGTGATGGGCGTGAACATCGAGTCCTCCGCGCGCCACCCGTCCACCATCGGCGTGGCGGTCTCCACGGGCTGCTGGGCCCACCGCCGCGGCCGCATCCGCATCAACGCGGACCTCACCCACGAGGTGATCTCCCACGAGGGCTTCAAGCCATGAAGAAGATCCTTTCGACCCCGATCAGGGACGAGGACCTCGAGTCGCTCACCGTGGGCGACGTGGTCTACCTCACGGGCACGTTGGTCACCTGCCGCGACGTGGCGCACCGCCGCCTCATCGAACGGGGCCGCGAGCTGCCCGTGGATCTCAAGGGCGGCGCCATCTTCCACGCCGGTCCCATCGTGCGCGAGGGGGCCAACGGCTACGAGATGGTCTCCATCGGCCCGACCACCAGCATGCGCATGGAGAAGTTCGAGCGGGAATTCATCCGGCAGACGGGCGTGAAGCTCATCGTGGGCAAGGGCGGCATGGGCCCGGAGACCCAGGCCGGCTGCGTGGAGAACAAGGCCGTGCACGCGATCTTCCCGGGCGGTTGCGCGGTGCTCGCGGCGACGCAGGTCGAGCGCATCGTCGCGGCCGAATGGAAGGACCTGGGCATGCCCGAGACGCTCTGGGTGAGCGAGGTGCGCGAGTTCGGCCCGCTGATCATCTCCATCGACACGAAGGGCCGCAACCTGATCGAGGAGAACAAGGCCGAGTTCAACCGCAAGAAGGGCCCGGTCCTCGAGCGGATCAACCGGAAGATCGGCTTCATCGAGTAGCGTCGGGCCCCGGCGGGGCGGGGCAAGTCAATCACTTGATCAAATCAAGTGATTGACTTAGCCTTCGCCTCCATGAAGCGCTTCAGCCTCGCCGCCGTTCCCGCCCCCGAGCCCGCCGACCTGGGCCGGGGCGCGGCCGCCCGCCAGTCGCTCCTCGCCGCCGCCATCGAGGTCTTCGGCGAGCGGGGACTCGAGGCCGCCACGACCCGCGACATCGCCCAGCGGGCGGGGCAGAACATCGCCACCATCGCCTACCACTTCGGCAACAAGGAAGGCCTGTACCTCGGGGTGGCGGAGCACATCGCCGGCCTTCTGCTCGCCCGAACGGCGCCGTTGCTCGACGAGGCCGATCGCCTGCTGGAGCGCGCGAGGCCCGATCCCGCCGCGCTCCTTTCCGCGCTCACCGGCCTTCTCGCGGCCAATGTCGCGACCAATCGTGAAATGCTGCCCGTCACCGCGATCATCGTGCGCGAGCAGCAGCATCCCACGCGGGCCTTCACCATCCTCTACGACGGCGCGCTGGAGCGCCTGCAGCGCACCGGCGCGCGGCTCGTGGCCGCCTACGGGCGCCTGCCCCCCGATTCCGAGGAAAGCGTCCTTCGCTTCCACGCGCTGCTGGGCGAATCCCTCGCCTTCCGCTTCGCCCGCGAGACGATCCTGCGGCGCGCGGGCTGGGCCTCGATCGACGAAGCCGAGGACGCCGCCATCAAGTCCATCGTCGTCGGGCACGCCACCTGGGTCCTCGCGGCCCTGCGGGCGAGCCGCCGCGACACCCCGAGCAAGAAGACCGCCCGCCGGCCGGCAGGGCGACCCGCAACGACCCGGAGGAGATCCCCATGAAGCGCATCCTGTCGTCCCTCGCCGCCGGCGCCCTCGCGCTCTCGGCCGGCTTCGCCCACGCCCAGCAGGACTACCCGAACAAGCCGGTGCGCATCCTCGTGCCCTTCGCGCCCGGCGGCGCCGTGGACACCTCCACGCGCATCCTCACGGCCAAGCTCACGGAGCGCCTGGGCTGGCAGTTCATCGTCGAGAACCGGCCCGGCGGCAATGGCTTCATCGCCGTGCAGGCCGCGGCCAAGAGCCCGCCCGACGGCTACACGCTGCTCATGGCCCACACCGGGGAGTTTTCCGTGAACCCGGCCATCTTCCCGAACGTTCCCTACGAGCTGGAGCGGGACTTCTCGCCCATCGCGATGGTGAGCGACGCGCCGATGCTTTATCTCGCCAACGCCAACACGCCCTTCAACAGCTTCAAGGAACTGGTGGCCGAGGCCAAGGCGAAGCCCGGGCAGGTCGCGTTCTCCTCGCCGGGCACGGGCTCCATCAACCACCTCGCGGGCGAGTGGCTCGCCCTCGCCGCGGGCGTGAAGCTGCTGCACGTGCCCTACAAGGGCGGCCCGCCGCGACCGCCGTGGCCACGGGCGAGGTCGCGCTCGGCGTGATGGCCGTGCCGGGCGCCGCGCCCCACCTCGCCTCCAAGCGCGCCAAGGTGATCGGCGTGACCACCGCGAAGCGCACGGCCGCGGGTCCCGACTGGCAGACCCCGCAGGAAGGCGGCATTCCCGACGTGGACGTCTCCATCTGGGTGGGCCTGTTCGCGCCCAAGGGCACGCCGCAGGCCGTCGTCGACAAGCTGGGCGCCGAGATCGCGAAGACGCTCGAGCAGCCCGAGGTGAGGCAGCGCTACGGCGACCTGGGCTCCGAGCCGCGCCGCATGACCCCGGCGGAATTCACGGCCCGCATCAAGCGCGACCTCGAGCGCTACCGGGCCATCGTGAAGGCCGCGGACATCAAGCCCAACTAGCCTTTCCGGGCGCGACCGCAAACGACGAGGTCCCATGCAACTGACGGGGGAACAGGTCCTGCCCGTGCCGCGCGAGCGCGTGTGGCAGGCCCTCAACGATCCGGAGGTCATTCGCGCCTGCGTTCCGGGGTGCGAATCGATCGAGCGGGTGACGGATTCCGAGTTCCGCGCGCAGCTCGCGGCGACCATCGGCCCGGTCAAGGCGAAGTTCGCGGGCAAGCTCCGGCTCGAGGATCTCTCGCCGCCCGAATCCTACCGCCTCGTCTTCGAAGGCTCCGGCGGCGCCGCGGGCACCGCGAAGGGCGGGGCGCGCGTGAGCCTCGCGGCCGAAGGGGGCGGAACGCGCCTCGCCTACGAGGCGCAGGCCACCGTGGGCGGGCGCCTCGCGCAGGTCGGCTCGCGGCTCGTCGACGGCGTGGCCGGCAAGCTCGCGGAGGAATTCTTCCAGCGCCTTCGCGCACGGCTCGAGGCGGAAGCGGCCAGCGCGCCGCCGCCCGAGCCCCCGGCCGTCGCGGCCGCAGTATCCCTGGCCGGCTGGGGAAAATGGCTGCTCATCGCCGCGGCCCTCGCCGCCGCGGCCTTCATCGTGGGGAAAATCCTGTGAACACGCGCTTCACCGACGGCAAGGCCGTCGCGGGCGACGGCACGGTGCTCGCCTACCGCCTGTGGCACGGGCCGGCGGTCGCGCCTCGCCTCGCGCTTGTCCATTCCCTCGCCATGGACCGGCACTTCTGGGAGCCCGTGGCGAGCCGCCTCGCCGGCACCGCGAGCGTCCTCGCGTTCGATTGCCGCGGCCACGGTGAATCGGGCAAGCCCCCCGGACCCTACGCGGCCGATCGCTTCGCGAGCGATCTCGCGGCGGTGATGGATCACGCCGGCTGGGCTTCGGCCACGGTGGCGGGCGCCTCGATGGGCGGAAGCGTGTGCGTGCAGTTCGCGGGCACGCATCCGGCCCGCACCGAGGCCCTGGGGCTCATCGACACGACGGCGCACTACGGCGAGAAGGCTCCCGAGGAATGGGAGGCCCGCGCGAAGCGCGCGCTGGAATCGGGGCTCGCCGATCTCGTGGATTTCCAGAAGACGCGCTGGTTCAGCGACGCCTTCCGCGCCGCGCATCCCGACGTGGTCGATGCGAGCGTCGCCACCTTCCTTCGCAACGACCTGGGCGGCTACGCCGGCGCGTGCCGGATGCTCGGCGCGTTCGACGGCCGGCTGCTCCTTTCGTCCATCCGGGTGCCCACGGCCGTCGTGGTGGGCGAGGAGGACTACGCCACGCCCGTCGCCATGGCCCGCGCGCTCCACGAGGGCATCGCGGGCGCCACGCTCGAGGTGATCGCCGGCGCGCGTCACCTTACGCCCCTCGAGGTGCCGGATCGCGTCGCGCGGGCGCTTGTCGAGTTGCTCGACCGCCGCGCAAAGGAGGTCTCGCCATGACGCCCTTCGAGATCGTGACGCCCGCGAGCCTCGCCGAGGCCGCCTCGCTGCTGGACCCGGAGGACACCGCCGTCCGCCCCGTGGGCGGCGCCACCGCCCTCATGCTGATGATGAAGGCGGGCATCTTCCAGCCCACGCGCCTCGTGAGCCTTCGCGCGGTCGAGCCGCGCTTCCGCACGATCGAGACGCTCGCCGACGGGTCCCTTCGCATCGGCGCCGTGGCGACGCTCGCGGCCATCGGCGCCCATCCGGCCGTGAGGGCAGGGTGGCCCGTCCTCGCGGAGGCCATGCCCGCCCTCGCCAATCCCCGCGTGCGCCATGTCGCCACGCTGGGCGGGCACCTCGCGCACGCCGATCCGCACATGGACCTGCCGCCGCTGCTTTCCGCCCTCGGGGCCAAGGCCCGCATCGTCGGTCCCCGCAGCGACCGCGCGCTCGCCGTCGAGGACCTGTGCACGGGCTATTACGAAACGGCCCTCGCGCGGGACGAACTCATCGCGGAGGTGATCGTGCCGCCCCTCGGGCCCCGGTACGCCGCCTACCGCAAGGTCACCACGCGGGCCGCCGACGACTGGCCGGCGCTGGGGATCGCCGTGGTGCTCGAAGGCGGGCGCGAGTCGATCCGTGCCGCGAGCCTCTTTCTCGGGGCCGCGACGGACCGGCCCACGCGCCTTCGCGCGGCCGAGGCGGCACTGGCCGGCCGGGCACCCGACGACGCCACCCTCGCGGCGGCGGGCGAAGCGGCGGCGGCCGAAATCGACATCGCCGGCGACGCCCACGGCAGCGCGGCCTACAAGAAGGCGCTGCTCGCGGTCCACCTCGGGCGCGCCGTGCGCGCGGCCCTCGACGCCGGTCCCGGAGGCACGCGATGAACGACACGACCCGCAAGGCGACCCCGCAGGTGGGCCGGGACCTGCCCCGCACCGAATCCCGCGCCAAGGTCACCGGCACCGCCGAGTACATCCACCACCTGCGCCTGCCGCGCATGCTGCATGCGCGCATCGTGCGCTCGACCGTGGCCCACGGGCGGCTCGTGGCCATCGACACGGCCGCCGCCCGCGCGGTGCCGGGGGTCCATGCCGTCTACACGGGCAAGGACATCCGGGCGCGCATCCCGGAGCCGTACTTCGGTCCCGCCTTCCACGACCAGCCGATCCTCGCGCTGGACAAGGTGCGCTTCGCGGGCGAGCCGGTGGCGGTGGTCCTCGCGGCCGATTCCCATGTGGCGGCCGAGGCCGCGGCCCTGGTCGTGCCGGAGATCGAGGAGCTGCCGGCCGTCTTCGACGAGGTGGAGGCCGCGACGGCGAAGACCTTCGTGCACGACACGCTCAAGCCCGCGGGCACCTTCCCGGATCTCAAGCACCTGGCCGGCCGCCGCGACACGAACGTCGCGCTCGATTTCCGCCTGCGCCGCGGCGATCCCGACGCGGCTTTCGCGAACGCGGCCCACGTCTTCGAGCATGCCTTCCGCACGCAACCGGTGATGCACGTGCCGCTCGAGCCGATGGTGAGCGTCGCGGAGACGGACGGCGAATCGGTCACGATCCACAGCGCGACCCAGAGCCCGTCCTTCGTGCGGCTGGAGATCGCGCGGCTGCTCGGCTGGCCGGAGAACCGGGTTCGGGTGCGCACGGCCTTCCTGGGCGGGGGCTTCGGCGCGAAGCTCTACATCAAGCTCGAGGCCCTCGCGGTCGCCTGCGCGCTGCTCGCGAAGCGCCCGGTGCGCGTCGCCCTTTCGATGGAGGAGCAGTTCTACACGATCACCAAGCACGCGAGCACATTCCGCATCGCGAGCGCGGTGGACGCGGATGGCCGCGTGCGGGCCCGCCGCTGCGAGGTGTGGTGGAACGGCGGGGCCTATGCCGACATCGGTCCGCGCGTCACGCAGAAGTCGGGATTCACGGCGCCGGGACCCTACGACATCGAGAACGTCGCGATCGATTCCTACGCGGTCTACACCAACCGGCCGCCGGCGGGGGCCCTCCGCGGCTTCGGCATCCCGCAGCTCGTGTGGGCCTACGAGAGCCACACGGACATGATCGCGCGGGCCTTGGGCATCGATCCGCTCGAAATGCGCCGGCGCAACCTTCTGGTGAACGGGCGGCCCCAGGCCACCGGGACGATCGTGTGGGATGCCGCCATCGACACGGTGCTCGAGCGGACCGCGGCCCGCCTCGGCTGGGATGCGCCCTTCGAGCGCGGCACCGGGCCCGTCCGCCGGGGCCGCGGCCTCGCGATCGGCTTCAAGGCGAGCGTGACGCCCACCACGTCGGTGGCGATGGTGACGCTCGCCGGGGACGGCAGCTGCATCGTCCACGCGAGCACGGTGGACATGGGGCAGGGCTCCGACACGATCCTCGCGCAGATGGCGGCGGAGGTCCTGGGCATCGACGCGACGACGGTGAAGGTGCTGCACCCGGACACCGACGCGACGCCCTACGACATGGCGACGCTCGGTTCCCGCTCCACCTATCACATGGGGCACGCCGTCGTGCGCGCGGCCGAGTCGGTGCGCGAGCAGCTTGCGGCCATCGCGAAGGCCGCGGGCCTTCCGGCCGACACCCCCGCCGCCACGCTCATGAAGAAGCGCTTCGGCATGCAGGCGGGCAATCTCGTGGGGGTCGGCGATTTCGCCGCGCCCTACGCGCCGCCCGATCCGGCCACGGGCCAGTCGCCGGACATCACGCCCTATTGGATGATCGGCGGCACGGGCGCGGAAGTCGAAGTGGACACGCAGACGGGCGCGGTGAAGGTGCTGCGCCTCGTGAACGTCGCGGACCTGGGCGCGCCCGTGAACCCGGCCATCGTGGCGACGCAGCTCTCGGGCGCGGCGGTCATGCAGCTGGGCTTCACGCTGACGGAGGACATGCGCTTCGACGAGGCGGGGCAGCTGCGCAACGCCTCCCTCGCCGAGTACCGCATCCCCGGCCTCGCGGACGTGCCGCCCATGGAGAACGAGATCGTCGAATCCCGCGAGACCCGCGGGCCCTTCGGCGCCAAGGGCGTGGGGGAGAGCGCGACGTTCGGCGTCTCGCCCGCCATCGCCAACGCCATCGAGGATGCCGTGGGCGTGCGCATCGACACGCTCCCGATCACCGCCGAGGCCGTGCTGCGCGCCCTGCGCGCGCGGGACGGCCGGCCCCTGCCCGAGGAAGCCCCATGAGCACGACGACCGCCATCCGCTTCACGCTGAACGGCGAGGCCGTCGCCTGCGACGTGCCCAACCACTGGACCGTGGTCGAGCTGCTGCAGGAACGCTTCGGGCTCTTCGGCGCGCGGGAGAGCTGCGGCCAGGGCCTGTGCGGCTGCTGCACCGTGGTCGTGGACGGCAAGCCGGTGACGGGATGCCTGCATCCGGCGGCCTTCCTCGACGGCGCGACGCTCCAGACGATCGAGGCGGAGGGCCCCGACGGCGGGCTGGACGCCGTGCAGGCGGCCTTCGTGGAGGCGGGCGCCTTCCAGTGCGGCTACTGCACGCCGGGATTCATCCTCGCGGTGCGCGCGCTGCTGGCCGAGCACCCGGACCCCACGGACGAGCAGGTCCGGCACGGGCTCGCGGGGAACCTGTGCCGGTGCGCGGCCTATCCGGAGATCGAGAAGGCCGTGCGGCTCGCGGCCGCACGGCTTCGCGCTCAGGCGTAGTCGGGATAGGTCGGGTCGTACATCGCGGCCTTCACGAAGGCGGCGATGTCGTCCGGGCGCTTCGTCGCGGTGAGCCCGCGGTCGAAGGCCACCTTGGCGACGGCCGCTCCGATGGCCGCCGACACGGCGCGCATCTGGGAGAGCGACGGGTAGATGCTGCCCTGGGCCAGGTCGCCCTCCGTCACCATGGCCGCCAGCGTCTCGGCGGCGGCGAGGAACATCTCGTCCGTCACGCGCGTCGTCCCGCAGGCGACGGCGCCCAGGCCCACGCCCGGGAAGATGTACGAGTTGTTGCCCTGGCGCGGCACGAAGGTGCGACCGTGCAGCGTGACCGGGGCGAAGGGGCTGCCGCAGGCGAAGATCGCGCGCCCCTCGCTCCAGGCGTAGGCCTCCTCGGCGGTGCACTCGCTCTTGCTCGTCGGGTTCGAGAGCGCGAAGACGATGGGCCGCTCGTTGAAGGACGCCATCGCCTGCACGATCGGCTGCGTGAAGGTGCGCCCGACCGCCGCCACGCCGATGATGGCCTGGGGCTTGAGCGCGTTCACGGCGCTGGCGAAGTCCTTGATGCCCGCATGCTCGTGGGCGTAGTGGCGCTTGTGGGCCGTGAGGTCCGTGCGCGAGGCGACCACCAGGCCCTTGGAGTCCACGAGCCAGCAACGCTTGCGGGCCTCGGCCTCGGGCATGCCCTTCGCCACGAGGGACGCGGTGATGAGGTCGGCGATGCCGACGGCGGCCTCGCCCGCGCCCAGGAAGAGCACGCGCGTGTCGGCGAGGCTGCGGCCCGTGATGCGCGTGGCGGACATGAGGCCCGCCAGCGCGACGGAGGCCGTGCCCTGGATGTCGTCGTTGAACGTGCAGATGCGGTCGCGGTACTTGGCGAGCAGGCGGAAGGCGTTCGCGTTGGCGAAGTCCTCGAACTGGATCAGCACGCCGGGGAAGACCTCGTTGGCGGCCTGGACGAATTCCTCGACCAGGGCGTCGTAGGCCTCGCCCCGCACGCGGCGCTGCGCGAGGCCGATGTAGAGCGGGTCGGCGAGCAGCTCCTCGTTCTCCGTGCCCACGTCCAGCGTGACGGGCAGGCACAGCCCGGGATTCATGCCGGCGCAGGCGGTGTAGAGGGAGAGCTTGCCCACCGGGATGCCCATGCCCTGCGCGCCGAGGTCGCCGAGGCCCAGGATGCGCTCGCCGTCGGTCACGACGATGAGGCCGGCCTTCGCCTGCCAGTTGGACAGCACCTGCTTCACGCGGCCGGCGTCCTTCGCCGTGATGAACAGGCCCCGGGGACGCCGGTAGATGCGGCCGTAGAGCTGGCAGCCCAGGCCCACCGTTGGCGTGTAGATGAGGGGCATGATCTCCTCGGCGTTCTCCATGACCACGCGGAAGAACAGCGTCTCGTTGCGGTCGTGCAGGGCCGTGAGGAAGATGTACTTGTCGAGGTCCGTGGTCAGGCGCCGCATGTTGTTGAGCACGCGGTTCACCTGTTCGGCCTGGGTGTGCACGCGGGGCGGCAGCAGGCCGCGCAGGCCCAGGGCATCGCGCTCGCGTTCGGTGAACGCGGTGCCTTTGTTGTGGACGGGATCCTGGAGCAGGGCGGCGCCCTTGGGCAGGTTGCCGGGCGTGACGGGGGCATTCATCGGGACGATCCTCCGAGTTCCCGCCGGGTCGCCGGAGCGCGCGACCGCGCGTCCCTCGAGCGCCGCTTGGATTTGGTCTGCCGGGGCCTTCGGGCCGCCGGGGCGGGCTTCGCAAGATCCTAGGCGCGGGACGGGGGCCGTCGGTTGCGCTGCATCAACGGGCAGGGCGGCGCGGGATTGCGGTTTGTCAATCGCCGGGATGCGGGGGCGTTTCGTTGACGGGGAGGGGCCCGCCGGCGTAGATTCGCGGCCATCCGACCGGGAGAGCGCCACCGGGGCCGCCAGGGCCCTCGGGGGCCGCCGAAGGGGAAGCGCCCGCAAACTCTCAGGCACCAGGGACCGGCCGGACCCGGGGGAGAACCCCGGACTCTGGAGAGCGGCGCGAAGGTGGCGCCCACCGAAGGGGCTGGCGGCGAAGGGCAGGATGCCCTCCACCGTAATCTCTCAGGTACCGAGGACAGAGGGGCCAGGCAAGCCGCGAGGCTTTCCTGGCCCCTTTGACTTGAGGGGAGGCGCACGTGGCCCTTTCGACACCGCTCAACGCGATCCACCGCGCCGCCGGCGCCCGCATGGTCGATTTCGGCGGCTGGGACATGCCGGTCAACTACGGCTCGCAGATCGAGGAGCACCACGCCGTCCGCCGGGACGCGGGGATCTTCGACGTCTCCCACATGCGCGCCGTGGACCTGGAGGGCCGGGGCACGCGGGAGTTCCTGCGCTTCGCCCTCGCCAACGACGTCGACAAGCTGCAGGTGCCGGGCAAGGCGCTCTATTCGTGCCTGCTCAACGAATCCGGCGGTGTCGTGGACGACCTCATCGCCTACCGATTCGGCGACGAGCGCTTCCGGCTCGTGGTGAACGCGGGCACGGCCGACAAGGACATCGCGTGGCTCCACAAGCTCAATGCGATGGCGGGCCACGCCGTCACGTTCCGTCCCCGCGAGGACCTCGCGATGATCGCGGTGCAGGGCCCGAAGGCGAGGGAGCGCTTCTGGGACGCGTTCCCCGAGTTCAAGTCCGCGAGCGAAGCGCTCGTGCCCTTCCAGGGCGCCTTCGCCGGCGACGACATCCTCGTCGCGCGCACGGGCTACACGGGCGAGGACGGCTTCGAGGTGGCGGTGCCCGCGGGCGACGCGGCCACGGTCTGGAACGGGCTCGTCGCGGCCGGCTGCCGGCCTTGCGGCCTCGGCGCACGCGACACGCTGCGGCTGGAGGCGGGCATGAACCTCTACGGCCAGGACATGGACGAGAACACCTCGCCCCTGGACGCCGGTCTCGCCTGGACCCTCGACCGCAAGGGCCCGCGCGTGTTCTTCGGCCGCAAGGCCCTCGACGCCTACCAGCCGCCCTGGGATTTCCTCGGCCTCGTGCTCGAGGACAAGGGCGGCGTGCTGCGGGCCCACCAGGCGGTCGCCACGCCCGCCGGCGAAGGCGTGGTGACGAGCGGTACCTTCTCGCCCACGCTCGGCGTGTCCATCGCCCTCGCGCGCCTGCCCAAGGGCACGGCGCCCGGCGAGCGCGTCGAGGCCCTGGTTCGCGACAAGCGCCTCGCCGCCCGCGTCGTGAAGCCGCCTTTCGTTCGCAACGGCCGTTCCCTCATTTCCTGAAACCCGAACCGGAGCCACGCCCATGAAGCTTCCCCAGGACCTCAAGTACACCGCCTCCCACGAGTGGGCCCGCCTCGAGACGGACGGCACCGTCACCGTGGGCATCACCGACCACGCCCAGGAGCAGCTCGGCGACATCGTGTTCGTCGAGGCGCCCAAGGCCGGGCGCCGCGTCGCCGCGGGCGAGGCCGTGGGTGTCGTCGAATCGGTGAAGGCCGCCTCCGACATCTACGCGCCCGTCGCGGGCGAGATCCTCGCGGGCAACGACGACCTGGCGAACGCCCCCGAGGGCGTGAACGCGGATGCCTTCGCCGCCTGGATGTTCAAGATCAAGCCCGACGACCCGGCGGACCTGTCGAAGCTGCTGGACGCCGCGGGCTACGAGAAGGCCGCCGCGCAGTAACCCCCACCGCCGTTCCCGGGCCGGGCGCGAAGGGCGCCGGGCCCGCTTCCGCATCCCGCCGGAGTTCCCATGCCCGACACCCGTCCCGATTCCGCCCGCCCGTCCCTCGCCCAGCTCGAGGACGCCGCCGCCTTTTCCCGCCGCCACCTCGGGCCCTCGGCCGCCGACGAGAAGCGCATGCTCGAGGCGCTGGGCTTCGCCTCGCGTGCCGCGCTCGTGGACGCCGTCGTGCCGCCCGCGATCCGCCGGAAGGACCCGATGCCCCTGACGGGGCCCCTCGGCGAGGAGGCCGCGCTCGCGAAGCTCTCGGGCATCGCCGCGAAGAACCGCGTCTTCAAGTCGTGGATCGGGCAGGGCTACTACGGCACGCGCACGCCGGGGGTCATCCTGCGCAACGTGCTCGAGAACCCGGCCTGGTACACCGCCTACACGCCCTACCAGCCCGAGATCTCCCAGGGGCGCCTCGAGGCCTTGGTCAACTTCCAGACGATGATCTGCGACCTCACGGGCATGGCGATCGCGAACGCCTCGATGCTCGACGAGGCGACCGCCGCGGCCGAGGCCATGACGCTGTGCCTGCGCTCCGGGCGCCACGCCTCGAGCGTCTTCGCCGTCGCCGACGACGTGCTGCCCCAGACGATCGACGTGCTCCGGACCCGCGCGGGGCCCCTGGGCATCGAGATCCGGGTGATGCCCGCCGACGCGCTCGCGGCCGCGGACGCCTTCGCCGCGCTGGTGCAGTACCCGGGCGTGGACGGCGAGCTGCGGGACTACCGTCCCCTCGCCGACGCGCTGCACGCCAAGGGCGCGCACCTGGTCGCCGCGGCGGACCTGCTCGCGCTCACCGTGGTGGCGGCCCCGGGCGAATGGGGCGCGGACGTCGTGGTGGGCAGCGCCCAGCGCTTCGGCGTGCCCATGGGCTACGGCGGACCCCACGCCGGCTATCTCGCCACGCAGGACGCGCTCAAGCGCAGCATGCCGGGCCGCCTCGTAGGCGCCACCGTGGACGCGAACGGCAAGCCCGCCTACCGCCTCGCGCTGCAGACGCGCGAGCAGCACATCCGGCGCGAGAAGGCCACCTCCAACATCTGCACCGCGCAGGTCCTGCTCGCCGTGATGGCCTCGATGTACGCGGTCTACCACGGGCCCGAGGGCCTCGCGCGCATCGCGCGGCGCGTGCACCGGCTCGCGGCCATCGCAAGAGCGGGCCTGGAGAAATTGGGCTTCGCGGTCGCGCCCGCGGCCTTCTTCGACACGCTCACGGTGGAGACGGGCGGTCGCACGGCCTCCATCGTCGCGCGCTCGCGCTCCGCGGGCGTGAACCTGCGCGAGATCGACGGCAACCGGCTGGGCTTCTCCCTCGACGAGACGGCGACGCGCGAGGACGTGGAGCAGCTCTGGTCCCTGTTCGCCGGCGCCCCGGCGGGCTTCGCGGTGGCGGACCTCGAGTCGGCGCCCGACGCGATTCCCGCCGCCCTCGTGCGCAAGAGCCCGTATCTCGGGCATCCCGTCTTCCACCGACACGGCTCCGAGACGGAGATGCTGCGCTACCTGCGCCGCCTCGCGGACAAGGACATCGCGCTCGACCGCGCCATGATCCCGCTGGGCTCGTGCACGATGAAGCTCAACGCGACGAGCGAGATGATCCCGGTCACCTGGCCGGCCTTCGCGCAGCTGCATCCGTTCGCGCCCGCGGACCAGGCCGAGGGCTATCGCGAGCTGGTGGCGGACCTGGAGCGCATGCTCGCCGCCTGCACGGGCTACGCGGCCGTGTCGCTGCAGCCCAACGCCGGCTCCCAGGGCGAGTACGCGGGCCTGCTCGCGATCCGCGCCTTTCACGCGAGCCGCGGCGAAGCGCACCGCGACGTGTGCCTCATCCCCAGCTCGGCCCACGGAACCAATCCGGCTTCGGCCGCGATGGTGGGCTACAAGGTGGTGGTGGTGGCCTGCGACGCGGCGGGCAACGTGGACCTCGCGGACCTCGCCGCGAAGGCGAAGGCCCACGCGGCGAACCTCGCGGCGATCATGGTCACCTATCCGTCGACCCACGGCGTGTTCGAGGCGGGCATCGTGGAGCTGTGCGGCATCGTCCACGCCCACGGTGGGCAGGTCTACGTGGACGGCGCCAACATGAACGCGATGGTGGGCCTGTGCGCGCCCGGCGCGTTCGGCGGCGACGTCTCGCACCTCAACCTGCACAAGACCTTCTGCATCCCGCACGGCGGCGGGGGGCCCGGCGTGGGCCCCGTGGCGGTGGCCGCGCACCTCGCGCCCTTCCTGCCGGGCCATCGCCACCTGGGCGAAGGCGGCACGGGCGCCGTCTCGGCCGCGCCCTACGGCAGCGCCTCGATCCTGCCCATTTCGTGGATGTACGTCGCGATGATGGGCGCCGAAGGGCTCACCGCCGCGACGGAGGTGGCGATCCTCAACGCCAACTACGTGGCGCGGCGACTCGCGCCCCACTACCCGGTGCTCTACACCGGGCCCGGCGGCCTGGTGGCCCACGAGTGCATCCTGGACCTGCGGCCGCTGAAGGAAAGCTCGGGCATCACCGTGGACGACGTGGCCAAGCGCCTGATGGACTACGGCTTCCACGCGCCCACGATGTCCTTCCCGGTGGCCGGCACGCTGATGGTCGAGCCCACGGAGAGCGAATCCCTCGCGGAGCTCGACCGCTTCTGCGTGGCGATGATCGCGATCCGCGGCGAGATCCGCGACGTGGAGGAGGGCCGGCTCGACCGCGAGGACAATCCGCTGCGCCACGCGCCCCACACGGCCGCGACGGTGCTCGCGGACGCTTGGAATCGCAAGTATTCCCGCGAGCTCGCCGCCTATCCGGTGCCGGGCCTTCGCGAGAACAAGGTGTGGCCCGCCGTCGGCCGCGCCGACAACGTGTACGGCGACCGCAATCTCTTCTGCTCGTGCCTGCCGGTGGCGGAGGGCTAGGGCCTCACCAGATCGACACGCGATCGCCCGCGGCCCGGAGCAGCCCGCCCGGCGGGCACGCGAAGGCCTTCGCGAATTCCGGCAGGTGGGCGAGGGGCCCCTTCACGCGGTAGCGCGGCGGCGAGTGGGAATCGGTGAGCAGGCGAAGCCGCTCCTGCTCCGGCCGCATGCGCGAGCGCCACGACTGCGCGAAGGACAGGAAGAAGCGCTGCTCGGGCGTGAAGCCGTCCACGGCCTTCCTCGGCGTGTCGCCCAGCGCGCGTTGCAGCCCGAGGTAGGCGATGCGCAGGCCCCCGAGGTCCGCGATGTTCTCGCCCAGCGTGAGGCGCCCGTTCACCTTGAGCCCGTCCACGCCCGGAAAGGCGTCGTACTGGGTCACCAGCGCCTCGGCCCGCTCGCGGTAGCGCTTCTGGTCCGCGGGCGTCCACCACTCCCGCAGGTTGCCCTCGGCGTCGAAGCGACGGCCGGAGTCGTCGAAGCCGTGGGTGATCTCGTGCCCGATCACCATGCCGATCGCGCCGAAGTTGGCGGCGTCGTCGGCCTTCGGATCGAAGAACGGCGGCTGCAGGATGCCCGCGGGGAACACGATCTCGTTCAGGCGCGAGCCGTAGTACGCGTTCACGATGTGCGGCGACATCCACCACGCGTCGCGATCCACGGGCTTGCCCAGGTGGGAAAGCTGGCGGCGGAATTCGAAGGCGTTCGCCGCGAGCCAGTTGGCGACGAAGGGCTTGTCGCCCACGTCGGCCGTGGAGAAGTCGCGCCAACGATCCGGGTAGCCGATCTTCACGCTCATGCGCTCGAGCTTGTCGAGCGCCGCGCGGCGCGTGGCGTCCTCCATCCAGTCCAGCGCGAGGAGGCGATCGCGGAGCGCCGCCTTCACGTGGCCCACCAATTCGAGCGCGCGGGACTTCGCCTCCGGCGGAAAGGCCTCGGCGACGAAGAGTTCGCCCAGCGCGTGGCCGAGGGGCTCCTGTCCGCGGCGCCCGCCGATCGATTCGATCACGTAGCGGTTGCGCGGGGGCGCCTCGGCGAGGCCCAGCAGGCGCTTCTGGTGGAAGGCGAAGTGGGCTTCCTCGAAGGCGCGCGGCAGCTTGGGGGCAGCGGCGTTGAGCGCGTGCCAGCGAAGGTAGGCCTTCCACTGGGCGACGGGGCGATCGGCCGCGAGCTTCGCGAAGGCCGCGAGGTAGGCCGGCTGGGCCACGACGACTTCGGCGACGCCCTTCGCGCCCGCCGCCTCGAGGTAGGCGGCCCAGTCGAAGCCCGGCGCCTCGCGGGCGAGGTCGGCGGGCCTGCGCAGGTTGTAGGTCTTTTCCGGATCGCGGCGCTCGACGATCGTCATCTGGGCGCGCGCGAGGTCGCGCTCGATGCCGAGCGCGGCACCGGCCTGCACGAGGGCGGCCTTGCGCCCGTCGCCCGCGAGTTCGAGGAGCGTCGCCTGCAGCGCCTCGTAGTGCTGGCGCTGCTCGACGGAGCGCGGATCGTCGCGGAAGTAGTAGTCGCGGTCCGGCAGGCCCAGCCCGGACTGGCCGAGGTGGACGAGGTAGCGTCGCGAATCCTTCGCGTCCTGCCGGATCGTCAGGGAGAAGCCGCCGGGAATGCCCGTGGCGTGAAGGCGCGCGAGGAGCGCCGGCAGGCCCTTCGCGTCGGCGAGCGCGTCGATGTCCGCGAGGACGGGCCGCAGGGGCGCGAGGCCCGCCTTCTCGATCGCCTCGCGGTCCATGCCGCTCGCGTAGTACGCGACGATCTTGTGGCGGTTGCTGCCGGCCGGCCAGGGATTGCGCTTCGCCCCCTCGGCGAGCAGTCGCTCGAGGATCGCGGTGTTGCGCTGCTCGATCGTCGAGAACGTGCCCCAGACGGCGCGGTCCGGCGGGATCGTGGTCGTCTCCTGCCACCGGCGGTTGGCGAACGCGTCGAAATCGGCGCACGGGTCGGCGGCGCGGTCGAGGCCGGCCACGTCCACGGTGGCGAAGGCGGGCCAGGCCGCGACGGCGAGGGGGGCGAGGAAGCGGGCGCGAAGGGGCATCGGGAACTCGTCGGACGGGGGGACGGGGAGCGCCATTCTAGCGGGGCCGCGCGGACCCATCGGGTATAATCGCCCACCGAAAACCGGGCCCTTTCTCGCCCTCGTGCCCGGACTCCCCATGCGCATCCTGCTTTCCAACGACGACGGCTATTTCGCCCCCGGCCTCGCGGCCCTGGCCGAGGCGCTCGCCCCCGTGGGCGAGATCACGGTGGTCGCCCCCGAGCGCGACCGCAGCGGCGCCTCCAACTCCCTCACGCTCGACCGGCCCCTGTCCCTGCACCGCGCCCGCGAAGGCTGGTGGTACGTGAACGGCACGCCGACCGACTGCGTGCACATGGCCGTCACGGGCCTGCTCGATCTCGAGCCCGACATCGTGGTCTCGGGCGTGAACGCCGGCTCCAACATGGGCGACGACACGCTCTACTCGGGTACCGTCGCCGCGGCGACGGAAGGCTACCTGCTGGGCGTGCCGGCCATCGCGGTCTCCCTCACGGGCCACGACTTCACCCATTTCGACACGGCCGCCCGCGTCGCGAGGGACCTCGTCGAGCGCCTGAAGCGCGATCCGTTCCCCGAGCCCGTGCTCTTCAACGTGAACGTCCCGGACCGTCCCTGGGGCGAACTCGCGGGCGTCGAGATCACGCGCCTGGGCCGTCGCCACAAGGCCCAGCCCGTCGTGAAGAGCGTGAACCCGCGCGGCGACACCGTGTACTGGGTGGGCCCCGCGGGCGCCGCCCGCGAGGCGGGGCCGGGCACCGATTTCCACGCCATCGAGCGCGGTGCCGTCTCGGTCACCCCGCTGCAGGTCGACCTCACCCACGGCGGCCAGTTGCGTCCCGTGCGGGAGTGGCTCGCCCCGTGAGCGCGACGCCCGGCATCGGCATGACGTCCGACCGTTCGCGAGCGCGGATGGTCGATGCGCTGCGCAAGTCGGGCATCACGAACGAGCGCGTGCTCGCCGCGATGCGGGAGATCCCGCGCCACGCCTTCGTCGAGCCGGGAATCGCCTCGCGCGCCTACGAGGACACGCCGCTGCCCATCGGCCACGGCCAGACGA
>ERZ761602.3944-NODE-3944-length-19977-cov-4.634675_pt1 | contig 19977 bp, 21 predicted proteins | sample MGYA00512165_ERZ761602 | MGnify/ENA primary metagenome ERZ761602 (study PRJEB28899, sample SAMN02445085) | bioreactor sludge metagenome | biome: EBPR sludge; isolation source: Thorneside wastewater treatment plant | place: Australia: Brisbane, Thorneside... | reverse complement strand
CATGCCGTCTGAGAAGTTCCGGCAAAATACTTGAGCGTTCCGACGCGCGAAGGGTCCGTAACGAGATTGAAAATTGCAGCATCCGTCGTAAGGAGTGCTGGGTCAAAGGCTCCCCGTGCGCTGAAGACCGGATTCGCGACAGGGCTAATGGGATTCAAAGTGAAATTTTCAGAAAATGACGTGCGGGCGCGGCTGAAGCTATACCAATAGGGAACTCCGCCGGAAACCGACGACATCATCGCTCTCGGCGGATTCTGTGCAGGGTTAAAGGGCGCTTTATAAAAGAGCAAATCTTTATGGCCGTCTCCATTTACATCGGAGGCGATTGCCATGTTGAGAGAGTTCCCAGCGTTATCTCGGAAAAGATCGTAATCCCAGTATTCATGACTACTGTAGTGAAAAGCAATGCCATAGCCGGGGGAGTATTTTCCTACGGATCGTCCGAGGAGATAGTCGGCGGAAAATCTCACTTGCGTAAGAAGCTCCGGCTTTTTATCTCCGCTCAAATCGAGCGCAACGTAATCAAATTTGAGCACCCGAGGATTAATTTTCCATCCGGGTGCACCTGCAACGTCGGGATACCAGGTGTGATTGTGAGGAGCTTGGCGCTTAATGTCGGGTTCAGTTCCACGCGGCCGATACCAAAGCCAATAAGTACGCCTATAAGATGGAGTGTAAGGAGGAAATAATTCCTGGACGTCAACAGGTCGAAGATAGACGTAATCGAGCGCTCCATCCGCATCGTAATCCAAAAAGAGCGGAATATCATTGGCCGCTTTCGTGACCAAAAAATCTTGAAGAGGGCCATATTTTCCGCTTCCGAGACCGCGAGCGAAACTCACTTGAATGTTGCAGGAGTTTTCGATCGTGCAACCGGAATCGTTGCCGCGAAAAAGATCCGGGATGCCGTCGCCATTATAATCGTAAGCGAGAGGCCAGCTTGTCATCGGAGTGAAAGGCGATAAAGCGTAAAGAGCCTTTGGCGACACTACGCCGAAGAGAAAGAGGCTGAGAGTCAGAGCGAAGAGTTTTTTTGTTACCTGAATCATTCTTTACTCCGTCGTTAATTGCAAAGCGGATCCCACTGCGAAAGTTCTGGTTTGCCGGGGCAAGACGCTGCGCTTTCCGTGCAATCCGTGCCCACCACTTGTAAATAGTCACGAGTCCAAGTGTCGACTCCGCCGCCCCAAGGATAACTGCAAGTCTCCGTACATTTTCTTACGTGGGTCTCACTGCAATAGCCGAGGGCAGTCGGATCCTGGGCTGCAGGGACCGTTGAATTACAGGAACGACTACATTCAGCATCCGGAGGCGGACTATTTAACTGCGCGAGTGTGGAGCAACCGGAAGGCCACGGAATATGATAAGTGGCTGGAATCCACGAATCGCCCCACGATTGAAACTCTGCAATTCCGAAAGTATGCCATCGATAGGAATTCTCCGGAGAGCCACTGGGATGGCGATACTGAGAGGTGCTTCCGTAAGTGTCGAGAGGGTAGAGTGTTCCGGAACAATCGTTAGGATTTCCACCGCCGCACTCATAAGGAGTGCAGGTGTCGCCTTCGCAGACGAGTTTTTCCATCGCGTAATCGTAAGAGTAATTATTGTAGCTCGCCCTTTCGCGATGTTGAGCATTGCCGGACCATTTAATGGAGTTGTCTTTGTAATTAATTCGACCTGATCCGGCCCAGCTCGTCTTTTGTTCGCTCGTGTATCCCTCTGAACTAGTGGCATTCACTTTGCAATGCCCATAGGCCCACGAGTGAGCGGGAATTCGAGATGCATCGTAGAGGGGATCGTCTAAGTTATAATCTTTTTGGAACGAGACGAGTTGGTAGGGAGGAGTCTTATCGGCAGGACTCGTGGGGCAGCGTCCCCCGCCAAGGACCTTCGTCTCTTTGATATGCTTCGGTGATTGCTCGTTACCATATTGATCGTAAGTCGTGATGGTGATCTTGCTTCCGACGGCCGAAATCCAACTAGAGCCGCAGTTTTTATAAATGGGACGGCCTTCATACTCGACGAGTTTTCGAAGAATCGAATTGCCATATCCATCAGAGCTGAAATAGCGCCACGTTCGAGAAAGAAAAACCTGAACTCCGTTCGGCAAAATATACGGAGTCGCTTCATAGATGACTGGCTGCAAAGATGACGGAGGAGGGTTAGGGCCAACGCTTATATTGCTGGTCGTGGCGTTCGTCGCGCTTGGCGAAATTGATCTCAATTGAACGACGGGTGCCGGCGAGGATTGTAAAGGAGAGCGTTGCGCTTGATTCACTTTCTTTGATTGAGTCGGATTCGATTTTTCCATTTGAGCGAGAATTCGATCTTCGATCGCCTTCATGGTTGCTAAGAATTGTTTCCATGCTGCAGCTCGAAGTTGAGCTTGATCCGGGGTCGGATTTGGCATGGGAATTTGATGAGGCGCGATTTCTTTTGCAGCTTCATTTACTTGGCTTTGAATGATTTGCTGTTCTTTAATAGGTAGATTTCTGGCGGCACTCAAAACGGAGCCCACGAGTGGAACCATGCGCGTGGTTTGAGATCCTAACGAAGTCGTTTTTGAAGAATCAGATGACGAGGGAGAATTTCTCGACTGCGTACAACCAGCGAGGATAAGGCTCGCTGCAAGCGCGATGAAAAAACTCTGCCGAGATTGAATTCCTGAATTCATACCTTACCCTCTAACGACGACTGAAAAGATCCCCGGAATGTGAACTCTTCTATTTTAGTCTCATCGCGTTATTTAAGATGCATGCGGCGCGTCGAGCTTGCCGATATCTAATGGTCGGTCAGTTTTTGGATTCCCACAATGTGCTTAGACGTTGATACAGTTGGTAACTTTTGTTTCTCGGATTTTAGCTAACTATTTCGGGTGGGTAGCTCTGGCATGCGTTTTGCCTGGTGCAGGGAGATCGCGGGTAGGTCGTGAAGGTGTGGATTCTAAGCCCATGTACAGAGCTCTTCGGCACCGCTAAGGCCAGAACCTGGTGTCCGATAATATCTATTATGTGAACTTGTTTGCATTGCGCCATTCGCTCAGACCAACGAGCGCAGTAGCGACCGAAGGTATTTCTCGAACCAATGAGTCGAAACTCTGTCGATTGCATTCCAGCGCGCGCACGCGATTGATCGCTTGAGCGTCCGCTTGGTGAGGCTTTTTTTGCAAAAACGAACGCTCTCCTAAAATTTCGTACGGCCCGAGCTTCCACTTGCAATTTGGCGGTTGTCGCACTTCCACCTCTCCATCAATAAGGACGTAGAAATTTTGACTCGGCTGATCGACCTTGAATAAGAATTGAGAGGGCTTAAAGAAACGACTTCTAAAAAGACCGTAGAGATAGTGCATTTGATCACTTTTCAAGCCCTCGAAGATGGATTTTTCGTGTGCCAGGTTCAAAAATTTTCTTAGGAAGATTAAGCTTTCTAATCTTTCTTGAAGGAGCGGGAATTTCAAAAAATCCTCAATGAGGCGATGTCGTTGCAGTTGAAGCACTTCCGATCTGCCTTTGGCGCGTGCCGACATGGAATGCTTTGGCTGATTGAGCAACAACGCATGTTCTCCTAAAAAATTTCCTTTTGTCAGTAGGATCGGTCGAAAGCGATGTGCCTTCGAATCGAACAGTTCGATCTCACCTTCGGCGATGAAATAAAGAAATTCGGCTTTATCCCCTACTCCGAACAATATTTCTCCATCAGCCAACGTGCGCTGATTGAATTGCCCCAGGAACTCGAGTGCCTCATGCGGTTTTAACTGATCCAATAGTTGAATCGCAGAATGATCGTCTTCCATGTGGTCATCGGAAATATCCCTCTTCAACTTCTCAATCCAAGCGGGCTTGTCGTGAGTGTGAGAGCCAGACAGTTTTTTAGACTCTTCGGGGTGCAATTCTAGATACAAGAGTCGCGCAACTTCAGAAGCCTCTCCCAAACTTTGTAACCATGAAAGCACGTCGTAAGCTCTATGAGAGGATCCAATTTTCTGCCATGTCAACGCCAACAACATTCCGTAACCGAAGGAGCGCCGTCGTTCTTGAAACTCCTTACGGTTGGAGTACATATGCATCATTGTACGAGCCGACACGGTTAGAGCATTGAGATCGACCCCAGATTCTAAAAGATAATGTATGAAGAGGCTCCACTTGCTTGGATCCTGTCGATCGAACAATTCATTCATCCCACTCCAGATGTGATCGGGATCAATGCGTACGTCTGAGGACTTTTGGAGTTGAATGGATGACACTCGGTTCGGATTTAGCAGGACGAGAATGCGAGAGACGACATCGCTCATGGGCAGTCGCTTAGAAATGTAGTCGACGGCTCCCTTGGCTCTGGCGTCGTTCTCATAGCGGCTCGGGTCTTCATTGGTAAACATTGCGACGGGAATATGAGAGAGAGTGTCCAGGTTCTTGAGACGTTCTAAAACGACCAGTCCACCTCCCCCTGGTAGCTTCACATTGAGTAAAATGAGATGCGGCTTTTGTCTAACCGCTTCGTGAATCGCGAGCATGCCGTCTGAGGCAAAGCGCACGTCCACTGCATGGGGCCTAAGGAGATCCTCCAATTTATTTTGAATTTCCTTATCTTCGTCGACAAATAATAAGATCCTTCGTTCGGTCAAAAACCCACCTCGACCAACAATTTATAGAATTATGGATTGAAATCACCTGTCCTTGAGTACGAAGCGGATTTCTTGCTTATTCTCGCAGAAATAGCTAATCGCAACTCGCCGCGCCGAAAGTTTTTTTGATGGTACCGATGACTCGCATGGAACGGCCCGTGTTATCCGTCATCATCAAGTCATAATCTGCATCGATGCTTCCGCGATAGATTGATTCAACGACTCCGTCACTCCCACCCGCAAATTTGCTTCCCCATTCACAATCGAACTTTTCCACGCGAATGTCGTAATGATGGAGCTCTAAAGATATGCTCGCATTCCACAGTACTTCTGCAATCGTAAAGCTCGTCGAGAACGTCTGAATCGACGTCGTGAGCGAAGTGTCAAATTCTACGGCGGCATCAGATGAACTAAAGCGATCGTTTAAATTCGCACCGATTCGATGAGCTGCGACCACGGGGTTGGAAATTGTTTCAAGATGGACTGCAAAGTTCTGCTCAATAGAAGATAGCGTCCCCGTCATCTGAACAATCTGATGCCTGCTCTCATCTTCAGTTTCTTGCCGAAAGATGTTTGCGTTTTTCGGTCCCAGGTCAATATCGCCGCACCCCGACGCTAGAAGTGTCACCGCAGAAAAAATAAAGAGTTGCATTAGAATCTTTGTGTTTTCAATTGCCACCATTGTTTTCATGGGGCAATTCGATTGCAACGACTATGCCAGAATGGTGGAATCGTGGCGGCGGATTTAAAGTCGACAGCTCGGGGTGTTAGACGAATTATCGGGATTTGTGTTCATCAAGCTGGCAGTGCTTCTCGGCACTTTTTGTACATGATGTTCATTTAGGAATGATCGAAATTTTTCCTCCGGCTTCTAGCACGGCGTAGTCGATCTCAGCCATGGACTTGAGACCGTGCTGTTCACGCGCAGCGGTCAAAATATCCTCGCGATCAACGCGGGTTCTTTTGAGCCGGTCTGGAAGAAGCTTTCCTTTGTTTACTAAAATGATGGGCATTCCATCGATCAAACTTGCCATGCCCGGGGACAAGCGCTTAAGCGCTGCTAGCGCGATATCGATTGTTACCAGTGTGACGATGACAAGAATGCAGTTTGTGATGGAAGTATCATTCTCAAGGAGCGCTTGTTGAGTGGCTTCTCCAATAATGAGCAGTAAAATAAAATCAAACACGGTAAGTTGAGCAAAAGTACGACGTCCGGAAACGCGCATGAGAATTAAAAGTAAGAAGTAAACAATCGTTGCCCGAATGACGGACTCCATAAAATTTTTATCGTCTCACTTTCATGGGTAAATAAAGATTTTAAGTGGCACATCTAGAACCTCCGGTGTGCTCACGTGCAGCGTGGCCCTTCCCAGAGTGGATGGAATAACCGTGACGGTCTCTACAGGGTCGGTGGAATTTCTCAGGATGAATTCCTCATTCCATTTCAAGTCCAGTCTTTGGGGATTTACTTTCGAGCGTTCGATTCTCAGTTCCATGGGGCGTCCGTAGCGTGCGAAAGCTTGATAATGAATGACCCAACTCCCCGCTTCATTTATTTGGATTTTATCGGAAAAGATTCCTCCTCCCCCGAGTAAGCCGAGCAGCGCAAGGAAAGAAATCACGCCCATGGCCATCCATCCTCCGCGCTGAACGATCCAACTCACGCGCTGATACTTAAGTCGCTCTTTGATTTCCAGCGAGTGTTGCATCCATTCCAAGCTAGAACGTCCCGCAAATCAAAGCGCCCTACTTTGGTTATGATTTGGGTATCTCCGGTCAAGAGGTGCAGAAATTATCCCGTTAGGGCGAATTTGCCAGATGTCGGCAGAGTGACGGTTACTGGCCTCTTAAATCTCGAGCTATTCATGCCTCTTACAAGTAGCCCCCTCCCCTCTCCTCTGGAATGCCAATTGCAGCCATTTCTACCTGAAATGGCCGGATCGTCTGGCCCTCACAAAACGAAACAGTTGGAGATTCTATGAAATTTGAAGGTGTCTTGTTGGTTTCAGTGGTCGCTCTATCGCTGAATGCGGTGGGTTGTGCTTCTCGTTCCGCTGCGGGTTTGGATCCCGTACATTTCAAGTACGATAATTCTGAGCTCACCAAGGAAGCGAAGTCCGTCATTAAACAAAATTCCAAGATGATCAAAACTTCCAAGGTATCGGGAAAAATCCTAGTCGAGGGACACACCGATGAGCGCGGGACGAGTGAATACAATATCGTGCTCGGTGAGCGACGCGCCAAGGCCACGCGCGATTTCTTGATCGCTCAAGGAGTTCCTGCCAGCAAGATCCTCGTAAAATCTTGGGGCGAAGAACGTCCGGAGAGTTCGGGACAAACGGAAAAGGCATTTGCTAAAAATCGGCGGGCTGAATTTGTAGCCTCTATCCAAGATGAGGATCTGGATAAAGCTCAGCAGCGTAATTAAGTCTCAGCTAATTGGGGACAGTTTACTTAATTCGCTACATCGATAGGTGTCGTGAGGAATTGAGTAAACTGTCCCCAATTCTTTTGCCGGGCCCAAACAAAAAAAGTCAGGGCCGGCGCCCGTGATCATCTTTACCACAAAATGACCAAGACACCGGCCCTGGGGCCTATGCGTGTTTTGTTTTATTCCCCCAGCTTTCGCTGAAGGAAACTTTCTAAAATTTGTGGTGTCGCGATGGGGGAAAATTAAAAGAGTGGATAAGACATACGCACCCACGCACACACGATTTCAATAATTGCAAGGCGTGTGCCAATGAATGGGGCTGAATGTTTCATTTTTAGGCCTTCTCTAGAGTTCACTACGAAAGATTTGCGGAAATTATGTTTTTCGTTGCGTGACGAGGCGATTGAGCCACAATCAATCTATATGCAAAATCGTTCGTGCCTGATCGTCGCGCCGATTCAGCACACGGGGATGGGAACTCAAGGGTATTATTGGACAAGGCATTTGCTGCCTAAGCTTCAGGCGGCTGGATTTGAAGTGAATGTCGCACCCAATGGAGATTTGAACCGGCAGGAACTTGCGACGGGGAGCCCTCACCTCCTCGATCAGAAATTGCAACAGGCATTGAAGCCGATCAATCATGGATTCGGAAATCCTGCATTTTCAATTCTACTTTGTTTGCCCGCACAATTTGATCAAATGCCTGGCGAGCAAGTTATTGCCTACATCATTTTTGAAGGGAGCCGTCTCCGCAAAGAAGATTGTCTCCATTTGCAGCGGGCTCAACATATTGCCGTAGCTTCACAGTGGGCCAAAGAGATCGTTATTCAATCTTTTCAATTTCACGGGCTCCCGTTCTCTGGCCAGATTTTTATCTGGCCCGAGGGCGTGGACGCCGATCTCTACCAGCCGCAATCGGATCTGAATCCTGCGTCTGGACCGCTCGCGGTGCAAGATGCTGTGACATTTGTGAATGTGGGAAAGTTCGAAATTCGAAAGGGCCAATCCATTTTAGTAAATGCCTTTGCCGAAATGAAAATTCCGGAAGGGAAAAGCCTTCGACTTCTTGGACATTGGGCCAATTATTGGAATGCGGAATGGATGAAACAAGCGATTGAGCTCCTTCGAGCGGAAGGGTTTGCGAAGGAAATTCCTATTCCCAATTTTCCGCTGAAGCGATTTGTGCATTCGTCCTCCGATAGAAAGTATGTGGATCTTTTGACGGGACACCTGGCTAGTTCCGATCAAATGCTTTGCATTTACAGGGCGGCAGATTTTGGAATCTATCCGTATTTTTCCGAAGCGTGGAACCTACCGCTGATTGAAACGCTGGCTTGCGGAGTACCGTGCGCGGCAACGGCCTATTCGGGTCCCATGGAATTTCTAAACAAAACGCCCTCATGGTTTTTGCGAAAAGGAAAGATGGTTGAAGCGCGGGATACGTTCGGATTTCAAAGTGGAGAAGATGGCGAGTGGATGATCCCAAGCGCAGAGGAATTGAAGGGCGTGATGGAGGAAATGAGTCTTCTCAGTGTCGAAGAGCGTTCTCAGCGCGGCTGGAAGTCTTCCAAAGTGGTGAGGACTTACTTTTCATGGGAAGCCTCTGCGCAAAAAACATTTGAGGATCTGCGAAGTCATTTCTCCGGCTAACTTCTCCTGCTAACTTCTCCTGCCCGAGCGGAGCACCTCACGGAAACCAGTAATCAAAACCAAAGCGCGTGTAAAGATCGTGCGCCTTCACGCCGGTACCGGGTCTGGGTACGTAGGAGTCATTGAACTCCACGTAGAAATACAAATTTTTAAGAGCGGAAGCCTGAAGCCGTGTGCCGATCCAAATCCAGCCGTCCTTAAAATTGAAGAATGTTTTCAATCGGGAGCTATAAGCAGGATAGGTGTAGAGAATATCGGTCGTCCAAGTGAGCCATTCTGAAATGGGAATCCAAGTATAGAGAGAATGGCCTGCGACCCAGCTGTGCTCAACGGGAGAAGCATTCGATCGCTCTTTGTAGCCATAACCTGCGCGAGTTTCGAAGATCAGATAAGACTTATAGAGGAAAAGTGAAAGTCCCCCTGACTCTTCCAGCTCCAGTTCAATTTTCTTATCTTCTTCGTGTCGCGCCGAGCTGAGCGCGAAATAGCCTACGTATTCGTTAAGCGTATGATCGAACCGCAATTGTCCAAGGGCTTTCAAACCATCGTATTGATGACTTTTCCAATAATAGAGTTCTTCTTTCGTGCTCAGTTTAAATTTTCGCCGCCACTCAAATGAGCTCTTTCCCTTCCCCCCTATTTCCAAAAAGTCGGAATTTCCCGCCGACCACGAGCCGAAGGCACCTGCGGCGTGCTTCCAAGGCGATGGTTTTACGATCGGTTGTTCGGCAACACCTTGACCGATGATCATCGAAGCCAGAAGCAGAGAAAAAAAAGGAGAAAACATTTCGGCGTCGGTTTAAATGATGCCGTCCGAAATGGCAAACGACCTAGGTGCTAAGTTTTTGGATCTTTTCCGCCAGACCATTTGCTTTGGGGGATGTGGGTAAGGCCTCTAAAGCCTTTTGAAAACTCGAAAGCGCCTGCATCTTAAAGTCCGGTCCTTTGGCCTCATATGCAAGCCCCATGGCTATGTAGCTATCTTGTAAAATGATAGGCTTTGCAGGATGAGTCGAGGTATCTGCCGAAAGAAGCTGAAGGGCTTTTGTGGCAAACCTTACGGAATCATCTGGCGAATATTTAGATTCCTTCAAGGCGCGGCGCGAGAAAAGCGCTCCGAGGGGAAGTCTTGATTGTTCGGGCGCATTCTTTTCCCAATTTTGAAGGATATCTTCGTGATACGAAATGACACCTTGTTGTTCTAAAATTTGAACAAGTTCCGGATAGGATTTTGATTTCCTAAGCTCCGCTACTTTCTTTCCGTTTTCTTGCATCTTTCTCAGATGATGAGCGTAAGCATCTGCATCCATCTCCGCCACAAATCCTGTTTTGCCATAAATGAAACCATCCGAGGTCATGAGCAGAATGGTCGGATAGCCCGGTACATTCAGTTCTTTTTGCACAGCGTCTCGATGGACAAGTTGAGCCTTTTGATCCGCACTGAGTTTTGACTGGTCCCTTACAAAATCGAAATTGGCGAAAATAAAATTGTTACTCATCGCTTCGGTAAAGGGCTTTCCACCTATCTCTTTTTTCCAAACAATTCTATCGAGGGCCATGCAGGGTGTGCACCAATCCGAGCCATGAAAAACAGCAATGACATCTCGTCCGGAATCTTTTGCCTTCCCTTTGGCATCCTCTAAATTCGGAAGCCATTCCGCTTGCGACTTTTGTTGGAAGGTAAGTTTTTCGATCGCGGAGGGCTGCGTGCAGACTGCGGTCGGTTGGGGTTGCAATACAAGCATCGTGGCGAGCGCAAATAAATGAGGCATGCCAAAAGGAAGTGCAAGGTTGGTGCCGGCTTGCGCTTAGCTTTAATGCTGCTCCTCCGGCCAAGTGTGCAGGCGTATATGCATAGGCCTTCTTCTGAGCCCGCAAATCTTGCGGACGATCTTCTAAGATTGGCGTCCAGAGAGGTTTTAGAAGCACCTTACGGTGGCGCTGATTTTGCAAATTAGAAGTCCGTGAAGCATTTATCTCTCGGTACGGCTGCTTTGTTCTCCCTCGTCACGCTCGTTGGCTGCGGCGAGGAATCCTCGAGTGAATCCATCAATTTGAATGCGACGGGGCCCGCTGCTCCCTCGGAGTTGGTTGTCACCCCTGTAAGTCTTTCCCAGCTAAAACTTACTTGGGTGAATAATTCAAACTACTTGGGACTGAAGGTTGAACGGAAAACATCGGAAGGAACATACGAAGCGGTTGCAAATTTAACGCCGGGCTCAGTGAATTCCTATGACGATATGGCTCTGAACCCTGCCACGCAATATTACTATCGAGTCTGGGGCTACAATGAAGATGGCGAGTCGCGCTATTCCGGCGAAGCTGTGGGGGTCACATTGGCTCCGGGACCTATTGCTCCAAGTGCGCCTCAGAATTTGGGTGGAAACTTCTCCACTTGCTCGAAGGCCGATCTCACTTGGCAGGCTCCTACTTCTGCTGATCACTCAGGCTATTCTCTCACGTACAAGGTAGGTTCTGCGGGAACCTATTCTTCGGACATCGATATGCCGGCCGACGCGCTCGGTAAATCCATTGAAGGTTTGCTTCCCAACAAGGACTACTACTTTCGATTAGTAGCTTTAAAGACGGATGGCTCTGGGATGGTGGCAAGTTCGCAATCGATAGAAATTAATTTTAATAACTATGGCCAATGCCCTCCCTCGCCGCCTGTTAATTTTCGTCCTGCCAGACTTTGCCCCCAAGCGGGCGTTACAATGCTGTGGGATTTACCCGTGAATCCCAACTACGAACGATTTCGAATTGATCGCGTCCTTGGAACGGTGGCCGCCGATGGCACCTTTACTCCCAATACGGGCGCCTCCTTTAGCGTGGTTTGGAGTAGTACCCAAAAGACTCAAGCCTCCTGGACGGATTCCACTTTGCCGGCCAATCAGGCTGCCAGATACCGAATCTCAGCTCGCCGAGGCACGGAGCCAACGACGTCGGAGCCTTCTCCCGCCAATTTTGCGATGTCTGATTTGGTCTATAAAGTCGTTCCCAAGTGCCAATGAGTACCACTTAAGCTTTAGACAGATTTCCCCTGAAAATGTTTAGGCCTCTCCTCGTATTTTCTTGAGAGATGACGCAATCTGTCATTAATCTTAAAGTTCATAAGAGGGGGAATCGCTATGGAGGGGATCCATCTTGCCCGCATCGGCGCGGGCGTTTTTCTAGTTTCGGTCATGGTCGGCTGTAATCCGGAAGTTCTACCGGGTGAAGACGATCTCAATCCTCTCGTGGAAGGACTTGAGTTGTCCTTCATTGGTAACACACCGGTGCGGGAAGTTCCCGACTCGACTACAAAGGAAATGGAAGTGAATGGGGAGGAATTGCGATCTATTTTTAAGGATTTGAAGATGACCCATTTTCACTACTCGCTCTTCCAAAAGAATCGAGATCGAGAGGTCATGCTCAAAGGCCTCGAAAAATTGGTTTCCGAAGTGTCCGAAGATGAATCGCTTCGTCTCATCATCGATCAGAATTTAGGACGGCCGGTGACGAGGGCTCAAATTCAAGAGCTGGAAGAACCTCAGAATGGTATGAAGTTTCAAGATCGCTATGGACGTCTCGCAAAGACGACAAGCGCCTACGCCGCAATCGCCCGGACAGAAGCGATAGCGGATATCAAAAAGTTTGCGGAATGGTCGAAACAAGCGCCGAAATTGATTTCCGGAATCATGGAAGACGATTTTTTAGCCAAGCGAAAGGGCGCAACCCTGTTGAAGCGGGATTTCTTCAAACAACTCTGTCAAGAAGCTCGTGCCATTCAACCGACATTTCAAATCTCGGTCGTCATCTATTGCTTCTCTCAACCCTCGGTCGATCCAGAGAGCGAAGCCGCGGTCTACGCGTCTTTTTTGAATCACGAGTATGACGGCACTTCGCCAACGAGACAAATTTCCACGCTCGTCGATTACCTAAGCGATCCTGAGGTAGATGCCTGCATCAATGAAGTGGCGATTTACAATCAAGGCGAAGGCGCCACACCTGGAATGATGCAGCCTTGGACTGAAAATGATTTTGCGACGTCCAAGCATTGTATGGATGTCGCCAAAGAAAAGTTGCCGGGAAAGAAACTCACTCAAGGGGTTTATCTGACTGCGTACGACACCCTTCCATTGGAAGGCCGTATTCAAAACTTAGAATATGCTTTAAAGACCGGCGCACAATCGCTTTTATTTTTCTACACGCCCACCAAGCCCTATCAAACGGCTGCGCAAAATGAGGAGGAGGTAAATGACAAGGTTCGAGCTTACTTGAAAAAGCGCTTGGGGATGGGAGAGGAATTAGCTTCGAGCGAGTAGACCTTGTTGAGCGCGAATTTCAAGTTCCCGCACGAGAGGAGCGAGGATGACTCGTTCATCGGCATCGAATTGTACGCCATACATATAAAGAGGCGTGGTGCCGACGGCCCGAGGTCTCAAGTAGATAAGTTCTCCTCGAATAACTTTGGAACTACCGTCGCTCAATTCAAACTGACACTTGATCTTTGAAGGCGGAATTAGATTTTGATCGATTTCCCACGCTTGGAACGCACAACCGCCTAGTCCCAACGTGAGCAATTTCAAAGGCACTTTCGCGTCTGCGACGACTCCCAAAACTTGATCTGGAATTGCTTCGACTTGATATCGATGAAATCGACGTTGCGCTAAAAACTGAGGGGACATGATTACTCTCCATTGTACGGGACCTTCGTGTTGGCGGGAGGACCTTGATTTTAGGAGTGATTTTGCCTGTCTTTTCGCCTAATTAAGGCGGGCATGGCCGTGGCTGTTCATTTGAAAAATGTTCAATTTTCTTATCCTCGCTCGGCACCGCTGCTTGAGATTTCGGAGCTGAATATTCCTCAAGGGGAAAGGATTTTCATTCAGGGTGCAAGCGGTAGCGGTAAAACGACATTCCTTGGATTGCTAACGGGAATTCTGACTCCCCAAAGTGGAAGTGTTGAAGTTTTGGGTCAGGAACTCACTCAACTTTCAAGCGGGAGACGCGACCGATTTCGAGGATTGGAGATCGGCTACATCTTTCAGATGTTCAATCTCCTCCCCCATTTGACCGTGGAGGAAAACATCGCGCTTCCTTGCCAAATTTTTCCGCAAAAGCGGAAAAGGCTTGATGGATCCGTACGGGAAGAAATTGAGCGATTGGCTTCTGTCTTAGAATTGACGGAGCATCTTAAAAAGTCGCCTCTTCGATTGAGCGTGGGGCAGCAGCAGCGAGTGGCTGTAGCGCGAGCGCTCATGGGAAAGCCTGGGCTCATTGTCGCTGACGAGCCCACGTCTTCACTTGATTCAGATCGTCGAAACGAATTTCTTCGACTTCTTTTTGAGCAGGTGAGTGCCTCCAATGCCACACTCATATTTGTAAGTCATGATTCTCTCCTTGCCGATCGATTCACTCGACGCCTTTCGATGTCGAACCTGGCTCATGGAGGACGGTCGTGAAAGCATTGCTCTCTTTGGCCTGGAAATCTCTTTGTTATCGAAAAGTCGTCACGATCCTTAGTATTCTTTCCATCGGACTTTCCGTGAGTTTGTTATTGAGCATCGAGCGGATTCGCATGAGTGCTCGAGAATCTTTTTCCAGCACCATTTCGCAAACAAGTTTAATTGTGGGAGCGCGCGGCGGAAGTTTGCAGCTATTGCTCTACTCCGTCTTTCATCGCGGCACGGCTCTGGCAAATGTAAAATATTCCACCTTCGAAAAGTATCAAAAACATCCAGCCGTCGAGTGGGCAATTCCCATTTCATTAGGAGATTCTCACCAAGGCTATCGAGTGGTGGCTACGTCCGAAGCGTTTTTTAAGCACTATCGCTATCGAAGAGATCACTCGCTCATCTTTAAAAAAGGAGAGATTGGAGCGAAGGCGGAATCGAGCGTCGTTCTAGGCTCCGAAGTAGCTGAGTCCTTGCGGTATTCGCTTGGCTCAAAGATTGTGCTTTCGCACGGCGATGATGAAGAAAATGCGCTTCACGACCATGCCGATCGACCCTTTCAGGTGACGGGCATTTTGGCTCCTACAAATACCCCACTCGATCGCGCGCTTTTTATTTCATTGGGAGCGATGGAGATGATTCATGAGGGCTGGGAAAATGGCGTGCCACCGGAAAGTAAAGAGCACGCTCACGATCATGATCATGAACCTGAACAACATGAGCACTCTGCACATGAGCCCGAACAGCTCACTAGTTTTTTTATCAAAACAAAGGCCCCACAGGACATATTGAGACTTCAACAAGACATTCTTGGCGATCGCACTGAACCGCTGATGGCGATTATTCCAGGGGTTGCTCTCGCCGAACTTTGGGACGTTATTGCGCCCGTGGAAAAGGCCATCAAAGCTATAGGCCTACTCGTTTTTTTGGTCGGACTTTTTGCGATGTTGCTGGCGCTCTATACCACCCTTCATGAACGTCGAAGAGAGATGGCGATCTTAAGAGCTCTAGGACTTCAAGTGCGGGATGTTTTTTCTCTGTTGATCGCCGAAGCTCTTCTTCTCTCGATGCTGGGAATTATCGTTGGTCTCTTTCTGGTTACAACAGCAGGGCTTTTCCTCAGTCCTATTCTAGAGAATCAGATTGGCGTTTCCGTGGCGCTCAGCTTGCCCACCCCAACCGAGTGGAAGTATTTAGCGATTATTTTCTTCACAGGCGGATTGGTAGGAATCGTGCCGGCGTGGAAGGCCTACCGAAATTCCTTGGCCGATGGATTATCGGCCCAGATCTGAACTTTCAGAGTTGTAAGTATCGTCATTCTGATGGACTTCGGTGATGTTTTCGTCGCGACGATCTTCGTGGTCTAAATCTGGATTTTCTTGTCGTGAACGAATGGCCGCTTCACGTGCTTCTCTTTCGGCGCGAGCTAAACGGCGACGCTCCAACATATCTTTAAACCAGTCAGAGATCCGCTCCCCCACTCCTCGATCGTCGATCATGGGCATCGGGACAGGGGTTTGGGTTCTGGGCGTCGCCAGACCCTTAGACTTCCAATAGGCTTCTCCGGTTTCCGAAATGCGCATCCGGCACGCATTTGCACCGAGAGTTTGTCGATGAGGTGGAGTGAATCGTGTGGGAAGAGCTTCTCCCGAAGATAGCGTGAAGAGGATTGCCAACAGAAAAAGTGAAACCAATTTAAAGATCGCACACATTCGAAGATGAGAGTGTGCAAGGGGCATGCCGCTTGTCAGAGGCTCAAAATGCGCACGTTTCGGCCCCAGGAGAGCCTGCAAGTTTTGCGTGGTGATAGCGTGTCGCAGGGGCCGCCCGGTTCTTAAGGCTCTGGACGATAGAGCTTATAACCCTGAGCCGTTAAAAACCGCTGCACGCGGTCATCGTTAGGAAAATTGTTTTCAATACTGATCAGTTTAAATTTGGTTTTTTGAAAATTGATTCCCTTCAGAGCATCGAGTTCTGCACCTTCGACATCGATGCTGAGATAATCCACATCCGTGTAGCCGCTCTGGTCCAACAAACTCTGAAAAAGAACGCACTTATGCACAAATCCTATGCCTAGAACAGAAAAATTCGGTGATGCAGCTATCGAGTATGATTGGAAAGGCTCGCGCCTTGAGAATCGAAAGAAAACTCGCACTCGTAGCGGATGTCCTTCGATTTGGCTTTCGTACGCTTCGCTCGGCAAATCATGTTCTCACCCACGACTCGGGTCACCAGGGCGTTGGGATTTGATTTAAAGGCTGTTGGGAATAATCCGATTTTCATTTGGCCGGACTTCATAAAATTATAGAGGCGTTCCGCCAATGCACCCTTCATCACTTCCTTGCGAGTTCCATCCCCGTTGAGACGGTCGATGTCATTCGAATCATATTGACCGTCACCGTCACGATCCAAATTAGAATCACGATTCATAGTGAGATTTCCCATACGCACCAGACGGAGATCCGAATGGCTGTCGAGGTTGCGGACGAGATCGCCCCCTCCATTTTGAATCACAGAGCTTAAAATTCCACGGTGCTCAATCGAAAGAAAACGCCCGTTACGCTGAAGGACAAAACCACAGTTCGCTGCGAACATCTTTAGCTCCTCGCTGTAAGACGGCGAGCAGACGATGTTTTTTCCTTGCCCCGCCACTTCGCCTAGAAAAAAGTAGTTCTCTCCCGCGTTTCTGCCGCTATAAAAGATGAGGGCGGATTTGGGTTTGATGTCCCATTGAAACAAATAGCCGTAGTTCGTTTCGGCTAGAGCGGAATTTGCTGAGAAGTTCAAAATCAACAATAGAAAAAAAGACGTTAAACGCATCACCATGGAGAGGTTTAATTGCATAAGTTGTGCCAAGGGCTCGCACCGTAAATTTCCGCCAAGCGGAAGCGTTTCTAAATCTATCAGCTCAAAGGCCGGGCAAATTTGCCCGAGTCCCGCAAACTAGCGAGATTCTCGTTTGTACGGCCTTACGCCAAGGCCTTCCATTGTAAAGGCCACCCGACCGTAGGGACTCGAGGATGGTTCAAGCTTCAGCGTTCCCACGGCCCAGAGAGCTGCGCGGGTAACCGGAGTTTCAGACTTGGATTTCATCTTCACATAGACCATTTGATTCGCGGGCGGTGGTGGAACGTGAATGCAAGCTTGGGCCGACGGGACGAGTAGAAATTCAGTCACTGAACTCTGATAGTCATCGAGGGGGACCATATAGCCGGGGATTTTTACAATCTTTCCATCGAGAGCTTTTAACTCCGCCGAGGTTTCTCCCCCATTTAGACTAAGCCCTCGTAAGATACGCCAGTCCGTAGCCACCGTGCCTTCGGGATCCGGAACCAGCGTGAGGTCGGTATTTTGTGGGGCTGTAGGTTCCACGTCACTCCCCTGCTTTGGAAGGCTACTTAAAATGGCAAAGGCCAGGCCAAAACTCAATAGCAGCAAAAGGCAAGTGCGGATCCAAGACTTCATCTCTTTCGAAGTTTCTTGAAGGTGAATGATTAATCAAGAAGTAAGACTCTCGACAAGAGCCCGCGTTTGAGGCGAAATTCCTCAAGCAACCTATGAAAAAGCAAAAGGTTTTGCTGTCCTGGAGTGGCGGCAAGGACAGTGTCGTAAGTCTTTTTGAATTGAAGAGTCCTGAGTTTAAACTGCAAGGACTTGTGACTAATGTCGATGAGAGTTCAAATCGATGCAAAGCCCATCAGGTGCGTATGGAGCTCATTGAAGCGCAGGCTCTTTCTTTAGAGATGCCTCTCATCAAGGTTTCACTTTCCGAAGGAGCCCCTAATACGGAGTTTGAAACAAAATTGTCGGATGCCTTGAAGCCCGCCAAGAAAAAGGGTCTTGAGGGAATTGCCTTTGGAGATTTGCATCTTGAAGACCTTCGAAAATATCGAGAAGAAGCCCTTTCTAAAATGGAATTGAAGGCTGTGTTTCCAGTTTGGAAATGGTCCTCCGAGGAAGTTTTGAAAGTGTTTTTGGGTTTGGGCTATAAGGGCATCGTCGTAGCCGTCGACACCAAAAAACTTCCCCTGGCTTTCGTGGGTCGACCGTACGATCGCGAGTTCGTCAATTCTTTGCCTTCAAGTGTGGATCCCTGCGGGGAAAATGGAGAGTTCCATACTTTTGTTTACGACGGGCCCTTTTTTCAGCAGACCATTCATTTTGACAAAGTGCAGGTCTATGAAAAAAACGGCATCGGCTATCAGGACTTGAAGCTCCGAACTTCGTAAGTTAGCGTGACGTCATGAAAGAATCGTCTAAAACTTGGATCCTTTTCTCTCTTTTACTCATCGTGATTGCGGCCGGCGCTCGGCTGATTCCCCATCCCTACAATTTCTCGCCCGTGGGTGGAATGATTCTCTTTTCGGGGGCAGTCTTTGGCGCCTTTCGCTTCGGATGGGTCCTGCCTTTGATGGCGATGATTCTTAGCGATTTGATTTTGGGAATTCACTCTGAAATGCCCTGGGTGTACGGTGCGTTGGCTGCCAATTTTCTTTTGGCTCGGCAAATGCTTCCACGGGAACGAAGGTGGACGCCAGTTCGCCTTGGTAGTACCTCGCTGATGGCCTCGACGCTTTTTTTCGTCATTTCGAATTTTGGAGTTTGGTTTCAGGGCTCACTTTATCCCAAAACCTTTGCAGGATGGGTGGAGTGCTATGTCGCTGCGATTCCCTTCTTCGGAGGGACGGTCGTTGGCGATCTACTCTATACAGCTCTGTTCTTTGGACTCGCTCTTCTTTGGCGACGACAAGTTGTCGCTAAAGAGAGTGCATGACCGAGCCTAGCACGCCTCGAATTATTTCTCTCATAGCGTCATCCACGGAAATTCTTGTGCGCATGGGTTACGAACGCTTTCTGGTCGGCCGATCTCACGAGTGTGATTATCCTGCGACGGTTCTTTCCTTGCCGGCGGTCACGTCACCCAAGTTTCCAACGGATGGCACGAGTTACGAAATAGACCAGCGTATTCGCGCGATTGTGCAGGAGGGATTGTCCGTCTATCGCGTGGACGCTGAAAAGGTGAAACAGTTGGCCCCCACTCATATTGTCACGCAGGTGCAATGTCAGATCTGCGCCGTTAGTCTTCGAGATGTGGATGCGGCATTAAAAGAAATTACAGGCTGCGATCCCAAAGTGATCCATCTTGAACCCTACAATATGGAAGGGGTCTTTAAGGATATTGAGAAAATTGGCGAAGGCTTAAATGACCTTGAGGCTGCGCAGCGGCTCATCGCAAAAATGAAGAGTGAGTTGGCAGAAATTTATGAGAGATTTGGGAATTCGCCGCAAAGGAAAAGTTTAGTGTGCATTGAATGGATTAAGCCATTGATGTCCGCGGGTCACTGGACGCCCGAACTTACGGAAATCGCAGGAGGAAATTTTTTATTGGGTAAGGCCGGACTCCATTCCCCAATCTTGACCTTTGAAGATTTGCTGGCGGCAGATCCCGATGTGCTGTTGATTGCGCCATGTGGGCTTCCTATCGAGCGAACGATGAGAGAAGTTCCGCTCCTGCAAAGTCATCCTCAGTGGAAGATCCTTAAGGCAGTTCAGAATGGACAAGTTTACGTGGCAGATGGAAATCAATACTTCAATCGTCCCGGTCCGCGCTTAGTCGATACGGCAAGAATCATCGCCGAGGCTTTGCATGGTCCTCGCGCCTTTTCCGATTCACTTCAAAATGTAGGTTATCGGAAGCTCTAAACGGAAGTGCGGATGGCATTGACATACTTTGCCAAACGCTCTTCGGCTTCGGAAGGAAAGGGGTTGAATTCCACGCCAAGCCCCTTTGCGCCTTGTTCAATGCGATGACGAACCCTTCCGGTTCCCCGGATCGAATA
>ERZ761602.3943-NODE-3943-length-19988-cov-11.101490_pt1 | contig 19988 bp, 9 predicted proteins | sample MGYA00512165_ERZ761602 | MGnify/ENA primary metagenome ERZ761602 (study PRJEB28899, sample SAMN02445085) | bioreactor sludge metagenome | biome: EBPR sludge; isolation source: Thorneside wastewater treatment plant | place: Australia: Brisbane, Thorneside... | reverse complement strand
CGCGCTATCCCGAAGCATCAAAGCGCAGGCGAGCCAACGCCTACAACCCCCCAACCGTGTTGCACAACGAGAGTACAAGGCCTTCCGATGCTTGTTGACGTTCCCCATCAGGGTACCGACCCGATGCTCCCTCAACCTCAACCTGCTCATCCCAAGGGCCTTCAAGGCCGATAGGTTGATAAGAATGAAGTGCGCGAATTTCCATGGTGGCCATGGGGCTTGCTGCCCGGACACCGGCCGGATAGATGACAGCAACCTCTTCTTCGCCAAACACATCCGCCGAGACCTTGCAAAACGGGATGGGTCCATAGATGGGGTGAGCCCCATTTATGCCGCTTCGCCTTGATCACCAGAGCTTCGCGAAGTTACGCTCGTTTGCCTTGCTCCGCAGCACTTTCTATTCGGTTTTTGTCCATCGGCTCGCCGTTTCGCTCCACGCTTCCTCCCCACACTTGGTCACCCTCATGCGGTTGCGCTTCGCTTCGTTCGCGGTGATCCACTTACGGCGGGACTTTCACCCACAAGAGTGCGCACATGCTGGGCGCACATAAAGACCCCGCGGCAAGCTGCGGGGCCATCGACCGGATTTTTTCGAGACGGCTTCCGGGAACTGCCGGCAGGTTGGGAGCGGTTTGGCTCTCGGTGGCCGCCGCTCTCGTGGACTGGGGGGCGCTGGACGCCTCGTGATCCGATCGTGGCCCACCGCAGCGGACCACGACCCGTGTTTACCGACGGCGGCGTTGCGTCTCTTTTTTGCCCTGCCGGGGGGGACGGGTTTCGCCGCGATCCAGGAGGTCCGCGAACTCGGCGAATTGCCGGAGCACCATCCCGGGGGAAGGTTGAGCAGCGATGGCATCTCCGCTGGTCGACGCCACGGCGCCCAGGACGGCAGTGGCCATGATCATTTTCTTGAAGACAGAGTGACGGTTGTTCATGGGAACTCCTGAAGTGCGGTTTATGAAGATTGTCATGTGGCTGACATCTCTCTATTCGGGATAGAAAACCCACGCCTTGTGCATGGCGCTGTTCACGATTTTTCCTCAATCGACCGACGGCGGCCGCCCAGCACGGGGGCGCATCGGTGACGGTGACGGCGCGTGCTATCCCGAACTGGATGGATGCCGACCAAGACATGGACCCGATCGGATGAGGCTCACGCCAACCGGCCAACATCCTCACCGGACCCGAGGGATCTCCAGCGATAGCTTGAGCGGCGCAAGGAGGCGGGAGTTGAGACCAACCCTCAATTCAGCGCCTGTTGAAGCAACCGATTTGCGAGGTACGAACAATGAAGATCAAGTCAGTCCTGACCACCGCTTCCGTGGGTATCGCGTTGTTAGGTTACGCGAACACAGCATCGAGCTGGATCAGTCGGCCCAACACGCTCGTGCGCTGTCCCCAGGTAGCGACACGGCAAACCCAGTTGTGTTTGGCGCTCGACGGTTCAGGCAGCATCAACAGCGGCGACTACACGAAGATCAAGAAAGCGGTGGCGGAGGCGATTCGCTCGAACTCGACCGTTCCCCAGGATCGTTCCGTTACCCTTTCCGTCGTGCAGTTCAGTGACGATGCGCAAGTGATCGTATCGGGCACGGTCATTGATAGCCAAACGACGGCAGATCGCGTCGCAGCTTTGGTTGAAAATATGAAACAACCCAGTGACGGTACAGCGGTGGGCGACGCCATCGACTTGTGCGCTAGCCAGTTTAACTTTACCTCGGGCGCTCGTCATGTCATCGATGTTTTTACCGATGGGGGCAGCAATACGGGAATCGAGCCGGGCATCGCCCGTCAAGCCGCGTTGGCTAGAGGGGTGAACGTGATCAATGCGCTGCTGGTAGGCAGTGTCGATTGGAACCAAGTCAATCGCTTAGTCTGGCCGGCGTCTTCCCCGGCGCAGAGTTCGAGCGTTTCGGTCTTTCCCAGCGATGGATTCGCGATTTATCTAAAGGATTTCAGCGCATTTCCTCAAACATTCGCGGCGATGATTCGCACGGAAACGCTGATGATCACCAGCTCGGATCCGGGATATGCGATTGCAGTGCCCGGGACAGTGGACCAACAAGTGGCGGCGATCAATCAACCGCCAAAAGCCTTCTCGACGACGTGGCGTTCGGTCTATCGCAAGCGCGATGTGCCAGCTACGCAGGCCTTTTCCTGTAGCCAATATCGTGATCCGCTCGATCAAAGTGGGACTTTAGGTCTGGCCTATGTTTCGGCGGCATTGTCCAAAGACGAGGCCAAAGACATGGCCGGCAATGATGAAGTGACTTTTGACAATTGTCATTCCGCTTTCTATCGGTTCACGTTCTCGTTGCCTAAAGAGATCAAGGAAGTGTGTCTGGACGGTATCGCGACGGTGGATGATGGCGGCGTGGTCTATCTGAATGGTGGTCGGATCAGCGCGAGCCTTAGCCCCGGCGATGTCGGCAGCAGCATGCAGGACACGCACGATCGGACCGATACCCAGGGCAAGCCGGTCTTGAACTGGCCGACCCTGGATCAATTCGGTACGAACCTCCTGAGCCTTTTTAGAGAAGGACTCAATGAATTGGTGTTTGGGGTCGCTGGGGATCTGAGTCCCTATGAACCCACCGGGTTGGAGTTCAAGGCGAAAGTCCTGGTCAAGGCCGCCCCTCATGTCACGCTGTTCCAGATTGAGAACGGCGCCGCTTCGACGAACAAGCGCTACGTGACCTTAAATAATGCGGCCAGCGAAAGACCGACCCACTACATGGCCAGTGAATCCAGCAAATTTACTCGGGCCACCTGGCAACCCTACAGTACGGCGCCGACGCATAAATTCTACAGCAGTAGCCCAGGCGTCAAGACGGTCTATTTCAAGACCAAGGGTATCAATGGTGAATCCGCTGTGATGTACGACACCATCACCTTCACCGGTAGCTAAGCGCCTGGAACGGGGCGACCCGCTAACGGCCCGCCCCGCCGATGGACCGCCCGAGAGGGCGGTTTGGCCCGCTTTTTTGGAGAATTGGACGCATGAACCCGCATATCCTGTGGAGTGTTCTGTTACTAGTCGGATTCCTGGGCGTTTCGATGGATGCCTTGGCGCAGGGGACCCCACCCGCCAGCGCGGCGGCAACGCCCACGTCTCCCCCCTTGCAGATTCAAGTCACGCCGGGAGAAATCCGGGTGACCGCAGCGCAGGTCCGGATCGATGAGGTGTTGCAACGCCTTCGTCTCTACAGCGGCATGGAGGCGATGCTCTTGACGACTCTGGAACGCGAAACGATCACCGGGGCGTTTGTGGCGAAAGACTGGTCGGCGCTGATCGATGCGCTGTTGAGCGATTTTAACTATGCCAAAGTCTGGGATGATCAAGGGCGCGTCGTCAAGGTGCTGGTGCTATCCCTCCGACCTTCGTCGGTCGCGCGGGCAACCCCGTCCGAGACGCCGGTGGCATCCGTTCAGGAGCCGTCCTCGGCGGTCGAATCGCCCAATGAGGAACTGTCGGCCGAGGAGGCCACACCCGTGAACTTTGCGGGAGGCCTCCCGCCACCCGACACAGCGGTGCAGTATTTTCATGAACACTATCCCCCGCTGTTTCCCGATCACCTCGCCATCACCGATGCGGAGTAAGGGACAGGTGTCTGCAATGAGGCACCCGGCGCATCCCTCGGCGGCTATCCCGAACCTTGAGATAACGAACGCGCATAACGGGAACACTCTTCCCCTCAGAAGGCCCGTACCCGTCTGTCGCGGATGTCCAAAATCCTTTCCCAATTTTGAGGAATTACCGATGACATTACGCATCCTACACGCCGGTTGTTTCGCCCTGATGCTTGCCCTGACGGGATTGGCGATCCCTGCTCAAGAGGCCCGGGCTCACACGATCTGCCATGTTTACCGGGCGCATGGCGTCCAGCATCGCCATTGCCGTTCCACGCACCGGCGCCATCAAACGGTGTGTCGCTTCTCTTGGCATCATGGCGTGCGATATCGTCACTGTTGGCGACCCTGATGGCACACGGCATAACGCAGCCATTGCACAAAAACCTTGGCTGCACATCTTTAACCGTTCCACTATATTTGTATCTATATTGAGAATAGCGATCGATAGGAACACCCATGATGATTCGTTTTATCCGCCGACACGCCTTGTGCGTGGTGCTACTTGTACTTGGGGGGGGTTGTGGGAGCCGGCTCAGCATCGCGATGCCGAATCCTCCCTCTCCCGTCGTCAGCGTCCCGATCGCGGTGTTCCCGTTGCGCAACGCCACTGGCGAGGCGGGCTTGGACTGGGTATCCATGGGTTTGCAGGACAGCCTGACGGTGGACTTGTGGTACGTGTCGGCGCTGGAGACCCGCGAGTTGCCACAGATGACCGAGGCCGTGCAGGCGGTTTGCCCCGACGTGACGCTGGCCTGTATGGCCGAGCAGAAGATAGCGACCTGGCAGGCGCAGGCTACGGCGCACGGCTACGGCGGCTTCCTGTGGGGCGAGTACTGGCGGGACGGCGACGCCTGGGTGCTGCGCTTGGGTTGGTACGGCCTAGCGGGCGATACACCGTTGGCCGAACACACCGAGCGTGGGGCGTCTTTGCCCAACTTGCTGGCCGCGTCCACGGTGAGCCTACAGGCTATACTGGCGGCACAGGGGATTGCCGTAACCGATGCCGAGCGGGCACGGATGAGTACCCCGAAAACCACCGTGGCGGCCGCCTGGGAACACAATGCCCGGGGCTATTGGGCACAGATTCGCTGGATTCTTGCAGCGGACGAGGCCCAACGCACGGCCCGGGTCGCCACCTGGGAACGCGATCTGCGCGCGGCGGTGGAAGCCGATCCTGACTATGCCGAAGCCTGGAATAATCTGGGCTGGCAACGGTATGCCTTAAAAGCCTATGGCGATGCCGCGTCACCCGCGCCGTCCCCCACCAATGCCCGGTTCGCCTTCCAACAGGCCCTGCGCTACAAACCGGATTTGATCGATGCCCGCGTCGGCCAAGGCGCTACGCTGCAGGCGTTAGAGAAAAAAACCGAAGCCCTGGCCGACTATGAAAAAGCTGTCGCTCTGAATCCGTCACTGGCTCACCATCGCAAGGCGCTGTTGGCAGCGTATCAGGAGGCCGGACAACCCGAAGCGGGGTTGGCGTATTTGGCGGCGCTGGACGCCCATTTGCAACGCTCTGGGCGGGAGGACGAACGCACCGCCCTGTACGCCTGGCGCATTGCCTATCACACCGAGTTGAAGCAGTGGCCGCAGGTGCTGGCTGCCTACCAAGCCTGGGACGACGCCCTCGCCCGTCAAACCGATGAGGCCCATCGCTACCAGCGCCTCGAACTCGCCCAGCAACTGCACGACCTGGGTGCCCAACGGCATGCCGATGGCGCGTTGGGGGATGCCGAAGCGGCGTATCGGCAGACCCTGGCTATTCTCGAGGCGGTGCGTGGCACCGAACACCTTGACGTCCGCAGCCTGCGCGCCTTAGCCGAGACCTTGCGAAAACAGCAACGGGCCAGCGAAGCCGAACCGCTGCTTCAGAGGGCGGACGCCCTCTGGAAAGCCCAACACGCCGCGCTGGCGGCAAAACAACAACAGATGGGATGGGAACAATTACAAGGTCCGGCTCGCCAGTGGTGGCAAATCTTCTTCACCCTAAACGCCAAACAACCCGATACCGTGCTAATTCTGCTTGATGAACTGGCCCAGCGGCAGGCGACGCTGGAGGACTTCTTTCAAGCATACATGGACAGCGGAGCCGAAAGCGTCCTGGAGATTTTGCAAGCCTTGGACGAGCGCCGTGCCGAACCTGCCCTGAAAGAAGCCGGTCGACTGACCGAAGTTGGGGATGCGCTCTTTCAACAGCGCCGCTATCAGGAAGCGGAAGAACTCTACCGCCGCGCCTTGGCGATCCGGGAGCAGGTACTGGGGCCGGACCATCCGGGTGTAGCCACCAGCCTGGTCCGCCTGAGTGCTCTGTACCAAACCACCGGTCGCTACGCCGAGGCCGAACCCCGCCACCAGCGTGCACTGGCGATTTTAGAAAAGGTGCGGGGACCGGACCATCCGGCCGTGGCCTTTAACCTGCACTACCTGAGCGGTTTTTGCGCAATTACCGGCCGCTACGCCAAGGCCGAGCCGCTCCTCCGACACGCATTGGCGATTTACGAAAAGACGTGGGGGCCGGACCATCCGAGCGTGGCCGCAGGCCTGAACGACCTAGCCAATCTGTACACCAGCACCGGCCGCTACGCCGAGGCCGAGCCGCTCCTCCGACGCGCATTGGCGATCCAAGAGAAGGCGCTGGGGCCGGACCATCCGGCCGTGGCCGCAGGCTTGAACAGTCTAGCCGTTCTGTACCGCGCTACCTTCTACAAGGCGTGGGGGCCGGACTCTCCGGCCATGGCCACCAGCCTGAGTCACCTGGCCGTTCTGTACCGAACCATCGTCCGCTACGCTACCAAGACTGGGTCGCTCCTCCGACGTGCGTTGGCGATCCAAAAAAAGGCGCTGGGGCCGGACCATCCGGCCGTGGCCTACAGCCTGAGCAGTTTGGCCAATTGGCTACTGGACACTGGCCGCACCGCCGCGGCCGAGCCGCTGTACCCGCGAGCGCTGCGCATCGCCCAGCTCGCCGGCAATCCGGAACTGCTCTGGCAGATGCACTACGGTTACGCCCACCTCCTGCACGCCACCCAACGCCCGGAAGCCGCCATCTTCTTCGGCAAGCAAGCAGTCAACACCCTGCAAAACCTGCGCGGCAACGTCGCGCAAATGGACCAGGCTACCCAACGCGCCTTCAAAGCCAAGGTGCAAGACCCCTACAAGGACTTAGCCGCCTGGCTGGCCGATGCCGGCCGGCTGCCCGAAGCCCAGCGGGTGCTGGACCTGCTCAAAGAGGAAGAATACTTCGAGTACGTGCGCCGCGATGCCGCCGCCGGGGCCGGCCAGCCGCTGAGCTTCACCGCCGCCGAAACCCCACCCGCCGACCAGTACCGCGCAGCCAGCGACACCCTGACCCAACTGGCCACCGAACGCGACGTCCTGCGCGCGCGGACCGCGCGCACGCCGGCCCAGGAGGAACGCCTGGCGCAACTCGATCAACAATGGGACGCCGCCGAGCAGGCGTTCAACCGCCTGCTGAACGAGATTCACACCGCCCTGGCCGCCACCCGCCGCGACAAGGTTGAGCAGGTCGAAGAAGCCGAAGGCTTGATGAGCGATCTGGACGAACTGGGCGAAGGGACCGTGGCGATTTACACCCTGGTCGGGGAACAGCGTCTGTACCTGCTGCTGATCACCCCCACGCTCCGCCGCGCTTATTCGGTCGCGGTCAGCGAAGCCGAAGTCAACCGCGCCGCGCTGGCCTTCCGTCAGGCGCTCAGCAATCCCCGTCAAGACCCGCGCCCCGCCGCCCAGCAATTTTACCAGTGGCTGATCGCTCCACTGCAAGCCGATCTCCAGGACAGCGGCGCGAAAACGCTCCTCTGGTCGCTGGACGGCAGCCTGCGCTACCTGCCCATGGCCGCCCTTCACGATGGCCACCAGTATCTGGCCGAACGCTACGCCCAGTTCATCTTCACCCCCGCCAGCCAGACCCGGCTCAAGGACCGCCCCCAGACCGCCTGGCAGGGGCTGGGGCTGGGCGTCACCCAGGCCCACGCCGACTTCCCGGCCCTGCCCGCGGTCCGCGCCGAACTCACCGCCATCATCCGCGACGGCGACCAGGAAACCGGCCTGCTGCCCGGCAAACTGCTGTTCGACGAGGACTTCACCCTGGAGGCCCTGCTGCGAGAACTCCAGCAGCGTCGTCCTTTAGTCCACATTTCCAGCCACTTCCGCTTCACCCCCGGCAACGACAGCCAGTCCTACCTGCTGCTCGGCAATGGCACCCTCAGTCTGGATCGTATTCAGGCCGAGCGCACCCTGTTCCGTGGCGTCGACCTGCTCACCCTGTCCGCCTGCGAAACCGCCGTCGGCGACACCCCCAACGCCACCGGCGCCGAAGTGGAAGGCTTTGCCGTGCTGGCCCAGCGCAAGGGCGCCAAAGCGGTTCTCGCCACCCTGTGGTCGGTTGCCGACACCAGCACCGCTCAGTTCATGCAACGTTTCTACGCCCTGCGCCAGCGCAAGACGCTGAACAAAGCCGAAGCCCTGCGCCGCACTCAAATCGAATGGCTGCAAGGCGCCGCCCCAAGTCCCCCCAGTGCGGAGACCTCGCCCGCCGATGGAACGCCCACCAAGGGTTTTGCCCCTGATTCGCCTAGCCTTGGCGCGCCAACCAACGCGCCGCCCTTCACCCCACGCCCCGGCACCCCCTACGCCCATCCCTACTACTGGGCGCCTTTCATTCTGCTGGGCAATGGGTTGTGAACGCGGTTCTGTTCCGGGGACACCGGGCCGGTTGTGGATTGACCGGCGGACTCGTGCTGCTAGTGACCGTTACCCTCGGGTTCGCCCAGTCCTCACCTTCACCTCCCGGTGCACCGACCCCCTCAACCCCGACCGATCATGCCCTGCTGATCGGAGTATCGGCCTATCCGGCGCTGAACGAACACTGGCAACTCCAGGACGGTCCGCGCAACGACGTAATGCTGATGCGCACGGTACTCCAGGAAAAAGGCTTTCGCCTGGAGCGGATCACGGTGCTGGCCGACGGAGTGGAGGGTGCGGCCGGCTTGCCGACCCGCGCCGCGATTCTGGACGGATTGATGGACCTGAGCGAGCGGGTCCAACCCGGTGATTTTGTCATGGTGTACTACAGCGGCCACGGCGCGCAGCAGCCCGTGACCGAGGCAACCGCCGCCCGCGAACCGGATGGACTGGACGAAATCCTGCTGCCGCGCGATGTCAGGCGTTGGCAGGAATCGGCCGGCGGGGTGGAAAACGCCATCGTCGATGACGAGATCGAAACTCGCCTGACCGCTCTGCGCCAGCGCGGCGCGTTCGTGTGGGCGGTGTTCGACAGTTGCCATGCCGCCACCGTGACCCGCAATGGCCCACCGGAGGGCTGGCGTGACCGGAGCGTACCGTCCGCCGTGCTCGGTATTCCCCCCGCCGCGCTCGATCCGGTGACCACCCGGGGCGCCGGCGCCCCGGGCCTCCACGAAGCCGGTCCCGCCTTCGCGGCGCCCTCCCCAACAACCACCGGCGGCTACGTGGCCTTTTTCGCCGCCCAATCCAATGAATTAGCGCCGCAGTTGCGACTGCCCACAGACGACCCGAAGTCCGAAACGCATGGCCTGCTGACGTACACCCTCGCCACGGCCTTGGCGCGGCTGCCGCCGGGCGTCAGCTACCGCCAAATGGGAGAACAGATGGTGCGCGAGTATGTGGCCAGCCGTTACTCCTCGCCCACGCCCGATTTCGAAGGCGACCGATTGGACGCCCCGGTTTTCGGGCAAACGCCGGGCGCGCGCGTCCAGCAATGGCCGGTGCAGCGCCGTGACGGTCAGCTCACCATCGCCGCCGGCCGCCTGCACGGTCTGGCCGAAGGCGCGCGGCTGGCCATGGTCGCCGGCCCTGCCGCCACCGAACCGTTGAGCTATTGGACGGTCACCTCCGCCGACCTGCTCAGCAGCCGGCTGGCTCCGGACGCCCAACAGCCAGGATCGGGTCCGGTTGCGATCCCGCGTGGCGCCCATGCCCGCCTGCTGAACAGCCCGCTACGCCTGACCCTGCGGGTCGCGCCGCCCCTCGCAGAAGGTCAACTTCCGCCCGCAACCCCCTATACGGCGGAAGAGCGCCGGGCACGGGCGACGCTGCTGGAAACACTCACCCAGACGACGACCCGGACCGAAGGCGTGCGGATTGAACGGACCGCGCCCACCGAGAATGCCGATGTGATCCTGCGCTTGCAGGACGACCATCTGTGGTTACTGAACCCCGGCGCCGAACGAGTACCCGCCGGACCGCGCAAAACCCCATCAATCGCCGTGACCAACACCACAGCGCTGACCGATATCGTCAACACCCATCTGCAACCGCTGGCCAAGGCGCTGAATCTGCTGCGTCTGGCCAGTCAACTGAACGAAGCGACCAGCGCGTTGCAGCTCGCGGTGGAATTAAGACGGAAAGTCCAGGGCGCGGCCGACTTCGAGACCATTGAGTTGAATTCCACCACGGCGCCGCCTTTCAATCCGGGAGACAAGCTGCAGGTCACCTTCAAAAACGCGAGCGAAGCGCCGCTGGATGTGACCGTGCTGTACATCGACAGCCGTTACGGAATCACGGCGATTTATCCGGTCAGTGGCGGGCATAACCGGCTGTTGCCGGGCAATCAGGCGCACGTGGAAGGCGAAATAACCGCCGACACCGCCGGTCTGGAGCAGATGCTGTTCATCGCCACCCGCGCCGCAGGACCGCATCAGGATTTCACCTACCTGGCGCAAGCGGGCGTACCGGCGACTGTGCGCGCAGGACCGGAAGAATCGGTGCAACGAGGCCACCTGCAAGGCGAGGTGCTGGCCTTCGAGAATCAGTTGCTGCAGGCAGGTTTCGGCCCCGCCGCGATCGCAAAACGCGGGTTCGCTTCGACCGCCCCGGCTCACGAGACCGCCCTGTTGCGGGTTGTGCAATGGCAGGTGACCGCACCCATGCAAGCCGCCGTTAAACCCTCAACTCCGGAGTATTGACTATCATGCCCAACCACCTTTTGTACCGGCTCCATCATGGGATACCTGCCCTGGCCGGTGCGCTGCTGCTGTTGATAGGAACTCCGGGGGCGGCAACAGACCGCCCGGACGCACCTCCTCTCACCCATGCCGAGCGCTGCCGACAACTGGTCAGGTTTGATAACTTCGATCACCTGGATGCGGCCGCTCTACCTGCGTGCCAGCAGGCCGTGCAGGAAAACCCGCAAAACGCCGCTCTGAACGCCCGCCTGTGTGGCGCCTTGCAACAGGCGGAACGCTATGGGGAAGCGCTGGCGTATTGCCGATCGGCGGCGGAGGCGGGTAATTTTCTGGGAATAATATGTTTGCTTAAAAAATTCGATGAGAGTGTGGCTCAAGACGACGCGCCTGCGATGGTCGCCGGCTATCGCCAGGCCGCCGAACAAGGCTTGGTTTATGCGCAGGTTATCCTCGGCCAAATGTACACCAGAGGGTGTTGCGGGATCGAGAAGGACGACGCCCAGGCGGCAGCCTGGTATGGCAAGGCGGCTGCGCAGGGGAATGCCGTTGCACAGGTATTTCTCAGCCGGATTTACAGGTACGGGATTGGCGTCGCGCAGGACCATGACCAAGCCGTAGCCTGGGCGCTTCAATCCCTTACAAACGGGCAAAAGGATGCGGAGTGGCGTGACATGGCGGCTTGGACCCTGGGCCACTTGAAGGACTCGCGGGCGGTGGAGCCGCTCATCGCCGCCCTGAAGGATGCAGATAAGGACGTGCGCGCGGCGGCGGCCGATGGGCTAGGTGAGCTAAACGACCGGAGGGCAACGGAGCCGCTCATCGCCGCCCTGCGGGACGTGGACGCGGACGTTCGCTGGAACGCAGCTTCGGCGCTGGGCCAGTTGAACGACTCGCGGGCGGTCGAGCCGTTGCTCGCCGCCTTGAAAGATGCAGATCAGCGTGTTCGCCAGAGTGCGGTTTGGGCACTGGGCCGGATGAAGGACCCACGAGCGGTGGAGCCGCTGATAGCCGCTCTGAAGGATGCGGATCAGAACGTTCGAAAGTCGGCGGCTTGGGCGTTGGGCCAGTTGGAGGACCTGCGGGCGGTGAAGCCGTTGCTTGTTGCCTTGGAGGATGCGGATGAGGACGTGCGCACGGCGGCAGCCGAGGCGTTGGGCTGGTTGAAAGACTCGTGGGCGACCGAGCCGCTCATCGCCGCCCTGAAGGATAAGGATCAGCGTGTTCGCCAGAACGCAGCCTGGATGCTGGGCGAGATGCTGAACACATTGAAGGACCTACGGGCGACCGAGCCGCTCATCGCCGCTCTGAAGGATGCAGATAAGGACGTGCGCAAGGAAGCAGCCAGGGCGCTGGGCCGGTTGGAAGACTCGCGGGCGGTGGAGCCGCTTATCGTCGCCCTGAAGGATGCGGATGAGGGCGTGCGCGCGGCGGCAGCCGAGGCGTTGGGCTGGTTGACAGACTCGCGGGTGGTGGAGCCGCTCATCGTCGCCCTGAAGGATGCGGATGAGGGCGTGCGCGCGGCGGCGGCTTTGGGGCTGAGCTGGTTGACAGACTCGCGGGCGGTGGAGCCGCTCATCACCGCCCTGAAGGATGCGAATCAGAACGTTCGAAAGTGGGCGGCTTTGGCGTTGGTTCCGTTAAATGATCCGCGGGCGGTGGAGCCGCTCATCGCCGCCCTGAAGGATGCGGATCAGAACGTTCGAAAGTTCGCGGCTTCGGCGCTGAGCCGGTTGAAGGACCCGCGGGCGGTGGAGCCGCTCATCGTCGCCCTGAAGGATGCCGATAAGGACGTGCGCAAGGAAGCCGCCGAGGTGCTGGGCGAGTTGAAGGATCCGCGGGCGGTGGAGGCGCTGCTCGCTGCCCTGAAGGATGCAGATAAGGACGTGCGCAAGGAAGCAGCCAGGGCGCTGGGCCGGTTGAAAGATCCGCGGGTGGTGGATCCGCTCATCGCCGCCCTGAAGGATGCGGATGAGGACGTGCGCGCGGCGGCGGCCGGGGAGCTGGGCTGGTTGGAGGACCCGCGGGCGGTGGAGCCACTGCTCGCCGCCCTGAAGGATGCGGATCAGAACGTTCGAAAGTTCGCGGCTTCGGCGCTGAGCCGGTTGAAGGATCCGCGGGCGGTCGAGGCGCTGCTCGCTGCCCTGAAGGATGCCGATAAGGACGTACGCCAGAACGCAGCCAAGGCGCTGGGCCGGTTGGAAGACTCGCGGCCGGTGGAGCCACTTATCGCTGCCCTGAAGGATGCAAATAAGGACGTGCGCGGGGCAGCCGCCAAGGCGCTGGGCGAGTTGAAGGACTCGCGGGCGGTGGAGCCACTGCTCGTCGCCCTGAAGGATGCCGATAAGGACGTGCGCCAGAACGCAGCCAAGGCGCTGGGCGAGTTGAAGGATCCGCGGGCGGTCGAGGCGCTGCTCGCTGCCCTGAAGGATGCTGACAAGGAGGTGCGCGTGGCAGCAGCTCGGACCCTGGGCGAGTTGAAGGACTCGCGGGCGGTGGAGCCACTGCTCGTCGCCCTGAAGGATGCCGATAAGGACGTGCGCCAGAAAGCCGCCGAGGCGCTGGGCGAGTTGAAGGATCCGCGGGCGGTGGAGCCGCTGTTGGCCGCTCTGCGCGATGCGAAATGGAGCATTCGCTCGGAAGCAATGCAGGCGTTAGGTGCATTGAAGTACCCGCGGACGGTCGAGGCGCTGCTCGCTGCCCTAAAGGATACGAGTTCAAACGTTCGCCCGTGGGTGGCCGTGGCGCTGGGCCAGTTGAAGGATCCACGGGCGGTGGAGCCACTACTGGCCGTCTTGCATGATGCGGATGGACTTTTGCTTCGCACAGCGGCAGTCCTAGCGCTGGGCTTGACGCAAGATCCGCGCGCAGTGGAACCCCTGCTGGCCGCCCTGCGCGATACGGATAAGATCGTTCGCATGGCGGCGGTCAAGGCACTGGACGAGCTGAAAGACCCGCGCGCGGTAGAACCCCTGCTGGCCGCCCTGCGCGATGCGGATCTGGACGTGCGCCGTCAAGCGGTCGAGGCGCTGATCCCGCTTAACGGCCTGGCGGACGCCCGAATCGTGACGGTCCTGCCCGGTTTCCTCCTGAAGCAACGGCAAGATTGGTTGAAAGAGATTCCCCGTTACACCCTCGGGGCGCTGGCTCTCCTACACCTCAACACCGCAGCGACCGCCTATCTCGCCCGACTTCAGGCGCTGGACGCCCTGTGGGCCTGGAGTGGGCCGCGTGCGGCGGTGACCGAGGCGGTGCTGGATGCTGACCTGGCCGTTGTGAGCGCTGCTGTCAGCCCGGAGGCGGTTACCGCCAACCCCTACCTGGCACTGTTTGTCGCCCGGCTGCACCAGGAACAGGGCCGTAACGAAGCCGCCTTGATCTGGCTCGACCGCGCCCGCGCCCGGCTGCCCACCTATGAAATCGCCCCCCAAATCGTGCTGGGCTGGATCGAAATCCAGGCACGGCGGCAGGCGGGCCAACTGGAACCGGCGCTGGCTGTCGTGACCCGGCTTGAACGCGATCTGCTCCCTCGTCTGGCCGAATTTGAACGAACTGGCCTGGCGTTCGCCAGCCAGACCCTGGCCCTGAAAGGCATCCTGCTGAGCAACTTGGGGCAACGGCGAGCGGCGATCGAAGCCCTGTACGCCGCTAGCGATGCCCGCACCCGGGAACGGCAGCAACATTGGATCACCGAAACGACAGACCAGCAGATCCAACAGGTGATCGGCGGGTTTCAAGCCGCGGTTCTCGACCAAGAGAGCAAGGCCCTGGCCGATGCCGCGCTCCAGTTGGCAGCGCAGACGCCACCGACCAGCCGCCTGGGCCAGGAAGCCGAGTTGAAGGCGCTGGAAAGCCGGCTGCGCGCCGCGCTGGGCGAAGGTGACGCTGCCTTAGCCCAACACCTCACCGAACAATGGCTGCTCAAGCAACAGGCGGCGCCGCCCACTCCTGGCAGCGATGCCAGCGACCGCCAGCGCACCATCCAGCGCCTGCAGGACTTGCAGAACCGGCTCCAGCAACTGGGGCGAGCGCAAGACGCTGCCGAACGGGCGGTTCAGCAGGCCGCCCAGGCCCAGTTGGCCAGGGGCATGCCCGATGCTCAATCCGCCAGTCCAGTCCCGGCTGATGCCCAACAGCGCCTCGCCGATGCCCAACAGCGCCTCACTGAAGTCCAACAGCAGCGCGCCCAAGCCCGGCGAGACCTGGCCCAGTTTATGCTCGATCTCAAAACCGCCCATCCGGATCTCGCCGCATTGTACGGTGCTGAACCCCAGGAACTCAGTCGGCTGCAGTCCCGGCTCCGTCCCGATCAGCGGCTGATACAATACCTGTTGCTGAATGAGCAGGGCTGGGTGTTCGTCGCCTCAGCCAGCACCCTGCAAGTGGTCTCACTGGGTGTCGGTCGCCGCCTGTTACGCGAAGCCATCGACCACTACCGCGAATTGCTCCAACAGCCAGCAGCGCGGCGCGGCTTTACGCTCACCGTTGAGAGCCCCCCAACGTCCGACCGCGCCGGCCAAACCGCAGCGCTGGCCCAAAACTTAACCCAGCTCCTGCTGGAACCGTTGCGCGCTGCCATCGGCGAGGCCCAGCACCTATTGTTGGTGCCCAACGGCCCGCTGCATCGGCTGCCATTTGCCGCCCTGCCTTGGGACGGCGGCTTTCTGATCCAGCAATATCGGCTGAGCACCCTGTCCTCGGCCTCGCTGCTCACTGCTCTGGCCGACCCCCCACCGATTGCTGCCCCACACCTGCTCGCCTTGGCCGACGCGAACCCCGACGCTCCCCTGCCCCAGGCCGCCGCCGAAGTCCAGGCCATCGCCCGGCATTTCGCCGAACCCGCCGTCTACACCGGCTCAGCGGCCCGGCGTGACCGTCTGGTCGGGCAAGATCTCGACGGCTGGATGCTGCATCTCGCGGTACACGGCTTCGCGTCCACCCCAGACCGGACCCGGCTGCGGCTCAGCGACGGCGACCTGAGCTATCTCGACATCCTCGGCCTACGCCTGGACGCCGCGCCACTGGTGGTGTTATCGGCGTGCGAAACCGGGCTGGGCGCCCAACTCAGTGGCGACGAAGTGGTCAGTCTGGCGAATGGCTTCGTCGGCGCCGGCGCGCGCGCGGTCGTGTCCAGCTTGTGGCCGGTGCCCGATCCCGAAACCAAAGCCTTAATGGAACTCTTCTACGCGCATCGATCCGAGGGCCACGCCGCCGCCCTGGCTGCTGCCCAGCGGACCCTGATCGTCCAGGGCTACGATCCCTACCAATGGGCCGGCTTCGTGGTCGGGGGCTGGTAAAGGCAACCGGGAATCCGGTGTTTTCATCATCACTTCCACGACTGACCACTGGCGGAGCAGTTCGGGTCTCTGGAGTGCATCGGTGCTGTCAAATTAATGTGCTGAAGAGGCCTTTAGCGCGGCTTATTAGCAAAAGTTTGGCCGAACTTCAGGCGCCATTCCTCATAACCGGCAACCCCAGCAGAGTTAAAACATCCACGGCGCCTGGCCGGTTCTTCATCCTTCTATCCCGAACGATAAAACAAGCACGCAAATATTACGGTGCCCACGGCAACCCCCAAGCAACCGAGCTTTCATCACCCTAACCGAAAACCGCCAATGGCCAACTCAGTTTTGTTTAAATCTCCCAAAGGCCGCCAGGCATTGGGGATCGACGAATCCGAACTGTCCACGGGAGAACCCCTGGACGTCCCGGAAACCGACGCAATCAACGAAGCCGGCGGACGCGCCTACCTGCGAAAAGCCAAAGCCGCGCTGGCGCACTATGTCGTGACCGGTTGCCTGAACGCAACTTACTACGCCGATGCGGAAACACAATTGCAGACTGTGCTGCAATTATGTGCAGCAGTCGAACCGGCCTTTGTCGCCAAAGCCGCCATTTACGCGCGCAGCCGGGGTTATATGAAAGACATGCCCGCCCTGCTGACCGCCTGGCTGGCCCAGCACGGCCGCACCTGGCTGGAACCGGCATTTGCCCAGGTGATCGACAACGGACGGATGCTGCGCACTTTCGTCCAGATCCTGCGGTCTGGACAGGTCGGGCGGGTGTCGCTGGGCAGTCAACCCAAGCGCTTGATCCAAAACTGGTTGAACCATGCTACAGACCGCCAGTTGCTGGGTGCTTCGGTCGGCCAGGCTCCATCGCTGGCGGATATCGTCAAACTAGCCCACCCGAAACCGGCCACGCCTGAGCAGGCAATGTTTTATGCGCGCCTGATTGGCAAGCCCCACAACGTGGCGCTGTTGCCGGAAGCGGTTAAAGCGCTGGAGCGATTCCGCACCGATCTCGATGCGCCCGTGCCTGACGTCCCGTTCCAGTTACTCACCGCGCTGCCTCTGCAATCCCGGCATTGGGTGGCGATTGCCCGCCAGGCATCCTGGCAGATGACCCGGATGAACCTGAATACCTTCATCCGGCACGGGGTGTTCAAGGTAGATGGCATGACTCAGTGCATTGCCGACCGGTTGCGTGATCCGCCCACGATCCGGCAGGCGCGGGTGTTTCCCTATCAGTTGCTTAACGCCTATTTTATGGCGGATCAGCAGTTGCCAAGCCTGGTTCGGGAAGCGTTGAGCGAGGCGCTGGAGGTCGCGCTGGAAAACATTCCAGCGTTGTCCGGGCAGATTTATGTGCTACTGGATGTGTCAGGGTCAATGAGTTCGCCGGTTACGGGCTACCGTCCGGGGGCGACCTCTAACGTTCGGTGCATCGACGTAGCCGCGTTGATTGCCGCCGCCCTTTGGACCAAAAACCCCAAAACCCATATCTTGCCCTTCGATACGCAATTGCATCAGACCGACCTGCGCTGGAAAGAGGGTGTGTTCGCAAACGCTCAGGCGCTGTCCCGCTTCGGCGGGGGCGGAACGAATTGCAGTTTACCCCTGGCTTGGCTCAACCAGCAGGGCGCCTTGGGCGACCTCGTCGTTTACGTCTCCGACAACGAGTCGTGGGTCGATGCACGGAGGTGGGGGGGCACCGAAACCATGCGGCAATGGCAATTGTTTCATCGGCGCAACCCCAAAGCACGACTGGCCTGTATTGACCTGCAACCCTCGATGACGGTGCAGGCTCCGTCCCGCAAGGAGATTCTCAATATTGGCGGCTTCTCGGATGCCGTTTTTGAGGTGCTAACACACTTTGTTGCGGATCGCTGGCATGGGGGTTATTGGTTACAGGAGATTGACAAGATAGTGATTTAGAATGACAATTTTTGGGAGTTCGAGTCCGAATGCCAGATCGGGAATACATCTACCCTTCGTTTTGGGTTTTTCGCAGGGCTTTGTGGAGCCGATCCCCACAGACCATAGGGAGATTGGCCCAGGCGCTGACGTTGATCGTGACGCCGGTTTTACCCGGCCATGACGGTTCACACGCCGTCCGGTCCAGTCCGTACCACAAAGAGGGTCGAAAAATCGCCAGTACCGTTCTCGATCGTTTCTAGTCGGACTCGGATAATCCCACCGTTTCTTTGAATTGTGGCGAATGCCTAGCGGGACTACATCGACCTTATGGCGGGATCCAGTACCCGTTAGCCCGGAGCATTTGAACGACTTCGGGCCACAAGCTGGCCAAGGGGGTGGATGACTCTCGCGTCAAACTTCGGATGCGGGAGCGCTCAGGGTTAGAGCACCCATCGTCTCGCACATTTAATTTTAGTCGCCACGCCTTTAGCTGGACAGGGGACTGGTATTTGAACCAGTTCCCTGTTTTTTCAGGCCATGATGGGATCTTTTGGAACCATCGGTTACTCAATAGAAAAATCTGCCACTCATCGGCTTAAATCCAGTACTGGGTGGGGGTCAATTCAAAATATAATTTCTTTAAAAATCAATCATGAAATCTTCGACAGCCTCTTATTATGGGTTGTTGATGCTTTGCGTGGCCCGATGGGTCTTTTTTAGCCTCGAGTCGACTGTGATTGATGTTAAAAACTTTCTGTTTTTCGTGGCAACTTATGGAAATTATTACTGAAACAGGTCTCGCGGAATTTTGGAGGTTCCGGCTTGCATCCCCAGGATTTCGGTCAAGATGCTCAGCGCTTCACGGTTCGGGGCGCGGGCGTGTCGCGAGCGTGGTCCAGCGCGGCGCGGCGGCGCGCGCCTCCGCCAACAACGCCTGCCAGTCATCCGGCGGATGGCCGCTGGCCAACAGGGCGCTAAAAACCCGATAAGCGTCGTCCGCTTGTTCGTAAGCGCGTCGGGTCTTCTCATCATTCACCCACGCGAACACGATCACGCGGCTCGGCGCATGATAGCGGAAAAACAGGCGATACTGTTGAAAGAACTTGGCGCGAAACCAGTGGGTATGCGCGTCGCCCAGCGTATGACCTTGCCGGTACGCCTGACGCGTCGGGTCTTGCGGGATGATCTCGAAGACCAGGCGCGTGATGGCCGCCAGCCGTTTGCTGGCATTTTTCTGGAGATAACCCATCGGGTCCTTCTGTCGCAGGCCCTCGACCTGCCGAATCAGCCTCTCCAGCTGATCGAGAAACAGCGGATGGGCAAACAGGGTCCAGCCGTTAACGACCAGCGGTGCCGGCGATGCATCGCTCATTCGTCATCGGCCGACAACGGCGCTTCCAGATCAACCGCCAGGTCCCCGACCAAGGCCTGCAGACGGGGTAACCAGGCGGGGTCCAACGCCATCAGCCGCTCCGGATGATCCGCGATGTCGCGCGCCAAAAGAGCGAGGAAGGGCCGCAAAGCGGGATCTTCGCCTAGCGTGTCTGCCGCGCGCGTCATCAGGACAGCGCCGCCAGGCAGGATCGCGTAATGGATTTTATCGCGCTTGCCCAGATGAAGGGCGCGGCGCACACTGGCTGGCACCGTCGTCTGATACCGGTCGGTGAGGGTGGATTCAACGTCAAGGACGGTCGTCATGGGGGCCTCGAGGCAGGATGAGCGTTGATCATGTAAAGAGTAATGCAAATGCATTACTTTGACTATCCCTCGGCGGGTTCGGTTCAGCGTCTCCATGCAACGCTGCGGAATCTTTATCTCGGTGCAAATGTGATGTTAATCTGATAACTAAAAGCATTTTCATTCATGATTCGGCCCGTTATCAGGAATGAAAAGTGAGGGCGTCGCCCGCCACTTTTCGTAAAATATTGCCTTAATTACATGTTACGTTATTTATCATAATAAACTAGAGATCAAGAAATTGGCCGTTATCAGAAGAGTACCTTGCCGCTGTCAGCGCGGTGATCACAGCCTGACCCGTGTCAGCTCCGGTTTAACTCTTTCCTTGAAGAAAAATCAGGTTTAACCGCTTCCACAGCTCAACGCTACCGATGGGCAGTAAGATGTTGAAAACAACATGTTATACTAAATTGCGTTCAATGGTATATTGATAACCCATTCAAACCCCGCGAGTCCG
>ERZ761602.3941-NODE-3941-length-19994-cov-5.963890_pt1 | contig 19994 bp, 14 predicted proteins | sample MGYA00512165_ERZ761602 | MGnify/ENA primary metagenome ERZ761602 (study PRJEB28899, sample SAMN02445085) | bioreactor sludge metagenome | biome: EBPR sludge; isolation source: Thorneside wastewater treatment plant | place: Australia: Brisbane, Thorneside... | reverse complement strand
CCAACCAGCATTTTTAGATTGTCTTTTTCTAAACTATTATGAACGACTACTTAGTTGGTTCTTCACTCTTTTGAAAGTCTCCCATATTTTCTCAAAATATCCGCTACTTCCTTGTGCGGCAAAGCCTTCACGCTGACCTCGTGTCCGGTCATATCTTCGGCGGCGACCATCGAATTGATGATCGCTTCCTCGGTGGCGAAAACCGTCGCGGCGAAGATGGGGTCGATCTTTTCGTTGGATAAAGCCTGTAGTTGAGAGATGCCTTTCGGGTCGGGTTTGCTTGCCTGCGGATTGGCGGTGGAAAAAGCCAGAAAGATATCACCAGACCCGTTTCCGCCGATGGAGCCGGTTCTTGCCATCCCTAAAGAGACGCGCCTCGCCACTCGTTTGAGTTGATGCGGCAACAGGGGCGCATCGGTGGCGACGATGACGATCAGCGAACCGTCGTCCATGCGGTAGGGGTCTTCGCCATTGGTAATGGGAGCGTTTTCTACAAGGTGTTTTCCAATCGGTGTGCCTGCGATTGTCAGCAAATGCCGCCTGCCGAAGTTGGTCTGTGCCAACGCGCCAACCGTCCAGCCGCCGAGTTTCTCGGGCAATTTGCGCGACGATGTGCCAGTGCCGCCTTTGAACTCATAACACATCATGCCTGTCCCGCCGCCGACGTTGCCCTGGGAGATCCTTCCCGATGTTGCAGAATCCAAGGCTTCGAAGACGTGATGTTCCTTCACGAAGAAACCGTTCATGTCATTTAACCAGGCGTCTGCGGTCTCCGCTACAACGGGCAATGCCCAGGGCTGGTATTGGATTTTATTCTTCACCTGCCAGGCAATGATGGCATCGCGCACGATCCCGACGCTGTGCGTATTAGTGATGCCGATGGGGCCTTCCAGCGAGCCGGATTCGTCTAGCCACAGCGCCCCGGTCATCTCGCCGTTGCCATTGAAGGAGTGGATGCCTGCATGAACAGGGGTGTAATCCTCGCGCCCTCTCGGGTGGATGATGGTTACGCCGGTGCGCGCATCCGTACCTTCGATGATGGTTGAATATCCCACGGTCACACCGGGGACATCGGTAATCGCGTTGAATTCGCCGGGCGTCCCTTCAAATGGGACTCCCAGGTCGCGGGCGCGGATGTTCGTCATGGTCTCACTCCTTTGGTGTTCTGAATAATGAAATTATATCCGGCGGCGAGTAAAACAATTCAATGAACTTGTTTTACTTTACTGCTGGTACAATGGGCGCATTAAATCTCGAAAGGAAAAATTATGGCGCACGATACAGTAAAAGACGGTCTGGTTGTTTCGATGGAATATAAACTGACCGTGGATGGAGAAGTCCTGGACTCTTCCGATGAGGCGGGTCCGCTTCAATTTTTGGCGGGTTATGGAAACATCATCCCCGGCTTGGAAAATGAAATGATGGGCATGAAGATCGGCGAGAGCAAGAGTGTCACCGTTCAACCCGAAGATGGCTATGGCGAGTTCGACGAAGAAGCCTTTACCGATGTCTCACGTTCGGAACTCCCAGCCGACATGAAATTGGAGGAAGGTTTGGAGCTCCACGTAACCGATGAGGATGGTAACCATCAAGCCGCCTACGTGGCCGAGTTTGATGACAAGACCGTCAAGCTTGATTTCAACCATCCGCTTGCCGGAGCCATGCTTGAATTCCAAGTCAAAGTTGTTGCCCTGCGTGAACCGACAGAAGAAGAACTGGATCACGGTCACGTCCACGAAGGCGATGGGCACCACCATTAATTAGAAAGTAGTGCCGACTCTGCGAAGCGCCCTATGGGTAAGTCGGCACTACTTTTTTGTTTGCCGCACGACCGCCTGCCGGACTCCAAAGATGAGCACCACCACTCCCAACAGCAAACCGCCAAAGTTGCTCATAAATTCGTTGACCACTTCCCATTGACTTCCAAAGAGATACCCCAACCCGCCATAGAGCAGGATCCATGTTGCTTCGCCGAGAAGGTCGTATAGCATGAAGCGCCGAAAGGGATAGCCGCTGCCGCCTGCGATCAAGTTGGTGGGAATAGCCAGTGCAGTGATGAGAAAGCGGGTAAAGAAGACTGCCGCCCAGGCGCGGTTATTGAATTGTGCCAGGGCGTTTGACCAGGCAGGTGAGGAACTCAAATGTGCCCGCACCCAATCTTTGCCATAGTGCCCCATGCCAAAACTAAGAGAATCGCCCAGCAGCGCTCCCAAGAGACCCACCGCTGCCATCATCACCCAATCAAAATAGCCTTGCTGTGAAAATGCGCCTACCGCTATCACCATCAACGATGCGCCCACCGGCAGGCCGACGGCTCCCAAAAATAATGTAAGGGCAAAGAGCGGCGCTCCGTAATTGAGGACCTGGGTTAGAAAATAATCGGACATGACAGGGCGTGCCTACGGGGTGTTTTGCGGCAGAATTGGCGTCGGCGGAGGTTGATGCGCAAGGATCGTTGCCTTCACCGTCGTCAGCACGTATCCGTCGGCATCTGGAAAATATTCTTCATTCAATTGCTCGAGGCTTTTCTTGAAATTATCCTTGTCCTTGGGCTCGATCCCTAACGCATCGAAAAGAACATCGGGTGGCACGCCGTAATTGTGGGAGATGAAGGGAATGGTCATCCATTCTTCGATGGCTTCAACATCGGTCTGAAGTTCCCCGGCAAAGGGAGGCGGATGCTGCCGATCGAATTTTTTGAAGGCTCGCAAGACTCTCATTCCAAAGAACAATATCAAAATCAACCCGAACACACTCAGGGCGATGAAAAGAATACGGGATTTGGAATTTCCCTGCACAGATTACTCCTGCCACTCCAATTCGAAATCGCCGACGAAGACCGTGTGTCCGTCCTCGACGCCTGCTTCGTGCAGGGCTTTGTCCACGCCGAGTTTTTGCATCAGTTTTTGGAAGCGGCGCACGGAGCCGTAATGCTCCCAGTAAGTCATCTTTGCCGCGCGTTCGATGGCGATGCCGGATACCCTCCACTTGTCCCCATCCTCTCTATGGATCTTGAACTCGTTCGGGTCTGTTTCCGGTTTATAGATGGGCAGCGCTTCTTCCTCGATTTCTTCTGGTGGCAGTTCCAGAAGCATTCGGTGTGCTGACAGTAAAACCTCGCGCGTATTCGTCCGTGCCATGGCAGAGGCGGTCACAATGTCAACTTTTTTCTTTTTGAAACTTGCCTGTATATCTTTTAGTCGCGCCTGCACATCGGGCTGGTCGATCTTGTTGATGACCACCACCTGCGGTTTGTTGCCTAGTTTGGTGTCGAACAACGATAACTCGGTGTTGATCTGGCTGTAATCTGCGAGGGGGTCTTCAGACTGACCGTCGATCATATGAACGAGGATTCGGGTTCGCTGAATGTGGCGCAAGAAATCATGTCCAAGTCCCGCACCTTCGTGTGCGCCTTCGATGAGACCGGGGATGTCTGCCAATACCACCGATGTATCTTCATCTATCTTTGCCACACCAAGATTCGGCTCCAGAGTTGTGAACGGGTAGTCGCCGATCTTGGGTTTGGCGTTCGTCAGCACGGATAGCAGGGTGGATTTTCCAGCATTGGGCAAGCCGATGATGCCGATATCTGCGATCAGTTTGAGTTCGAGGCGTAGCATCTTTTCTTCATGCGGTTCGCCGCGTTCTGCCGTGCGCGGAGCCTGGTTGCGTGAGGTGGCAAAATGTTGGTTGCCGCGCCCCCCGCGCCCGCCTTTACAAACGATGAGTTGCTGCCCGGGTTGCGTCAGGTCGCCGAGTAATGCGCCGGTTTCTGCATCATAGATCACCGTCCCCGGCGGGACAGGGATAATGAGGTCCTTGCCGCCGCGTCCCGTCATTTGCGAACCGCCCCCGTTTGCTCCATCGTCCGCTGAAAAAGACTGTTTGGGTCGAAAGTGCGACAACGAGTTCAGGGTTGGCTTGACTTCGAGGATGAGGTCGCCGCCCTTGCCGCCATCGCCGCCGTCGGGACCGCCGCGCGGCTCATATTTCTCACGGCGGAAATGCACCATGCCGTCGCCGCCTTTGCCGGATTTTACGTGGATATTTACCTGGTCTGTGAACATGCCTCCATTATAACGTCGTAAACAAGTATGTAGTCTTGTTTTACGGTTGGGTTGAAAGAATTAAAAAATTGTCATGGCATTATTATGATTAGCCGGTTTATTGAGTGGATAATCGGGGTTGGATTGTGCAATGAACGAGAAACCGACTAACAGCCAACAACCTCTCCTTCTGATCGTCGAAGATGAAGCGCCCATACGCATGGGGCTGTCTGCCGCCATGACCCGTCTTGGGTATCGCGTCATCGCCGCTGAGAACGGCAGTGATGCGCTTCTCAAAGCCGGGGAGAATCACCCCGACCTGATCATCTCGGATATCAAGATGCCTGTGCTTGACGGGATCGAGTTGAAGAAACGCCTCAGCGCCGACCCGGCGCTTGCAGCCACACCCCTGATTTATCTCTCCGCCCGGACCGCCGTCGAGGAACGCATTACCGGCATCCGCGGCGGCGCGGACGATTACGTAACCAAGCCGTTCGATGTGGAGGAACTTGCAGTGCGGGTCGAAGCGGTCTTAAGAAGGGCGCGGGGCGAACGGAAACTCGGCTTTGACCTGGCTCGGCAGCTCGATAGGGAGGAAATGGAAAAACTCCGCCGCGAGTTGATGCAAAATTTTCATCATGAAATTCGCACCCCGCTCAATAATGTCATGATGTTCCTTGAGATCGTGGCGACCCAGAAATTCGAAACAATCGAAGAGCAAAAGGAATTCATCCGTATCGCCCGCACGAGTGGAGACCGGCTCGAATCCCTCATCTCCGATATTGTTTTCCTGACCGATCTTGACCAGGGTGTGGTCAACAATGTTCGACAGCCGTTCAAACCGGAGACGCACTTGCTTCCGACTCTCAAGCGGCGGTTGATTCGTTATGAGGCAAAATCGCTGAATTTCGTACCGGCCATCTCCACCAGCGGAACTATCAAAGCGCCCCGGCATGAATTCGCGCACGCCATCCAGCACCTCGTGGATAATGCTTTCAAATTCAGCCCAAAGGATGGGACGGTCATCTTGAAGATCGCTCCGTGCCCACGCGGTGGTGCGACGATCACGATCGAAGACCAGGGACCCGGGGTTCCGGCGGCACTTCGCGAACAGGTATTCGAACGGTATTACCAGATCAGCCAGGGACCTGCGCGTGAATATCAAGGATTGGGTCTTGGCCTGACCATTGCGCGCGCGGTCTTTCGCTCCCTTGGCGGCGATGTAACCATCCTGGATAGTGCACAAGGATGTTGTGTGCAGGCGGTTTTGCCGGAGATTTCTGCAGGCGATGCGGCTTATGGATGAGGAGATTTTGCCGGTGGAAAAAGTTCCCGCCCGCGTTAGATCACGGGAGCCGTTGCGGAGTGGCAGCCTGGATTATCGTGCCTTGTTCGAACAGGCGGGGGATTGTATCTTGGTCGTCAGCCCGGACTTGAAGATCATCACGATCAACCCTCGAGCCAGTCGTTTGCTTGGGTATACCGAAAGCGACCTTGTGGGCAAATCTGCTGTAGCCCTGCTGGGGTTGGATACCCCGGATTGGAAACGGCTGATCCTGGATCTCTCCGGGAACACCTTTGAACACAATTTGCGAAGAAAGGATGGGTCTTCGCTTCAAGTGGAGATGAGTTCGTCGGTGGTGCTGGATACGGCTGGCGCGCCTGCCTATGTTCAACTGGTTGCGCGCGATATCAGCGAACGGATCCAGAACGAGCGTATCTTGAAACGCAATGTGCGGGCCCAATCCATCATCGGCGAAGTGACCGCGATGTTGTTCCGCTCGACGAATATCGAGGGTAGGATGGCTGAAGCCCTTGAACTGCTTGGGTATGCGGTCGGAGTTTTCAGTTGTGTGATCTTCGAAGCGAAAAACTCGACCCTGCGCATCCGGCACAAATGGGTGGACCCAGCTGTCCCTGAGTTCGATGCGGAGTCAGTTTTGGATCCGTTTTTGGATTCGCTGTCGAAATTTCCAGACAGGGTTTTTACCATTCCCGATGTTCCTGAAAACGGTTCCAGCGCGCCGGGAATCTCGATGCTGGCTGTGCCGATCCAGGGAGCATTGGGGATGTGGGGTTTCCTTGGGCTATTCAGTAGTGAAGACCGGTTGACCTGGCTTCCGACAACATTTGACATCGTGCAGACGACCGCTAATTTATTGGGGGCAGCCATCGAACGTATGCATTACGAAGAGACCCTGCGCTTGAGTGAGCGCCGTAATCGCATTATTGTGGATGCGCTGCCCGACCTGTTGCTGCGGGTGGATCGTTCGGGACGTATTTTCGATTACAACGCCAGCCCGGCTCACTCGCTTTCTCTTGAACCGGCGGTGGTGATCGGCAGGAATCTGGTCGATTTATGGGGCGACGGGATTGCAGGGAAATTGCTCCCGAAATTTCCAAGTGAGACGCTGTTTACCCAGCCGCGCACGGTTGGCGCTTTTACACTTGCGGGACGTGACGGCGTTTTCGAAGCGCGGCTCTTTCCGCTCAGCAAGCTCGAGGCATTGATCCTTGTCCGCGATATTACGGAACAGGCGCGGCTCGACCAGATGAAATCGGATTTCATTAACTGGGCGTCGCATGAACTGCGCACCCCGATCACAGCCGCGATCCTGATGACCGACCTGCTTCGCAGGGGGTGTACACCGGAGGAAAGCGAAGAATATCTTGCAACCCTCTCGAGCGAGTTGAACCGCCAGAAGAATTTGATCAACGAGTTGTTGCTGGCTGGCAGGCTCGAGCACGGCGCCTTGCGCGTGGAAATGGTGCCCATCGACCTGGTCTCTGTTTTGAAGGAGTCGGTTTCTGGAGTGAATCCGATCGCGAAAAAACGAAATATCGGGATCAATTTTATGCAGTCATCCCGGCTTTGTATGATTTGGGGTGACAGGAGCGCGCTCCATCAGGTATTTATAAACCTGCTCGGCAACGCTGTGAAATTTTCGCCGGACGGTGGCAATGTGAAACTTGTCCTCGAGCAGACCGATAAAGAGGCACGCATCTCCATCTCCGATAGCGGGCTGGGGATACCTCCCGATGCCCTGCCGCACCTTTTCGAACGTTTCTACCGTGCGCGCAACGTGACCGCGGCGGATATCCCCGGGAGCGGCATCGGGTTATATATCGTCAAGTCAATCTTGAACGAACTCAGGGGCAGCATTCATGTGGACACAGAGGTCAATAAAGGGACGACCTTTACAGTAACCTTGAATCTTGTGGAGAGTAAGTAATTTTCCGATAAGCGGGAGTACATGAAGGGGCGGTGTCCATGCAGTCAATCCATTATCGTGTTTTGACAAAGATAAAGTAAAATCTTTTCGGGAACCCCGCAATCACTATGGATTACCCGCTTTCCCGTCTTGGTATCCTGGTCACGGATGCGCCTGAGAAAGGCGCTGAAAGATATTTGCGCGACGCCAAAAAGACCGGAATGATCGAGAAGGATTTTCAAACGGGCGGATATGCGGTGATGCTTTTTGCCGGGGGCGTACCCGCCTCTGCTTTTTTTCAAAAAGATGGGATTATCCAATCCCTGTCGCATTCAGAATTTTCAGCCTTATCAACCAATGAAGCCTGCAAAGTGCGTATCATCGACATGCCCGACCTGGCTGGGCGGCTCGTTCTATTGGCACTTGAATCCAAACGGGTGTTTCAGTCTGCAATCCGCGATATTGACGATTGGCGCAATCATGGTGAACGTTGGAAGCAGGAAGGTTGGACCGGGCTGATCGAGATCAAGTCGGCGGAATTGTATGGAATGACACTGGTTTGGCGGGGCAGGCTGCAAAACGACGATGCGATTTTTTCGACCCCCGGCGGCGTTATCGCAGATGCATCCAGATTTGAATCTTTCGGAGGCTTTCCGTGGGAAATTTCCGCCTATGCCCTGGACGAATCGGATCCGGCGTATCAGTGCGCCTTGCTAAGGCACGCTGTCATAAATTGGATGAGCGCGATCCTCGCCCGTTACCGCGAGATGGTGGGGAATAAACTTCTTGAAACCATGGAACAGGAATTGAACCGCCAGATCAGACCCTGGAACTGGAAGATAGAACTGGGTCAGGCGGTGATGACGGACGCGCATTTCTTTATATTTCCACAAGAGGCTGAGGTGGCTTATCGGGCGTTGTTCATGTCAACAGGTATGTTGATGGACATCGTTATTGGAAGCAGCCTGACCCAGCGTCTGCTGAAAGAGACCTTCGACCAGCTTCACCCCGACGATATCAACCTTTTGAGTTCCCTGCGGCTGATCCCGGCCGCTTTTTCGGAATAATGAGAATGGACTCCTTGGAAAAGCCAACCCTATTTGGAATATCCCCAAAACAGCTCCTGATGGGCGGGGTGCTCACAGCATTTGCATTGCTTGCGGTCCTGTCATGGCAGTATTTCGTTGCCCTGCAAAATGACATTGACGCGTTTTGGGACGGGCAGTTCTTCAATTACATCACCCTTGTTCCCGCACTTGGGGCGGCGCTTGCCGGAAGCCTGGTCACACGGCAATTTACAAAAGGTGAGCGCCCATACCGAATCTGGATGGCGTTTTCTCTTGGGATGTGGTTTTGGTTCGTGGGCGAAATCAGCGTGATCGTTTTTGATTTCTTTCCATCCGGGATCGTCTCCCCTGATTTCCAACTGGTCGACGTCTTTTGGCTGCTCGGTTATTTTTCCCTTGGGCTTTCTCTGACCCTGCAACTATTCTCAGCCTATGGGGTGCAGCAGCGGCGCGGACTGTATATCTATGTAGGCATGGTGGTCTTCGCCGTGCTATTGGCATCGCTGTTGACGGAGATTGTTCGAAAGGGGGAATCGGAGGATTCCTGGTCCTTTCTTTTTGTGACTCTTCTCTACCCGGTTCTGGACGTGCTCGCGGGGGGTACTGCAATCTGGCTTTCTCTTCTCTTTGGGCGTGGACGATGGAGCCGCCCCTGGTGGGGGTTGATCCTTTTCGCCATCACAGACGCCATCGACGCTTTTTACTGGAGCGGCGGGTACGATCTGGTTTCCGCCGCTGCCCAGAACACCCTAGATTTTATTTCACTGGTTACTTACCCTGCAAGTTATATGACAGCTGGATTGGCGCTGCTTGCGAATTATTTCATTTTGCGCTACGGCATGGATAGCGGATTGCTCAAACCCGTAAAAAAAGGCGGACTCGCACAACGTGGCATGGAATAAAACCACTCTCGAAATTCATACTCAAGGTAAGGGGCTTCACGACATAACATCTTCCGTCCGGGCACAGTTAAAGGAGTGGGGCGTGCGTGAAGGAATGTGCTTCCTGTTCATTCAACATACCAGCGCCTCCCTGGTCGTCAGTGAAAACTGGGACCCGACTGCTCGTGCCGATCTGGAAAGCTATATGGAACGACTCGTTCCCGAACGGGATGGTTGGTACACCCACTATCTGGAAGGACCCGACGACGCTACCTCTCACATCCGCTCGATGTTGACAGATACCAGTCTCACAATCCCGATTGACGACGGAGATCTTTCCCTCGGAACCTGGCAGGGGCTGTACATTTTTGAGCATCGCGCTCGTCCGCACCACCGGAAAGTGTTGATGCGCGTATTGGCTGTCGATTGAGCCTTTTTAACCAGACACATCTTCCTGCGTCTCCTCCCATATCATCACCTTATTTCTCCCGGTCTGCTTGGATCGATAAAGCGCCTTATCTGCTTTGATGATGATATCTTCCGCCATTTTTGAATGGTAGGGGTAGGTAGCAATCCCTATGGAGATCGTGACATGTGTGCCCTTTGCTATATGCGGAACGTGGATTTGGGCGCATTGAATTCGAAACTGTTCTGCGCGGTCGAAAGCGGCTTGGGTCTCTGTCCCTGGCAGGACAAGTATGAATTCTTCGCCGCCATAGCGGCAGGCAATGTCTGAACCACGACTATTTTTCTTAAGTAGTTCGGCGATGGCGATCAGGAATTTGTCTCCGGTCTTATGCCCAAAAGAGTCGTTGATATTCTTGAAATGGTCGACATCCAACATCAGGAGGCTGATGGGGATGTTCTCTCGTTCTGCACGAATAATCTCGTGGGTGAGATATTCGGCAAGATACCGGCGGTTGTAAAGTCCTGTCAGCGGATCGTGAATGGCTTGCTCCTGCAGTTCCATACGAAGCTGTTCGATTTTTTTTACATGGTTTTGCAGATCCTGATTTGCCTGCATTAGCAGATGTTCGTTCAATTTTCTTTCCGTAATGTCTCGTGATACGCCATATACCTCCAAGTGTGAAGTGTCTTCATTAATTCGGAAGCTTGTAGTTGATTCCGTCCATATCGTGGAACCATCCTTGCAGGGTTGCTCCACTTCATTGACGTGGACACCATTTTTTCCATCCAAATATTCCTGCACATAGATGGGAAATTTCTCTTGAAATAACTTAAGTGATGCAGGTGTCAAAACTTCCGAAATGGATTGAAGCAAGACCTCATCGGCTGTATATCCGCGTAGCTTTTCGATGGACGGGCTTACGTACCGGAAACGCAACATATTAACATCAAGGATCCAGATCACATCCGAAATATTTTCTGCCAGAAGCCTATATCGTGTTTCGCTGGCTTTCAATGCCTCATTGATTTTTTTGCGTTCGGTCACATCGTCAAATGTCGTATATACCTGATAGGGCTCCCTCTCGCCGTCTTTGAATTGTGGGACAGCATTGATGTTGATCCAACGATAATCATTGATCTGCGGATTGAAAACGCCCAGAACAACATTGCGGACTTCCTGCCCGGTTCGCAATGCGATCATGGCTGGGTGTTCTTGCCCGGGCAGGTCGCTGCCATCTTCGTGTATTGTTCTCCAGCGCGGATCCATGGAGGTTCGTCCCTGCAGTTGTTCGCGGGTGAGACCCAGAAGATGTTCGGCAGCCGGGTTTGCCATGACGATCTCGCCGCTTGTGGATTGAAAAACAACTCCCTGTACCATGGTTTCAAACAGGAGTCTGAAACGGGCTTCGCTTTCTTGTAGCAGTTTTTCTGCTTTCTTGCGTTCACTAATATCCTGCATGAAAACGATAATATGAAGCGAGCCTTCAAAACGGTAATAACTAAGTTTGATATCTACTGGTATTTCTCTGCCATCTTTATGTAAAGCAAGCAGGTTAATCCCAGTTCCGAGCCTACGAATATATGGGTTTTCGCCATATTCATGTCGATGAACGGAATGCGATTCGCGGAAACGAGTTGGTAACAGTTCGTCCACATTTTTTCTGATGAGCTCTGCATTCGAGTACCCTATTAAACTGGACGCCTCGATGTTGGCAAAGTTGATCGTACCGTCCTGGTTGATGCCAAATATCGAATAGGGCGCAGAGTCGACCAGTTGACGGATGCGTTCTTCACTGGCGAGTAAAGCTTCTCTTGCCTGCCGTTTCTCACTAATGTCGCGTGAGACGCCGTAGATCTCAATGTGTCCATTTTCAGGGTTGATTTGAAAATTTGCCGTAACCTCTGTCCAGACAGTGGAACCATTTTTGCATGTCTGTTCCAGCTCGTCTGCATAAAACTCCCGTTTGCCATTCTGAAAATCTTTTAGCCGCGCAGCTATGGATTTTTGAACATACTGGAAAGATTCAGGTGTTAGGGAGGTCGCCATGTTTCCTGAAATAATCTCTTCCGGGGTGTAGCCTCTTAACCGTTCCACAGACGGGCTGATGTAGCGGGTTCGATTTTCAATAATGTCATATATCCATATCACATCCGAAATATTTTCTGCCAGAAGTCTGTATCGTGTTTCGCTGGCTTTTAATGTTTCGGCGATCTTTTTGCGTTCTGTCATATCGTCGAATGTTGTATAAACCTGGTGGGGCTTTTGTTCCCCATCTTTAAATTGCGGGACTGCATGGATGTTGATCCAGCGGTAATCTTGGCTTTGCGGATTAAAAACTCCCATGATCACATTTTGGACAGCCTGCCCTGTGTGCAGTGCGACTATGGCTGGGTGTTCATTGCCTGGAAATTCACTGCCATCTTCATGAATGGATTTCCAGCGTGGATCTACGGGAGTACGCCCTTGCATTTGTTCCACCGTCAATCCCAAAAGAAGCTCGGCAGCCGGGTTTGCTGAAATGATTTCACCATTGGCAGAATATAAGATCACCCCTTGTATCATTGTTTCGAATAATAGCCTGAAGCGTGTCTCACTATCGCGCAAATGGGCTTCGGTTTGTTTGAGCTGGGTAATATCCCTTGAAATGCCGATCAGCCGGGTGACAGCCCCATTCTTCTCCATGATCGGGATCAGACTTGTGGAGTAGGACTTGTTCGGTAGATTGGCGAACTCATCATATTGCACTTGTGCCCTTGTTTCAATGCATTGGCGGAAATTGTTCGAGATCACTTCGGCACTTTTTGCATCCACTATTTCGTCCAGATACTTCCCCTCTATATTGGCACGCTCTGTATTAAATATTTTTTCCAGCGCAGAATTGATCTTTTTGGCGCGAAACCTATTGTCAGCGCAGACTTCGAATACAAAGATATTGTCCGGCGAATTTTCGAAGATTTCTTTAAAACTTTCCTCACTTTCGTGCAACAATGCTTCTGCTTTTTTTCTCTCAAGCAGCTCGGTTTTTGTCATTCTGTGATTGTATTCGAGGTTTTCAACTAAAAGATGGACGCCAAGACTTGAGACCACGATCAGGATGCCCAAAATGATAAAGTCAAAAAGAATTGCAGGGTTGGGAGTTTGGGGCGTATACAAACCATAGATATCCCCAAATGTCAACCACGCAAATGCAATTAGGGTAAGGACCGTGGCGATCATCATACCGCGACCTTTTTGGGTAAGACCTGAAAACAGGATTATGCTGGGGTAGACGATCAGCACATAATCGCGAATACCCTGCCCAATGGTTGCAGAAATAGTGGCGAAAAAGATATAGATTCCAACAGTTACAAAACTGCTTGCCTCGAGCTTCCCTTTGGACAATAAATATAAGGGGATCAATTGCGACAAACAACCCGCCGCCAATAATGCCCACAGAGTTCTATCTCCCCATACGACATCCAAAAATATTAATCCCCCGCTTCCCCCCAAAAAGATCAAGATTATGACCAGCAGAATTCGCGCGAGTCTTTTTTCTTCCCCTTCAATACCATCGTACCAAGTTCTGTTATTGGGGGTGGTCATCATGGGATATGCCTTCTTGAAAGGAGATTATTTTCTTTCGGGTTTGAGCATCCTTGCTTTTATTATAATCAGCGAATACTAGGTCTCGATCGCTCGAGTTGATCAGGAACCTTCATGGGACGCCCTGTTCCCGAACGAGACATTTGGCACCCATGATCTGGAAGGACCCTGTCACTGGGGATCTGGCAGGAGGTGGACACCGTCGAATATCGTGCCTGTTTGTCCCGCTCCTTATCTTTGCGGCGGGTGTTTGCAGAAGAATAAGTTGCTCATTCGAATACGGATGTGCAGTTTCTTCCTTTTGCTTTGGCGCGGTAAAGGGCGACGTCGGCATAATTGATCAATTCCTCCATGGAGATGCTGTGCCGGGGGTAGCTGGAGATGCCCGCTGTGAATCGGACATGGATTTCTTTTCCATCCAGCAGCAGCGGATGGGCGTTCAGGGTTTCGCGCCATTCTTCTACGCGGAGCCATGCGCTCTCGGCTGTCATCCGGCTCATAAGCACAATGAATTCGTCCCCCCCGGAGCGGCACATGACATCCTCGGCGCGAATCATGCCTTGGATGCCGGTTGCCAGTGATTTCAGTGCCTCGTCCCCTGCGTGATGTCCAAACTGATCATTGATCCCTTTCAAGTCATCGAGATCGAGCATGACGATGGACAGACTGGTGGCTTCTCGCACCATCCTTGAAAATTCCCGCTTATAGGCGTCTTGCAGATAGCGGCGGTTGTAAACCCCTGTCATAGGGTCGCGGATGGCTTGCTCCTGTAATTCAGCCTGCAATTGTTGGATCTCCGCCAATTGAATGGACAGCCGTTCATTGGCTTTTTGAAGCGACTCTTCTGATTTTTTTCGTTCGGTAATATCACGGTTAACTGTCACCTCCCCAATGATTTTTCCTGCATCGTCTTTCAGGAAGACGACCGAGGCCTCGATGGAAAGTGCTGTCCCATTCCTGGTCGATTGGCGGATCATGCCCCGCCACATTCCATTTTTTGCCAGGAGGGTTTGAGCCTCTTCCGGTGAAGTCTCCAGGAATTCAGTTTTTAAAAGCGCGTCTATATGTTGCCCGATGACTTCTTCTTGCCCCCAGCCATAAATTTTGGCGGCAGCCTCGTTCCAGGAGGTGATAAGCAGATCTCTGTCTGTAACGATCACTGCGTCTGAAATGAAGCGGCTCCAGGATGCCTGCTGTCGGAGTTGAGACTCCGCATGTTTTCTTTCCGTTATATCTGTCATCACTGAACGCCAGATGGGGTGTGCTCCGTTGTTTTCCATTGCGGCAGTGTGTGCCTGAACGATGATATGCGAGCCGTCTCTGCGGCGGATGATCAGTTCGCAGTCCTGCGGGAGTTGAAGTTCGCGCGCTGAAACACGGTGCTGAATAAAGACTTGCAGGGACTCGGGGGTCAGGTAAGGAGTGATCGGGCGCTCGACCAGAAAACGCGGCTCGTGCCCAAGCAGGTCTGCCGCGGCAATATTTAGATCAAGAATGACATCATCGCTATCGACAGAAAAATATGCAACCGGCGCAAAGTTGTACAGGTCGGCGTATTTCTTGCGCTCAAGCGCAATTTGAGTCTGCGATTTATGCAGTTCTTCATTCTGCATTTCCAGTTCTATCTGGTGGATGTGCAGTTCCGAGATCAAAGTACGGATATCCTCCAGAGAACCGGCATCGGTGATCGGGATCGAGCCTTTTGCGAGCGCTACTTCGGCGCGTTTCCGAAGATCTGTAAATTTATCGTTCGGCTGGATGGTTTGATTCATTTCTTTCTTTGCCTTGCCTTGCCGCTTTTGAGAGCCGACTCTTGTTCACCCGACTTGTGATAGGTGACCACCACACCGTCGTCACCCAGCGGTATCGCAATGACATTGAACCACTCAACATCCTCATTTACGCGGATAATGCCCATCGTTACGTTTTCGATGCGCCTGTTCTCCGCCAATGCCCGGACGTGGGCGAATTCCTCCTCTGGCATGGGCGTCGCATCGGCACGAATGGCTTGCCATTCCATTCTTCTCTGCCCATTTTTTGAAATCCCCAGGCTGCGCTCCGCCTCTCGATTCGCATCCAGGATTTTTCCATCCCTATCGGAAATGGTGATACCGTGCGGGAATTCGTCGAACAAGACCCGGTAGCGTTTCTCGCTTTTCAGCAGGGCGGCTTTCACGTTCTTGTGCGCGGTGATGTCTTCCTGGATCGCCAGATAGTAGATCGGCTTTCTATCATTGTCAACAATCGGGGAAATGACCGCGGACTCATAAAACAAATCTCCGTTCTTTTTTCTATTGACGAACTCACCCTGCCATTCTTCCCCCTGTGTGATCGTGCTCCAAAGTTCCTGTATGGTCTTCTTCGGTGTGAGGCTGGTTTTCAGGATGCGGGGGCTTCTTCCGACCACTTCTTCGAAGCTATAGCCGGTTACCTGGCTGAACCGGGGGTTTACATACTCGATCTTTCCTTCCAAGTCGGTAATGATGACAGACAGTGGACTCTGGTTGACTGCCGCGGAAAGCTGTAAAAGTTGGGCGTTGGTTTCCTTGAAGGCGGTCACATTCACAAAGGTAATGACTACCCCTCCGATTTGCTGCTGCAAGGTGTAGTAAGGCGTTATTCGCAACCTGTACCAGGTTCCACTGGTGTTCTGGACCTCCATTTCCCGGTTGGTCAGAGTTTGTAATACCTCCCCAGCTTCGGCGATTAGGTCACAGCCAATGATTTCGTGTGTAACGAACCGCAGCGGGCGGCCGATATCCTGGCTGAGCACATGGAAATCCTTTTGAATGGAAGGTGTAAAGAGGCGTATGCGCAGTTCCCGATCGAGGAAAAGTGTGCCGACATCGGTGGCAGCCAGCAGGTTGTTGATATCTTCATTTAATTTGGTCAATTCCTGTATCTTGGCATGATACTCCGCATTGACCGTGATCAACTCTTCGTTGACCGAATGCAATTCCTCGTTGGTGCTCTGCAATTCCTCGTTGGCTGCGAACAGTTCCTCATTGGTCGCTTGCAACTCTTCGTTCGAAGTTTCGAGTTCCTCCACGGTGGCTTGCAAACTTTCGCGGGTGTATTGAAGTTCGTGTTCCAGGTCGCGGATGCGTTGCTGAGCGTTATCGGATATATCGTAGGATTGAATCTCCGCTGTTTCGGGATTCGAAGTATGCTTGGGCGTAAACTGGATCAGCGCCATCTTTTGGCGTGACACCTGTTCAAAGAAGGGCTTGGCGCTCATGTCTATCACCCGATTGTTGGGTCCTTCGCCGATTTGGACGTTGTGGTAGACCACCGCCTCCTGGTCGTTCAGCGCTTTATGGATCGCGGTGCTGAGCGGAATGGCAAGTCCTTCACGTGCTTGTTTGATGACATTGGCGGTGAACACGCCTCCGCTTGGAACGCGCAGGTAGGGGTCTAGATCGCCGACGCTGTAGATCAGGTTTTGATGTTCATCCACCACGGCGACAGTTTGCAGGTACATTTCGATCAAGCCGCGCTGGATACCATCCAATGTCCGCCAATCTTCGCGCCCCCCGGAGCTGGAACGCCCAACAGCCGGTTGGGGGGAAAGGGCGAGTCGGGAAACGCGGCTGTCTGCCAGGTTCGGGCGGAACCCGCCTTTATATTGATAGATTTTCAGTTTCATATCCCGGCAGGAGAAATAATCCTCCGCATCGCCCACGGTCTCGCTGGTTCCGAGGATCAAATAACTGTCGGGGTTGAGTGCGAACTGGAAGGCACTGATGACCTTTTTTTGCAGGGTGGGCTGGAAATATATCAACACGTTGCGGCAGGAGATCAGGTCCACCTTCGAAAAGGGCGGGTCGGTGATGATGTTTTGCTGCGCAAAGATCACCATTTCCCGCACGTGCCGCGTCACTGTGTAACTATCGCCGCCCTTCACGAAATAATTTTTCAGGTGGTCTTCCGAAACATCCGCAGCGATGCTTTCGGGGTACATGCCCCTGCCCGCAAATTCGAGGGCGCTCTTATCCAGGTCGGTCGCGAAAACTTTCACATCCATGTGGCGGCCCGATAGTTCCATGTATTCCGTCAGCAGGATGGCGATGGAATATGCCTCTTCGCCTGTGGAGCAGCCCGCCACCCAGACACGGATCGAGTCGCCGCGGTTCTTGCCCGCAAAGATCACGGGGATGACCTGGCTTTTGATGTAATCAAAGGCTTCCGGGTCCCGGAAGAAGCGCGTCACGCCGATCAGGAACTCGCGGTACAGAGTATTCAATTCTGCGGGCGACTGGTACAGGTAATGCAGATAATCGCTTAACTTCTCCACCTGTTTGATACCCATGCGCCTTTCGATGCGACGCGTCATAGTGTTCTGTTTATAGTAGGTGAAATCCACGCCGCTACTCGAACGCAGGAGCGCGAATATCTTTTGCAGGCTGTCCTCATCCTGAAAGCCCGAACGCTTGACAATCGGGTCGCTTGTAAGGCATGGGTGTTGGATGTAGTTCAAAGCCTCGCGCACCATTTGCTCAGGCGGCAGGATGTAATCGACAAGATTTGTGGCAATGGCGCTGCGCGGCATTCCGTCGAACTTGGCGGATTGTTCGTCCTGCACCATGACCAGCCCGCCTTTTTCCTTGATGGCGCGGATGCCGCGGGTCCCATCGCTGCCTGTGCCGGAGAGGATCACCCCGACTGCTTTTTCGCCGAGATCTTCTGCCAGCGATTGAAAGAAAATATCAATGGGCAGGTATAAAAGCCCGGTCTCGCGCTCGGTCAGGTAAAGTTGGTGGTGGAAAATGGTCAGGCTTTGACGTGGGGGAATTAAATAAACATGGTTGGGTTTGACAGGCATTCCGTCTTCGGCGACATGCACCGGCATGTCCGTCCGTTTAGAAAGCAGGTCTGCCATCAGGCTTTTGTAATCGGGGGAAAGGTGCTGGATGATGATGAACGCCAGTCCGCAATCGGATGGGATATGGCTGAAGAATTTTTCGAGCGCATCCAGACCTCCTGCAGATGCGCCCACCCCCACGACATGGAAATCAGGATTGGCGGTCGTTTCATTCATATTGGACACCTTGTCTTCTAAATCGAATTTATTCAGTCAATAAGGCAATGTCACAATTATATTATGAGAAATCCCAATTAATTGCTTGAATCTTTACGGATGTTAACGGAAATATTTTTCAAATCTACTTGACCGTGGCGGATATACCGGCATCAACGGCACCACGGTCGATGGCGATCTTTTGCCTGGCAGATCGCAGGAAAGAATAACATTTTTAGGCTTCATGCCTGTGGTGTGGCGGTTACAGGCGTAAAGCGCTGATTTGTGTTTTGACAATCAAACAAAAAATGGTGTAACCTAGCCGTCTTTTTACTGCTCTTCAATAAAAAAGCGGATACGGCTCAACGTTGTCCATTCGGTGGAGCCGTCGCTGAATTCCACTTCCACCCGGTCACCGTCTGCGCTTAGAACGATTACATCGTAATACTGGTCGTCCTTGGTGGATTTGCATTCCACTTCTTCATCGGCTGAAACAGCATATTCTTCGAGGAATTCTTCCTGCGTCCATTCCTCCTCACCTGTATCAAAGCGGATGAAAATATCCTCTTCTTCTATGTTCAATATCGTGGCAGGATAGAAGTAATCATCTTCATCCCGATATGCAAAAACGCGATCACCTTCACTCCAGTATTCCATTTAGTATCCTTTTCTTTATAGTTTCGGCGTCTCAGCAAAAGAAGCCGGGTGAATTTTATCACCCGGCTTCCCAATCTATTACTTTTTCACCCCAAACTTCTTCATCAACACATCTTTCAAAGTAGGTACGCCGATCTCCTGCAATTCATAGCGGACTCTCTGACTCGGCTTGTTGATCTTGATCACGCGGCTCAGGTCGATCGGTGTACCGATCACGACCATGTCCACATCCGACTTGTTGATGGTCTCTTCGAGTTCGCGGGTTTGTTTTTCGCCATAGCCCATTGCCGGGAGGATAGCACCAGTTTTTGGGTATTTCTCGAAGGTCTTGGCGATCGAACCAACAGCAAACGGACGCGGGTCCACAATCTCTTTTGCGCCGAAGCGACGCGCAGCAACATACCCAGCGCCGTATGCCATCTCACCATGGGTGAGGGTCGGACCATCTTCCACGACCAAAACGCGTTTGCCAAAGATAGCATCGGGGTCATCTACGAAGAGGGGAGAGGCACCTTCGATCTGCACCGCAGTTGGGTTCAGTTTGCGGAGACTCTCACGTACTTTGATCACCGCTTCTGCATCGGCGGTATCAACCTTATTGATGACGAAACAATCTGCCATGCGCACGTTGGTCTCGCCGGGATAATAAGTCGATTCATGCCCGGGGCGATGCGGGTCTGCGACCACGATCTGATAGTCGGGCACATAGAATGGGAAGTCGTTATTGCCGCCGTCCCACAAAACAATGTCTGCTTCGGCTTCGGCTTTGCGGATAATCTTCTCGTAATCGACACCGGCATAAATGATCACGCCGCTGTCGATATGCGGTTCGTATTCTTCGCGTTCTTCAATCGTGCACTCGTATTCATCAAGATCATCATACGAAGCATAGCGTTGTACTTCCTGCGCGACGAGATTTCCATACGGCATGGGGTGACGAATTGCGGCGACTTTGTATCCCATCTCTTGCAAGACAGCAGCCACGCGCCTCGTGGTCTGACTTTTGCCTGATCCCGTCCGAACAGCACTGATCGACACGACTGGCTTATTCGACTTGATCTGCGTGTGCTTCGTGCCCATAATGCGGAAGTCCGCACCGGCGGCGTTGACCATGCTGGCTTTG
>ERZ761602.3940-NODE-3940-length-19997-cov-4.879300_pt1 | contig 19997 bp, 6 predicted proteins | sample MGYA00512165_ERZ761602 | MGnify/ENA primary metagenome ERZ761602 (study PRJEB28899, sample SAMN02445085) | bioreactor sludge metagenome | biome: EBPR sludge; isolation source: Thorneside wastewater treatment plant | place: Australia: Brisbane, Thorneside... | reverse complement strand
CGGAGTAGCCGGTGGCGTACATGCTGGTGGCGCCCGGGGTCTTCTGCACCAGCGTGTTCAGGCCGCTGCTGGGCGGATTTACGCACTCCAAGGTCTCCCATCGTTGGTTCATCTCATCCAAGCGGGCGAAGGAGGCATTGCCAACCCCACCTCCTGCATCAAAGTTGTAGTTGCCGCATGAGTACAGATTGCCTAAGTGACGCAGGAACCAGAAGGTCTGTTGGGCAGCCCCGCCGTTGATTGGTTGTATGCGGTGTGCCAAACTATCCCAGCGCATGCCGTTCCAGGCGGCTTGCCCAACACCGAGTACGGTATCCGACTCATTCCTGATATAAAGGAAGGTTCCTCCAGCGAGCAGTCGATTGCTAACGCTGTCGCCATAAAGAGTCTGCACCTCGGTCGGCCCGATGGTGCCGCGGCCACAGGCCTTCCAGTTGGGCTGAGCGACCAAGGCGCTGGAGCATATGCTCAGGATACCCGTCAGAAAGCGCGAAAGCCTCATTGCCGAACGACTTTGGCTGACAGGACGATGCCCGAGGCACTGACCGCGCGCACCGCATACAAGCCGTTCGCATGCCTGGACAGATCGATGGCATGCCGCTTCTGGACCTGTTGCGCGATGGCTACCGCACGACCTGCAGCGTCGAAGACCTGTATCGCCCAAAGCTCATCGGTGGGCAGGCTCGCCATCCAAGCGCTCTGTGCAAACGGTGTCAGCAGGGTGCCTTGCACCTGCGCAGGCATGGCCGCCTCAGGCAGGCCCACGGACAGTTGCGCACCGAAGCTGGCGATGAAGCCATCGTGCGGTGGGTCCAGGGATTCCGGGTAGCCGGTTTTGGGGAACTCATGGTCCATGGCACTGACGAACCGGTTCGGAAGTTGAAGGTAGATCGGTATGCGGCGGAATCCAAGGCCGTGTGGCGGGCGGCCTCCCCACCGACCACCGGTTGGCGGATGCGAGCGGAAGGCCACAGCTGGCGTGGCCCGTCGCCCTCTACCTTCGCGCCGCTTTTGCGACCCCATAGTTCAATGGATAGAATAGGAGTTTCCTAAACTCTTGATCCAGGTTCGACTCCTGGTGGGGTCACACGGGGAAGAGGGGTCCGGCTGTCGCAGGGCCCCTCTTCGTTTGTCCGCGGGGCGCGGCCGCCCTCAACAGAGCGCTGTGTGAAAGTGCGCTGCGGCCCTTGCCGGGCGCGGGAAAGCGGGCGTCTACTTTCGGCGGGGCCGCGTGCATCCTGTGCGCGCCCCCTGCACGCACCCATGCGCCTGGCACTCCTTGCCTGCCTGCTCTCGGCCGCCGCCACGGCCTGGGCCCAGCCGCCCAACAGCGACTGCGCCACCGCCGCGCTCGTGTGCGCCCAGCAGCCCGTGGGCGGCGACAACACCGGCGCCAACGGCACGCTGCCCGGGTTCTGCCCCGGCACCGACAACCTGCTGTGGTACACCTTCACCACCAACAGCGTGGGCGGCCCCGTGCAGGTGGCGGTGGAGGGCATCGCCTGCCCCCTGGTGGGGGGCATGGACAACGAGCTGAGCCTGGTGGTGCTCGCCGGCAACGGCAGCTGCACCCCGGCATCCTTCACCGCGGTGTCGGCCTGCGAGCTGGATTCCATGGCCTTCGCGGTCACCACCCAATCGCTGATGCCCGGCACCGTCTACTGGGTGGTGGTCTCCGGCGCCATCAACGACGGCGCCCTCATCGCCGCCCAATGCGGCTTCAGCCTCACCGTATCGGGCCCCGGCGTGGATGTGGTGGGCGTGGACTTCACCGCCGGGCCCGACGAGGAGATCCCGCAGGGCGGCGCCGTGCAGCTCGATGCGCAGGGCGGCACCACCTACGACTGGACACCGACCACCGGCCTCAGCGGCAACGGCATCCCAGACCCCATCGCCAATCCGCAGAGCTCCACCACCTACGCGGTGACCACCGTGGTCGGCGGCTGCACCTACACCGACTCGGTGAGCGTGAACGTGATCCGCCTCATCGAGCCGCCCAACACCTTCTCGCCCAATGGCGATGGCCGCAACGACGTGTGGGAGGTGCCCGGCATCCAGGACTACCCCGGCGCCGTGGTGATGATCTACGACCGCTGGGGGCAGCGCGTGTTCAACAGCAACGGCTACCGCGAGCCGTGGGACGGCACGCGCAACGGGAACCCGCTCTCCGAGGGCACCTATTACTACCACATCCAGCTGAACCCGGTGGAGGGCCGCTCGGACCCCTACACGGGCTACATCTCCATCATCCGATGAGGACCGCCGCGCTGCTGCTCCTGGCCCTGCTGGCCTCCGCGCCCGCCGGGGCGCAGCAGCTGGCGCAGTACACGCAGTACGTCTTCAACCACTTCAGCGTGAACCCCGCCGTGGCCGGCAGCAAGGACTGCCTCGACGTGCGCCTCGGCTACCGCCAGCAGTGGGTGGGCCTCGAGGGCGCCCCGCGCAACGGGTGGGCCAGCCTGCACGGCACGCTGGGCCGCAAGAAGGGCGGGCCCAACCGCAACCGCCATGGCATCGGGTTCTTCGCCGAGAGCGACAACGCGGGCAACTGGGGCTATACGCGCCTGGCGCTGGCCTATGCCTACCACATGCAGATGGCGCGCGACTACCACCTGAGCTTCGGCTTCTTCGGCGGTGCGCAGCAGATGAAGTACGATGTGGGCGCCAGCACCGTGGTGGACTACAACGACCCGGCGCTCGACAGCCGGGCCACGGCGCTGGTGGTGCCCGAGGTGACCCCCGGCATCTGGGCCTACAACAAGGTGGCCTGGGCGGGCCTTTCCATGCACCAGGCCCTGGGCAACCGCATCAGCGGCATCGGCACGGACTCGCGGCTGGCGCGGCAGTTCATGCTCAGCGGCGGCTACAAGTACCGCATCGGGCGCAAGACCGCGCTCATCCCGAGCCTGCTGCTGAAGAAGAGCAAGGCCGCCCCTTGGGCGCTCGACATCAATGGCATGGTGGAGTGGAACCGCAAGTTCGCCCTGGGGGCGGGCTACCGGGCCGGCGATGCGGTATCGGTGCTGATGAAGGTGAGCTTCGCCAAGTACTTCCAGCTCGGCTACAGCTACGACATCACCACATCGCGGCTCCGCGTGGGCAGCTCCAACACGCACGAGATCATCCTGGGCATCACCCCGTGCGGGCAGGAGGACATGAGCCGCCGCATGATCAATTGCCCGGCGTTCGACTAGACCCTTGAATCACCCGCGATGCGCATCCACGCCCTCCTCCCGCTCACGATCGCCGCGCTGATCCTGCTGCCCGCCGCGCCGGCGCAGGCCCAAGCGGGCACCGGCCGCACCCTGCACTGGGTGGGCGGCAACGGCTCATGGAGCGATGCGGCGCACTGGAGCCTGATGGCCGGCGGCGCCGGCGGTGCCGGCGTGCCGGGCGCCACCGACGATGCGGTGATCGCGCCGGCCGCCGAGACCGTGGTGGCGGTGGAGGGCCGCGCGCGCTGCCGCAGCCTGCGGCTGGATGGCGCCGCCGCCTTCGTGCGCGTGGATGGCGGAGGACGCGATGCGCTGGAAGTGCATGGCGATTGGTCGATGAGCGGCAGCGTGCAATGGGCCTTCGGCGGAACGGTGCGGCTCACCGGGGCGGGGGAGGGCCGCGTGATCGACACCCGGGGCATCCCCCTCGCCGGCCAGCTGCGGTTCGATGGCGAAGGCTCCTGGTCGCTGCTGAGCGACCTCCACCTCACCGAGGGCGACCTCACCTGGCGCTCGGGCACCGTGCACGCCGCGGGCGGCCTGGTGCAGGCCCGCACCCTGTGCAGCGAGGGCCGCGCCACCCAGCGCCTGATGGCCGGCCGCAGCGTCATCCGCCTCGCGCGCGCACCGGAGGCCGGTGTGCTGGAGCGCGTGGTACAGGCCCAGGAGGCCACGCTGCTGGTGGGGGCGGAGCCGGTGCGCCTGCCGCAGGCGATCCCCCCGGGCGGTGAGGACCGCGACGTGGCCGTGTGCGCCACCGGTGCGGGGCAGACGCCCTTCATCGCCACCACCTCGGCGACGACCAACTTCAACGGATTCAACGTCAGCTGCCGCGGTGCCTGCGATGCCACCATCACGGTGAGCGTCACCGGGGGCGTGGGTCCCTTCACCTACTCCTGGCTCTTCGGCGGCCCGGCCACGCAGACCTGGACGGGGGCATGCGGCGGCCCGCAGATCGTGGTGGTCACCGACGTGGGCCAGGGGGTGAGCTGCGGCGTGCCCATCAACGTCACCGAGCCGGGCCCCTTGGGTGTGATCTTCTTCGGCGCCGGCACCCCGCCCGCCTGCGCCGACGTGTGCAACGGCTCGCGCACGGCCCTGGCCATCGGCGGCGTGGCACCGCACAGCTACAGCTGGAACAATGGCGCGGGCACCGGCTCGTCGTTCAACCAGCTCTGCGCGGGCACCAATACCCTGGTGATCACCGACGCCAACAATTGCAGCTTCGATACCACCTTCACCTTCAACCTGCTGCCGATCCAGCCGAACCTGAGCTTCACGGGCACCTCGTGCAACGGCCTCTGCGATGGCACGGCATCGGTGAATCCCGCAGGCGGCACGCCCCCCATCGCCGTCACCTGGACGCCCGCGCCCGGCGGGGGCCAGGGCACCAACACGGCCACGGGCCTCTGCGCCGGCAACTACAGCGTGCTGCTGGTGGATGCCAACGGCTGCGATACCACGGTCGCCTTCACCATCGATCAGCCGCCGCCCATCGTGCCCAATCCCGCGCAGACCGATGCGAGCTGCTTCGGCGTGTGCGATGGCACCGCCACGGTGAATCCGACGGATGGCGTGGGCCCCTATGCCTACGACTGGACGCCCGCGCCCGGAGCGGGCCAGGGCACCAACGCGGCGACAGGGCTCTGCGAAGGCGCGTACAGCGTCCTCATCACCGATCAGGGCACGGGCTGCACCACCACGCAGGCCTTCACCATCGCGGCGCCGCCCGCCATCGATGTGCAGGGCACGGTCACGCCGGCCAGCTGCTCCGACGCCTGCGATGGCACCATCGGCATCACGGTGAACGGCGCGGTGCCGCTGGCCTGCGATATTGTCGTGACAGCAGAAGCCGTACACCATCACCTGGTCGCCGCCGGTGACGGGGCAGGGCACCCCGAACGCCACGGCGCTCTGCCCCGGAGTGTACAGCGTCACCGTGGCCACGCCGAACGGCTGCGACACCACGCTCACCTTCACGGTCACCGCGCCCGCGCCGATCCAAGCCGCCGTGCAAACCACCGATGCGAGCTGTGCGGGCGTGTGCGATGGCGCGGCCCAGGCCCCCGGCGTCACCGGCGGAACCGCGCCCTATGCCTTCCTGTGGACGCCTTCGCCGGGTGCGGGGCAGGGCACCGATACCGCCACGAACCTGTGCGCGGGGAGCTACACCCTGCTGATCACCGATGCGAACGGCTGCGACACCCTCATCGCCTTCACGATCAATGAGCCGCCGCCCTTGGTAGTGGTGCCCGCCCAGACGGATGTGACCTGCGGCAGCCTGTGCGATGGCACCGCGAGCGTGGCGGTCTCCGGCGGCTCGCCGGGCTACACCTATGCCTGGACGCCCGCCGTCACCGGGCAGGGCACGCCGGATGCGACGGGCCTGTGCGCGGGCAGCTACAGCGTGCTGATCACCGATGCGAACGGCTGCACCATCACCCAGTCGTTCACCATCCTCGATGCCGTGCCGCTGGATGTGTCGCTGCAGGTGCTGCCGGCCAGCTGCCCCGATGCCTGTGATGGCGAAGCGGGCGTGATCGTAACGGGCGGGCAGGCGCCGTATGCCTTTGCCTGGTCGCCCGAGCCCGGCGCGGGCCAGGGCACGGCTGCGGTCACCGGCCTCTGCCCGCAGGCCTATTCCCTGGTCATCACCGATGCGGTGGGCTGCGATACCACCATTGCCTTCACGGTGCCGGCGCCGCCGCCGATCGTTGCGACCGGCACGGTGACGCCGCCCTCGTGCAGCGGTGCGTGCGATGGGAGCATCAGCCTGTCGGCGAGCGGAGGCGACGGTACCTTCACCTACCTCTGGTCGCCTGGGGTGACCGGTCAGGGCACGCCGAATGCCACGCTGCTCTGCGCGGGCAGCTACCAGGTCACCGTTTCCAGCGGCGGCTGCGACACCACGATCACTTTCGAGCTCACCGCTCCGCCGCCGATCGATGCCGCGCTGACCACGACTGACCCCGCATGCGCCGGTGCATGCGACGGCGCGGCCAGCGTGACGGTGGCCGGTGGCACGCCGCCTTATGCCTTCCTGTGGACGCCCGCGGTCAGTGGCCAGGGTACGCCGGATGCAGCGGACCTCTGTCCCGGCAACTACACGGTGCTGGTCTCGGATGCGGCAGGCTGCGACACGCTCATCGCCTTCACCATCACGGAGCCGCCGCCCATCGTGGTGGACCTGACGACAACGCCGGCCAGCTGCGGCGGACTCTGCGACGGCACGGCCACAGCAACCGTGACGGGCGGCGCTGCGCCGTACCAGTACGATTGGCAGCCGGTGCCCGGGAGCGGCCAGGGCACGCCGGATGCGACGGGCCTCTGCCCCGGCGCCTATGCGCTCACGGTGACGGATGCGAACGGATGCGTCTTGGCCACGCCCTTCACCATCAGCACACCATCGGGGATCGACGCCCAGGGCACGGTGACGGATGCCAGCTGCGGCAACAGCTGCGATGGCGCCATCGCCGTGACGACGGCGGGCGGGCTTCCGCCCTACACCTACACCTGGTCGCCGGAGCCGGGCACCGGCCAGGGCACGCCCAACGCGGGCGGGCTGTGCGCCGGGGTCTGGACGCTGCAGATCACCGATGCGGCGCAATGCGACACGGTGCTGCTGTTCACGGTGGATGAGCCGGACCCCATCCTGCCCAACGGGGTGAGCACCGATGAGACCTGCAATGGCCCCTGCGATGGCACCGTGACGGTGAGCCCCACGGGCGGCGTGGCCCCCTACACCTTCACGTGGGACCCCCCACCGCCGGTGGGCGATGGCACCAATGCAGGCAGCGGCCTGTGCCCGGGGACCTGGAGCGTCACCATCACCGATGCCAGCGGCTGCGACACCACCGCGGTGTTCGAGGTGCTGCCCAAGGTGCCGGTGACGAACAACCTCGTCTGGACCGATGCCACCTGCCCCAACACGTGCAGCGGAACGGCATCGGTGACGCCGGCAGGCGGCATCCCCCCGTACACCATCGTGTGGGTCCCGGAGCCGCCCACAGGCCAGGGCACCACGGCCGTGAGCGGCCTCTGCATCGGGCTCTGGGAGGTGCAGGTGTTCGATGCCGTGGGCTGCGTGGGCGCCACGCCATTCTTCATCGGCGCACCGCCGCCATTCGATGCGGGCCTTGCGGTGAGCCCGGAGGATTGCACGGCACCCTGCACCGGATCGGCCACCGTGACCCCCACGGGCGGAACGGGCGCCATCACCATCCTCTGGTCGCCTGAGCCCGGCGGCGGGCAAGGAACGACCACGGCCACCGGGCTCTGCGCCGGCACGCCGTACACGGTCACCCTCACCGATGCCAGCGGCTGCGACAGCACCTTCACCTTCACGGTGGATCCCTTCACGCCCATCGCCCCCAACAGCAGCAGCACGCCGGTGAGCTGCGCGGGCTTCTGCGATGGCACGGCCACCGTGGGTCCCACGGGCGGAGCCGGCCCCTACACCTTCCTCTGGTCGCCGGGGGGCCAGGATACGCCCCAGGTGAGCGGCCTCTGCGAAGGGGTATACACCGTGACGATAACCGACGCCAATGGCTGCAGCATCGATGCGCAGGTGCTCATCACCGGTCCGGCGCCCATCGCGGGCAATGCGGCCGTCTCGGACATCTCGTGCAACGGTGAGTGCGACGGGGCCATTGCGCTCAACGTGACGGGCGGCGTAGCGCCCTACACCTATGCATGGACCCCCACGCCACCGAACGGCCCGGGGCAAGCGTCAGCCACGGGGCTCTGCGCCGGCACCTGGGAGGCGGTGGTGACGGATGCGACCGGGTGCAGCACCACGCTCGCGTTCACCCTCACGGAGCCTGATGCGCTCGCGCTCAGCGTAGCCGTTACGCCGAGCGAATGCCAGGTCTGCATCGGCACCGCCGCCGCCACCGTCTCCGGCGGCACGGCGCCCCTCACCGTGGAGTGGTACAGCGCGGCCGGCTCGCTCATCGGTGCCGGCCTCAGCGTGAGCGACCTCTGCGCCGGCGTGTACACGGCGGTGCTGACGGATGCCAGCGGATGCTCGGTCCAGCAGGCCGTGGCCGTCACCGATGCCGCAGGCGAGGACATCACCGCCGTGGATGGTGCCACCAGCTGCCCCAATGCCTGTGACGGCAGCGTGAGCGTGGACCTTGTCTGCGCCGATGCACCGTGCGTCATCGCCTGGTTCGATGGGCAGGGCAACGACCTGAATGCGAACGGCACCGCGCTCTCCGGGCTTTGCCCCGGCGATTACCTGGTGCAGGTGACCAATGCGTCCGGCTGCGTGAGCATTGACACCGCCACGGTGGCGGCGCCCTCCCCAACGGACCTGCTGGTGAGCAGCGAACCGGTCTCCTGCGCCGGCGCATGCGATGGCACTGCCACGGTGGGCGTGAGCGGCGGCACGCCGCCCTATACCTTCACATGGTCGCCTGAGCCGGGCGGCGGACAGGGCACGCCGCAAGCCACGCAGCTCTGCCCCGGCGTCTACACCGTGCTCATCAGCGATGGCGGCGGATGCGACACAACGGCGCAGGTGCTGATCACGGAGCCCGCGCTGCTTGCAGTAGGGTCGGTGGTGATCGGCGCCTCCTGCGCAGGCCAATGCGATGGCAGCATCACCCTGAACATCACCGGCGGCACCGCACCCTACGGCATCGCGTGGTCTCCGCAGCCGCCGGGCGGCCAGGGCGGATTGCCTGCGGCGTTCGGGCTCTGCCCGGGCGATTGGACGGTGGTCATCACCGATGCCAACGGATGCTCCTACACCGAGACCTATGCCATCACGGAGCCGCAACCGCTGCAGGTGGCCGTGAGCACCGTGCCGAGCACCTGCCCCAACTGCGACGGACAGGCGACGGCCGCCATCACCGGCGGTACGCCGCCCTACACCGCCGAATGGTCGCTGGGTGGCACGGTGGTGGCCACGGGCGAGAGTGCGACGGGCCTGTGTGGCGGCCTCTACACGCTGGCGGTCTCCGACATCAACGGTTGCAGCAGCACGCAGCTGGTGCAGGTGAGCGACGGCAATGCCGACCCGCTCACGCCGGTGAACGGGCAGACCACCTGCGGGAACACGTGCGATGGCGAGGTGAGCGTGTCCTTCACCTGCAGCGCACCGCCGTGCAACCTGGTGTGGTACGATGCCACGGGCAACGTGCTCGCCACGAATCAGGGCGCGCTCACGGGCCTCTGCGTCGGCGCTTACACGGCTGAGCTGACCAATGGCAATGGATGTGTCAGCTTCGCCACGGCCGAGGTCACGCCCTCGCAGGCCATCATTCCCAACCTGAGCAGTTCGCCAGTGACCTGCGCCGGGGCGTGCGACGGCACGGCCACCGTTGGCCCCACGGGAGGCGTGGCCCCCTATACCTTCCTCTGGAGCCCCGGCGGTGAGGACACCCCGCAGCTGACGGGCCTGTGCACCGGCGTCTACACCGTGCTCATCAGCGACGCTTCGCAGTGCGACACCACCGTGCAGGTGCTCATCACCGAGCCGCAGCCCCTGGCGGTGACGGCCACGGTGCAGGAGGTGCAGTGCGCGGGCGACTGCAACGGGGCCATCACGGCGGCCGTCACCGGTGGCGTAGCCCCATACGCCTACGCTTGGTCACCTGAGCCCCCGGCCGGCCAGGGCACCAATGCCATCAGCGGACTCTGCCCCGGCACCTGGACGCTGACCGTGACCGATGCCGGCGGTTGCATCCTCGCAGAGGATTTCGTGCTCGTCGAGCCCGCACCCGTGCAGGCGGTCATCACCGTCACCGAGAGCGCGTGCGGGGTCTGCAACGGCACGGCGGCCGCTGCGCCGGTCGGCGGCACAGCGTCCTACTTCACCACCTGGCTGAGCGGCGGAGCCATCATCGGCACGGGGGACAGCATCAGCGGGCTCTGCGCGGGCTTCTATCAGGCCATCGTCGCGGATGCCAACCTCTGCGCGGATACGGTGCTCGTGGCCATCAGCGATACCGACGGGGAGCAGCTCACCCTTGCCGATGGGATCACCAGCTGCCCCGGTGATTGCGACGGCACGGCGAGCGTTGACTTCACCTGTGCGGAGCCGCTGTGCTCCATCGCCTGGTTCGATGCATCGGGCACCGACCTCGGGCAGACGGGCAGCACCGCCACCGGGCTCTGCGCAGGCCTCTACCTGGTGCAGGTCACGAATGGCCTGGGCTGCATCACCATCGATACGGCCTTCGTTACCGAGCCCGACCCGATCGTGCCCAACCTCGGCACCACGGCCGTCTCCTGCGCGGGCCTTTGCGACGGATCGGCCACGGTAGGCCCCACGGGCGGGCAGGCCCCCTACGTGTTCCTCTGGGCCCCCGGCGGTGAGGACATGCCGCAGGTGACGGACCTGTGCGCCGGCGCCTACAGCATCACCATCACGGACCAGGCGGGCTGCAGCATCACGCAGGACGTGCTCATCACCGAGCCTCAACCATTGGCCGTGGCGGGCACCATTGTGCCCATCACCTGCAACGGCGCGTGCGATGGTGCCATCACGGCAGACGCCAGCGGCGGCACTCAGCCCTACGCATACAGCTGGTCGCCGGAGCCGGGGGGCGACCCCACGCTGCCGGCGATCACCGGCCTCTGCGCGGGCGACTGGACGGTGACCGTCACCGACGGCAACGGATGCACGACCTCCGCCACTTTCGCCATCACGGATCCGCCGCTGCTCGAGGTCCAGGTGGCCACCACGGACAACATCTGCTTCGGCGATTGCACAGGGACCGCTACCTCGGTGGTGAGCGGCGGCGCTGCGCCCTACACGCTCATCTGGCGCGACGGGGCCGGGAGCATCGTTGCGCAGGATGTGCCGGACCTCGGTGCGCTGTGTGCGGGCGACTACAGCCTGGAGGTGACCGATGCCAATGGCTGCACCATCAACGCCCCCTTCACCATCACGCAGGGCGATGCGATCGAGGCCAACCTCACTTGGACCAACGAGACCTGTTTCGGTCCCTGCGATGGAACAGCCGCCATTGCGCCGAGCGGCGGCACCGGGCCATTCACCATCTCCTGGTCGCCGGAGCCCGGCACCGGACAAGGCACCGAACAGGTGACGGGCCTCTGCGCCGGTGACAACAGCGTCACCATCACCGATGCGCTGGGCTGCGACACCACCTACACGTTCACCGTGCTGCCCTACACCGACATCGCGGACAACGCCGCGGTGACCGACGTGCAGTGCAATGCGGCCTGCGATGGCAGCATCGTGCTCAGCCCGACGGGCGGCATCGGCAACTTCACCTACAACTGGAGCCCGGTGCCGCCGAACGGCCAGGGCAACGATTCCGCCACCGGCCTGTGCCCGGGCACCTGGCAGGTGATCATCGGTGACGATGTGGGCTGTTCATTCACCTTCACCTATGCCATCAACGAGCCGTCGCCGCTGTCGCTCAACGTGGACCAGGTCACCGACGCCAGCTGCGCCGATGCCGCTGATGGCGCCGTCGCCGTGACCATTGGCGGTGGCACACCCGCCTACGAAACCGCATGGTCGGGTCCCGGCGGCTTCGCGTCAACCGACGAGGACATCAGCGGCCTCGCACCGGGTGACTATTCGATCACCGTCACGGATGCGAACGGATGCACCATCACGCAGCAGGTCACGGTGGCCGCGCTCAGCACGGTGGTGGCGGATGCCGGGGCGGACCTCACCGAGTGCTTCGGCGTGGCCATCACGCTGGACGGATCGCAGAGCACAGGTGCCCTCACCTATCAGTGGCTCGATGACCAGGGCGACGTCATCGGCACCGATCCGGTGCTCGCCCTCCCGGGCCTGGCCAACGGCTCCTACACCTTCACGCTGATCGTGGCCGACGGCCCATGCACGGACAGCGATGCGGTGACCGTGACCGTCCTCGACCTGCCCATCGCCGACGCCGGCCCGGACCAGACCATCTTCCTCAGCGGCACGGCCACCTTGGGCGGTTCGCCCACCGGCCCGCAAGGAGCGGTGTTCCTCTGGTCGCCCGATTCGCTGCTTAGCAGCGCCACGGTGCCCGACCCCGTGGCCGACCCGCCGTCGACCACCTGGTTCACCGTGCTTGTCACCGCCCCGAATGGCTGCGTGGCGCTCGACTCGGTGCTGGTGACCGTAGTGCCCGAGGTGGTCATCCCCAATGGATTCACGCCCAACGGCGACGGCTGGAACGATGCCTGGGTGATCGACTTCATCGACCTCTTCCCGGAGAGCGAGGTGGAGGTGTACAACCGCTGGGGTGAGCTGCTCTTCCGCAGCGTGGGCTACAGGACGCCTTGGGATGGGCGCTACAACGGCGGCTTCGTGCCCGTGGGCACCTACTACTACGTGGTGAAGCTCAACGATCCGCGCTTCCCCGACGCCTTCACTGGTCCGCTCACCGTGATCCGCTGATGCCATGAAGACCCTTCGCCACTTCCTCCTTTCCGCAGCGGTGGGCATGGCCGTGCTGCAGGGCCATGGCCAGCAGCTGCCGCAGCTCACGCAGTACGTGCTCAACGATTACATCTTCAACCAGGCCGTCGCTGGCAGCCGGCCTTTCTTCGAGCTGCGCACCGGGCACCGCTACCAATGGGTGGGGGTGCAGGATGCGCCGCGCACCTTCACCCTCAGCGCCTCCTCGCCGCTGGGCGCCAAAATGGGCCTCGGCGGCTACCTCTTCACCGACATCGTGGGCCCCACGCGGCGCACCGGCGTGCAGCTTTCCTGGGCCTACCACCTGCGGCTCACGGAGGACATCCGTTTGGGCATGGCCCTCTCCGGCGGGCTGCTCCAATTCCTCATCGATGGATCCAAGATCCAGTTCCGCGACCCCGGCGACCCCATCATGGACGACCAGCTGCGCGGTGAACTGAAGCCGGATGCCACCTTCTCCTTCCTGCTCTACCATCCCAACTGGTGGGTGGGCGCCGCCGCGCCGCAGCTGCTGAACAACGAGGTGGTATTCCTGCACGAGAACACGGGAACGCTGAGCCGCATGGAGCGCCACTACTATGCGATGGGCGGCTATCGGCTGCCCTTGGGCGAGGACTTCAGGCTGGAGCCGTCCTTCATGGTCAAGTACGTTGCGCCGGTGCCGATGAAGGTGGACGTGAACCTGCTCATGCGCTACCGGAACACGGTTTGGCTCGGCACCGGCTACCGCACCAACGACGCGTGGAGCGCCACCATCGGGTACTGGCACAAGCAGCAGTTCCAGTTCGGCTATTCCTACGATGTGATCACCAGCAACCTGCGCAATTACAGCACAGGCACGCACGAGGTGACCCTGGCCATCACGCTGGGCCGCCCGGCGGCTGGCGCGCAGCCTGCACCGTAGCGGGCTGCGGTCCGTGCGGCCTCCCGGCGTGCCGGTACCCTCGGATTTCGTCGACCGCATCACCATTATCGTCGATAATGCCTACGGCCGTGAGCATTTCCCTTGCCCTGCCCCGGGGCGATCTCAGTACCTTGCCGCCCCTTTTCGGGCGTGGCCCGTTGCGCGTGGGAGTGATGCAGCCGAGATTTACCCTGGCCTTTTCAGCCCTCCTGCTGGCCGCGCTTGCGTTGGTGCCCCGAATGGCCCAGGCCCAGGATTGCATCGCCGACCAGGACCAGCAGTTCGAGTCGTGCTCGGCGAGTTTCTATGACTCGGGCGGTGCGGGCGGCAACTACGCTAGCAACCTCGATGTCACGATCACCATCTGCCCCACGGGCGGCCCGGGCGCAGGCCCATTCACAGCGGTACGGTTCATCACGTGGGACCTGGCCGGCGGACCGCCGCCTGGCGACCGTTTGGAGGTGTTTGACGGAGCAACCACCGGCGGCACGCTGCTGGCCACCGGCACCAGCACCACCTCGCTCGCCGGGCAGACCTTCACCGCCACGGACGCCACCGGTTGCCTGACCTTCCGTTTCCAGAGCGATGGCAGCGGAACGGCCGCCGGCTGGCAGGCGCGGATCGTGACCACCCCTTGGCCAGGGACGGCAGGCAGCGCTACAGTCTGCTCCAGCGGCTCGACGCTGGACCTTTTCAGCCTGTTGGGAGCCCTGCCCGACCCCGGTGGGTCCTGGACCGCACCAGGGGGCGCTTCCCACAGCGGTACACTCAATCCGGCCATCGACCCTGGGGGTACCTATACCTATACCCATGCAGGCGCGCCTCCCTGTCCGGATGCCAGCGCTGCCGTCACGGTGACCCGGGTTCTGGCACCTAGCGCGGGCACCAACGGCACTGCCACCTTCTGCGCCACCGGGGCCTCTGCTGCCCTCATCAACTTCCTCGGCGGCACCCCCGATGCCGGCGGCACGTGGTCAGGTCCCAACGGACCGCACAGCGGCACCTTCAATCCCGCAGTGGACCCTGCGGGCACCTACACCTACACCGTGATGGGCGCACCGCCCTGCGCGAACGCCTCTGCCACGGTGATCGTGACGGTGAATCCCCCGGCCAATGCAGGTACCAGCGGCTCCACCAGCGTGTGCAGCAACGGCGCCCCCTTCGCGCTCATCGGCATCCTCGGCGGCAGCCCGCAGCTCACCGGCGCATGGACCGGCCCCGGCGGCGCTCCTGTCAGCGGCACCTACACGCCCGGCACCAGCACGCCCGGTGTGTACACCTACACGGTGCCCGGTCTGCCGCCCTGCCCGGCCGCCATCTCCACCGTTACCGTGCTGCAGACCCCGGCGCCCAATGCCGGCATCTCGCGCAGCATCACGGTCTGCAGCGATGATGCACCCTTCTCCATGGTCGGTCAGCTGCTCGGGTCGCCCGATGCGGGCGGAACCTGGTTGGGGCCGCTTGGCGCCCATGGCGATCAGTTCAATCCCGCTGTGGACCCCGCCGGCGCCTATACCTACACGGTGGCCGGTACCGGCCCTTGCGCCAATGCCAGCGCCACCCTCACCATCACCGTGCGCCAGCGCCCGAATGCCGGGACCAACGGGAGCATCACGCTCTGCACCACCGATGGCAGCTTCAACCTTTTCAGCGCCTTGGGGGGTACCCCGAATGTGGGGGGCACTTGGCGCGACCCCAGCAATGCCGTGCATTCCGGCATTTTCATTCCGGGCACAAGTGCGACCGGGGCCTACACCTACACGGTAACCGGCCTGCCGCCCTGCGCCCCCAGCAGCGCCACGGTGACGGTGGCCGTGAACACGGCACCAAACGCCGGAACTGGGGCAGGCACCACGGTCTGCTCCAACGATGCGTCCTTCAGCCTCTTCGGCTTGCTCGGGGGATCGCCCCAGGCGGGCGGTACCTGGACCGGGCCGCTGGGTGCGCATAGCGGCACCTTCAATCCCGCCAGCGACCCCGCCGGCGCCTACACCTACACGGTGCTCGGCCTCGCCCCGTGCGCCAACGCCAGCGCCACCGTGAACGTGACGGTGAACCCCGCACCGCAGGCCGGCACCGATGGCAGCCGCACCGTGTGCGCGAACGCGGCCGATTTCGACCTGATTGATGAGCTCGGCGGTTCGCCTTGGACGACCGGCACTTGGACTGCGCCAGGCGGCGGGGCGAGCACCGGCATCTTCACCCCGGGCACCAGTCCCGCCGGTGTCTACACCTACACCGTGACCGGTCTGGCGCCCTGCGCCCCCGCCATCGCCACGGTCACTGTTGGCGTGGTGGCTCCGCCGAACCCCGGCACCAATGGCAGCATCACCGTCTGCAGCAGTGATGCCCCGGTGAATCTCTTCGCCTTGCTGGGCGGAAGCCCGCAGCCGGGAGGAACGTGGACCGCCCCGGGAGGTGGGCCCCATAGCGGCACCTACCTCCCCGGCACCCAAGCCGGCGGGAATTACACCTATACCGTGGCGGGCACGACGCCTTGCGGCCCGCTCAGCGCCGTGGTACAGGTGAACCGCGTGATCGCGCCGAATGCCGGCACGAACGGCACCATCACCGTGTGCAGCACCAATGGGCCTTTCGATATGCTCACGGCGCTGGGTGGCAACCCCAATGGCACCGGTTTCTGGCTCAACGCAACGAACCAGCCGGTGAGCGGCACCTTCACCCCCGGCATCACGCCGGCCGGCACTTACACATACGTGGTGCCGGGCACGGCACCGTGCGCGAATGATTCCGCCACGGTGACCGTGGTGGTGAACCAGGCGCCGAATGCGGGCACCAACTCCTCCACCGTGGTGTGCAGCACGGATGCCGCATTTCCCCTGATCGGCGTGCTGGGCGGCACGCCCGATGCAGGCGGGCAGTGGACGCGCCCCAACGGCACCCCGCACAGCGGCATCTTCACACCGGGCCAGAGCGCGGCGGGCGGCTACACTTACACCGTTCAGGGCCTGACCCCCTGCCTCAATGCCACCGCGGTGGTGACCGTGAGCGTGACGCAGCGCCCCAATGCGGGCACCGATGCGACCGTTACGCGCTGCTCGAATGCGCCGCCGGTAAACCTCTTCGGCCAGTTGGGCGGCACGCCGCAGACGGGAGGGACCTGGAGCGGGCCATCGAGCATCCCCTCCGGCGTCTTCACGCCCGGCACCGATCTCCCGGGTGATTATGTGTATACCGTGGCGGGCACCGCCCCCTGCGCGGATTCCAGCGCCATGGTGACCGTGGTGGTCAACCAGGCACCGAACGCAGGAGGTGACGGCAGCATCACCATCTGCCAAGGCACCCCGAGCGTCGATCTCTTCAGCGTGATCGCTGCACCATTCGACCTCACCGGCACATGGACGGAACAGGGCACGCCCACGGGGCAGCTCGCCGGCAGCTTCTTCAACACCGCAGCCCTGCAGCCTGGCACGTACACGTTCCGGTATGAGGTTGCGGGAATCGGCGGCTGCGCTGCCGATGAGTCGAATGCCACGGTGGTGATCGTCGCGCTGCTCGATGCGGGCACCAGCGGCACGCTTCCGGCTTGCAGCAGCAACAGCGCGGTGAACCTCTTCAGCGGGCTGGGCGGCACCCCTCAGCCCGGTGGGCTATGGATCGACCTCAGCGGCACGGGCGCGCTCACCGGGCAGTCCTTCAACGCCACGCAGGTGTCCGCGCCGGGCACCTACGCATTCCGGTACCGGCTCACCGGGGCGCTCAGTTGCGCGGCGGATTCCGCCACGGTGACCGTGAACGTGACCGCTGCGGCGAACCCAGGCTGCGATGGAGCCGTGACCTTCTGCAGTACGCTGGGCCAGCCCCAGAGCCTGATCGCCTACCTGGGTTGCAGCCCGCAGCCGGGCGGTCAGTGGCGCAGGAATACACCTGCCGGACCCAGCTTCAGCGGGTCCTACACGCCCGCCACCGACAACGCAGGCATCTTCTACTATGTCTTCAACCAGGGTGCGCCGTGCAGCACGGTATGGGCTGCGGTGACGGTGACGGAGGTGGAAGGGCCCGATGCCGGGCTTCCCAACTCGGTGCAGAAATGCAGCAGCGATGCACCCTTCAATATGACGGCCTCGCTGAACGGCACGCCCGATGCGGGGGGGCAGTGGTTCTTCAACAGCGTGCCGCACGGCCCCACGTTCGTGCCGGGGCTCGATGCGCAAGGGGTGTATGAGTACCGGGTCACGGGACAGGCGCCATGCCAGCCCGTTTCCTCCTTCCTCACAGTGAGCGTGACCAACCGGGCCAACGCCGGCTGCAACAGCGGATTCACAGCTTGCAGCACGGCGCCCCAGTTCCAGCTCTTCCCGCTGCTGACGTGCAACCCGGATTTCGGGGGCTTCTGGCTCGACCCCAACCTGGCGCCGCACCTCTCGGGGGCCTACACGCCCGGCACGAGCCTGCAGGGCGACTACCGCTACATCGTGCCCGGAAACCCGCCTTGCGCCAATGACACGTCCATCGTGAGCGTGTTCGAGACGCCCTCGCCCAATGCGGGCTGTCCCGGCAATGCCTCCTTCTGCGCACTGCCCGGCAGCCCCGGTGTACCGTTGATCAACTACCTGGGCTGCGCGCCGAGCCCCTTCGGCACCTGGGTGGGCCCGGCACCCGGCAATCCGCCCTTCAGCGGCCTCTTCGTGCCGGGGGTTTCCGCCGCAGGCGTCTACACCTACACGGTCACCGTGCCGGGCTGCGGCAGCGCTAGCGCCACGGTGAGCGTACAGGTGAGCGATCCCTCGAACGCGGGCTGTAGCGCATCAATCTTCAAATGCAGCAACGATGCCGCCTTCGGCATGGCGGACCTCTTGGGATGCGCGCCAGCGGCCAACGGATCCTGGTCGGGCCCCTTGCCTTCCACCGCCGGCATGAACGGGGTCTTCACGCCGGGGGCCACGGCACCTGGCACCTATCGCTACACCGTGCCGGGCAACGGAGCCTGCCCGAGTGCGACCGCCGACCTCACCGTGAATGTGACGCAGCGGCTGGAGGCCGGCGCGAACAGCAGCCTGTCGCTCTGCCGAACGGCGGGCGCCGCACCCCTCTTCCCCTTGCTGGGGCCTACGGCGCAGGCGGGCGGCAGCTGGTTCTACAACAGTGTCACGCCGCACTCGGGCACCATCCAGCCCAGTATCGCCGCTGCGGGGAGCTATGTGTACCGACATGCCGCGAACGGCCCCTGCGCCGCCGATTCAGCCATCGTGAGCGTGCAGCTCTTCGATGAGCCGAATGCGGGATGCGATGGACTGGTGCAGGTCTGCAGCGATGCGCAGCCCTTCATCCTCTTCGCCAGCCTCGGCTGCGGGGCGGAGCCGGGAGGGTTGTGGTTCAACCCGCAGGGCGCGCCGCACACGGGCATCTTCAATCCGATGACCGATGGCAGCGGTTCGTACAAGTACCGACTGGCGGGGAATGCCGGCTGCGGCCCCGACTCGGCCTATGTGACCGTGCTGCTGTTCGATGCCGTGGATGCGGGCGGGAACGGACAGGTTCAAGTGTGCAGCAATGCGCCCCAGTTCCAGCTCTTCGACCTTCTCCTCGGTACACCGGATCCCGGCGGCGCATGGTACGACCCATCGGGTGGCGTGGTGAGCGGCACCTACATCCCCGGCACCTCCGACCCCGGCCCATACAAGTACAAAGTGCTCGGCCAAGGGCCCTGCGCTAGCGATAGCGCCACGGTGACGGTGTTCGAGAGCGCGGCGCCCGAACCGGGCATCGCCACCGCCGGCGCGCTTTGCAGCAGCCAGGGGCTCACCTCCTTGATCGGCCTGCTAGCGGGCACGCCTGATGCGAACGGCACTTGGACCTTCGGCAATACGGAGGTTCCGCCCTTCATCAACCCGGAGAGCGACCCTCAGGGCATCTACACCTACACCGTGGCCGGAATCGCTCCCTGCCCGGATGCCAGCGCTTCCGTCTCCATCACGATTACGCAGCAAGCCCTTGCAGGCACGGATGGTTCCATTACTGCGTGCGAAGGGGCGTCCGCCATCGCGCTGGTGAGCGGCCTTGGCGGCACGGTGACGCCCGGTGGCGCATGGATCAACGGTTGCGGCCTGGGCGCCATCACCAATGGGGTCTATGACGCAAGCGCGCTGGTGGATGGGCAGGGCTGCGGCTTCACCTACCTGCATGCGGCCGATGGGCCTTGCCCCGTAACGAGCGCATCGGTAAGCCTGATCATCGTGGGCGCGCTCGATGCCGGGGATGACATCGCGCTGCAGGCCTGTCGGGGCGACCTGCTCGACCTGTTCGATGCCTTGGGTGGAGCGCCCCAGCCCGGAGGGGCCTGGCAGAACCAGGACAATGCCCCGGGCTTCAATGCGGCTGGTCTATTCAACACCGCGGCGGTTCCAGCGGGCACCACATGGCGCTTCGATTACGTGCTGCCCTCGCTGCCGCAATGCGATGGGGATACCGCCCGCGTGACGGTGGAGGTGATCAGCGGCCCCTTCGCCGGCAACGGCAACTT
>ERZ761602.3939-NODE-3939-length-19998-cov-9.857895_pt1 | contig 19998 bp, 21 predicted proteins | sample MGYA00512165_ERZ761602 | MGnify/ENA primary metagenome ERZ761602 (study PRJEB28899, sample SAMN02445085) | bioreactor sludge metagenome | biome: EBPR sludge; isolation source: Thorneside wastewater treatment plant | place: Australia: Brisbane, Thorneside... | reverse complement strand
AAAGGACGGGGGAGACTCATCTTGCGACGTCTTCATTTTTGGGGAGCAGACCAGCGCCGCAAAGTCGAGTGGAACGACTCCGCGAATCCGTTCTGCCAGGGCGATCCGGGCCGAATGAAGTGGCTGCCCGAACCGGATTCCGAGAGGAACACCGCGAGCAGACGGGCCACAAACTCCGATCCATTGTCGCTTCGAACGAACCTCGGTCCACCACGCGCCTGGAAGAGCGAGGCCAACACCTCGTGGACCCGAGCCGCGTTCAGCCGCGTGTCGACCTCGAGCGCCAGGCACTCGCGAAGTGAACTCGTCGACCACCGAGAGGATCTTCAGCTTCGTTCCGTTTCAAGCACGAATCGTGTACAAGATCCAACACACCAGACGTGGTTCGCAGCCTCTGCGACGAGCGGAACCAGGTTGCCGGTCCGACGTTTGCGAAACCGCTTCGACCGGCCTAGTTTCAACTCTTTCCAGACCCGGTGAACCTGCTTCACTTTGAGCGGCCCAAACGCCTCCCGAACCAAGGCGTGCGCCATCCGGTAGCCCATGTTGGGACCTCAAACCCGCTCGAGAGCCTCCTTGAGCGGGATGTCCTTGTCGGCGGCGGGTTCGCGGTACGGCTCGGCGGTCGAGACTCCCATGATCTGGCAAGCCCGCCTTGCTTTCACTCCGTCGGCCATCATCAGTTTCGGGGATCGGCTGGGTGGTCGTCGAGGTTCCGAGGCGGGCCGAGCGAACCGTACGCGGCGGGAACCGAATCCCACACCCTTCGGGGGACGAACAGGCAGAACCCGACCAGCAACTTGACGCTTTCGTAGGTGCCCGAGTTGAACCGGGCCACGGCCTTGGCGGCGCGGTCGGCGTCCGGCGGACGCGGGCCGGGCGGAAGCTGCAGCCCGACGAACTGGCGGCCCATCGAACCGTCCGACACCGGCCCCACCGCGCCCACCGGACGACGCGTCGGCGGGTCGAGGACCAGACTCTCGAACCGCTCCCGCCAACCGGGATACAGCCGCGCGTCGGGGTTCAGGAAGAGGAAGGCCTCGCCCTGTGCCAGCGACGCGGCTTGGTTGGCGGCCTTGGCGTAGAAGCGGTTGGTTCCGTTGGCGGCGAGGCTCACGCGGGGGCAATCGCGGGCGACGGCGCGGACAGCGTCGCACACCAAAACCGCTCCAGCGAACGCCTGTCGGAGAACCATCGGACACGGCCAGAAAGCCGACTCCAGGTTGACAAACCCCTCGCTCGGGGCGAAGAGACACAGATGAACCCCGACGTGAAAGAGCTCTTCGAGTGGGAGAATCGGCGAGAGCAGACTTGCCGACCACTTGCCGACGCTCGCGGGGGGATGTGAATGTGAATCGTGAATCGTGAATCGTGAACGCGACCTCCGTATTCCGCTTTCCGTATTCCGCTTTCCAAACCTGGAGGATGTGAATGTGAATCGTGAATCGTGATGCGACCTTCGTTTTCCGTTTTCCGTTTTCCGTATTCCGCTTTCCGCTTTCCGCTTTCCGCTTTCCAAACCTGGGGGGATGTGAATGTGAATCGTGAATCGTGAACCCGAAGGCAGCCTGCAGGGGACTTGAATCGCGCCCTAAGCACTATTCCGAAGAAGGAGAATGGTGCAAGCACTCGTGTCCGAAGTAGAAGTGGTGCGAGCCGGTGGATGGCCGGATCCAGATGAGGCCGCGAGGGACGTCGGGCAACAGGAAGGCCACCACGTCCCACGCCTCGGCCACCGGGATCGCGGACCCATCGCGCCGGGCGACGACCAGATGCAGCAAATCGTCCTCGCCCTCGAACAGATACCGCCAACGACCCACGACGCCCGCGAATTCGGAGGCTTCGTCGAAGTCTTCCCAGGCCGTGGTGCGTGCCGGTCGGGCCGCCGAGGGTTGCGGGAGGCGGATCGGCAGGCCTTCGGCGATGGCGTGCACGAGCCGACCCAGAACGACGTCGCGGCGGGCGAGGGCTATCGGGTCGTTCAATCCCGCGCCGCCGAAACCAGAATCTCGTAGGCCAACCGCGCTACATCCACCAAGTCCTTGCGGCTCACGTGTTCGTCGTGCGTGTGGATCTCGGTCATGCCCGTGGCAATCACGATCGAGGGCACGCCTTTGGCGTTGAACACGTTGGCGTCCGAGCCGCCGAGGGTGGTCCGCGTGAACGGGTTCATGCCCAGCTTCGCGCTGGCCTCCATCGCCAGGCGCACGACGGGTGCGTCGTCGGGAATCTGGTAGCTGTGGTAGTGCCGGTCGTGGACGATCTCGGCCTTCGCACCGTACTCGGCGGCGGCCTGCTGGAACCGCTGGATCATGTGGGCGACCTGCGCGTCGAGTTCGGCGACCGACGTGCCCCGCGCTTCGGCCTTGATCCGGACCTCGGCGCAGACGACGTTGGTCCCGGTCCCGCCCGAGATGATGCCGAGGTTGGCCACGAGTTCCGGCCCGATGCGGCCGAGCTTCATGCCGTCGATGGCGCGCGCCGCGACTTGGATGGCGTTGATGCCCTTCTCGGGGTCTTTGCCCGCGTGCGCCGGTTTGCCGATGATGCGGATGTCGAGCTTGTCGTGGGTGGCCGTCCGCGTGACGAAGGAACCGACGGGGGGTCCCGTATCGAGCACGTAGCCGAAGTCGAGTCCGAGTTCTTCGATGGCCAGCGCTCCCGCACCCTTGAGGCCGATCTCCTCGGAGACGGTGAACAGCAAGTAGACGTCGCCGTGCGGCTCGCCCGATTCCATGAGGCAGCGGACGGCTTCGACGGCGGGCGCCATGCCCGCGTAGTCGTCCGCGCCGAGGATGGTGTCGGAGGCGGAGTAGAACACGCCGTCCCGCTCTTCGATGATCAGGCCCTCGGTGGGTTCGACGGTGTCGAAGTGGGCCGAGAGGAAGATCTTCGGGGCACCGGGTTTGTTGCCCGGGAGGCGGGCGATGACGTTGTTCGCGTTGCCACCGATCTTTGCGCCCGCGTCGTCCTCCCAGACTTCGAGACCCATGTCCTCCAGCACCTTTTTGCCGAACGCGACGCACTCGCGTTCTTGCAGGGCGGGGGAGTTGATGCGGCAAAGGTCGAGAAAGAGCCCGACGAGACGTTCCTCGTTGATCATCGGCCCCAGTTTAGCCCGTTCGTCCCACGTTCGGGAGCGCAGCAGGAACCGCGAGACCGCGCCGCGAAGTGCGAACCATGTTGTCGTCCCTTGTGGCGTTCCCGCTCGTCTTCGCTGCGGCCCCGGTTCAACCGCACGACCTGTTTACGTCCCATATGGTGCTCCAGCGAGGCAAGCCGATCCAGGTTTGGGGGAGTGGCGCGGAGGGCGCTGCGGTGCGCGTTTCGCTGGGCGGCCACGCCGCCTCGGCTCGGGTGAAGGGTGGCAAGTGGTCGGTGACGTTTCGCCCCATGCAGGCGGGCGGCCCGCACACGATGACCATCACCGGCCCCGAGGGCGCGAAGACGTTTGAGGATGTACTGATCGGCGACGTGTGGGTGGCGAGCGGTCAGTCGAACATGGAGTGGGCCGTGGACTGGTCCGGCGAACCCGACAAAGCCAAGGAGAAGGCGAACCGCTACCCGAACATCCGGCTGTTCACCGTGAACAAGCGCGCCGAGGGTGCACCTGTGGCCAACGTGATCGGCTCGGGCTGGAAGGTCTGTTCCGCGCAGACGGTCGGCCCGTTTTCGGCGGTGGCGTTCCACTTCGGTGCGAGGGTCTACGACGACGCCAAGGTGCCAATCGGCTTGATCAACACGAGTTGGGGCGGCACGCCCGCCGAAGCGTGGACCACCCGCGAGAGGCTGGAGACCGTGCCGACGTTGGCGGATCGCCTGAAGCAATACGACGCCCAGATCGCTTGGTACGAGCGGCGCAAGGACGATTTGATGCGCACCTACAACGACGCCGTCGCGGCGTTTCAGGCCGCCCAGCGCGAGAACCGCCCCACGGGCCAGTGGCCCACCCATCCCGACCCGCGCCAATCGCCTTGGGGACCGGCCACGCTTTACAACGGCATGGTGGCTCCGCTGCGCGGCTACGGGGCGAAGGGCTTCATCTGGTACCAGGGCGAATCCAACGCGGGGCGCGCCTACGAGTACCGGACGCTGATGGCTCAGACGGTGCTGACGTTCCGAGAGGCGTTCGGTGGAGGCGATCTGCCGTTCTATCAGGTGCAGCTGGCGCCGTTCATGGACATCCAGAAGGATCCGGGCGAGAGCCAATGGGCGGAGCTGCGCGAGGCGCAGAACATCGTGGGCCAGCGGCTCCGGAACGTGGGTGCAGCGGTGATCGTGGACGCGGGCGACGAGAAGGACATCCACCCGCGCGATAAGGTGACGGTGGGCAATCGGTTGGGCTTGCTCGCGTTGCGGGACGTCTACGGCAAGAAGATCGCCGCGCAAGGGCCGACGCTGCAATCGGCTCGGTTCGGCAACGGGCAAGCGACGTTGCGGTTCAGCCACTGCGACAACGGCCTGCTGTTCCGGGGCGAGCGGCTTCAGGGCTTTTCGATCGCGGGCGACGACAAGAAGTTCGTGTGGGGGAACGCCGAGATCGTGGACGGCTTCACCGTGCGCGTCTCGCACCCCAGCGTTCCGAACCCCAAAGCGGTTCGCTACGGCTGGGCGAACTATCCGACGGGCAACCTGTGGAACGGCGACGGGCTGCCGGCTTCGCCCTTCCGAACCGACGTGCCGAAGTAGCGGTCGGCTGGCCCTTTGAGACGGAAGGCCGGAGTCAGCGCAGGTACTCCGCCAGGCCAGTTTGTCGGGTGGCGATGGCCAGATCTGCGGCCGTTCGGCCCTGATTGTCACGCAAGGTCCGGTTCGCGCCTGCGTCGAGCAAGCAGTACGCCACGAAGCTGCGTCCCTCTTGGACGGCGACATGCAGTGCCGTCATGCCGTCGGTGTCGGTCTGGTCAATGTCAAGCCCTTTGTCCAGCAGGAAGGCGATCAGTTCCGGGGCATTGGCGATGTTCCCAGCGGAGTGGAGTGCCGTTCCGCCGTACTGGTCCTTGATGTCGATGGGTACCCCGGCGTCGAGCAACGCTTGGATGACACGGGTCCGTCCGTAGGAGGCCGCGATTCCCATGGTCGAAGCTCCCTGTTGCGTCAGCAACTTGGGATCGGCACCCAGTTTGACCAGTCGTGTGATGGTCTCTGGGTTGTCGTTGTAGCATGCCATGTGAAGGGGCCGGAAGCCCATGGGACCTGCGAACCCATTCGGATCGGCGCCTTTGGAAACAAGAAACTCGAGAGCGGGCGATCCCGATAGAGCGGCAGCGTGAATCGGCTTGAGCCCTACCGCGTCGTGCTCCAGGGCAGCAGGTCCTTCGTACTCAAAGAAGAAGCGTGCCAAACGGTCGTCGTCGGGAATGGTGCATGCAGCGATGAATGGAGTGGTGCCAGAACGAATGAACACATATCCTGGCTCCGAGTTGCAGAGCGATTTGACTCGTTCGACGTCGTTCCGAAGGATCAACGCATAGAAATGACCTGCGTTCTTCAGGTTCTCCGGGTTCAGGTAGCCCTTGGCCGACAACACCCGGGACCGGTTGTACCGGCTCGCGCGGAGAGCGATGGTAGGAACTTCGAGCGCGAACCGTGTGGTCGCCGTGGAATTGGGGAGCAGGCTGCCTTTGAACTGGGAGCCGTAATTGCGAAAGTCGCTGACTGTGCGGCGCACGGTCGCCAAGCGCCGGTCATCGGTGCCGAGCAGATCCACTTCGATCTCCAACTCCGCGATTTCGTACTCCGACTCGTTGAAGATGTCGCAATCGAACTCCACGGTTGACTTGTTGTTGCCGAGATCCTGCAACGTTCGGTGGCCGTTTCGCCGAAAAGTAAGGGACTTGAGCGCGTCGCTTGGCACGTTCGTCGCCATGCCGGGAGCAGTGTCCTTGAAGAACCCAGGCGAAACCTTCTTCGCATCCAAGGTCTTTGGAGCGCACCCAGCGAGGCTGCATACGACCCCTGTGACGAACAGGCCACAACGGAGCAACTGTGTCATAGACCCATCATAGCCGAATGGAACGGCTGCTCGCCCTATGTGATGCGATTCCGACGTGCCGAAGTAAATCTCAGCGTTGCATCGTCCACTTGCCCTCCACTTCGAACCAGCCGTGAACAGAGTAGATCTTGCGGGTCAAGCCAGCAGGCAGGGTCAATAGGGATGCCGCGTCCTCCTCGGGGACCGAGGTTCGGAGCGGCTCGCCGGCGCTTGCCCGTTGCGGCCATTCGGGCTCGGTGATCGCCATTCGGCCGAGGGCGACCAGATCGCAACCCATCGCGAGAACGGCTTGGGCTTCTTGGAGCGTTTGCACACGGCCGACACCTATGAGTGGCAGGCGTCCCTTGATGGTTGCGCTCGCCTTGTGCAACACGGGTTCGTCGAAGTCGCCCACGAGGCTGGTGCGGCGGTAGTCGTTGAGCGAGATGTGCAGCCAATCCAGGGGCCTCTGGCAGAGCGCTTCGATCAGGGCTTCGGTATGCGGCCAGCGAATGCCGGGAGTCTCGGTTTCTTCCGGCGAGAACCGGTAGCCCACGGGGTAGCCGGGGCCGACCGCATCCAGGACAGCATCGGTGACGGCCAGCGGGAACGCGAGACGATCCCGGCCCCAGCGGTCGTCGCGGCGATTGCTGTGCGGACTGACGAACTGTTGCAGGAGGTAGGTGTTGGCTCCATGGATCTCGATGCCCTGGATTCCTGCGCGTTTGGCTCGAAGGGCGGCATCGGCAAACGCGCGGATCAGGTCCTCGACTTCGGATTCCTTCAGGGCGCGCGGTGTCGCGGCGTTGGGCCGTTCGGCGGGGATGGCGCTGGCGGAGACGGACTGTCCGCCGCAGAGCGCCGGTGGGCACTGTCGCCCGCCGTGATGGATTTGGAGGACGCCCATCGCGCCTGACTCCTGGATCGCATCCGCCGCGGACCGCAGCGAAGGGAGCCGTTCGTCGCTGTCGCACGCCCACTGTCCGTCGAACGCGTGGCCCGAGGGGTGGACGTAGCACGCGGCGGTCATCACCATGCCGAACCCACCCTCGGCGCGCCGTCGGAGGTAGTCCAACTCGTCGGGAGCGATGTCGCCGTTCGGCAGGGAAGAGTAGGTCGTCATTGGGGCGACGACGAGCCGGTTGTTCAAACGGTGTCCGCTCGGGAGATCGAAGGGTCGGAAGGGCACGACCGGATTCTACGTGCTCTCATCGGCCGGAGTCGCCATCATGCCGTTGGATGGTTCGGCCTGTTGGCTGGTTGAATGGCGTAGGCGCGTCTGCGGAGCGCAGGGAGGCTAGGTTCCCATCAGGTCCATCTGACCCTCGATCAGGTGGTAGCTCCGAATCGTTTTCTCCAGCCCGTGCAGCTTGACCATCTCCTTCCAATCCTCGTGGCGCTCCGGGCTCTGCCCGTTGTGGTTCGGGTTTTCCCAGGGAGGTGCCCCCTCGCCCCAGGGCTGCTTCTTCGGCGCGTTCTCGGGCGAGGCGCTTGGCCCCGTCGAAGTCCTCGACGTATCGGTCTGTGGGTTTGTATTCGAAAGTGCCATGGCGCTCCGCGACCGTCGCGCGATTTCCTCCAGTATAGGCCGCGCCTTGGGGCGATCCAACTCTTGCGAAACGTTTCGCATATAATCAAGCCATGTGGTCTGCCTTGCTGCTGCTGGCCTCCGGAGTGTCCCTGATGAGTCAACCGACGACGGCCAATAGAGTGACGATCGAACGAGTCGGGGAGGGTTGGACGCTGATGCGCGCGGGCTCGCCCTATCGCGTCAAGGGTGTCGGCGGAACGTTCCGAGCCGAATACGCCGCGCGCAGCGGGGCGAACTCGTTCCGCACGTGGGGCGCGGAGCGGCTGGGCCTCGATCTGGACCTCGCCAGCCGCCAAGGCATGACCGTTTGCGCCGGTATCTGGCTGCTGCACAAGTCGGGGCTCGACTACTCGAACGCCGACCAAGTGAAGGCCCAACTCGACCGCACGCGGCAGGTCGTCGAGGCGCACCGCGACCATCCCGCACTCCTGATCTGGTCGCTCGGCAACGAGATGGAGCACGACAACGACACGCCCGACCTGTGGCGCGCCGTGAACGAGCTGGCCAAGATGACCAAGTCGCTCGACCCGAACCACCCGACGATGACCGTGGTCGCGGAGGTCGATGCCCAGAAGATCGCGCACGTCAAGCGCTACGCGCCGGATATCGACATCCTGGGAGTCAACTCCTATGGCGGCGCTCCTTCGTTGCCCAAGCGGCTGAAGGAACTCGGCTGGGAGAAGCCTTACATCGTCACCGAGTTCGGGCCGCTCGGTCCCTGGGAGCGGCCCAAGACCCCGTGGGGCGCGGCGGTGGAACAGACCAGCAGCGAGAAGGCCCAGTTCTTTGCCAACAGTTATGCCCCCAATGCGGCGGACCCCGCTTGCCTTGGAACCTATGCGTTCCTTTGGGGGGAGAAGCAGGAGACCACCCCGACGTGGTTCGGGATGTTCTTGGATTCGGGCGAGGGTCTCGAGTCGGTCGACGTGATGACGTCGTTCTGGACGGGCAAGACGGTCGCCCGCGCTCCGCGCGTCGAGCGCTTCCTCTTCGATTCGGGCCAAAAGGAGGTGAAGCCTGGCGTCAAGGTTCGGGCCGAGGCAACGGTGGTCGACCCCAATGGCGATGCTTTGTCGTTCAGATGGGTGCTCCGGCCCGAGGTGACCGACACGCGGTTCGCAGGCGAAGGCGAGCAGAGGCCGATGGCCGTGGGGCAGTGGGATACGGGGGGCCGGGCCTTGTTGGAGTTCGAAGCTCCTGCCAAACCGGGTCCTTACCGCATCTACCTGTATGCGACGGACGGCACTGGCCATGCGGCGACGGCCAATGCGCCCTTCCTCGTGCAAGCTCCTTGAGCGACACGGTCACCTATCGCTGAACAATCTCGCAACGCGCGCGTTCAGACTCGCGTCAGGGTCGTGTTCGGAACGGAAGTGACCTGATGACAGCGAAAGAAGAACGACTTTGCCCCGAAGTGGGGCCAAGCCCGTGCAGTCGGCGATCCCTCCTGGTGGGCTTGCTGGGTGTCTCGGCTTGGTCCGTGGGCCAAGAACGACAGAAAAACAAGCAAGACGGACCCGCGCCCGCTTCTATTCCACCTGAAGATCGGCTGGCCTGGCGCACATGTTACTGGCCGAGCCGCGAAGATATGGCCTTGCTGAGAACGCAAGGGCATTCCGCGTTCATCGAATGGCAGTTGGACCCGAGTTCGATCGACGATAGCGTTTGTGACGCGTTCCTTGCCCAGTTCCCGACCCTGAACCTCTTGCCGCACGAACTCTACGCCTACGATCCCAACGTGGTGCGCACCGAGCTGATGCGGGCTTGTGTCGCGCGAGGGATCCTTAGCCGCCGGCAGCTGTACGAGCGAATGGTCGAGTTCTGGACGGATCACTTCAACGTGACGGCACGCGACGTCGGCCACCTCAAACCCATCGACGACCGGAATGTGATCCGGGCTCATGCGCTCGGCAACTTCAGCGACCTGCTCCATGCGAGTGCCCAGAGTCCGGCGATGATCGCCTATCTGGACAACAACACCAACGTCGCAGGTCGTCCAAACGAGAACTACGCCCGTGAATTGCTCGAACTCCATACGCTCGGCGTCAACGGCGGCTATTCGCAGAGCGACGTCTCGGAAGTCGCGAAGTGCTTCACAGGATGGACGTACTACAACCGTCCCTCCGACGGTGTGCTGCAAGGAACGTTCCGATTCATGGAGGCGCGTCACGAAACGGGTGTCAAGACGGTGATGGGGCAAGCCATCGCCTCGGGCGGCATTCAGGACGGACTAGACGTTCTGGACTTGCTCGCCTCCCACCCCAATACGGCCAAATACGTGGGCAAGAAGCTGATTCGATGGCTGCTCGATGAAGAACCGTCCACAGGTTTGGTCAATGCGGTGGCCACAACATGGACCGCGACGCAGGGGGACATCAAGGCGGTGGTCCGGGCCATTCTTTCGCCCGAGAACATCGCCAACGCTCCTTTCAAGCTCAAGCGACCGTTCCACGTCATGGTGGCGACGGTCCGTGCGCTTCGGGCCAACGTGCAATCGGTCAACTCGGTCCCTGCGTGGTTGGGAGCGGCGGGCAACCAACCTTACGCTTGGCCCGCTCCGGATGGCTACCCGGACGATTCGGACCATTGGAAGGACCTCCTTCTGCCCCGATGGAACTTCCCAGCCGCCGTCGTGGCGGGTTCGGTCGCCGGTCTGTCGGTGGCCCTTTCCACAACGATGCGCGACCCACGGCAGTTGGTGTCCCGGATCAATGCCGAACTGTTCCATGGAACGATGGATGCCCAGACGTCCGCGATTCTGTCCCAGTTCGCCCGGGGCGGTCGGCTGACCGCGCAACGTTGCCTCGACGCCTATGGCTTGGCGCTCGCCTCGCCTCAGTTTCAGTGGTTCTAAAGGAGATTCGATCCAATGTCTCTCGATCCGATTCAAGCTTACGGGTGCTCGGAGTACCGAGCCCTTTCTCGTCGCTCCTTCCTCAAATCGTCGGCAGCGGCGGCGCTCATCGTGACGTCTCCCAGTTGGTTGCCTCGCGTGGCCTACGCCGACTCCGGAGGTTCCGACCGCGACATCGTCGTTTCCATCTATCTTCGTGGAGGCGCCGATGGTCTGACGCTCTGTGCGCCGCACGGCGATGACGACTACTATGCGCACCGGCCGCAATTGGCCATCCCTCCGCCCGACAGTTCCGATCCCAACCGGTTGACCGACTTGGACGGGTTCTTTGGCCTTCCCCCGGCGATGGCGCCTTTGTTGCCCGTCTACCAGGCGGGGCATCTGGCGTTCGTCCATGCCTGCGGGCTGACGAGCACGACCAGATCCCACTTCGACGCGCAGCGGTTCATGGAAGTGGGGCAAGTCGGTGCCGGCGCGTCCGACGGTTGGCTGGGTCGCCATTTGGCGACGGTGAGCCCCTTGGACGGCGCCTCGGTGTTGCGGGGTGTGACGTTCGATACGGCCATGGCCCTGACCATGGTGGGCGCGCCCTTGTCGCTTCCAGTCAACGATCCCGAGTCGTTCGGCATTCTGGGGACCTCCTCGACTCGGGACGACCGCGCGGGCCGCATCGGTCAGATGTACGACCATGACGACGTCCTCAATGTCGTCGCCGACAACACGATGGCGACCATCGCGCTCTTGGAGACGATCGACTTCGCCGGCTACACGCCTGCCGGAGGTGCGAGCTATCCGCCGTCCCAGTTCGGCGATGCCCTCAGGGCCACTGCGGCGCTTATCCGGGCCAACGTGGGTGTCGAAGCCGTGCACGTCAACAAGAACGGGTGGGACACACACGCCTCGCAAGGCGTGGTCACTGGAACGATGGCCGGACTCATGGACGACCTTGCACTGGGCCTCCTCGCCCTCCACGCGGACATGGAAGCCTCCGGCCATTTGGGACGACTCATCGTCGTCGTCCTCACGGAGTTCGGCCGAGTCGTCGCAGAAAACGGAAGCCTGGGGACCGACCATGGCCACGGTGGCGCGATGATCGTCATGGGTGGTGGCGTGGTGGGTGGACAGGTCATGCGGACCTGGCCCGGCCTGGCGACCGAGCAACTCTTCGCCCAACGAGACCTTGCGATCACGCTTGATTACAGGGACATCTTGGCGGAAATCGTGGACAAGCGGCTCGGCAATCCCAACGTCGGTTCGGTGTTTCCGAACTACACGGCAACCTACCGAGGCATTGTCGTGTGAGTCCTGCGGTCCAGCGGGAACGATCCGCAAGGGAAGGGCGTTGAACCTGAGCGAAGGTACACTGCCGGGTCCATGCTCTTCCAGCGGCGAAGCCTTCGGGAACAGTTCGAGCAGCAGGCTGAGAAGGTATTCCCCTCCGTGTTGGGGACGGCGCTGCGGCTCACACGCTCCCGAGAGGAGGCCGAAGACCTTGCCCAGGAAGCCATGGTCCGAGCGTTCGAAGCGTACGAACGTTTCGACGGGGCCAACTTCAAAGCGTGGCTGCTGCGCATCGTGACGAACCTGTACATCAATCGGTACAGGCAGCGTCAACGGGCGCCGCAACTCGGTTCGCTGGACGACGACCATGTCGCCGAACCTAGCGGAGACGAGGCCGAAACGCCCGAGAGGCTGGTGTTCGACGAACTCGTCGGCGCCGAGATCGAGGAAGCGCTGAGCAGGGTGCCCGAGGACTTCAGGATGGCCGTGATGCTGAGCGACATCGAAGGATTGACCTATCAGGAAATCGCCGACGCGACCGGTGTGCCCATCGGCACGGTTCGGTCCCGGCTGGCGCGAGGACGCGCCCAACTCCGAAAGCATCTGGCCGACTACGCGGTGCGGAGCGGCTACATCCGCGAGGACGAACGATGACCGAGCCTATTCCGATCGAAGACCTGCACGCGTTGGCGGACAACGAACTTTCCAAAGCCGAGCGGGATCGGCTGATGGCCGCGATGCGGGACGACCCCGAGGCGCAACGCGAGTACGAGAGCATCGTCGCGATGAAGCAAGCGCTTCAAAGCCAGCGCAATGCCCACACGTCGGACGAGCTCTGGCAGACGTGCCGTGCGCGGCTTCGGGCCATTGAATCCACCCAGCGCACCGAGCGGTTCGTTTGGCGCAACGCTTGGGCCTTGTCGGCCTGTGTTTTCCTTGTCTTGGTTTCTGCGGCCTGGTTCCAGAGATCGGGGCCTACTTCAGTGCGCGCACAAGAAGTCGCGATGCTCGCTTCCGGGATGTTTCCGTCGGGTTCATCGCATGTGGCCGATCCCAACCGATTCGGTCAGTGGTTCGAGAAGGAAGTCGGCGCGCCGAAGATTCCGACGGGACCGTTGGTTCCGGTGGCCGGCGTGGCGGGTACGTTCCACGGGGCGCGGGTGGCGCGCATCGTGTTGCAGGATCAGCGGGGCACGGTGTCGTTCGTGCTCGTCCACAACCCATCGGTTGCCGGACGGACTGAGTGCAGCCAGATGCGGTACTTCTGCGTGAACCAGATGCGGAATATGAACGCGGTGGCGTGGCTCGAGCCGGGGTACGAGATGATGCTGGTGGGCGACCGCTCGCAAGCCGACCTCCTTTCGATCGCCGAGCAACTGCGGGACCACTGAGTTTCTCGCGTCCCAAAGGTCTCGGAAAGCGGTCTGGTCCGGGCGTCTCGAAGCGGATGCGGTCCGTCCCCTTCGACACCGCGCCACCCTTGGCTTTGCGTTCGAGAGGTCGGCGGGCGCGGGCTCAGGGTAACTTTCAACTCAACCCCCCAAAGGTCACGCTAAGGAGCCCCACCCTCGTGCTCCTTCATGGGTTGGGCTAGGATGTGCGCTCTAGTGAGCGACGCCACACCAACAACCCTAATCCGGCTAGGATTAGACCGAGGCCCGAGAGGAGGTCGCCGAACTTGCCAAAGATGACCGGGCTGGTAATGGCATGGTTGATCAAGAGGAGGAGACCCAGTCCAAAGAGCATCCAACCAAGCACCGCAACTACGTACAATGCGAGATGTGGGAGCCGAGGTCTCGGACTCTCCACGGCCTTCACACGATTCCCCGCGACCGCAACGCAGCCACCATCTGCCCGCACGGATCGTTGTCCGGGTCGATCAACACAGCATCCCAGCCGCACGCCCGGGCACCCTCCACGTTCTTCGAGCCATCCTCGAAGAACACGATGTCCTCGGGCTTCGCCCCGCAAATCTCCTCGAACGCCCGGTAGATGGCCGCATTGGGCTTGTCGAGCTTCAACCGGTGCGAGCCCACCTGAAAGTCCAACCTGGGCAGGTGCGGCAACACGACGCCCTCCATGAACACGCGCCAGTGCAACTCGTTCGTGTTGCTCAGGCAACCCGTCTTCACCCCTCGCTCGCGGAGCGATTCGACAAGTTCGACCGTGCCGGGATTCGGGCCGACCAGGATCGCTTGATGCACCCGGAAGGCCGTCTCGGCCGAGACGCCCATGAAGTCGCCGAAGACCTGCAAGAACTCGTCGTCGGTGTAGCGGCCCGCTTGGTAGTCGTCGAAGAACGCCAAGTCGCCGATTCTCTTGCCCTCCAGCGAGGTGGGGACGGGGTCGAGACCGACGGATCGGGCGCAGTCGGCAAACACGGGCCGGATTTCGGCCAACACACCGCCGACGTCGAAGCACACCACACGCATGGCGTCCATTTTGACCGCTCCCGTGTTACACTCGGGTCATGACCACGTTGCTTGTCGCCGCAGCCCTTCTGGTTTCCCCAGCGATCGAACAGCGCCAGCCCGTCTCCCTGTTCAATGGGCGCGACTTGGCCGGGTGGACGATGGACGTGCCCGAGCTCGACGCCAAGCCCGACGGCCCTAAGCCGTTCATCGTGCGCGACGGCGTTTTGGTCAGTCTGGGCAGCCCCGGCGGCCACCTGATCACGGAGCGCGCGTTCGAGAACTACCGCCTGGAGATCGACTACCGGTTCAGCAAGACGCCCGGCAACTGCGGCGTTCTGGTCCACGCGTCCAGACCCCGACGGCTTTATGGGATGTTTCCGCAGAGCATCGAGGTCCAGATGCAGAGCGGCGATGCGGGCGACTTCTGGTGCATCGGCGAAGACATCCAAGTGCCCGACATGGAGGCGCGGCGCGGGCCGAAAGCCAACTGGGGCGTGGATGGCGACAAGGCGCGGCGCATTCGCAACCTGACCGACGGCAGCGAGAAGCCCGTGGGCGAGTGGAACTCCATGGCGATCGAGTGCCGCGCCGATACGGTAAAAGTTTGGGTGAACGGCACTTTGGTGAACGATGGTTTTGGGGCCACGGCGCAGCGGGGCAAGATCGCGTTGCAGGCCGAAGGCTCCGAAGTCGAGTTCCGGCGCATCGAACTTCGGCCGCTCTGACTTCGGCAGGAGGCAGCGGCCCCGCGTCGAATTCGAGGGTTCGTGAGTCACGGTCCCCTTTCCGACATCGCCCGCATCCAGACGCAGGTCCGCAGCAAGCGCGTTTCCAGTTACGACCGCTCCGGCGGCAATGGCGACTGCGTGCCCATCGAGCCGGGCGCGACGTTCACGATGGCCGAGATCGCGGGCGCGGGGATCGTCAAGCACATCTGGATCACGATCAGCGCGCGCGACGAGATGATTCGGCGCAACCTCGTGCTTCGCATGTATTGGGACGGCTGCGAGCACCCGAGCGTCGAGTCGCCCATCGGCGACTTCTTTGGTCAGGGTTGGGGCGAGAAGTACAACTTTGTCTCGCTGCCGCTGGCCGCCGCGCCGCGCACGGGCAACGCGTTGGTGTGCTATTTCCCCATGCCGTTCGGCAAAGGCGCACGCATCACCGTGGAGAACCAAGGGACCGAGAAAGTGGACGCGTTCTACTACTATGTGGACTACGAAGAGCACCCGTCCATCCCCGACGACATGGGCCGATTCCACGCTTGGTACAACCAAGAACTGACGCAGCCAGAATCGGAACAAGGCGACATCGAGAACGAGTGGGGCATCTTCCAACCCTCGCCCAAGAACCCGACGGATGCCAACAACTATCTGTTTTGCGACGTGGAAGGCGCGGGGCAGTTCGTGGGTGTGAACTACTATTGCCACTGCCCGACACCGATCTGGTACGGCGAAGGCGACGACATGTTTCTGGTGGACGGCGAGCCTTGGCCGGGCAGCGCCCATGGCACGGGATCGGAGGACTACTTCAACCAATCGTGGAGTCCGGATGAGCACTTCTTGCATCCGTACTTTGGCACGGCCCGCGCGCCGGGGCGCCTGAACGACGACCCCTTGTTCGGCTGGTTGGGGCGAGTGCACTGCTACCGTTTCCATCTGGAGGACCCGATACGCTTTACCAAGTCCCTGCGGGCCAGCATCGAGGCGGGCCACGCGAACGTGTTGACTCTGGAGATGGCGAGCGTGGCGTATTGGTATCAGACCATGCCGCACAAGCCCTTCCCGGCGCTGGCTCCGTTGGAGGCGCGCCAACCCCGCGCGAAGATCACGACGGTAGACGTCCACCGTTGGCGCGACGCTTGGCGCAAGGCGATGGGCGGTGGCCCGCTGTGGGGCAACGAACGCCCGTCTTGAAATTGGAGGGCTAAACGGGTACTTGTCGCAGCGCCTCTGCGGAGGATTCCGCGAGGGTGTCGTTGATGAACGCCCCAGCACCCGCCTCCGAACCAGCCAGATACTTGAGCTTGGTGGCTGTACGGTAGGGCGGATAGAACTCGGCGTGGAAACATGCAAAGTCGTACCCATCCACGGCAGGGGCTTGATGCAGCACCATGATGTACGGCATGGAGAAACCGAAGAGACCGTCCAGCTTGCGGGCCACGACGTGAAGCGCTTCGGCCAAGTCGTCCAATTCGCCGGGACTCATCTCCGCCAGCGACCGAAGATGCTTCAAGGGCGCGACGCAGACCTCGTACGGATATCGCGCGAAGAACGGCACCACGGCAGCAAAGGAGGCGTTGCGCCAGACCACCCGCACGCCGTCCAGGAGTTCCGCGTGGAGCCAATCCTGGACCAGTACGCCTCCGGTGGCCACGTGGTGCGCACGTTCGCGGTCGAGTTCTTGGCGCGGTACCGGCGGGATGAAGGGGTAGGCATAGATTTGGCCGTGCGGGTGCGAGAGTGTTACGCCGATCTCCTTGCCCTTGTTCTCGAAGATGAACACGTACTCGACTTCGGGCCGCGCGGCGAGTTCGACGTACCGGTGCTTCCAGACGCGCGCGAGCTTGCGGATTTGCGCTAGGGGCAACGTGGCGAACGTGGCCGTATGGTCGGAGGAGTAGCAGACCACCTCGCACACGCCTGCGCTCGGCCTCACGGCGCTCATCGGGCCGGCGAGAACGGCCGGTGCGGGCGGTACGGGAGCCAGCGAAGGGAACCGGTTCTCGAAGACGGCGATGTCGTACTCAGGGTTGGGGATTTCGGTGGGGAAGCCGCCCGGGGCCGTGGGGCAGAGAGGGCAATAGTCGTCGGGCGGATGGAACGTGCGGTCCTGACGGTGGGTGGCCGTGATGACCCACGTGTCGAGAAACGGGTGGTAACGGAGTTCCGACATTCGATCGCGCCGTTACTCGACTTTGCCGAGTTCCGCCTTGAGGATGTTGATCGAGTCGATGTTCTCGGGGTCCACGCCGTTCAGGGCGGCGAGGTAGAGGCTCACAAAGTCCCCGTAGTACACGAGGTTGAGCATCTTTTCCAAGAGGTTGCGGCCCGTGGCTTCGACGTAGCACACCGTGCACTTGTCGGCGATCAGGCCCTCGGTAACGCGGGCGCGGGCCTGCATTTTCGGCGACTCCTCGCCATCGGTGAGGATGACGGCCACCCACTTGGCGACGCCCTGCTCGTCGGCTTTCACCCAACCCAGAATCTCGTTGTGGTTGAGCTCGGGAAAGGCGTTGGCGAACGTCATGTTCTTGGCGTTCTCGTTGATCTGACCCTTCCAGCGGTTGGCGACGGCGGCTTGCCAGCCACCCAAGCCGTAGAGGACGGACACCGCTCCCTGCAGTTCGGCGGCGAGTTGCTTGGCGTCGTTCTCTTCGAATGGACGGTCCACGGCGTGCAGGCTGGCCACGATGCGCAGGTACTCGACCGCGCCGTCATAGTCCTGTGCGGGCAGCAATCCCAGTCGCTCGGCGACCACGGCGGCGGGCAACATCAGGTAGCCCAGGGCCGTTCGTGGCGGCTGTCCGCCCGGAATCTGGACGACGGGAACACCCGCGGCTTGGGCTCGCTTGGCCAATTCGCCGCCGCTGGTGATGGCCACGATGGACGCGCCTCGCTCGCGCGCGTCATCGAACGAGGCGAGCGTCTCTTCGGTGTTGCCCGAGTAGCTGCTGCAGATGACCAACGTGTCTGATCCGACGTGGTTGGGCAAGGAGTAGTCGCGGCTCACCGAGAACGGCACGTCGCCTTGATGGTCGAAGAGGGCTTTGACGAAGTCCCCCCCCGCCGCCGAACCGCCCAAGCCAGCCAACACGACCGACGTGGGCCGATCCGCGAGAGGAGCCAAGGCGGCTGCTTTCGCAATGCGTACGGCCTCGGCACACTGGTCGGCAAACGCTTCGGTGTGGCGAAGCATGCCCTTGGGGTCGAGTCGCTCGACCCATGCGCGATCGTCGAGAGAGTGCATCACTCGTCCGCGAACGGGTCGTACTCGTCCGCGCCGGAAGACGAAGGCGGATCGTTGGGGAAGTTGCCCACGGGCGGCTCGTCGCGTTGGGGTGTGGAGCGGTAGCCGCCCCCTCCTCCACCGCCTTCACCGTCGCGCGGCTTGTCCAAGCCCTGAACGCTCTCGGCCACGATGTCGTAACCCTCGCGCTTGTTGCCGTCTTTGTCGGTCCACTGGCGGTGCTCGATGCGCCCGTCAATCGCCACCAGGCGGCCCTTGGACAGATAGTTGTTGACAAAGTCGGCGGTGTTCCCCCAGGCCTTGACTCTGAAGAAGTCGGCCGTCGCGCCGTCGTCCTGCTTGAAGCGCTTGTCGACGGCGATGCGGAATTCGGTGAGGTTCTTGCCTGTGGTGGTCTGGCGGGATTCCGGGTTCGCCACCAGCCGACCGATCAGGATGACCCGGTTCAAACTGCTCATATCAGTCCTCGATGTGGAAGATGCGGTGCCGGATGACGTCGTCGTTGATGCGGAGCAACCGGTTCAGGTGCGCCGGGACCGTCGGGTCGGCCTGCATCTCCATCAGGATGTAGTTGCCTTCCTTGTGGCCGTTGATTTCGTACGCCAGCTTGCGCTTGTCCCACTTGGCCGCATTCGACACGGTCGCGCCCTTTTCCTCTGCGGCAGCCTTGAAATGGTCGGCGATTTTCTGAACGTCCGCGTCGGCGAGTTCCGGTCGGACAATGTAAAAGACTTCGTACTTTCTCATGGATATCCCTATGGTCGTGGCGGCCTCGGCCCATGGGGCGCGAAGCAGGGAATCGGCAGTATACCTAGTGCGGGTGATCGCAGTCGGCGGCCATGACCCGGCCGACGTGGCCCGGCAGCAGCGAGAACTTGAGACGCGACACGCGCATCGGGTAACCCTCGGCCTGAGGCACGGAGGCCACCTCGCCCACCACGCCGCGAATGGCGCCCGTCTTGGCGTCGTAGGTTCCGGTCCACACCATCGTCATGGGCTTCGACCTCCCATACGTCAGGTCGAGGCTGGTTCGGATCTCCACCTGGTTTCGGTCGAGCTTGAGCAAACGGTGGTAGCCCTGGCCGGAGACGCCTTCGGCTTCCCAACTGAACCAGGTGGTCTCGTTGAGTTCCAGCTTGTCCACGCCCCACCAGCCGATCCAAGCCAAGTAGGCCGATGCGATGGTAACCGGGTTGTTCGGGAAGGCGAGTTCGGTGGGCTTGCCGTTCTCGTCGCGGGGCACGGAGACGGGTGCGGCGTCCGGTGCGTGCAAGGGGTGGCACGTCAGCTTGAGGTCGAGGTTGCGGACCGCGACACTCTCCGTCGTTTTGGCGATGTCGAAGGTCATCTTGACGTCGCCCACGTTGGTCCGCATCGCCGAGACGGCGTGCAGGTTGGAGACGAGAGCGGGCCGGGTTTCCCAGACTGGAACCGGCTGGACCATCGCCGTCGCGCAGAGCAGACTCAAACTGATCACAGTCTCATTCTTGCCCCGTTGGTCGCCTGGTCCGAGTCCCGATTCCTATGCTCGCAATCCGAACGCGGGTCGCCCGTCACTCAGACTGGACCTACGACAACCTGAACCGCATGACGGCCTCGCCGCTGCGGGTCTACGAGAACGACATTCTCGGGAACCGGACGTGGACGAACCGCACCTCGCAGACGCTCGCGGTCAAATACAACTGGGACCTGCTGAACCGCATGTCGGCGACGGCGAACATTTCGACGGGCGGGGCGCGGTACGAGTACCGCGCGGACGGGATGCGGGTGCTCAAGGTGGAAGGTCTGTCGCTGGTCTGGGTGGAGGAAGCGGAAAGCGAGGAGGAAGAGCAGGAGGAAGAGCAGGAGGAAGGCTCCGGTTACTGGGACGAGTACTGGGCCAGCAACAAGCCGACGACCCGCTACTACTACGAGG
>ERZ761602.3937-NODE-3937-length-20012-cov-9.470662_pt1 | contig 20012 bp, 20 predicted proteins | sample MGYA00512165_ERZ761602 | MGnify/ENA primary metagenome ERZ761602 (study PRJEB28899, sample SAMN02445085) | bioreactor sludge metagenome | biome: EBPR sludge; isolation source: Thorneside wastewater treatment plant | place: Australia: Brisbane, Thorneside... | reverse complement strand
TCTGCGTGCGGGTGACGGACGAGTTTCTCGCGTTCTCAAAGGCGGCGGGAAATGATCTTTCAACGCCGCGGCCGGAGTGGTCGTTTCCCGGCCTGAAGCACGGCGATAAGTGGTGTTTGTGCATGCTCCGCTGGAAAGAGGCGCTCGAACACGGAATGGCCCCGCAGGTCTTTCTCCGCGCTACGCACGAACACGCCCTGACCGTCATCCGGCTCGAAGACCTCAAGGAATATGCGGTCGATGAGGTTTAGAGTACCGCCTTCAGGCGGCCACCGTATTAGGTCATTTGCCGGCTAAAGCCGGGACTCAAAACGAATGCAGACCATCGAACATCTCCGTCAGCTTTTTGCTTATAACGACTGGGCGAACCGGCGGATGGTGGTCGCGCTGAAAGGCGTGGAGCTCGAGCGGGCGGTCGCGGTATTGGCGCATCTTCTCGTAACGGAGCGTGAATATTACGAGCGGCTTTACGGAAAGGACTCGACCGGCTTCGATTTCTGGCCGGCCCGGACGATCGAGGAATGCGGGCAATTGGCACGCGAGAACGCCGATCTTTTCGATAAACTGCTGCGTCGGTTCGACGAAGAGGGCCTCGATATTCGCGTAAAATACCGCTCAAGCGAGGGCCTGCCGTTCGAAAATACCTACCGCGAACTGCTGACACACGTCCTGTTTCATTCGTCGATCCACCGCGGCAACCTGATGACGCTCATCCGCGACGCCGGCCACGAACCACCGCAGATCGACAACATAATCTACCTCCGCGAAACGAAGTATATTTAGCTTTTAGAGATTGGGAACGATTTGGGGTCGACTGGTTGTCTGCGGTAAATGTGAACCGACTTCCTTTACCAATAACTGCTCAGCCATTTGCAGAACGGCAACGGCTTGTTCGCGGGTTACAGGCGGAAAGCCTTCGAGAAAGTCCTCAAGCGTATCGCCCGCTTCGAGATAATCGAAAAGGTTCTTTATCGGCACGCGAGTACCGGCAAAAAGAGGAGCCCCGCTGACCTTGTCCGGATTTATTTCGATGACCGGGTTCTTCATATTCCAATCTTAGCGCTATTCGCCGCGGGATTCTATCACTTTGCTTGTTTGCGTCTCCTTACCGTTAGGTTAAAATGCCTCTTTCCCTGATGCAGGAAGAGCTCGAACAATACACATTCGATTTCCTAACGGAAACGGCCGAGATCGTCGCCGAGTCGCGCGACGAGCTGAGCATTCGCATTGGCGAATTTGCCGGGCCGCTCGATCTGCTTCTTTACCTGATCAGGCAAGAGCAGGCGAACATCTTTGATATCCCGATCGCCCGCATCACCGATGAATATCTCCGCTACATCCGGCTGATGAAGTCGCTCGACATCGCCGTCGCGGCGGATTTTCTCGTGATGGCGGCCCAGCTCATTGAGGTCAAATCGAAGATGCTGCTTCCCCGCGATCCCTTTGCCGATCCCGAAGAAGTGGCCGAAGACCCGCGGCAGGAACTCGTTGACCGCCTGCTCGAATACGAAAAATACAAATCGGCCGCCCAGATGCTCTACGAAAAGGCGACCATCGAACAGGCCGTCTTCCCTCGCGGCAAGATCGAAAGCGATGAGAACAACGCCGAGATCAGCGCGACCGTCTTTGACCTGATCACCATTTTCCAAAAGATCGTCGAGCGGCAGAAAGAGAAGATCACGATGGAGATCGAGCGGGACGAGGTCTCGCTCGCCGATATGATCAAGCGGCTCCACGCCCGGATATTGGAACACGCGGAACTCAGCCTCGCGAGCTTTTTTGAGGAGTTTGACACTCGCCGCGAACTCGTCACGGCCTTTATCGCCGTGCTTGAGGTCGTCCGGACCGAGAGCGTGAAGCTCGTCCAGAAAAAGACGTTCGACGACATAATCCTTAAGAGAGTTTGATGTCAGAAGAAGCAACAGAAACAGCGGTAGAAACAAAGCAGGCACGCGGAACCGGCGAGCTGATGGCTCTGGCCGAAGCGTTGATCTTCGTCGCCGATGAGCCGATCACCGCACGGACCATCGCCGATGTGCTCGAAGAGGACAAAGCGAGCGTTGAGGCCGCTTTGCAGGCACTTCGCGAAGAATACGACAACCGCGAGAGCGGCCTGCAGGTTCGCGAGGTCGCCGGCGGATGGCAGATAGCGACGCGGACCGAACTGCACGAATACGTCCGGCAGTTCCTCAAAACGCGGCCCTCGGCCAAGCTCTCGATCGCCGCGCTCGAGACGCTCGCCGTGATCGCCTACAAGCAACCCGTAACCGTGCCGGAGATCCTTGAGATTCGCGGCGTGCAGTCTGCCTCGGCGATCAAAACGCTGCTCGAAAAGCGGCTCATCGTCACCAAAGGCCACAAGGAAACCGTCGGCCGGCCGATGCAGTACGGAACCTCGAAGGAGTTCCTCATCCACTTCGGCCTGAAAGACCTCTCCGATCTGCCGTCGGTCGAAGATTTTGAAGACCTTGTCCAGTGAGCAGTGAGCGGTGAGCAGTGAGCAGTAAGCAGTCGGAAGATGAAGCCCCACAGATAGTTGATAGCTTGGCAGAAAGGGATGGACCTCGTGGTTGTGATCTATGAGATTACGCGAGACTTCCCTAAGGAAGAGACCTACGGCATCGTTTCGCAGCTTCGTCGGGCCGCAATTTCAGTTCCATCGAATATCGCCGAAGGGGCCGCTGACAGAACAGCTGACCAATTTAGAAATTTCCTAAGCGTTGCCATCGGTTCGTTGAACGAGATCAACACGCAATTGGAGTTGTCGATGCGTATTGGGTATCTTTCGGTAGAGAAGCACGATGAAGTTCAACGGAACGTCGATGAATGTCTTGCATTGACTTACGGCCTTAGGCGAAGCATCAAAGCTCGGATTTAACTGCTCACTGCTCACAGCTCACTGCTCACTCTATGGAAAGATTACAAAAACTTATCTCCCAGGCCGGTGTGGCTTCGCGGCGGGCTGCGGAGGAATTGATCCGCGGCGGCGAGGTGACGGTCAATGGCGAGGTCGTTACCGAACTCGGCACAAAGGCCGATCCGGATAAGGACCACATCAAGGTTCGCGGCAAGCTCATAAATCCCCTGCTCGCCCATCGTGAAAATGTTTACATCCTGCTCAATAAACCGAAGGGCTATCTTTCAAGCGTCGCCGACCCCGAAGGCCGAAATCTGGTTACGGATCTCGTGAAAGGTTATGGAAGGCTGCATCCGGTCGGCCGGCTCGATTTCAACACCGAAGGCCTGATCATAATGACCAATGACGGCGAGTTCACCAACGCCGTGGCGGGTTCAAAGAAGATCCCGAAAGTATATGTCGTAAAGGTCAAAGGCCTGCCCACCGAAGTTGCGATTCGGAAATTGGCTCGCGGCGTTCGACTCGAAGACGGCTTCAAGACCGCTCCGGCCGAGATCAAAACGCTGAAGCCGACCGACAAGAACGGTTGGTATGAAGTAACACTTTACGAGGGCCACAATCAGCAGATAAGGAAGATGTTCGATTCGATCGGCCACTCGGTCGTCAAACTCCGCCGGATTCGGATCGGAAACATCGATGACCTCGGCCTTCCGGTCGGACGTCACAGGAAACTCACGGAAAAAGAGGTCCGTTCCCTTCTCGTCCCAAGAAAACCCATCAGATCATCGTAAGAGAGCCCGATGCTCGACCAAAAGGCATCGGTCCTGGACGACGTCGATCCCTGCTTCGGTGAATGCCCTCGCCGCCGCGTCATTGCGAATCCCAAGCTGGAACCAGACCGATCTTGGCTTTGCTGCGATGATCTCTTCAATGTGTTTGTCGATGTCATTTGGCCGCCGAAAAACATTGACCATATCCCGCTCGCCGGGTATTTCACGAAGATCCCGAAAGACCGGCTCGCCCAAGATCTCCGTAACGTCGGGATAATAAACAGGTACCGGAATGATCTTGTATCCCGCGTCCCGCATGTATTTCGTTACGTAAAACGCCGGCTGCATCGCGTGCGTCTCGGGTTTGATGCCAAGCACTGCGATCTCCTGCGTCGCTCGCAGCAGTTCGCGGATCTCGTCGTCGGTCGAAAGTTCCCTTCCCTTCATTTGCATCACCCCAGTTTAGCCGCACGGCCGGGCCGGAAACAATTTCGCCCGAAAAACTTGCCCTGAAACCGGACATTATGTAATCATAATATTTCGTTATACACCTATGAACTTCGAACTCACAGAAGAACAGCAGCAGATCAAGTACAGCATCAGGGAATTTGCGGAGAGCGAGATACGCCCGAACGTAATGGAATGGGACGAGTCTCAGCACTTCCCTATCGAACTTCGGCCAAAGCTAGCTGAGCTTGGCCTGATGGGAATCATCTTTCCCGAAGAGTACGGCGGCTCGGCGATGGGTTATGTGGAATATGCCACCATAATCGAAGAACTCGGCCGCGTCTGCGGGTCGGTCGGGCTTTCCGTTGCTGCGCATAACTCGCTTTGCTCGAACCACATCTATATGTTCGGGACCGAGCAGCAGAAAAAGGACTACCTCGTCCCGCTCGCTCAGGGTGAGTCGTTCGGTGCCTGGGGATTGACGGAATCGCAGGCAGGATCGGACGCTTCCGGCACGCGGACCACCGCGATCCGCTCTAACGGCGGTTGGATGGTCAACGGTTCGAAGAATTTCATTACCCACGCAATTGCCTGTAGTACGCTTGTCGCAGTTGCTGTGACCGATAAAGAGAAGGGCAACCGCGGCATCTCGTCCTTTATCTTCGATAAGTCGATGGAAGGCTTCCGCCCCGATAAGAAAGAAAACAAGCTCGGGATGCGAGCCTCGGAAACCGCTTCCGTGGTTTTTGAAGATTGCTACGTTCCGGAGGAAAACATGCTCGGGAACGAAGGCGAGGGATTTCTTCAGGCGATGCAAATACTCGACGGCGGCCGCATCTCGATCGCCGCACTTTCGGTCGGAATCGCCCAGGGTGCCTATGAAGCTGCCGTGAAATACGCAAAAGAGCGGGAGCAGTTTGGTAAACCGATCGCCGAGTTTCAGGCGATACAGTTCAAGCTCGCCGACATGGCGACTCAGATCGAGTGTGCCCGTTTGCTGACCCTTCAGGCCGCGGCGATCAAAGATGCAGGCAAGCCCGTGACGCAAAAGTCCGCGATGGCGAAGCTCTATGCCTCGGAAACGGCGGTCCGCGTTGCCGAAGAATCGATCCAGATCCACGGCGGTTACGGCTACACCAAAGATTACCCGGCCGAGAAGTACTGGAGAGACGCAAAGCTCTGCACCATCGGCGAAGGCACGAGCGAGATACAGCGGCTTGTAATTGCAAAGAGCCTGCTTCGGACTTAACAAACGAATCCAGCTATGTGAAAATCGGTGAAAAGTTTTGTCCAATTCTGCTTTTCACCGATTTTTTTTCGCAACTTTCGCGGTCATTTTCGCGGCGGCCCTCGCCGGCGGATGCGGCGATGCGGCGGTTCGCGATAATGAAGCCCTAAAAAATGACGCCCCGACACTCCAGCGGCTTGAGGCGATAAACACCAGATTGGTCAGCTCCAACAACATCCGGTCGGAGGATTTCATTTGGTTAAAGGAGATCGAAAAGCGCTACCCGAAAGCCGAACTTGTCAGGAGAGTGATGCGAAACGCATTGGTTGCTCGCTCCGATTGGCAGGCCGTCATCGACTTCTTTGGCACTGAGGAAGGCCTGGGGCGTGATGACAGAATGACGCTGGCTGGAGCTCACTACAAGCTTGGCAATTTTGAAAAGACAGCAACATTACTTGAACCGCTAAAGAATTCTGAGCCAAGGGATGTTCCCGCGTTGACGCTACTTGCTCGAAGCAAGTATGCGATGGGAGATGCGTCAGGGTGTATCGCCATCCTGTCGCCGATCGAGGGACAGCTTTCGAGTTCTGGAACGAAGGACGAACTCGCACTTCTTGGCCTCGCTTACCTCGATCAACAGAACTACGACGAAGCGATCCGGGTGTTCAAGTCCGTTCAGGAACTAGACCCGACGGACATCGCCTCCGCCAATGGCCTAAGCCGAGCATTCTATGCCAAGGGCGACATGGCAAAAGCGGACGAATATCGCAAACGCACCGAGGCTGCGCAATCGAACAGAGCATCAATGGAGATCCGCGGACGGAACTTCGTCCAGCAAAGCTACCGTTTGGAAGCCGCTTGGGCAGGCAAGAACTACGAAGAAGTCGTCCGGCTTTGTCGCGAGATGCTGTCCACGGCGGAAGGTGCAAATCGGCAGGCCGTTTATCAATATCTTGTTTTGGCCTATCGTGCACTTGGACGAGACGCCGAGGCCGAGGCCGCTGCCAACGAAGCCGCAAAGGCTACGCAGATACGATGAAAACGCGCTTACGATATTTGATGCTGATGGCACTTGCGGTGATCCTGCCGTCAGGCTGCCGCGATAGTTCGGATACGAAGGCGGAACCCCCGCGTTCGGCTGAGGCCGAGCTGGCCTTTGCCGATCGAACCGGCCAGAGCGGAGTCGTTTTTTCGCACCGTCCAACGCGAACGGAGAAGAAATGGCTTCCGGAAATAATGGGCAGCGGCGTTGCGGTAGTGGACATCGACCGAGACGGTGACGCCGACATTTTGCTTGTGAATAGCGGCGCCGTTGGATCTCAGGCTCGTCCGTCAGATGCCGGCAACAAGCTCTTTCTGAACGACGGCAAAGGTGGTTTTTCAGATGCGACCGAAACTTGGGGCTTTAGCGGAATCGGATATGGGCAAGGGATAGCGGTCGGCGATGTGGACGGCGACGGATGGCCCGACGTGTTCCTTACCGAGCTTAACGGAGATAACCGGCTTCTCCGCAATACCGGTGAGAAGTTTGAGGATATTACCGCAAAAGCCCGCATTCCTAATGACGGCAAATGGGCAACCAGCGCCGGATTTCTTGACATAGATAACGATGGCGATCTGGACATCTACGTGGTTCGCTATGTGATCTTTTCAACCGAAAACGATAAGGCCGCATTTCGTAATCGCATTCAGATATACCCGACACCGATCCTTTTCGATGCGGTTGCAGATCAGATCTTGATAAACAATGGAAGCGGTGTTTTCTCGGATGAAAGCGCTCGTTTCGGGATCACCGCCGCACCAAAAAAAGGGCTCGCCCTCGCGATCGGCGATATAGATCTGAACGGACGGTCGGATATCTATGTGGCAAACGACACCGAAGCGAATCAGCTTTGGCTCAATGAACCTTCGGGCCGCCTCCGGGAGATCTGCGGGATCGCAGGATGCGCTTACAGCGATATGGGGACCGGCGAAGGCAGCATGGGCGCCGACTTTAGCGATTTTGACAGTAACGGCCGGCCAGACATCACCGTCACGAATTTTCAGGATGAGGTCACATCCATCTATAGCCAAACATCTCCGCTGCTGTTTGAGGAAATAGCAGACCGTGTCGGCATCGGGGCCGCGTCGCGGGCACGGCTTAGCTTCGGCATCGATTTTTTTGACGCGAATAACGACGGGCTTGAGGATCTGCTCTTTGTCAACGGCCATATCGAGGACAACATTAACCTGAACTCGGATACGGTCACGTTTCCGCAGCAGAACTCGCTATTTCTCAACATCGGTGATGGAAAATTCAGGGATGTGAGCGATTCCTCGGGGGATGCGCTAAAGGATATGCAGGTCAGCCGCGGGCTGGCGACCGGCGACCTGAACGGCGACGGCCTGATTGACTTCGTCGTAAACAACAACGGCGGAACTGCTCAGGTCGCCTTCAACACATCGCCGCGGCCCGGCAATTTTGTGGTGCTCTGGCTCGAAGGCTCAAAGGCGAACCGAAGTGCGATCGGTGCCCGGTTGGTCGCGAAGATCGGCGAGCGGACCATTGAGCGGCAGGTGATGGGAGCTCAAAGCTATCTTTCGATGAGCGACCTGCGGGTTCACTTCGGGCTTGGTCCGGCCGAAAAGATCGACCAATTGACCATCCACTGGCCCGGTTCCGAAAAACAGGTGATCAACGACATTCGGGCCGGGGCGTTCTATTACATTCGCGAGGGCAATTCTCCGGTCGCCTTCGTACCGGGCGAGAAGCGCATCGACCCTTGAACCTCTCGATTTTTCAACATGCTGCGATCCCGAAAGTTTCTATTTTTCGTTTCAGTTCTGCTGGCAGGCTGCGGCAATTTGCCTGACGCGTCGTCGCCGAAGCACGCGGAAGCGGTTCGGAGTTTCTATGTCGGCTTGGCCGCTCTCGACGTTGGCGATGACCGCCGTGCACGATCGGAACTCGAGAAAGCGACGCAATCTGCTCCGAGCGAACCCGCGGCGTGGAACAACCTCGGCGTTCTTCAGCTTCGCCAACGTGATCTCGAAGGTGCAAGAAATTCGATCGAGCAGGCATCGAAGCTCGCCCCGGAAAACGCCGTTGTCACTATTAACTCCGCAACCATCGCACTTCAACGGGGCGAAAACGCTAGAGCATCTGCAGAACTCGAAAAGGCTAGCTCGCTGGCACCCGATGACCTGACGCCAATGTACTTGCTTGCCGACCTTCGCGAACGGGAGGCGGGCATCGCTGAAGCACTAAAACTCTATCGACAAATCACAGATAAAGCGCCGGAGAATCTTGCCGCCCGCATCGAGGTTGCCCGCCTCGAAGCCAGAAGCGGCAATTCGGACGGCCTGAAAAGTACGTTCGCCGCGATCGAACGATCCTCATCAAAGCTCTCACCCGAGGGCTCGCAGCAGCTTGGCGAACTCCGTTCGGCGGTCGAAAGCGGGAACACGCAAGCGGCCGCGGCGGCCGTTTCATTTCTCCGCAATGTCCTGCTCCGCGAGCCGTGGTTTCGGCAGGCGATCGCCGAATTCAAGCCATCGGAAACGACGATCGGCACGCCGCTCTATAAGCCGCTGAAGCTCGCGGCGCCCAATTTCAGCCCCGCCGAGCCGGACCGCGAGATAGCCTTTACCGCTGAGCCGCTTGGCGGCGAAGTTTCCGTTTTTGCGTTGCCGATCTATTTGAATGCTGACGGCGAGACCAAGACCGCTCGTGCGGCCGGCGAAAAGTTCTTCGTCGGCGAACAGGCGATAGAAGCTCAAGTGAACAGGGCCGATCAGATCGCTCAGTTCGACTTCGATTTCGACTTTCGCAATGACCTCGCCATTGCCTCATCGTCGGGGTTGAAAATATTCAAACAAGGCGAGGACGGATCGTTCGCGGACGTGACCGTTGCCACGAAACTCAATAGTTCGATCCTCAGCCGTTCGTATGACGGGGTTTGGCCGCTCGACGTTGAGCACGACGGCGACCTTGATCTCATCGCGGCGGCCGCGGAAGGCCCGACGGTCGTTCTACAAAACAACGGCGGCGGAACATTTGCTGCTGTCGAAGCCTTTGCGGGCGTGACCGGTGTTCGGGAATTTGCTTACGCAGATATCGACGAAGACGGCGACGCTGACGCTCTCCTATTAACGAAGGACGGCAAAATTCGGGTATTCCTTAACGACCGCGGCGGCAAGTTCGTTGAGGCTGAGATTCCCGAACTTTCCGGAGTTCGAACATTCGCCGTCGGCGATGTCGGCGGGAGCGGGCGGCTTGAGGTCATCGCCGCGTCGTCAAAGCTTCATCGCATTTCGAAGAACCTCGACCAAGGCAAATGGGAAGCGGTCGAACTAAACGTCGCCGAACTCGGCGATGCCTGTTCGGGAACGTCCGGAGTCGGCTCTGAATGCTCCGTGTTCATCGGCGATATGGACAACAACGGGGCGAACGATGTCGTAATTTCGGCGGGCGGAACCACGCGGATCGCATCTTTCGGTCCCGGCGGAGGCGGAATGCTCATGGGCCAGCCGCTCAAGATCCAAGCATTCGCCGTCCGTGACCTGAACGGCGATGGAAAACTTGATATCGTCGGGATCGGCCCTGATGGAATCCCGGCGGCTCTAAGGAATCAGAGCAGCAAGAATTACCGCTGGCAGATATTTCGCCCGCGGGCCGGCAAGACCGAAGGCGATCAGCGCGTGAATTCGTTTGGGATCGGCGGCGAAATGGAGATCCGCACCGGCATCCGGACACAAAAGCAACTCATTACCGCGCCGGCCGTTCATTTCGGGCTTGGGGAAGCTCCGAATGCCGATGTTCTCCGCATCGTTTGGAACAACGGCTTTGTCCAGGCAGAGTTCGACCTTGCAGCCGATCAGGCGGTTGCGGCAGAACAGAGGCTCAAGGGCTCATGCCCGCACCTCTTCGCTTGGAACGGCGAGCGATTCGAAATGGTAAAGGACGCCCCGCCGTGGAGCCCCGCACTAGGGCTGAAGATCAACGCACAGGACACTTTTGGCATCATTCAGACCGAGGAGTGGTTCAAGATACCTGGCGATTCATTGAAGCCAAGAGATGGACACTACGAGCTGCGGATCACGGGCGAATACTGGGAATCATTCTACCTAGATCATTACAGACTGCTTGCCGTCGATCACCCGGAGAATGTCGTGGTCTATACCGACGAGCGGTTCGCCGTTCCACCGCCACCGCTTCAGGTGTTTACATTCGAAGAACCAAAACCCTATCTCTCAGCTACCGACCATAACGGGCGTGACGTTAGCGAGTATGTCCGCGATGTTGATGAGAACTATCTCGACGGGATAAAGCGCGGAAGGTTTCAGGGCGTCGCCGAAGATCACTGGGTCGAGCTTACGCTGCCCGAGAATGCGCCGGCGGACCGAAAGCTAACGCTTATCGCCGATGGCTGGCTTTACCCGACCGATGCCTCGATAAACGTCCAACTCGGTCAGAGTTCGCACGCTCCGCCGCGGAGCCTTAGCATCGAAGTTCCCAATGGCAACGGCGGCTGGCAAACCGCGAAAGAAAATCTCGGCTTCCCTGCCGGTAAGATGAAAACGGTGCTGCTCGAACTGCCCGAGGGCTATCGGCGTTTCCGCCTTCGTACGAACATGGAGATCTATTGGGACCGGCTTGCGTGGTCAACCGCTGCCGTGACGAATGAAAATCGAACGCACGAACTCGCCCTCGGCACTGCAGAACTGAGATATCGCGGCTTTTCGGTCATCGATAAACCGAATGCTTCATCGCCCGAGAAACCGATCTACGATCAGATACTAACGACAGGCCAACGCTGGCGCGACCTCGAGGGCTACTACACTCGTTTTGGCGATGTGAAGGAACTTCTTTCGGGTGTCGAAGGTCGAATGGTCTTGATGAACGCGGGCGATGAATTGGTGCTCCGGTTCCCCGCTCTGCCCGATCCGCCGCCGGGATTCAAGCGCGATTTTGTAATTGTCGGCAACGGCTGGATCAAGGACGGCGACCTCAATTCGGTTTTCTCAAAGACACTACTGCCGCTTCCGAGCCGTGAGACGAACGACTACACAACGCCGCCCGGCCGGCTTGAGGATGACCCCGTTTTCAAGCGCTTCCGGGAAGACTGGAAGAACTTTCACACGCGGTACGTTGCTCCCGACGGATTTCGCGCAAAGGTCAGAAACCCGTAAACTTTAGGCTGGAATGAACAAATTCGGAAGGATCTTCGCTGTCATCCTTTTCATCGCTCTCCTGTCCGTGCCGTTTTGGCTGCGGGGAAGTTACAGTTCGCCCCAGGTTCAGGTCGACTCGCAAGCGGCTCTTGACCGCTACGGTTTCTATTTCACCGAGGTTGCCAAAGAAAGCGGCGTGAAGTTCACGCACACCTCGCCCAGACTCGACCCGAAGCTTGACCACATAATGCCGATCATCGCCTCTATGGGCGCCGGGGTCTCGGTCGTCGATTTTGATCGCGACGGCTGGAATGATCTTTACTTCACTAACAGCAGCGAGGGCTCGAAGAATGCCCTCTATCGTAACAACGGCGACGGCACATTCACAGATCTGGCGTCTCAAATGGGCGTTGCCGATCTGAACAGCCGCGAGAACGGCGTCTCGATGGGAGCCGTTTGGGGCGATTTTGACAACGACGGCTTTGAGGACCTCCTCGTCTATAAGTGGGGCCGCACCGAGCTTTACAAGAACAACGGCGGAAAAGGATTCACCCGTCTCGAAGACACCGGTTTCCCAGCTTGGGCCAACATCAACACCGCCATATGGCTCGATTTCGACCGCGACGGAACTCTCGATGTATTTCTTGGGGGCTATTTCCGCGAATCACTCGACCTTTGGAACCTTCCCGATTCGAAGATGATGCCCGAGAGCTTCGAATATGCCCGCAACGGCGGTCGCAAGTACCTTCTTCGCGGGCTTGGGAATGGCAAGTTCGAGGATGTGACCGCGGCCGCCGGAATTGAGAGTTCCCGCTGGGCACTGGCAGCGGGTTCGGCAGACTTTGATGGGAATGGCTTCCCGGACATCTTCATCGCGAACGACTATGCCGTCTCCGAGCTTTTCCTGAATCAGGATGGCAAGCGTTTCGTTGCTGCCGGCGAAACAAGCGGCGTCGGCTTTTCTCCGAAAAGCGGAATGAATGCCTCGTTCGGCGACGTACTCAACGATGGCCGTCTATCGATCTACGTTTCGAATATTTCAGAAGAAGGCATCCTGCTTCAGGGAAATAATCTCTGGGTGCCTCGGCAAAACAATTCCGGCGGTTTGAAATACGACAATCAGGCAAACAACTTCGGCGTCGAGCTTGGCGGATGGAGCTGGGCGGCTCAATTCGGTGACCTCAATAACGACGGCACGCAGGACATCTTCCTGACCAACGGATATATTTCGGCTGATAAGACGGCCAATTACTGGTATGATTATTCGAAAGTTACCGTCGGACACAACACGATAATTGGCGATGCCGCCAACTGGCCCTCGATGGAAGGCCGCAGCCTCGCCGGCTTCCAGCAGAAGCGGGTTTGGCTCAATGACGGTGCCGGCCGTTTTAATGATGTGGCTTTGGCCGTCGGGGTAAAAGAGACCCTCGACGGACGCGGCGTTGCACTTGTCGATCTCTGGAACCGTGGCGTGCTCGATGTTGTGGTCGCCAATCAGAACGGACCGGCGTTGATCTACAAGAATAATTCGGCACCGGGCAAGAACTGGATCGCGTTCGAACTCGAAGGAAGCGAGAACAACCGATCGGCATTTGGCGCAAGCGTAACGCTCCACTGGAACGGCAAACGGCAGCGGCAGGACCTTACAGGTGGTATCGGCTTTTGCTCGCAGAATCAGCGGCGTCTGCATTTCGGGCTCGGAACTGCCGGCTCGGTCGAAAAGGCCGAGATCGTTTGGACGTCCGGCAAGAAAACGATAATTGAATCTCCCGCGGTAGGACAAGTACATAAGATCAAGGAACAATGAGCACCAACGCATCAGCGATCAATCCGTTAGCTATGGGCGGCGACGCTGTCCCGACAAAAATGTGGGGTATCGATTCGCGTTTCATCGCACCGATCCTCATTACTCTGATCCTTCTCGTCGGGCAGCTTTCTTTCGGCATTCTTGAAAGCTATCCGCAAACGCTGACGGCCATCGGTGTTTGCATCGTGGCCGAGATCATTCTTTCCTATGCGGTCTCGGGCAAGTTCCCGCACCTTGCGAGTGCGTATATTTCAGGGATCAGTGCCGGCATCCTGATCCGCTCGCCGGAGTTCTGGCCGTTCGCCCTTTGTGCGGCGGTCGCGATCTGTTCAAAGTACGTGCTCCGCCTCGAGGGCCGCCACCTCTGGAACCCGACCAATTTTGCGGTCAGCTTTATGCTGTTTGCGGCCCCTTTCTCGGTCGCGAGCCTCTCGATCCAATGGGGCAACAACATCTACGCGATGATGGTCATCTGGTTGCTCGGTTCGGTCATCATTTACAGGCTCAAGCGTTTTCATATCACCTTCACATATGTCGCCGCGTTCATTGCATTTGCATTGATCCGAAGCCTCTGGACGGGCCACTCGTTCCTTGCCGAGGTCGCGCCGATTACCGGGCCGATGTATCAGCTTTTCATCTTTTTCATGATCACCGACCCGAAGACGACCGTCCGCCATTCAAAGGCGGCGCAGATCATCGTGGTTCTTGCGATCGCGGGTGTCGAGGCGATTTTGCGCCTGATGGAGAACGTCCACGCCCCGTATTATGCGCTTTTCATCGTCGGGCCGATCGCAAATCTGATCGATATTTATTGGCTTTCGCGGAAGCGAACCGTTTCGGAAGCGTCGGCGTAAAAATTTGAAGGAAGTTACGTGCAACATCGGTGTGTTTCATGTTGCATCTGTGCAATTTTTATAGTATGCTTCCCTTCCAAATTTAGTTCGCAAGGAGATCTTTATGAGCACAAGTACTGCACAGAGTTCGAATAATGTCGCCTCTGCCTTTATCGCCGAATTGCAGCATGAGGCAGCAACCACGCGTAAATGCCTGGAGCGGATTCCGGCCGATAAATTCGACTGGAAGCCGCACGAGAAATCGATGACCTTTGGCCGGCTGGCCTCGCATATCGCCGAAATGTTCGGCTGGACGCCTGCCACGCTAACTCAGCCCGAACTTGACTTCGAGAAGTTCGATTACACTCCCTACGACCCCAAATCGACCCAGGACCTCGTCGAGTTTCTCGACAAGAACGTTAACGAGGCGATCGAAACGCTCCGGAACACGCCGGACGACGTCTTTCTTGAAAATTGGACCATGCGAAATGGCGAAACGGTCTATTTCACGATGCCGAAGATCAGCGTAATGCGGTCGTTCGTCGGCAACCACATCGTCCACCACCGCGGCCAGCTTTCGGTCTATATGCGGCTGAACGACATCGCCGTTCCATCGATCTACGGCCCCTCGGCCGATGAAGGGCAGATGTAGGACGACGGTGAAAAGGCCGGAAAGCTAAAATGTGAAAAAGGCGGGAGCGATCGGCCCGCCTTTTTATTTTTCGCCTGAAATGCGAAGATTTTAGTTCCGCCTGACGAACAATGTCGATCTTGGAGCACATAGATAAGGTCTTTTCCGGCGATCCGCGTTCAGTCGCCCGGGCGATCACGTTGGTTGAGGCCGGCGGGCCGAAGGCTGCGGAGCTTATGCGGTCGATCTTCCCTAAGACAGGCAACGCAACCGTGATCGGAGTGACCGGTTCGCCGGGTGCGGGAAAGTCCTCACTGGTCGATAAGCTTGCGCTCCATTACAAGGACCAAGGGCTTCGTGTCGGCATCGTTTGCATCGACCCATCGAGCCCTTTTTCGGGCGGTGCGATCCTCGGCGATCGGATCCGGATGTCCACGCTCGGTCTCGACAAGAACGTCTTTATACGCTCGATGGCGACCCGCGGAAATCTCGGCGGCCTCTCGCGTTCGACCGTCGATGCCGTGGCGATCCTTGATGCGGCCGGCTTCGACAAGATCATCGTCGAGACGGTCGGCGTCGGCCAGGACGAGGTCGAAGTGGTCAAAACGGCCGATGTTTCGATCGTTGTCCTTGTTCCGGGAATGGGTGACGACATTCAGGCGATAAAGGCCGGCATAATGGAGATCGGTGATGTCTTTGTCATCAACAAAGCCGACCGCGAGGGTGTGCTTCGAACGCAGAAGGAACTTGAAGCCCTGCTTTCCCTTGCCCATCGGCCGGATATGTGGAACCCGCCGATCGTTCGTACGATAGCCACGGAAAACAAAGGCATCGAAGACCTCGCGGCCGCCATCGAAAAGTATGTTAGCTACACGGCAATGGCCGACGGCGAAACGATCGCTACCCGAAAAGAGGCGATCGCCCAATGGCGTTTGCTTGAGCTTCTGCGGGAACGGCTGCTCGCCGATCTGCTGGAGCGGAACGGCACGAACAAAGAGCTCGAACGGCTTTCCGCCGAGGTCGCTGCAAAAAGGGTCGACCCGTATTCCGCTGTTGACGAATTGATCAACCGCAAGGAGCGGTGAGCCGGCCATTAGCCTGAGCATCCTCTGGGTACTCAGTGGCGAAAGTTTTTATGAAGATCAATCATTTAGGTATAGCGACGAACGGTATCGAAAATGCGTTGAAATTCTGGGAAGACGCACTCGGGCTCGAGAATGTGCATACCGAGGTTGTTGAAGATCAGAAGGTTCGGGTCGCGATGCTCCCGATCGGCGAGAGCCGCGTGGAACTTCTCGAACCGACCTCGGACGATTCGCCAATTTCCAAGTTTCTTGAGAAACGCGGCGGCGGCATTCACCACATCGCCGTTGAGGTCGAGGACATTCGGGCGTCGCTTGCTCGGCTTAAGGCCCAAGGCATGCAACTGATCGACGAAGAGCCGCGGATCGGGGCCGAAGGTTGCCTCGTCGCATTTGTCCATCCGAAGGCTTCGGGCGGCGTTCTTCTCGAACTCGTGCAAACCGAACAGGGGTCAGCGACATCCTAGCTGTTTTGAGGGCGTTTTGGTATGATTGCGGTTTGCCGCAAACGAATTTGCATTAATCTTTTGAGTGAGGAATTAGGAATTGAGCAACTTAACTAAAGGGCTGATCTTGCTGCTTGTTGTACTTGGCATCGGTGCCGGGTTGGTATTTTGGAAGAGCAAGGTCGGTGGCCACTCCACCGGTGGTTTTAACAAGATCACGCAGCAAGAGGTCGAACTTCTTGTCAAAGATCTGGCCGAGCAGAACCCGATGGCGATCAAACGCCTCGGTGAAGATGCGGAGCTCCGCAAGCAGCAGTTGAACAACCTGAAAGAGTTGTTCGCGTTCGCATCGGAGGCTGAGAGGAACGGGACGACCAACGACCCCAAGTACCGAAATGAGCTCCAGAACATCCGAACCGAGCTGACGGCCGTAAACTACGACCGCCACATCAACAAGGACAAAGGCCCGATGCCGCCAATGGGCTTTATCGGCGAGGATCGCGTAAAAGCATTCTGGGGCGAAGGCGAACAGCCGGCACAGGGCTTCTTCGCAAATCTCAAGGACAAGATCGGCCTTGGCAAGAAGGACAACGAGATGGCCTTCCAACGGTTCCTCGATACCAAGATAACCTTGCTGAAGGAAAGCAACCCGGCGATGAAGGACCGCGAGATCTCCGAAGAAGAGAAAACGCAGGCCCGCGAATTCTTTGCAAAGATCAATATCTATAACGACGAGTTCAATGAAAAGATCGCCTCGGGCGAATTGCCGAAGGAGCTGAAAGACAAGATCGACCTTCAGGTAAAGCTTCAGCAGGCACAGTTCCTCGCTCGCGTTTATTCGGAGAAAATGGCCAAGGACATCGAGGTGACCGACGAAGATGTTGCGGCCTACATCGCGGCAAATCCGGAATTCGACACCTCGGCCAAGCGTGCCAAAGCGGACGAGATACTTGCTCGTGCCAAGAATGGCGAAGACTTTGCAGCTCTCGCGAATGAGTTCAGCGAAGATCCGGGCAACAGTGCCGGCGAAGATGGCAAGAAGCGTGGCGGGCTCTACGAGAACGTCCGGCTCGGTATGATGGTCAAGCCGTTTGAAGAGGCTGCTCTCGCGCTTGAACCCGGTCAGGTTTCGCAGGGCCTGGTTGAGACCGATTTCGGCTACCACATCGTCAAGCTCGAGAAGAAGGGCGAAGCCGACGGCCGCGATGGCCAGAAGGAACAAACCTACGACGTACGGCACATTCTGATCTCGACCGGCTTCAAGGACCCGAACAGTCCCTTTGGCCGCGAAGAGTCGATCAAACAGTACGTCCGTCGTAAGCTTCAGGAAGAACGCGAGAAGAAGGCTATCGACGAGTTGGTCGCCCGCAACAGTGTTCAGGTTCCTGAGGACTTTACAGTCCCACAGATCACCGATGAGCAGATCCAGGAAATGATGAAAAAGCAGCAGGAGCAGCAGCAGATCGTCAATACGCCCGGCGGCCACTCGGAAGGCGACGGCCACGATCATTAGTTTGCAGACGCCTGATGGAATTTGGCGATTACAAAATAGAAGTAGTTCCGGATACGGAATTCAGGTTAGACGGAGGGGCGATGTTCGGAGTCGTCCCTCGCGTTTTGTGGGAACGCGTCTGCCCGCCCGATGAGCTCAATCGCATCCGCCAGCAGATGAACTGCGTCTTTATCGACACGGGCAAAGATAAGGTGCTGATCGAGACCGGCATCGGCGAAAAATGGACCGAGAAAGAGACGAAGATGTACGGTATCTTTCGTGAAAAGCCTTTCGCAGAAACGCTTTTTGAGAAAACAGGCTACACGCCCGATGACATAACGATCGTCATCAACACGCATCTCCACTTCGATCACGCCGGCGGCAACACGATCGGATTGGAGGGCGGACACTCATGTCCGCATGAGGGTTGCTTCGACGCGAACACGCACGGGAACATCACGGACGACGGCGCCGCTGCGAGGGGCGTTGCGGACAGGAGTGTCCGCGCTCCGTGTCCGCAGTTCCAAAACGCCCGTTACCTCGTGTCCAAACGCGAACTCGAACACGCGGAATCACCGCACGAACGCGACCGGGCAAGCTATTTACCCGAAAACTGGCGGCCGATGGCCGAGACCGGCCAGCTTGAACCCATGCCTGATGAATATGAACCGATTCCCGGCCTAAAGGTCCAAACCGTCCGCGGACATTCCGAAACAATGCAGACCTGGCGGCTCGACCGCGGCGGCAAAACGCTCTACGGCTTTGCCGACCTCATCCCGACCCGCCACCATCTACCGCTCCCTTGGATAATGGGCTACGACCTCTACCCGACCGAAACGCTGGCCTTCAAAAAAGCAATGTTGCCGCAAGCGCTAGAAGAAGGCTGGATATGTCTTTTTTATCACGATTTTGAGATACCGGTTTGTCGATTGATCGAGGATAATGGAAAAATAAAACCCGTTGCTTTCGATGAGTAAGTACGAAATCATAATTTATTGGAGTAGCGAAGACGACGCTTTCATAGCTGAGGTTCCGGAACTCCCGGGCTGTATGGCTGACGGATCCACTTATCAAGAGGCTCTTGCTAACGCGGAGGTCATCATCCGTGAATGGATGGAAACAGCTCGCGAGATCGGTCGAGCGATTCCCGAGCCCAAGGGAAGATTAGTGTATGCCTGATCTTGTTTATCGGGAGATTCCCAAGCTTACTATTGCTGAGATCAATACGGCCCTGGACCGGAACAATCCCGAGGAAATGCTAGAGGTTGTGATATCAGCGGCCCTCTTTTGCGAGGATCGCTCGTTCGCCGAGGATCTCTGCGTTCGTCTGAGTAGCCACCCACACTTTAATGTCAGGGGTAACGCAATTCTTGGTTTTGCTCACATCGCACGTATAGATAAGAGACTAGACGAGGCGACGATTAAACCAATAATTCAGCTCGCCCTACTTGATGAGCACGAATTTGTGAGAGGGCAGGCAAACGCGGCGAAGGACGATGTTGAGCATTACTTAGGTTGGAGATTTAGAGCGAAATAATGGAAAAAGTGACAATTGGAATAATCGGCGGCTCTGGGCTTTATCAGATGCCGGAGTTGGAAAATGTTCGCGAACAGGTGGTCGAGACGCCGTTCGGTTCGCCTTCGGATGCGTTCATCATTGGCGAGCTTGATGGCGTGACCGTCGCGTTCTTGCCGCGGCATGCACGCGGGCATAAGTTTACGCCGACGGAAGTGCCGTACCGGGCGAATATCTACGCAATGAAGCTCTTGGGCGTGGAGTATATCCTGTCGGTTTCGGCGGTCGGTTCGCTGCAGGAGCAATACGCGCCGACCGACATGGTGATTCCAAGCCAGTTCTTTGACCGAACGCGTGCCCGTGCCAAGGAATCGACCTTCTTTGGCGAAGGCATCGTCGGCCATGTGACCTTTGCCCATCCCGTTTGCGATGAGCTTGGCGATATTCTCGAAGCCTCCTGTAACGCGGTCGGTGTGAAGGTCCACCGCGGGGGCACTTATCTCTGCATGGAGGGCCCGGCGTTTTCGACCAAGGCCGAATCGATGGTTTATCGCCAGTGGGGCATGGACATCATCGGGATGACGAATTTGCAGGAAGCAAAGCTCGCCCGCGAGGCCGAGATCGCTTACGCAACACTCGCTCTGGTCACCGACTACGACTGCTGGCACGAAGGCCATGACGACGTCACCATCGACATGGTCGTCGAATACCTGAACAAGAACGTCCGAAACGCCCAATTGATCCTGAAAG
>ERZ761602.3936-NODE-3936-length-20013-cov-6.775929_pt1 | contig 20013 bp, 12 predicted proteins | sample MGYA00512165_ERZ761602 | MGnify/ENA primary metagenome ERZ761602 (study PRJEB28899, sample SAMN02445085) | bioreactor sludge metagenome | biome: EBPR sludge; isolation source: Thorneside wastewater treatment plant | place: Australia: Brisbane, Thorneside... | reverse complement strand
TTCCCGAACTGCACGATATTGCAGACCAACTAAAAATACCTAATTCAAAAAAACTCAACAAACAAGATCTTATTTATCAAATTCTGGATAGTCAGGCAATTGCCGGCTCGAAAGATTCGAAAGAAGAGAGGCCAAAAAGAAAGCGAATTGTAAAAACAACAACCGCAGTTGGCAGCGAAGAAGCGTTTGTAGAAGACGAAGGCAAACCCGAAGATGAAAAACCTGCTAAAGCCCCGGCAAAAAAAGCCAAAACTCCGGCAAAAAAGAAAAAAACGGATGATGAAGCCATGACTGAGGACGTTACTACTGGTGTAGAAGAGGCTAAAACAAAAAAAGTTTCGAAAAAAGATGCACCTGCGTCATTGGATGAGGCAGATGCTGAAGGAGGAGCAGAAGAAAACAGCGAATCCGAATTTTCTTTTGATGCTGCTACTGAAGATTTTATAGCCAGAGCCTTTAAAGCTACCGAAAAATTTGCGGTCCCCGAGCCGACTGTTTCTGATGAACCGGTTTATGAGGCTAAACCTTCAAAAAAAGAGCCCCCAACCAGCTTCAATGTGGAGTTCGATGGCGTTATTTTAAGCGAAGGTGTTTTGGAAATGATGCCTGACGGCTATGGTTTCCTGCGTTCTTCCGATTACAATTATCTATCCAGCCCCGATGACGTATATGTTTCTCCTTCACAAATAAAATTGTTTGGGTTAAAAACCGGCGATACTGTCTTTGGCGCGATTCGGCCGCCAAAAGAAGGTGAAAAATATTTTGCGTTACTAAAGGTGGATACCATCAATGGTAAAACGCCCGAAGAAGTAAGAGATCGCGTTCCGTTTGACTATTTGACACCGCTGTTCCCTTACGAAAAACTGAACCTGTTTACAAGGCCTTCAGATCTTTCAACACGTATTATCGACCTGTTCACGCCAATTGGTAAAGGCCAGCGCGGCTTGATTGTGGCGCAGCCCAAAACAGGTAAAACCATGTTGCTAAAATCTGTGGCTAATGCCATCGCCGAAAATCATCCGGAGTGTTACCTGATTATTGTTTTAGTGGATGAACGCCCGGAAGAGGTTACGGATATGGAACGCAGTGTAAAGGCCGAGGTAATCGCGTCTACTTTTGACGAACCTGCCGAAAAGCACGTAAAGGTTTCCACAATGGCATTACAAAAAGCTAAAAGGCTTGTTGAGTGCGGCCACGATGTAGTGATTTTGTTAGATTCAATTACTCGTTTAGCCCGTGCGCACAATACTGTTTCTCCTGCAAGCGGTAAAGTATTAAGTGGAGGTGTGGAAGCCAATGCAATGCAGAAACCAAAGCAATTCTTTGGCGCAGCCCGTAAAATTGAAAACGGCGGGTCATTGACTATTCTGGCCACAGCACTGATTGATACTGGAAGTAAAATGGACGAAGTGATCTTTGAAGAATTTAAAGGAACCGGCAATATGGAGCTTCAACTCGACCGAAGGCTTTCCAATAAGCGCATCTATCCTGCAATTGACCTTACGGCCTCCTCTACCCGTCGTGATGATCTGCTGCTCGAGAAGGAGGTATTACAAAGGATGAATCTGCTGCGCGTTTACCTGAGCGACATGAAGACCGAAGAGGCAATGAACGACTTACTCAAGCGCATGAAGGGAACCAGGAGCAACGAGGAGTTTTTGGCGAGTATGAATTCGTAGATAAAACTGTTTTTATAATTTATCCCGCTTTCCGGCGGGATTTTTTTTAATACTTTTATCGTACACCTACCGGCGGCTCCGCAATCTTCATAAACTCCGCATTTCGTAAACTATATTATAGATTAGAACCGTATTTTTGCCGACTTCAAAGATTTGAAAAAAGATACTTTACATATCGCTCTGGTTGGTAACCCTAATAGCGGGAAAAGTTCACTGTTTAACGTGCTTACCGGTCTTAAACAAAAAGTTGGAAACTTTCCCGGGGTAACCGTTGATAAAAAAACCGGGTCAACTCAAATTGGTGGTCGGCAGGCAAATGTGATTGATTTGCCAGGCAGTTACAGTTTATATCCGCGCCGGCCCGATGAAGAGGTGTCTTATAAAGTAATTCTTGGTCAGGATGATGAAATTAAAGCCGATGTGATTGTGGTTGCTGCGGATGCCAGTAGCCTAAAACGAAACCTTCTTTTTTGCACACAGGTTATTGATCTGAAACGTCCCGTTGTAATTGCTCTTACCATGACGGACCTTGCCCGAAAAAAGGGTATTCTGATTGACGTCAACGAAATGGAGCGCGAACTGGGCGTGCCTATCGTGGCGGTCAATCCCAGAAAGAACAAAGGAATTGATCAACTGAAAAAAGCAATCGAACTGGTTTCGGGAGAATTGTATAAACCCGTTCCCAGAAATTTCATCGAAGTCGCCAACCTGGCACCGGAAGCTGTAAAGGCCACCCACCAGATTGTTGACGGTATCAGCGATTATGAAGCAATGCATTATCTCATCAATCACGAAATTTTTCCGCTGAATGATGAAATGCAGCAGACAATTGAAAAAATAGAGGCGGATAGTCATTTCAATCCAACCAAAAGCCAGGCCGAAGAAATTCTGCAACGATATAGCCGCATCAATCATGTTTTACATCAATCTGTAACCCTCCCTGATCCAAATAAAAAGTCAATTATTACAGAACGGCTCGACAATATCTTCCTGAACCGATTTTGGGGTTACATAATTCTGCTTGGCGTTCTGTTCCTACTGTTTCAAAGCGTGTTCCTACTGGCCTCATACCCCATGGATTGGATCGAGGGCGGCACGGCAGCTTTCAGCGGGTGGTTGAGCAATGTGTTGCCGGAAAACAACTTTACCGATCTTTTGATCAATGGTGTGATAGCGGGTTTGGGGGGCATTGTCATTTTCATTCCGCAGATTATGATTTTATTTGGCCTGATAACGCTTTTGGAAGATACCGGCTACATGGCACGCATTAGCTTTTTATCCGACCGAATTATGCGAAGCGTGGGACTGAACGGCAAAAGCGTGATGCCCATGATCAGTGGTTTTGCCTGTGCGGTACCCGCAATCATGAGCGCCCGAAATATCGAAAATACTAAAGAGCGCTTGCTCACTATTCTTGTAACGCCGCTCATGAGTTGCTCTGCAAGATTACCGGTATATATTATTTTGATTGGTTTAGTGATCCCGCAAAATCGCTTATTAGGATTCATAAGTGTACAGGGCTTGGTGATGATGGGAATGTATCTGTTGGGTGTTGTTTTTGCAATGCTCGTTTCCTATATTGCCAAATGGTTTATTAATAATATAAAGGAAAGAAGTTTTTTTATTTTAGAACTGCCTTTGTACCGAACTCCACGCTGGAAAAATGCTTTACAAACGATGATTGAAAAAGCGAAAATTTTTGTGGTGGAAGCCGGTAAAGTAATCATGATCATCAGCTTGGTGCTTTGGTTTCTAAGCTCCTTTGGCCCCCGTGAGAAAATGCGCCAGGCGCACCAGAAGTATCAAACCGCTCTTTCGCAACCCAATGCAGATAGTACCGTGGCTGCCGAGAAGTGGGAATCTGCTAAACTGGAAAACTCATTTGCCGGAATTATGGGCAAAGCTATCGAACCCGCAATTCTGCCGCTTGGGTACGATTGGAAGATAGGGATTGCACTCATCACTTCTTTTGCGGCGCGAGAAGTGTTTGTGGGAACGATGGCTACCCTGTACAGCGTTGAAGATGATGGCGGCGAGAACATGAAACTTCGCGAAAAAATGGAAGCCGCCACCTTTAGTGATGGCACTAAAATATTTACACTTGCCACCGGCATTTCCCTAATGATCTTTTACGTGTTTGCCATGCAATGCATGAGTACACTGGCTATCGTAAAACGCGAAACCGGATCCTGGAAAATACCGATCATCCAATTGGTATATATGACGGGGCTGGCTTATGTTTTAAGCTGGATTGCTTACAATCTATTTAAATAACATCACTTTTTTCGGGGTTGCTACCACTCGCCTTTCGACTGTAGCTTTTGCGGGTTATAAGCAGATTTAGCCAAAGTACAAACGCCGGTTGTTAACTGAAATACTTGTATTTGATTAATAGAATTAGCTACCGGACAGCACAGTTTACAATGCCGGTGCAATTAAAAACTTTCATAACTTTAACAGATGGTAAACGAGTCTCTGATTATCAGTAAAATTGAACTGCATAAAATTTCCATTCCGCTTATTGAACCTTTTGTGATTTCGCTGGGACCTATCTATGAAGCGGAAAATGTAATTGTAAAAATTCATACCGCACAAGGGATTACTGGCTGGGGAGAATGTAGTCCCTTTATGAGCATCGCAGGCGAAAGTGCAGATACGGGGCTGGTGGTGGGGCGGTATCTTGAAAAAAAATTGTTGGGTTCAAATGCTCTGGATATCGAACAACGCATTGCCGATATGGATAGCGTAATTTATGCCAATAATTGCATTAAAAGCGCGTTTGATATGGCTTTGTATGATATTGCGGCAAAAAACACGGGATTGCCTTTATATAAATTTTTAGGCGGCGAAAACAATAAAACCATTTTTACCGACTACACCGTGAGTGTGGGCGAAGTGAAGAAAATGGCGGCAGATGCATTGAAGATTTTACAGAGGGGCTTCCCCGTCATAAAAGTTAAAATCGGAAAAGGGGGTGCTACTGATGTTGAACGAATTAAAGCCATTCGTGAAGCGGTGGGTTATAATATTCCCATTAGGGTGGATGCCAATCAGGGATGGACTTTTGATGAAGCCATCGAAACTTTAAAGGCTTTGGCTCCTTATCAGATTCAACATTGCGAAGAGCCGGTTCCCCGCTGGGATTTTATGCGTCTGCCTGAAATTAGAAAGCAAAGCCCGATACCCATTATGAGCGATGAAAGCTGCTGCGATCATAACGATATGAAAAGACTAATCGGGCTTGAAGCCTGCGATCTTATCAATATCAAACTCGCAAAAAGCGGCGGCATTTTTAAGGCGCTAAAAATGATCCGGCTTGCCGAATTGGCAAATATGAATATTCAAATTGGCGCGTTCTTAGAATCCAGATTAGCGATGACGACTTTTGCCCATCTTGCCTTGTGCAGCCCAAACATCATTCATTTTGATTTTGATACGGCATTGATGTTTAGCAAGGATCCTGTTGATGGCGGCATTATTTACAATAATGACGGAATGATTGAAGTACCCGATAAACCGGGAATTGGAGCAACCGTCAAGGATGAATTTTTAAGGTAAACGCGGCCATTATCGCAAGCGAAAAAGCCTTAACGCCAAAACAGCCTCAATGATTTTAAGCGTGGAACCAGCAGCGTCTGAAAATAGCGCTAACAATTACGACTCTTTCGCTTTCAGTTTTTGCTCCCACTGCCACGCTGTTTTCATCATATCATCAAGCCCGTATTTTATTTCCCAGCCTAAATTTTTTACAGCAAAGTCGTTGTTGGCGTAAATGGCAATAACATCTCCCGCCCGGCGCGGGCCAATTTCGTAATTCAGTTTTACACCACTTACTTTTTCAAAGGACTGAATGGCTTCTAATACAGTTACGCCATTACCTGTTCCCAGGTTAAATATTTCGTAGTTGGATTTATTTTTCCGTTCCTGTAAAAATTGAACAGCCAGTGTATGAGCATGGGCAATATCACTTACATGAATATAATCGCGCAGGCAGGAGCCGTCGCGAGTATCATAGTCAGCGCCGTAAACTTTCATGCCCGGCAATTTACCAATGGCGGTTTGTGTAATGGCCGGCACCAGGTTTTGCGGCCGGCCGATGGGCAGTTCGCCTATTTCAATGGAAGGGTGTGCGCCCACCGGGTTGAAATAACGCAACGCGATGATTTGAGTGTCAAAAACTTTTGCTACGTCCTGAAGTATCTGTTCGCCCATTTGCTTTGTTGCTCCGTAGGGCGACTCTGCGGGCTTTGTTGGCGTGCTTTCTGTTACCGGAATTTTGTCGGGGTTGCCGTAAACCGTGCAGGACGACGAGAAAACAAAGTAAGGAACGTTAAAATCTCTAACACACTTCAACACATTCAATAGCGAATTCAGGTTGTTTTCAAAGTACATGATCGGTTTTTCCACCGATTCGCCTACCGCTTTATATGCTGCAAAATGTATGATTCCTTCAATATCTGTATTTTCCTGAAATACGGCATGGGTATCATCAAAATTGCAAAGATCTACTTTGTAATTTTTTACTTTTTTACCTGTTATGCGCTCCACTCCATCCAAGATAGACGCATCAGAGCGGCTGTTATTATCTACTGAAATAACGTCGTAGCCATTTTCAATCAAGTCTACAATTGTGTGGGAGCCAATATAGCCACAACCACCAGTAACTAAAATTTTTGACATAGTGAAAAAAGTTTATAAGCAAAGGTGCGAATTTTTCAGGACAGTTAATTGAGAAAACGTTTGTATAAAAAATCCCCGGCTTCAATAACCGGGGATTTCAAGTTCTATTCGTTTAGCCAGATGAATTTAAAACAGTTGTACTATGTAATAAACAACTCCCGCAACCAAAGCACTTACGGGTATCGTTAATATCCATGCCCAAACAAGATTGATTGTTACACCCCACCTTACTGCAGAAAGCCTTTTAGTGGCCCCCACGCCCATGATAGCGCCGGTAATGGTGTGCGTTGTACTCACCGGAATTTTCATGGCTTCGGTGGCAAAAAGAGTAAGTGCGCCTGCGGTTTCTGCTGCTACACCCTCAAAAGGAGTAACTTTTGTGATTTTTGTTCCCATTGTTTTTACAATCTTCCAACCCCCGCTCATAGTGCCCAACGCAATTGCTGTATAACAGGCTAAAGGAATCCAGGTAACCATATGGTCAAGATGGTAAGTGTTGGGGTCGTAAGCGATTAAAGCTGCCATTATGATGCCCATTACTTTCTGTGCGTCATTGCCGCCATGACCAATGCTAAAGATTGCCGAAGACACAAGTTGTAATTTTTTAAACCAAACGTTTGACCTGTGAGCATTCAACGAACTGAGGAACAGGGAGAACACCGCCATAATAATCATTATGACTGCGAGTAAAATATACTTGAAATTATTGCTGTAAAAAAGAACCTTTAAGAAATAAGAATCGTAATGCGATTTGATTTTTGAGGGATCTGTTTCGAGTAGGAAGAATAACGCAACCAAAACGCCAACAATAACGGCAATTGAGAAGGCCTTTATTCTCCAGCTTTTTCGAAATGAGTTGACGAACCACACAGAAAACAGAAAGGCAACGAGCATACCGATCAAAGGAGCCAAAAATATAAACGCTGCAATTTTAAGTACCACTGGAGAGTTTACAGACGAAAGTGTTTGCGAATGCGCAATGGCAGCACCTGCAAAGCCTCCAATAAGGGTGTGTGACGACGAAGAGGGGATGCCCCGCCACCATGTGAAAAGGTTCCACGCGATCGCCGCGATCAGGCCCGAAAAAATGACATTCAAATCAATAAACTCTTCTTTAACCGTTTTGGCGATGGTATTTGCCACACCGTGGTCTTTGAATATGAAAAAGGCTACAAAGTTGAACATGGCAGCCCAAAGTACAGCCTGAAACGGAGTCAACACTTTGGTTGAAACGATGGTAGCAATTGAATTAGCAGAATCATGAAACCCGTTTATAAAATCGAAAATGAGCGCGAGAGCGATTATGATGATAAGATATGTAAGCATGGTAGTTTACAATTATGACATTTACTATTTACGACCTACGTTCAATTGTTACAATTGGCAATAGTCAAATTGTAAATGTCGTTACGCGTATTTAATTATGATAGATTCGATTACGTTCCCGGCATCCTCACATTTATCTGTAACCACTTCCATCACCTGGTATATATCTCTTTTCTTTATAACCTCTTTTGCATCGGGTTCGGTATTGAACAAATTTTCTATCGCCATATCAAATACATCATCTGCCTGATTTTCAATACTGTTAATTTTTACAAGCGCTTCGGTAATGTTCCTGATCTTTTTCATATCCCGCAACTCCTTTACTGCTGCCTGAACGTGTTGTGCGCCCTGATCAATCAGTTCTGCCATTTTCTGCATTCCTGTTTCATTAGGAACCACGCGATAAAAAACGATCTTTTTTGCCGAAGAGTATATATAATCAGCAATATCATCCAAAGCTGTAGCAAGCGAGTGAATGTCTTCTCTGTCAAAAGGAGTGATAAAGTTTCTGCCTAATTCCGTAAAAACTTTGTGAGTAAGTTCGTCGTTCTCATGTTCCAGGTCAATTATGGATTGCACAAGCGAACTACGTTTATTTGAGCTGGGTTCGGCAATTACCTGTTTAAAAAGATTGCCCATTTTAGAAACATTGCCGGCAATACTCTCAAAAAGCTCAAAAAATACAGTATTGCTTGGCGTGAAAATCTTTAAAATTGAGTTAAGTCCCATAGCAAATTTTTTTATTGGTGGCAAAATTATTCCCTTCGGGGTTTGTTGATGATAAAATTAACGGAATTAATAATTCCTTAATATTGAAATTTTCGGGTCACGAGTTTTAATCGTATGGTTGTGAAGCCATTCCGCATCTTAACCCATCAATCCTCGGGCAGAACAGGGTGCCCCCATTTGGTAACATTGTTGTAACGTTTAGTTGAAGATTTGGTAACATTGAGCTAACAAAGAGGTAACACGGGAGTTTGACTTTTGCTGCAAATTTCGGATATGAGATGTAAGCTATTGTTGGCAGTATTATTATTTATCATTACGAACCATCTGTGTGCTCAAAACCTTTCAGGAAAGATTACGAATACTCAAAATCAACCTGTCGTTGGAGTATCAGTACAAGCAATTGGAACAGGCAGAGGTACAACCACAAACGTAGAAGGGAGATATAGTATATTATTGAGTGGAAACGGGAAACATGAGATTGAGGTTTCCGCAGTTGGATACGAACCTAAGATCATCAGCGATATTGAACCGGTAAACGGCGTATTTGGCGAACTGAACATCACATTAGAAACCAAGCCCTCCGAACTGGAGGGTGTAGTAGTTTCGGCACGAAGAACCAGTGCTCGACTGGAAACTGCCAGTTCTGCCATCCAGTTTCAAAAAAATACCAATACGGTTGCATCAGTCGTTTCTGCAGAAACGATCCGACGATCTCCCGACAGAAATAGCGGTGACGTTTTGAAAAGAACTCCCGGAGCCAGTTTACAGGACGGAAGGTTTTTAATCGTTCGGGGATTAGCTGATAGATACAATCAGGCAATGCTGAATAGTGTATTGCTAACCAGTTCCGAGCCAGACCGAAAGACGTTTTCTTTTGATTTGATTCCGGCTCAAATTATTGATAATATTGTGATTAACAAGGCGTTTGTGCCTGAGTTCCCCGGCGAATGGTCGGGCGGGTTGATTCAGGTTGCAACTAAAGATATTCCAGCAAAGAATTTTTTCAATGTTCAGATAGGAGCCGGCCTCAATACACAAACAACTTTTAAAAAGTATTATAAAGAAGATAAAGGCGGTAAGCTGGATTGGCTGGGAATAGATGACGGAACCCGTGCATTACCAGCCCTGTACACAAATAAATCGAGTTTTGACACGGCCTCGCGTGCTACAAAAACTGCAATTGGACGCGCCATGAGAAACTCGTGGATGCCTGTGGAAATGACAGCACCTATAAACTATTCCTTTCAGGCAAACGGAGGTTTTACCAGAAAGCTCTTTAATAAAACGGTAGGAGGAACCGTAGGTTTGTCTTACTCAAGAAATTACAAGTTTCAGGATCTCTTGAACAGGCGGAACTCAATTGATGAAACAGAGAAAGTATTTAAAATAGAGAATAGTTTTGATGACGATAAGTATATCACCGAAACAAATGTGGGAGCACTTGTGAGCCTTGGAATGCAACTGAATTCCCTGAATAAGCTATCGTTCAAATCAATTTTAAATGTTTTTAATAATAACGCTACAACGCTGAGAAAAGGATATGATCTTTCGCGCGGCGATGACAGCCATATACTTGGTTATGAGTTTACATTCAGGCAAAATACATTTTTTACAACCCAGTTGATTGGCGAGCATGGCCTTACCAACGATCTGAAATTCAGGTGGTACGGGAGTTTTAATATTTTGGATGGGTACACGCCCGATCAGCGAAGGCTACTTTACACGTCGGGCAACCAGCAAAACTATAATGCGCTTTTGTCAAACGTTTTATCGCAGTCAAGCGGAAGCCGCATTTATCATTCGTTAAATGACTATATATACACCGCAGGCGCTGATCTTGGGTATTCTTTTAAAGCCTTTGGCAACAAAACCCAAGCCGTAAAAGGCGGTTATATGGTGCAGATTAAAGACCGGTTGTACGATGCCCAGTTATTTGCCAATCATTTGCCCGTTTATAATCCTGCAATTGTGGTGCTGCCTGCTGATAAAATATTTGTACCTGAAAATTTTGGTACCGGATCAGATAATATGATTGCGTTTGACGCGATTAAAAACAGAAACTTCCGCTACTTAGCCAATACAATATTAAATGCAGGCTTCGTTCAGTTTGATAACCAACTAAGCAATGCGGTACGCGTGGTTTGGGGATTAAGAATAGAGAATTACGACCAACTTATCGGGAGTGTAAAAAAGTGGGATCCACGCCACTCACGTGTACAAACCACAGATTTTCTTCCCGGCATTAATATTACCTACAAGCTTAACGGCAGGTCAAACCTGAGGATAACGGGGTCGCAAACCGTGATTAGGCCGGAACTGCGAGAATTAAGTGCGTTGAATTTGTACGACTTTGAGCTGAACGCATCAGTACAAGGTAATCCAAATCTTAAAAGAACAAAAGTATTTAATGCCGATTTAAGATATGAGTTATATCCCAGAGCAGGCGAAACCTTCAATATTGGGGGCTTCTACAAGAAGTTCAAGAATCCGATTGAACAATTTTACAACGATGGTGCCGGGGGTGCAAGTACCTTCAACTTTCAAAACCCCGAGGGCGCCTACAGTGTTGGCGCCGAGGTGGAACTTCGTAAAAAATTAGACTTTGTAAATGCCTTGCAAAATTTCACTTTCCAATCAAACCTGTCGTATATCAAAAGTCGCGTTCAGGACACGTTGTTTAAAGTGAACAGACCCATGCAGGGCCAATCGGACTATTTGATTAATGCGGGCCTGATGTATGACCTTGAGAATATGGGGTTAAACATTACATCACTGTTTAACATCATTGGCAAAAGAATATACCTGGTGGGCGATATCAATGCAGGGGCGCCGGATATTTACGAAGCACCAAGAGCAGTACTTGATCTGCAAATTGCTAAGCGAATACTGGACAGAAAAGGAGAATTGAAACTTAACATCAGCGATGTTCTTAACCGAACCCAATATTTCTACCAGAACATTGACCCTACTAGAAATTTGGGTTTGAGCAAGCATACAGACGGGTTCAGATTTACCCGAAAGTTTGGAACAACCTTCAACTTAACATTTAATTACACTTTATAAACAACAAATAAAATGAAAAGATCTATTCTGTTTATTGTAGCGGCAATTTTAATCAACACCATCGGTTGCCGCAAAATTGAGGTTGATGGTGAAAAGGAAGTAATTATTGTGAACAGCGGCGGCAATGGCACAGTCACCGGCAAAACGATCATTCTTGAAGGAAGGATCAGCGCCGATACAACTTTAAAAAAAGAAAACTCCTATGTTTTAAAAGGTTTAGTGTATGTAGTTGGCAACAAAACTATGACGATTGAGCCGGGTACCGTTATAAAAGGCGGCTACTCGGGAAGTGATGTGGGGGCATTAATCATAACAAGAGGTTCAAAACTCAAAGCCGAAGGTACCGTTACCGATCCCATTGTTTTTACATCCGCATCGCCAAACCCCCAAAGCGGTGACTGGGGTGGAGTTATATTATTGGGGAAAGCGGCAATCAATACCAGCTTTAATAACATCGCCGGCTTATTTCAGGTAGAAGGCGGCGTTGATAATTCAAATGGAGATGGTCTGGCCGGCTCGGGCGACACTGTAGCCCCGGCTCCTGTAAATGATGATAATTCCGGCATTTTAAAGTATGTGAGAATAGAATATGCAGGATACGCTTTTCAGCCTGATAAAGAAATCAACAGTCTTACCATGGCAGGTGTTGGCAGCGGTACAACGATTGATCATGTTCAGGTAGCTTACGCAAAAGATGATGCATTCGAATGGTTTGGCGGGTCAGTTAATTGTAAGTATTTGATTGCCTACAAAACCCAGGATGATGATTTCGATAGCGACAATGGTTTTAGCGGAAAAGTACAATTTGGACTGATTGTGAGAGACTCTTTAATCGCCGATATTTCCAGATCGGAGTCTTTTGAAAGCGATAATAACTCTGGCGGTACAACTGCAACTCCTAAAACATCGGCTGTTTTCAGCAATATCACTTCAATCGGGCCATTGGCTACTTTACAAAATGCAGGCAATCCTTTATTCCTGGCCGGTGCTCAAATCAGGAGAAATTCAACTATCAGTATTTATAACTCTGTTTTTCTTGGCTGGCCCACGGGTATTTTGATTGATGCTACTACAGGTACAGCCACAAATCTTAATATTACAGTCGGTACTCTGAATATTAAGAATACAACCATCGCCGGATGTAAAACAGCCGTTGGCTATTCTGGTACTAACACAACAAGTCAGGCCATTGTGGAGTGGTTCACAGATCCGGCTAATAAAAACACCATCCTTACTAATGTAAGCGATGCAAGAGTAATAGCGCCCTTCAGCTATACCGCCTTTGATCCAACGCCTTTCGGCAACAGTTCATTGGTGCAAACCAGTGCCGGCAGCGCCAACCCTGCCGACTTTGCTTATTCTCAACTGGCCGATCCATTTTTCACTATTGTAAATTTCAGAGGTGCAATTGCACCTGCCGGTGGAGAAAGCAACTGGTGGAAGGGTTGGACAAAATTTAATTTCTAACCAATAGCCTTTTTACGAAATAAAAACCGCTTCCAATTTGGGGCGGTTTTTTTAATAGTTGAACTGATTCGCAGGATCCTAACATTTTATTCAACCTGACTCGTGAACGCCTCTTCAAAAGGTAGAAAATATCGCTGAGAGTGCTTTTCACACAGGGCAGATTCAAACCGTGGTTTCGGCATTAAAAAATGGTTTAACAAAGATTAAGGTCATCTGTATCCTGAATGTTATCGGTGCGTTAGATATGTATTAAGGGTAAGCGGGTGTCTATTACAATTAAATGAGGATAGAAAAAACGTTTGAGGGTAGAAAAGAAAAATTAAACGACATCAGAACAACCCGCTTCGGCTTATTCGCAAAGCCTCTTTGCTTTACCTGCCATTTTAGGGCGACCGTCCAAAAATTCTAACATCCGATAAAAAGCCCGTTGAGATTTTCCAAACAATAAAAATTCAATTAAGTTTGCCAATAATTTTAGTATGACAGAGATGCATCCATTTGAGAGAGTTTTATCAGTTTCGACAGAGGACATTGAACTCGAACTTCGAGGGATAACGGAAATATCATGGGCTGACTTTTGGCTCAATCCAAGAAAATTGCGTGGTAGTGACTTTCTAATGAGGTGGTCTCAAGGCGTGTGGAGCGAAAAACGGTTAATTGATGCTGTTAATAGGACAGGCGAATTTTATGCGATTGCTTATGGCTCAAGTGGCACTGCGCCAACAGGGGGCATTTAAACTTTACTTTGAAAGATTAGAAGCTGCGGGGCTTGGCAACATCAAGCGCCCCAACCTTTTAGTTTTCAAAAACGCTGACAGAGAATTTGTTGACACTTTTTTAAATGAAATAGGTGGAGAAGAAGAACTTCCGTTTATAACAGAGGATAAACTACAACCTCTTATTCAAAAAGCAATCATAGCAGTTGAGTGTGAAAATTCACTTTGGGTTGCTGAGAAGATGCCAGATTATAAAACCCCGATGAAAGCCCAAAAACGACTTGGGGGCAAAATGGGTCTTGCAAAGACTGCAGTTCTTCCAACAGTCATTATAAAAGAAGAAGACCGCATCCCGTTAAACAAATGGCAGGAGGAAAACAAAATTCCTATTCATGTTTGGCACGTTTTCTTTGACAGGGCATTCGGACTTTCATTTGATGAGGCACAACGTTTGGTCTCAGAAGGACTAATTCTTCCAACTGAACAGGTTTTTCAAGCACCAGGTGGTGCCACAACAAAGAAAGCCATCTACAAATATTACTATCACTATGCCTATCCACTTGGTGTAGCAAGTGAAAGACCTCAACTAATTCCTGCATTCATTGAGGATAAAAACGGACATATTTTGCCGTATGTAAAATTTGAAGGAGGTTCTTTAGCCATTGCTGAAGAGGCAATTAACGTTTTAAACAAATTCTGATGGGAAAAGTAAAATCACATCAGAAACTACCAACCGAATGGAACGAAAGAGAAATTCTTCGTGATAAAGGCCAGTTTTGGACACCGAGTTGGGTTGCCGAAGCAATGGTGGCTTACGTTAATCATAACACAGATTTAGTTTTTGACCCTGCTACGGGCAGAGGTGCATTTTATGAAGCATTACAAAAACTTGATAAACAAAACATCCCCTTTTTTGGGACAGACATAGACTCTGAAGTCTTATCTGATAGCATTTACAACAAAGAAAACTGCTTCGTTGAGAAAAGAGATTTCATTAAAAATCCACCGAACAGAAAATTCAAAGCAATTGTTGCAAATCCTCCCTATATCAGACATCACAGAATTGATGAAGAAACTAAGTTACTGCTCAAGAAGATTGCCACTTCAATAACAGGAAGTTCAATAGACGGCAGAGCAGGTTATCATATTTACTTTCTAATTCAGGCATTAAACCTGTTAGAGCAAAATGGTAAACTTGCCTTTATAATGCCCGCAGACACTTGCGAAGGAAAATTTGCCAAAAATTTATGGAAGTGGATTTCAGAAAAGTTTTGCATTGAATGTGCAATTACATTTGATGAAAAGGCTACGCCTTTCCCAAAGGTTGACACCAATGCAATGATATTCCTAATCAAGAAAGCCAAGCCTCAAAAAACATTGCATTGGGTGAAGGCTAACGAGGCATATACAACAGACTTATTGAAATTTGTAACTTCTGATTTTAAAGTAAAAGAGTTTAATAGCTTAGAAATAACTACTCGCCAACTAAAAGAAGGACTTGCCACCGGGCTATCTCGACCCGAACAAAGTCATAATGGCTTCAAATTCCATTTGAACGACTTTGCTAAGGTAATGAGAGGCATTGCAACAGGTTCAAATGAATTTTTCTTCTTGACAGCTCAACAAGTTAAAGAACTGAATATTCCAAAGGCTTTTCTTAAAAGAGCAGTTGGTAGAACCAAAGATGCAACTGAAAACATTATCACTTCCGAAGATATTGAACAATTGGAAAAAGAAAATCGCCCAACATATCTGCTTGCAATAGACGGACACGATGAATTTCCAAAGTCGGTTACAAACTATTTGAAAGTGGGTGAGGAAATGGGATTGCCCAATCGTTCACTAATTCAGCAACGCAAGCCGTGGTATAAAATGGAGAAGCGCCAAGTACCGCCATTGTTATTTGCATATCTTGGAAGGCGAAACACAAGATTTATTAAAAATGACGCAGGCGTATTACCATTGACCGGCTTTCTTTGTGTTTATCCAATTTACGAAGACAAAGAATATATTGACAATCTTTGGCAAGCGTTAAATCATCCTGATACATTAGAAAACTTGAAACTTGTAGGTAAAAGCTATGGTTCAGGAGCAATTAAAGTTGAACCGGGTAATTTAAATAAACTTCCGATTCCTGAACATATTGTTAGCCAATTTAATCTTAAACGTCCATACAAAAATGCTGACGGACAACTTGAAATTTTTAGAGAACCTGAATCAAAGTATAATGTGAAAAAGAAACAAAACGGCAGGTAAAAAGTATTACTGCAAGCGGGGCCGGACATTAAAACGTCATCTGTTTGCACTATCATCAGTAGTCAGTGCTCAAAGAAGAAAGCCAAACTGCAGTACCGGGCTGACAGGTATAAGAAATTTTAACTGTAGCAATACTCAAAAATCCCACCACGATTTTTCATTCATATGAATTCTGAGGGCGCTTGTACCCATATTACTACACGATCGTTACTTCAATTCCAATAGACTCCAGTATTTTTACCTGGTGGTCAGATATTCTGCCGTCAGTAATGATTTGTTCAATGTCTTCCAGCCCGCAAATTCTTCCAAAACCTCTTTTACCAAACTTGCTGGAGTCGGCCAAAACAATCGTTTTCTGCGCTGTAGCAATCATTTTCCGGTTTAGTTGGGCTTCCATCATGTTTGATGTTGTGAGGCCGAACTCAGGATCAATGCCATCAACTCCCAAAAAAAGCTTACTGCACGAAAAATCTGACAATGCATTTTCAGCGTAAACTCCCGTTACCGATGACGATGTTTTTCGAATGATGCCACCAAGTTGAATCACTTCAATGCCCGGATGGTGAATTAACTCAAGCGCTACATTAAGCGCTGAGGTGACAACAGTAAGGGTTCCTACAGCGTTAATTTTTTTTGCGAAATATTGCACCGTTGTTCCCGAAGCCACCAAAATGCAGTCGTTCCTTTCAATCATTCCGGCGGCAAAGGTTGCTATGTTTTCCTTCTCTGAGGTTTGAAGACTGAATTTTTCGTTAACCGACCTGTCGGCAATGTATGGATTGGAAAGCGTGGCACCGCCATGAGTGCGAAACAGCAGGCTTTTGTCTTCAAGCAATTGAAGGTCTTTCCTGATGGTTACCGAAGACACGTTCATCTTTTCGCAAAGGTCTACAACGTTTACACTACCTTCTTTTTTTAATTTTTCCAGAATTTGGTTGTGGCGATCAGTTAAATTGCTCATGGCTAAAAAGTTCAGATATAATCAGAGTTCTAAAATACGATAAACAGGGTTACAAGAGAGCCGTTGTAAATTTATTATGAATTATTTCAAAATAAGATTCAAATTATTTCATAATATAAAAATAATGATTTAATATTGATTTCGATTTGTTTCGTTTGTGTTTCGAAATTATCTGCTAAGTCTTAATTTTTAACGTGATTACGATGGAATTTGATAGAAGTGCGATGGTATCGCAGATTGCAAATGCCGATTTAATTTGGGATGTTTTAGTCATTGGCGGAGGTGCAACCGGTTTGGGTGTTGCCCTCGACGCTGTAACAAGGGGGTACAAAACTTTGCTGGTAGAACAGTCTGATTTTGCTAAGGGAACTTCCAGTAGAAGCACAAAATTAGTGCACGGGGGGGTTCGCTATTTAGCGCAGGGCGATGTAAGTCTTGTGCGTGAGGCGAGTGTGGAAAGGGGATTATTGCAAAAAAATGCTCCTCATCTGGTAAAAAACCAAACCTTTATTATTCCTATCTATACCTTTTGGGATCGCATAATGTATACCATTGGCCTAAAATTTTACGATTGGATTGCCGGCAGATTGTCGCTAGGGCGCTCGGTATTTATCTCCCGAAAAAAAGCGATTGAGGCGCTACCCGATGTCAAAAAAAGTGGTTTGGTGGGAGGAGTGCTGTACCACGATGGCCAGTTTGATGATTCAAGGCTCGCAATAAACCTGGTACAAAGTATTATTGAAAAAGATGGTGTGGCATTGAATTACATGAAAGTTACTTCATTGTTGAAAGATGACGCTCAAAAAATTAAAGGCGTGGTGATTGAAGATGAGGAAGCCGGCACCATTTATAACATTACTGCACGTTCTGTGGTGAATGCTACTGGTGTTTTTGTAGATGGTATTTTAAAAATGGATAATCCGCATGCCTCAAAAACGGTAATTGCCAGCCAGGGTGTACACTTAGTGCTCGACAGGAAATTCTACAAATCTAACCACGCACTCATGATTCCCAAAACCAGTGACGGGCGTGTGCTTTTTGCTGTTCCCTGGCATAAAGAAGTGGTGGTGGGAACAACTGATACTCCCGTTGGCGAACCCTCGCTCGAGCCAAAAGCGCTTGAAAAGGAAATTGAGTTTATTCTCAGCACGGCCTCGGCATATTTAGTTGAAAAGCCCACACGTAAGGATGTGTTAAGCGTGTTTGCCGGCTTGCGGCCGCTTGCAGCGCCAAAAGAGGGAGCGGTAAAAACCAAGGAAATTTCGCGCAGCCACAAAATAATTTCCGCCCCTTCCAACCTTTTCACCATTATTGGTGGCAAATGGACTACCTATAGAAAAATGGGTGAGGATATGATTAATTACGTTGAAAATCATTTGGGCTGGAGCCACGTAAAACCTGTTACGGGTGAAATGCATGTGCATGGCTACCGCGAAAACGTGGATTTTGATGATCCTCTCTATTTTTACGGGAGTGATGCTGAAAAAATTAAACAGCAAATGAATGGCTCTGCCAACGAATGGTTAAGCGAGAGCCTGAAAATTCATGAGAAGCAGGTGATTTGGGCGATTGAAAACGAAATGGCGCGAAACGTTGAAGACGTGTTGGCCAGAAGAACCAGGGCATTGCTTCTGGATGCACGGGAAAGTATTCGCATCTGCCCTGATGTGGCGCGTATTATGGCTGCCGCAATGGGCAAAGATGAAGAGTGGATTGAAAATGAAATTGTTTCTTATACAAAACTTGCCGAAAATTATATATTAAGTTAGGAATTTAGAGAGATTGCTGTATGGATTTATTGCACTTTTTACGCCCGGCGCCTCACAAAGAGCGCCTGCCAGAAAAGCAGATTGACCCAACTTACCAGAAGTTGCGGTGGCAGGTGTTTTTGGGCATTTTTATCGGGTATGCTGGCTATTACCTTGTTCGCAAAAATTTTTCAATGGTAATGCCCGACCTTATAGACCGTGGATTTACCAAGTCTCAGGTTGGGATAGCACTATCTGCAATTTCTATAGCTTATGGCGTCAGCAAATTTGTAATGGCAACCAAGTCCGACAGAAGTAACGCCCGTGCTTTTCTTGCGCTTGGGTTGTTTTTATCTGCCATCACTACTGCTTTTATGGGCATGCTGCCGTTTGCCACCGCTTCGGTAGCTGCTATGTTCGTATTTCTATTTATTAACGGGTGGTTCCAGGGAATGGGGTGGCCACCGTGTGGCCGGGTCATGGTTCATTGGTTCTCGGTTAAAGAGCGTGGTACAAAAATGGCTGTTTGGAATGTCGCCCATAACGTTGGGGGTGGATTAATGGCACCACTGGCTATTGCCGGTGTATCAGTTTTTGGGGTTTGGCAGGGTAAATTGTATTTTCCTGCCATCATTGCTTTACTAATTGCATTTATTGCTTATTTGTTAATTCGAGATACACCCCAATCCTGCGGGTTGCCCGCCATTGAGGAACACAGCGGAGAAAAATCCCGCGACTATGACGTTACCCACGAAAAAGAACTCACTACCAGGCAAATACTCGTAGATTATGTTTTGGTTAACAAAATGATCTGGTACATCGCTTTCGCCAACGCATTTATATATTTGGTGCGCTATGGCGTTTTGGATTGGGCACCCACCTATCTTAAGGAAGCAAAACATTTTTCGCTAACTGGCGCGGGGTGGGCTTATTTCCTATACGAGTGGGCTGGTATTCCTGGAACCCTGCTTTGCGGATGGCTGAGTGATAAGGTATTTAACGGGCGCAGAGCGCCAGCCACAATTATCTACATGATAGCGGTAGCCGTAGCGGTACTCATTTACTGGAAAAATCCTCCCGGAAACCCGTTAGTAGATAACATAGCTCTCATAGCAATAGGGTTTTTAATTTACGGGCCTGTGATGTTGATTGGTGTTCATGCTCTCGATCTTGTACCCAAAAAGGCCGCCGGAACTGCTGCAGGGCTAACGGGCTTGTTTGGCTATTTAGGGGGAGCGGTATTTGCAAATGCGGCAATGGGTTATGTGGTGGATCACTGGGGCTGGGATGGAGGTTTTAAAATACTTTTAGCATCCTGCGGTTTAGCAATTTTATTTACTGCCATGACCTGGAGAAAAGAGGTGAAGGCATTAGCATAATAACAATAT
>ERZ761602.3933-NODE-3933-length-20033-cov-4.382671_pt1 | contig 20033 bp, 27 predicted proteins | sample MGYA00512165_ERZ761602 | MGnify/ENA primary metagenome ERZ761602 (study PRJEB28899, sample SAMN02445085) | bioreactor sludge metagenome | biome: EBPR sludge; isolation source: Thorneside wastewater treatment plant | place: Australia: Brisbane, Thorneside... | reverse complement strand
GGCGCAGGCCTCGACCAGCAGCGCCGCGTGGCGCGCATCGAGCGTTTCGAGATCGCAGGCGACGGTCGCGGCCATGCCGCCGGCCGCGACGATGCCGGCCGCCACCGCTTCGGCCTCGGCCGCCGAAGCGCGGTAGTGCACGTGGACGAACCATCCGGCCGCGCCGAGCGCCGCGGCGATGGCGGCGCCTATGCGTTTGCCGGCGCCGGTGACGAGCGCGGCACGGACGGGCGGGCGTGGGGGCGGAGCGGTTGCGGGCATGGCCGGCAGCGATAGCGTTCGCGGCCCGGCGTGGCAAGCCGGGCCATCGGCGCCGGGCGCGCTTCTGTCGCGCGCGCCGCTGCGCTACGACTGCGCCGCGGACGGGGGCACGCCGGGGCGACGATGCCGGAATTCCTGAGCCATGGGACGCTCGGCCTCGGGCCGGGCGAGATCGCGTTCTGCCTCGCCGTGGTGATCGCGGCCGGGTTCATGCGCGGCTATACGGGCTTCGGCTTCGCGATGGCCGCAGTGCCGCTGCTGGCGCTGGTGATCGCACCCGCGCGCGCGGTGCCGCTCGTGGTCATCGTCCAGCTGCTGACCGGGCTCTGGGATTGGCGCGAGGCGCGGCGCCATGCGCATAGGCGCAGCTTGCCGTGGCTGATGCTGGGGGCCCTCGTCGGCACGCCGCTCGGCACGCTGGGGCTGGCGTCGATGAGCGCGGATTGGGCGCGGCTCGCGATCGCCGGCGCGGTGCTGCTCGCGGTCGTGCTGTTGGCGCGCGGCTTCAAGCTGGCCGCGATGCCGGGCCGCGCCGCGCTGGCCGGCATCGGCCTCGCCGCCGGCATCCTGAACGGCGTCGCCGCGATGCCGGGGCCGCCGGTCATCGTGCTCTATCTCGCCGGCGCGGTGAGCGTCGTCGTCGGACGGGCCTCGCTGCTGGCCTTTTTTTCGGTCAGCAACGCGGTCGGCGCCGCCTCGGCCGGCATCGCGGGGTTGATTCCCTCCGGAACGCTCGTCGTGGCGGCCGCCGCGTTGCCGCTGCTGCTCGCGGCGCAATGGCTCGGACGGCGCGCGTTCCTGCGCGCCAGCCCCGCGCGCTACCGCCAGGTGGCGCTCGCCTTTCTCGCGCTGCTGGCGGCGATCACCGCGGCGCGCGCGCTCCATGCGCTGCTGGCGGCGTAGCGGCGCGGGCGATCACGACCGTCCACCGCATGCGCTTCTCGGCGTAGGCCATCGTGGCGTGGGCCGGGCTGGTGGACGGCAGCGCGATCGTCGGAAGCGCGACCGCGCCGCCGAAATACCGCGCGAACAGGCGCGCGCTCGTCGTGCCGTTGCAGAAGACGGTGTGAATGCCGGGATGGCGCGCGAGCAGGCCCGGGATGTCGTTGGGCGTCGTGTCGCGGATCGCGCTGTCGGCGGCGCCTTCGCGCGTGCAGCTCCGGAGCACGTCCCAGACGGCGATGCGGTGCCGGCGCAGCAAGGCGAGCTTCTGGGCGTAGTCGAGCGACCGGCCCGGCGCCAGCAGGTCGGTCATGATCTTCCAGAAATGGTTGCCCTTGAAGCCATAGTATTCCTGCTTCCGCAGCGCCTCCGGCCCGGGCATCGTCCCCAGCACGAGCACGCGCGAGCGCGCGTCGGCGAGCGGCGCGAAGCTGCGCAGGATCGGGGAGGGCGGCGATGCGGAAGCGCGTGGCATGGCGCGCCGCACGATAAGCAAGCGCGGCCTCGGCGCAACGGCGGCGATGCGGCCCGCCCGACAACCCTGCCGACCGACCACCCCTTGTCGGCCCCGTCCCGCTGTGCCACATACCCGGTCCGACCGGAGCGTGGCGCAGCCTGGTAGCGCACTTGCATGGGGCGCAAGGGGTCGCAGGTTCAAATCCTGTCGCTCCGACCATTCGACCAGACGAAAACGGGCCGGTGCCGCGGGGCGCCGGCCCGTTTTTCATTCGAGGTCGCCGGTCAGCGCGCCAGCGCGGCGCGGCCGCTCTCGGTCAGTCGGCAGACCAGCCAATCCGGCTTCAGCGGATTGGCGAACCACGGCGCGGCCCAGCCCGCTTCGAGACAGGCGCGCACCATCAAGGTGCTCACCCGCTTCCCGTCGCGATCGAACAGCGGAAGCTTGCCGCCGGGCTGATCGAGCCCGCGCGTGAGCCATGTCCGCTGCGCCTGGGTGAGGCGGGGGCGTCCCGCCGTGTCCGAAGCGACTTCCTCCGCAACGCCCGCATTCTTATGCACGTGCAGCATGGCGCCCTCCGCGCTGCAGCATTCGTTTTTATTGCGCTGCACAAAATTTCCCGATGCGGCGCAATTGAACCTAAGATAATCTTCCTTTGTCGTTTTGTCGATGCAGGATCAGCCGCATGACCGCCCGATTGCTGTACGTGACCGCGCCCAATGTCGCCGAGGCCGAGAGGATCGGCGAGGCCCTGGTGCAGGAGCGGCTGGTGGCCTGCGCCAACATCCTGGGCCCGATCGCGTCGATCTACTGGTGGCAAGGAAAGGTTCAGCGCGACGCCGAGGCGGTGCTCATCGCGAAGACGCGCGCCGACCTCGTCGAGCGCGTCGTCGCGCGGGTGAAGGAATTGCACAGCTACACTGTGCCCTGCGTCGTCAGCCTGGCGATCGAGCAGGGTAATGCCGATTTCCTGCGCTGGATCGCGGCCGAAACCGCACCGGCCGGAGCGAAGGCATGAGCGCCGCGGTCGCCTCGCTCGATCACCTCGTCCTCACCGTCGCCGACATCGCGCGCACCTGCGACTTCTACACGCGCGCGCTGGGCATGACGGTCGTGCGGTTCGGCGCGGGGCGCGTGGCGCTCCAGTTCGGGCGCCAGAAGATCAACCTGCACCAGGCCGATCGCACTTTCGATCCCAAGGCCGCGGCGCCGACTCCGGGCTCGGCCGATCTGTGCTTCCTGCTCGCAGGCTCGCTCGAGGACGCCGCCGCGCACCTGGCCGCCCTCGCCATCGCGATCGAGGAGGGGCCGGTCGAGCGCACCGGCGCCACCGGCCCCATCCGTTCGATCTATCTGCGCGATCCCGACGGCAACCTCGTCGAGCTGGCGACGCCGCTCCGCTGACCGCCGTCCCCATCATATTCGCGTGCGGCCCTTTTCCCGTTGGGAGATGAGTAATAGATTCCGCCTACGATCCGCGGCGATCGCCCGCGTGGCGCGAGGAGAAAAGACCATGAAATACGCTGTCCTGGCGTTGGCGGCCGTAGCGCTCGCAGCCCCCGTGGCACAGGCCCAAGGCCTGTGGTGGGTGGAAGGCGACCGCTATTGCAGCGATTTCGGCAACCGCTCGCGCAACGGCGCGATGTGCGGCAACGCCCGGAAGGGCGAGGTCGAGCCGCGCCCGACCTACCGCTTCGAATTCACGACGCCGCGCGTGCCGTTCGTCGAAGACCAGCAGAATCGCCAGGGCATCGTGCCGGCGCCGGCCGACCGGCCCGCCACCGCGGCCCCAACGCGCGGCCAGCCGCGGCAGTAGCCGGCGGCTACTTGGCGTCGCCGAGGAATTCGCGCAGCAGCGCGTTCGCGCGGTCGGGGTCTTCCACGTCGGGCAAATGCCCGAAGTTTTCGAGCCGCACCAGTTTGACGTTGGGCAGCGCCTTGGCGAGCGGCTCCGCATTGCGGGCGATCGGCGCGATCTTGTCTTCGGTGCCCTGGTAGATCAGGACCGGCACCGCGATCTTGCCGGCGAAGGCCAGCACGTCGAGCTCGTAGGGCACGAAGCTGGCCTGGAGATAGCCGCGGCCGCTCGTGGCGCTCAGCACTTCCATGATCTCCGGCTTGGCGCGCGCCGGCGTGGCTGGGCCCGTGAGCAGTCCGATCACGTCGCGGGCGTATTTCATGCCGCCGGCCGCCTCGAACTGCTTCTGGCGCCGCTGGAACACGGCCTCGCGCTCCGCCGGCGGCGTGTTCTTGGCGCCGATCGACACGCCCGACAGCGCGAGGCGCGTGACCCGCGCGAGATGCTTTTCGGCGAAGCACAGCGCGATCGCGGAGCCGAACGAGTTGCCGGCCAGCGCGAAGCGCTGCACGCCCATCGCGTCGGCGAAGACCGCGAGCGCGTCGGCGTAGTCGGTGCAGGTCGGGCGTTCCTTCTTGAGCGGATCGGTCAGGATGTAGCCCGGCGCGTTCCAGGCGATGAGCCGGTAGCGATCCGACAGCCCGGCATATTGGTGGCGCCAATAGAACGAGTTTGCGCCGATGCCGTGCAGCAGCAGCACCGGCGGCGCGTCGGCCTTGCCTGCCTCCATGTAGCTGAAGCGGTCGCCGGCGAAGTGCTCGCGCGCGCCCGCCGGAATCTCGACGAATTTCAGCTCGGGCAGGGCGGGACGCGGCGTTTGGGCGTATGCCGGCGACAGGGCCGCGAGCGCTGAACCGATGACCAAACCGAAGCGGGCTGCGAACACGGCGTTTCCCCTTCCTCGCTGCGCGTGGGAACGCGAACGATAGGGGCGCCGAAGGGAGGCGGCAACGCGCGGCGGCGCGGCGCGGCGATGCGCCGGCCGCCGCGGCCGAAGGCTTATTCCGCCGCCTTTGCCGGCGCCGCGCCGGCGCCCGCCTTGGCCAGCGCCTGATCGAGGTCGGCGAGGATGTCGTCGATCGTCTCGATGCCGATGCAGAGGCGGATCACGTCGGGTCCGGCGCCGGCTGCCACGAGCTGCTCCGGCGTGAGCTGCCGGTGCGTCGTCGAGGCCGGGTGGATGATCAGCGAACGGGTGTCGCCGATGTTGGCGAGGTGGCTGAAGAGCTCGACGCTTTCTACAACCTTTACACCGGCTTCGTAGCCGCCCTTGACGCCGAACGTCAGCACGGCCCCGGCGCCGCGCGGCATGTATTTCCGGTAGTTCTTGAAGTAGGGGCTGTCCTTGAGGCCCGCATAGGAGACCCAGGCGACCTGCTTGTGCTTCGCGAGATGCTCGGCGACGCGCTGGGCGTTCTGGCAGTGGCGCTCCATGCGGATCGCCAGCGTTTCGATGCCCTGCAGCGTGATCCAGGCGTTCATCGGCGACTGGCACGGGCCGAGGTCGCGCAGCCCGACCGCGTGGCCGTAGACCGTGTAGCCGAGCGGCCCGAAGGTTTCGGCGAAGGTGAGGCCGTGATACTCGGGCGCCGGCGCGGTCATGCTCGGATACTTGGCCTTCGCCTTGAACCAGTCGAACTTGCCCGAATCGACCACGACGCCGCCGACCGAGCTGCCGTTGCCGGAAAGGTATTTCGTCGTCGAATGGACGACCATGTCGGCGCCCCATTCGAACGGGCGGCACAGCCACGGCGTGGCCAGCGTGTTGTCGACGATCAGCGGCACGCCCGCGTCCTTGGCGATCCTGGCGATCGGCTCGAGGTCGATGACGATGCCGCCCGGATTGGCCAGGCTCTCGACGAAGATCGCGCGGGTCTTGTCGGTGACCGCCTTCTTGAAGCTCGCCGGATCGTCCGGGTCGGCGAAGACGGCGTTCCAGCCGAATTTCTTGTAGCTGTGCTTCATCTGGTTGATGGAGCCGCCATAGAGCTTGCTCGACGCCACGACCTCTAGGCCCGGCGCCATCAGCGGGAACAGCGCCAGGATCTGCGCGGCGTGGCCCGAGCTCGTCGCGGTGGCGCCGATGCCGCCCTCGAGCGCTGCGATGCGCTCCTCGAGCACCGACACGGTCGGGTTGGTCAGGCGCGAATAGATGAAGCCGGGCCGCTGCAGGTTGAACAGCGAGGCCGCGTGATCCACGTCGTCGAACACGAACGACGTCGTCTGGTAGATCGGCACGCTGCGCGCGCCGGTGGCCGGGTCGGGGGCCGCGCCCGCGTGCAGTGAGCGGGTCTCGAAGCCGAATTGCTTGTCTGCCATGTCAGGCCTTTCTGCGCTTGCTCGAAATCACCCCGGAATTGAACCCTCCCCACGAGAGTTCGCCGTAGAGGCGCGAATATTCGATCTTCGGGCACCGGTTCATGACGACGGTGAGTCCCGCGTCTTCGGCGCGCTTGCAGGCTTCGTCGTTGCGGACGCCGATCTGCATCCAAACCACCTTGGCGCCGAGGCGCGCCGCCTCGTCGGCGATGGGGCCGGCTTCCGCCGAGCTGCGGAAAATCTCGACCATGTCGACCGGGTGCGGAATCTCGGCGAGGCTCGCATAGACCGGTTCGCCGAGGATCGTGCTGCCGGCTTCCTTGGGATTGACCGGAACGATTCGGAAGCCCTTGGCCTGGAGATACTTCATCACGAAGAAGCTCGGCCGGTTCCAGTTCGCGCTGGCGCCCACCACCGCGATCGTGCGCACGCGGGCGAGCGTGCTTTTGAGGAACTCGTCGGTGTAGGTGTCGTGAGACATTGCCGGGGCCGCGCGCGTCATGGCCGCGAGCATGTCGGCGGTACGGGCGCCGAAGTCAAGGGCGGCGTCGCTGTGGCTCAATTTACCGGTGCCGTGCGCAGGCGAAGCGGCACTCCGTGCCGGGCGGGCAGCGCGTGGGGATCAGCGTCATCGCTTCGCCGCCGCGGAACTGCACGCTGTAGGTCTCGCCGCCGGGATTGCCCGCCGGCGGCTGGGCTTCCCAGACCTCGAACGCGATGCCGAGCAGCGTGCCGGTGAGGCGATACGGCCCTTCGGAATAGGCGCGGAAGCCGTTCGGCGCCGTGTATGTCCCCGAATAATACCCATCGGCGTTGAACACGACGTCGTAGACGATCTCCGCGGCCTGGCAGCGCCACGCGCCGATCACGCGGTAATTCTGCGCTTGCGCCGGCGCCGCGGCGGCGACGGCCAGCGCGAGAAACGACCAGCGGGCAAACGAGCGCATCATCGTCCCTCCCATTTCGGCTCGCGCTTCGCGAGGAACGCGTCGATGCCTTCCTCGGCGTCGCGGGCGAGCATGTTGTCGGTCATCACGCGGCTCGCATAGGCATAGGCCTCGGCGAGCGGCATTTCGAGCTGGCGGTAGAACGCTTCCTTGCCGGTCTTGACCACGAGCGGCGATTTCGTCGCGATCGCTTCGGCCATCGCGCGCGTCTCGGCGTCGAGCTGCGCCGGCGCCACGACGCGATTGACGAGGCCGAGCCGCTGCGCCTCGGCCGCGGGGATCGCGTCGCCGAGCAGCAGCATCTCCATCATCTTCTTGCGCGGCAGGTTGCGGCTCGCCGCCACCATCGGCGTCGAACAGAAGAGCCCGATATTGACGCCGGGCGTGCAGAACGTGGCGGTGTCGGCGGCGACGGCGAGATCGCAGGTGGCGACGAGCTGGCAGCCCGCGGCATAGGCGAAGCCCTGCACCTTGGCGATGACCGGCTGGGGCAGCTTCAGGATGCTCTGCATGAGGCGGCTGCATTGCGCGAACAGCGCCTCGTAGGCGGCGCGGCCGGGATTGGCGCGTATCTCCTTGAGGTCGTGGCCGGCGCAGAAGGCGGGGCCCTCGGCGCCGACGATGACGGCCTTGATCGCGCGGTCTCGCGCGACGGCGTCGAGCGCGTCCTGCAGCGCGCTCATCAATCCGATCGACAGCGCGTTGCGGGCGGAAGGCCGATTGAGCGTCAGCGTCGCGACGCCGCCCTTGTCCATGCGCTTCAGAAGCGGCTCGGCCGCGGCCGCCTGCGGTTTTGCTTTCGCCGTCGTCGCCATGCGTGACCTCTCTGCGTCCGGCAAGGATAAGACCAGGCTCGCGAGCGTGCCAGGGCGCCGCGCTATCCCGCCTCGACGATCTCGGCCTCGTGCCGCACCGGGAAGTTCACCGAGTTGGCGACGAAGCATTCGGCATGCGCGCGCTCGTGCAGCTTCGCCGCCAGCGCCGTGTCGCCGCCTTTGGCGATCGTGACCTTGGGGCGCAGCACCACCTCGACGAAACGGCCGGGCCGCGGCGTCTCCGCCATGATGCCGTAGGCGGCGTCCTCGTAGGCGAGGACCGGAACCTTCCGCGCCGTGCAGAGCACGAGGTACCAGAGCATGTGGCACGACGAGAGCGAGGCGACGAGCAGGTCCTCGGGATTGTGCAGCGTGGGATCGCCGCGGAACGACGGATCGGAGGAGGCCTCGATCGCGCGCTTGCCGGCGATCTCGATGCGATGCGTGCGCGAGAATCCGTCGAAGCTCCTGGGCGGCCCGGAAGGGCCGGCGCTCCAGATCGTGCGGACGTCGTAGCGGTGCGTCTTGCTTTCGGGCATTGCGGTTTCCTCAGCCGACCGGATTCATCCAGAGGCGGTTGTTGGTCGGCGCGATCACGAGTTCGCTGATGCAGACATGGGCGGGCAGGCGCGCGAGGAAGCGGATCGTCTCGCCCATGTCGCGCGGCTGCAGCATCGTCGCGCGCACCTCGGGCGGCACCGGGATCGGCCGCTGGTCGAGAATCGGCGTGTTGACCTCGCCCGGGCAGATCACGCAGGCGCGGATGCCGTTCTTGCCCTCGGCCATGTTGAGATGCGCCGTCATCGCCACGAGGCCCTGCTTGGCGGCGTTGTAGGCCGGCCCGGTGAGGTAGGTGTCGTAGCGTCCGGCCCAGGACGAGACGTTGATGACGAGGCCGTCTTTGCGCGCGCGCATCGCGCCGAGGACGGCGCGCGTCGCGTAGAACGCGCCGTCGAGGTCGATGCCCACGACGGTGTCCCAGCCGCCGCGGTCGACGACGTCCCAATTGCGCTTGGTCACGTTGAGGCCGGCGCTGTTGACGAGGATGTCGATGCGGCCATGGCGGTGCAGAATTCGCGCGGCCGCCGCCTCGACCGCGGCGCCGTCGGCGACGTCGATGATTTCGATGTCCGCCGCGCCGCCGGCCGCCGCGATCCGCCGCGCGGTATCCGCGAGCGCGTCGCGCCGGCGGCCCGAGAGCACGACCGCGGCGCCGTCCTCGGCGAGCGCGAGGGCGCCGGCCTGGCCGATGCCGGAGCCGGCGCCGGTGACCCACGCGACCCGTCCGGACAGGGGCTTGCTCATGTCGCTTTCTCCGCTCGATGTCGTGATATCCTGCGCGCCGCGCGGCGAGTCCAGGCGCGCGCAGGATCGGCTTGCCCGAAGTTGACGTTAACGTAAACTAGGCGCCCGACGCCCCGTTGGAAACCCCGATGCACCACGCCGCGCCGCACACCACCGCCGATGCGTTCAATCGCCAGATCAATTCCTATCCGTGGCTCGGAAGCTGGATGGGCGCGAAGGCGACGGAGATCACGGCGCGCGGCGCCACGGTGCAGCTCGACGTGCGGCCGGAGTTCCTGCGCCACGGCGGCACCGTGTCGGGTCCGATCGTGATGGCGATCGCCGACGTCGCGATGTACGCGGCGATCATGGGCGCGGTGCCGCACGGCGAGCGCGCCGTCACGTCCGACATGACGATGCATTTCATGCGGAGGCCGCAGGGCGAGAAGCTCACCGGCGAGGCGCGCATCCTGCGCAAGGGCAGGCGCAGCATCGTGTGCGCGGTCGACGTGTTCGTGGCGGGGCAGGGCGAAAGCGTGTGCCACGTCGTCGGCACCTACGCGCTGCCCAGCGCATGAGATGCCCCATCGCAACCGCGTCGATCCGTTCGGGGCGCTGATCGAGACGCCGGCGCGCGGCGCCTGGTACGGCAACCGCGGCTGCCTGCACGACCGGCACGGGCGCATCACGGACCGCAGGCCGCCGGTCGATCAATGGATCGTCTGCGTGCTCGAGTTCAAGAACCGGCGGCGTACGCTGTTGCAGCCGGGCCGGTTCACCGAGCTGTTCTTCCTCGACGAGGCGACGGCGCTCGCGGCGGGGCATCGCCCGTGCGGCGAGTGCCGTCACGCCGACCTGCGCCGGTTCGGCGCGCATTGGCCCGGGCAGTGGACGCGCGGCTTCGCGCTCGCGCGCGAGATCGACGCCGCGTTGACGGTCGAACGCAGCGGCCGCGCGAGCCCGGCGCGCCGCCGCCGGCTCGATCCCGCGCGCCCGCCGGCCGACGGCCTTATGTTCGTGCAGATTGCCGAGCCGCAGCGCGCGCTGCTCGCCGCGCGCGGGCGCCTCTGGGCATGGACGCCGTTCGGCTATGAAGGGCCGATGCCGTGGGATCGGCCGGAACAGGCCCTGTTGCTGACGCCGCCTTCGACCGCCGCGGCGGTCGAGCGCGGATACACGCCGCAAATCCACCCATTGCCGCGGATGCGCACCTGATCGACGGGCTGCGGCCGCGCTACCGCGATAGCCGGTGTTGCGCTATTACCGTTGCGGTTCCTCTTATCCGGGAAATCCGGCAACAACGGGATCAGTCATGTCGCGTGCGCGGATCGAGACGGTCGACGCCCTGCGGAGCCTCTATCCGCCGCCCGTCGGTCCTTCGGCGAAGAAGGTCATGCCCTCGCTCGAGAAGCACTCGCGTCGCTTCCTCGAGCTCTGCCCCTTTCTGGTGCTGGCGACCGCCGGCGACGCCTCGCCCAAGGGCGCCCCGCCGGGCTTCGTCCGCGTGCTCGACGACAAGACGATTCTCATTCCCGACCGGGTCGGCAACAACCGGGTCGATTCGATGCAGAACGTTCTGGCCGATCCGCGCGTCGCTCTGCTCTGCTTCCTGCCCGGGTTGAACGAGACCCTGCGCATCAACGGCCGCGCCGAGATCACGGCCGACCCCGAGCTGCTCGCGCCCTCGGCGGTGCGCGGCAAGGCGCCCAAGACGGGCCTCGTCGTGCATATCGACGAAGTCTTCATGCACTGCGGCAACGCCGTCCTGCGCGGGATCCCGCCCACCACATCGATCGCGCGCAGTTCCCGCCGATCGGCCAAGTCTACGCCGACCATATCGGCCGCAGCGAGGAGGGCGAGGCGATCGAGAAGCTCTATGCGGCCACCCATAACGACGCGGTGTTGTACTGAGCACCCGAACGCGCCGTTCGAGCCGGAGCGGCGCGCAACGCGACGGTCGGCCAGGCCTGTTTGTGGTATCAAGTTACCGCTGCGACAATCCACTTGATCCATAAGGCTTCGCGCTGGTTGACACGCATCGGAACATGAGTATGGTGCGCGCCGCTTTGACCGGGTGCCGCGCCTCGCGGCGCCCGATTTTTTCGCCGGATTGCGGACCATGAAAACCTTCTCGGCCAAGCCGTCGGACATCCAGAAAAAGTGGGTGCTCATCGACGCCCAGGACGCGGTGCTCGGCCGCCTCGCCGTCATCGTCGCGGACCTGCTGCGCGGCAAGCACAAGACCACGTTCACGCCGCACATGGACTGCGGCGACAACGTCGTCATCGTCAATGCCGAGAAAGTCCACCTCACCGGCAAGAAGCGCGACCAGAAATCCTACTGGCGCCACACCGGCTTTCCCGGCGGCCTCAAATACACCTATGCCGGCACGACGCTCGCAGGGAAGCATCCCGAGCGCGTGATCACCGCGGCGGTGAAGCGCATGATCCCGGCCGGCCCGCTCGGCCGCCAGCTCTTGGGCAATCTCAAGGTCTATGGCGGGCCCAGCCATCCGCACGAGGCCCAGCAGCCGGCGAAGCTCGATATCGCGAAGATGAACCCGAAGAACGTGAAGAGGGCGGCAGCATGAGCCAGACCCAGGAAGCCGGCGGCACGCTCGCCGACGTGATGCCGAAGGGCGCCGAGCCGGCGCCCGCGCCCAAGGCCGAGCCGGCGAAGCCGCGCCTCGACGGCCTCGGCCGCTCCTATGCCACCGGCAAGCGCAAAGACGCCGTCGCCCGCGTGTGGGTGAAGGCCGGTACCGGCAAGATCTCGGTCAACGGCCGCGACGTGGCCGTCTATTTCGCGCGGCCCGTGCTGCGCATGATGATCAACCAGCCGTTCGGCGTCACCAACCGGCGCGACCAGTACGACGTGATCTGCACGGTCACCGGCGGCGGGCTATCGGGCCAGGCCGGCGCGGTGCGCCACGGCATTTCGAAGGCGCTCTCGCTGTTCGAGCCGGGCCTGCGGCCCGTGCTGAAGAAGGGCGGCTTCCTGACCCGCGACGCGCGTACCGTCGAGCGCAAGAAGTACGGCCGCGCCAAGGCGCGACGCCGCTTCCAGTTCTCGAAGCGCTAGGGTTCGGGCAACCGAATCGCGGCCGAATGGGGCCGGGCGCTTCGACGAGGCGCCCGGCCTTTTCGTGTCCGGGCGCCGCCTACGCGGGCGGATCGGGCTCGATCCGCGCGACCATGCCGAGGATCTGGCCCTTCACGACCTCGGCGATGCGGCGGACGCGGCCCTTCGGAATCGGGCCGAAGCCGAGGGTGGAACCGATGAGATGGATGTTGGCGCGGTTCTCGCCGTCGCCGGCGACGTGGATCGCGAAGCGGCAGGAATTGCGCCACAGCATGGTCTCGAACGACATGCGCTCGCGCACGAAGAACGTATTGTCGCGCACGTTGACGATGTTCCAGTTGTGCGCGACGAGCGCCGCGTGAACCGCGCGCCAGGTATCGGCGAACGGTCTGTCGACGGCGATGATTTCGGTGTATCTGGCCAAGGCGTCCCGCTCCGGCGCCGGCCAAAGGCCGCACGGCCAGCAAGGTTGAACCGGGGCGAACATAGCCGGTTTGGCACGGCCGCAACATGCGGGAGTGCCAGAGCCGGCGGGAAGAGAGGCGAACATGGCGAAGCTCAGCAATGCGGTGAGGATCGGCATCCTCGGGGCGAGCGGCTACACGGGCGCGGAGCTGCTGCGCCTGCTCGCGCGCCATCCGCAGGCGGAGATCCGCCTCGTCACCGCCAACGCCAAGGCCGGGAAGGCGGTGGGCGAAGTGTTCCCGCACCTCGCGCATCTCGGCCTGCCCAAGCTAATCAAGGTCGAGGACGCCGACTATTCGGGCCTCGACGTGGTGTTCTGCGCGCTGCCGCACGGCACGACGCAGGACATCATCGCGAGGCTGCCCATGCACCTCAAAGTCGTCGATCTCTCGGCGGACTTCAGGCTGCACGACGTTGGCGTCTACGCGAAATGGTACGGCCACGAGCACAAGGCGCCCGACCTGCAGAAAGAGGCCGTCTACGGCATCACCGAGCTGGCGCGCGCGGCGGTGCAGAAGGCGCGGCTCGTCGCCAATCCGGGGTGCTACCCGACGGCCGCGCAATTGCCGCTGGTGCCGCTGCTCGAAGCGAACGCAATCGAGGCCGGCGACATCATCATCGACGCGAAATCGGGCGTCAGCGGCGCCGGGCGCGAGGCCAAGGAGGCGAACCTGTTCGCCGAAGTGTCGGAGGGCGTCCATCCCTACGGCATCGCGAGCCACCGGCACGCGCCCGAGATCGAGCAGGGCCTGAGCGCGGCGGCGGGCAAGGAGGTCGTCGTGAACTTCACGCCGCACCTGATGCCGATGAACCGCGGCATCGAGGAGACGATCTACGTCAGGCTCCACAACGGCGCGACCGCCGACGATCTGCGGGAGACCCTCGCCAAGCGCTACGCGGGCGAGGCCTTCGTCCGCGTCGTGCCCAAGGGCGCGGTGCCGCACACGCGGCACGTGCGCGGCTCGAACCACGTGCTCATGGGCGTGTTCGCCGACCGTATTCCGGGCCGCGCGATCATCGTCTCGGTCGAGGACAATCTCGTCAAAGGCGCGTCCGGCCAGGCGATCCAGAACATGAACGCGATGATCGGCCTGCCCGAGACGACGAGCCTCGAGCAGGAGCCGCTGTTCCCGTAGCCGCCGGCATGCCGCTCCTTCTTCCCTTCGCCGGCAAGACGCCGATCATCGCCGCCGACGCGTTCGTGGCGCCGAACGCGACGGTGATCGGCGACGTCGTGATCGGGCAGGGCAGCTCGATCTGGTACGGCTGCATTCTGCGCGGGGACTACAACGCGATCCGCGTTGGCGCACGGACGAACATCCAGGACGGCTCGGTCGTGCACATCGACAGCCGGACCGCGGGCGCCATCATCGGCGACGACGTCACGGTCGGGCACATGTGCCTGATCCACGCATGCACGCTCGAGAGCGGCAGCTTCGTCGGCAACAAGGCGACGGTGATGGACGGAGCGGTGGTGGAAGCGGGCGCCATGGTCGCGGCCGGCGCGCTGGTGACGCCGAACAAGCGCGTTCCGGCCGGCGAATTGTGGGGCGGCAGCCCGGCCCGGAAGCTGCGCGACCTGACGCCCCAGCAGCGCGCGACGCTGACCGTGACCGCCAAGGCCTATGCGGCCTTCGCGCAGGAGCATCGCCGGGCGTGCGAAGGCGCGGGCTGAACTCCGTGGCCGCGGCGGTCGTCCGATGGGCGCCGGCTTACCGTTGGGCGGCGGCTCGGGCTACCAGCGGCGATGGCGGTAGCCCCACCAGCGCCCGATACCGAGGCTGATCATGGGCCCGTAATAGACGGGCGGCGGCGCATAATAGGCCGGCGGGGGCGGCGCGTAGGCGGGCGGAGCCTCGGAATAGGCCGGGGCCGCGGGCGGGGGCGCGCTGTAGTAGCCGGGCGGCGGCGCCGCGCCCGGCGTGCTGAACGACGCGGTCGTGCGGTAGCCGAGAAAGCTGGTATCGGAACTGTAGCTGCAGCCCGCGAGCAGCAGGGCCGCCGCCGCGGCCCCGGCCAGAGCAAATCGGGACAAGAAGTCCTCCCCCCAAAGACGCGAACAAAACGAATCCGTTTAACTACGCCGCGCGGGCCGGCCGCATCCCCGCGACGCAGGGGCCCGCCGCCCATGCGGCGCCTGCGCGGCGGGTAGGGCGCCTCGCGGTCTGGCGCGCTGCGGGCGAGTCGCGTAGTCAGGGGGCCGCATCGGCCGCGGGGCGGCGCGAGAGAAGGGGGAGCGGGAATGAACGACTTGCCGGGAATCGACTTTGCGCGCCTGGCGCCCAAGCGCGGCGCGCGGATCGTGGTGACGGGGGGCGCCGGGGGCATCGGCCGGCGTTTCGTCGAGGTCGCGCACGGGCTCGGCATGGAGCTCGCGGTGATCGATCTGCCGGGGCCGATCTCGCGCCACGACCTGCCCAAGGGCGTCCTCGCCATCGCCTACGACGCGCGCAAGGACGGGGCCGCCAAGAAAGCCTTCGCAGAGGTGCGGAAGCGCTGGGGCGGCAAGATCGACGGCTTCATCCACCTGCCCGGCTACATGACGCGCCAGGTCAATCTCGACGAACTCGATCCCGAGGAGTTCGACGAGGGCATCTCGGTCAACCTGCGCTCGGCCTATCTCGCGCTCAAGGAAGCGCTGCCGATGCTGCGGGCCAACGGCGGCGGCGCCGTGTTGCTGGTCGCCTCGGGCCTCGCGACGCTGGTGGAGAAGGGGACGGCCACCTACTCGGCGGCCAAGGCCGGCATCATCGCGATGACCAAGGGGCTCGCGAAGGAGAACGCGCCGTCGATACGCGTGAACTGCATCGCGCCCGCGGCGGTGGATACCGAGTTCCTGCGCGGCGGCACCGGCCGCGGCGGCGACGATCCCAAACGCGCGCTCAAGACGCAGGTGATGGTCAAGGACCTGGACCTGAGCCGCATGCTGACGACCATCCCGCTCGGCCGCATCGCCGTGGTCGACGACGTGATCGGCCCGATGCTGTTCCTGCTCGGCCCCGGCGCCCGCTTCATGACCGGGCAGACGCTCTACATCAACGGCGGGCGCCTGATGGTGCCATGACAAAATTGTTCCTCGACTACGACCGGGCCGGCCTCGACGCGCAATACAATCTGCGCGCCGCGGTGAAAGACGCGATCGAGCATCTCGGCGAGGGCGCGCGCCGCAGCGGCGTATTCCGCGCGAAAGCGGCGGTGCAGCTCGACGTGCCCTACGGGCCGTCGCATGGCGAGCGCGTCAATCTCTACGCGGCACAGAAGGCGGGCGCGCCGGTGCTGGTGTTCGTCCACGGCGGATACTGGCAGCGGCTCGACAAGAACGATTTCGATTACGTGGCCGAGCCCTTCGTCGCCGCCGGCGCCGCGGTGGTGAACGTGAACTACACGCTGGCGCCGCGCGCCACGATGGACGAGATCGTACGCCAGGTGCGCGCCGCGGTGGCGTGGACGTGGCGCGAGGCCCGAAGCTTCAACGGCGATCCCGCGCGCATCCACGTGGCCGGCCATTCGGCGGGCGGGCACCTGGCCGCCATGGCGGCGCTCACGGCCTGGGACGGATTCGCACCCGGCCTGCCGGCCGACGCCGTCAAGAGCGCCGTCGCGATCTCGGGCCTCTACGACCTCGAGCCGGTGCGCCACACCTATCTCAACGACGCGCTGAAGCTCGACGCGGCGGCCGCCCGGCGCAACAGCCCGATGCTGTTCGTCCGCCGCGGCGCCGCCCCGCTTTCGCTCGCGGTCGGGGCCGGGGAAACGGCGGAGTTCGTGCGCCAGCAGCGCGACTTCGCGGCGGCCATGGCGGCCGCCGGGGCGCCGCCGGAGACGGCCGAAATCCCGGACCGCCACCATTTCGACGTCATTCACGATCTCGCCGTGCCCGCCTCGAAGCTGCATGCGATGGTACGGGCTCGACTGGGCTGCTGACGCCGGCCGTTCGGACCAAGGACCGGAAGCCAGGTGGCGGAGGAATACCTGTGGCCCCGCGGCCACAGGTGCCGATCTTTGTTCGATCGCGGGAACTCCGCTTCCGGGCCGGCGTAGATAGCGGCGGTGAATCGGGGCGGGTAGAGGGTTCGGCGATGGGTGCAGAACGAAACGGCGATGAGCTGGAGGCCGGGACGCTTCCGGCCCGGCTCGATTCCGATCATCCCAAGGATCGCGATCTGCTCGATCGCCTGAGCGCCAAGCTGCTGCGCCTCGAGGGCGAAGCGCTGCGTCTGGCCGCGGCGATGCGCGGCAAGCCGAAGCTGAGTTAGAACCGGCGCGCGTCCGGGCCGGCACGGCGGCCTAGTGATTTCTCCCGGCAGCCCCCTGTAAGCTGCGCTCGGCGCGGTGTAGCGCGCCGATGGGGCGAGGCCGTGACGCAAGCCATTCCGACGCAGGACATCGAACGCGCGATCGACAATTTCCAGCGCCGGGTAGCCGGCGTCGTCGCCCAAGGCAGGACGAGCCGCCGCGATGCGGCCGCACAGGTGCTGGCCGAGGCGCTGGCGCTGGCGCGCGCCGAAGGGGTGGGCCTCGACAACATGAAGCGCATGCTGATCGAGGAATACGGCAAGCCGATTCCCAAGGCCGACGAGCGCGCCGGCAAGCTGGTGTTCGACCTGTTCGGCTGGGCGGCGATCGCGGACGTCTCGCTCGCCAAGATCGGGCGGTGGCAGGCCAAGCGCATTTTCGAGGAAACGTCGGGCGTCGTTTGAAGCCAGGTGCGGCCGCGGCGGCGCAGGGGCGCGCGTTCGCGGCGCGCGCGCCTCAGGCGAGGACTCGGCTCGCGGGCAGGACCACGGTCACGGTCGTGCCGCGGCCGAGCGCGCTTTCGAGCCGAACATGCCCGCCGTGCAGCTCGGCGAAGGAGCGCACGAGCGTCAGCCCGAGGCCGGCGCCGTGGTATTTCCGCTTGTAGACGTTGTGAACCTGCGCGAAGGGCTGCATCAGCTTCGGGATGTCGCCGTCGGCGATGCCGATGCCGGTGTCTGACACCGACAGGGCGAGGCCGTTGCCGGCCGCGCCGGCTCCCGGCTCGCGCCGCACGCCGATCGTGATCGTGCCGCCCTCCGGCGTGAATTTCACCGCGTTCGAGATCAGATTGAGCAGGATCTGGCGCATCGCGCGGGCGTCGGCGCGGATCAGCGGGGCCGGATCGGCGATGTCCAGCGCCAGCGTCAGGCGCGCGCGCTCGATCTGACGGTGCATGATCTTGGCGACGTCGCCGATCGTGTCGGCGATGCGGACGTCGTCCTCGTCGAGCTCGGCCTTGCCCGCCTCGATGCGCGCCACGTCGAGCATGTCGTTGATGATTTCGAGCAGATGCGTGCCGCTGCGCCCGATGTCGCGCAGGTATTCGGCGTAGCGCGCATGGCCGAGCGGCCCGAGCGGCTCCTGCGCCACGAACTCGGCGAACCCGATGATCGCGTTGAGCGGCGTGCGCAGCTCGTGGCTCATGTTCGCCAGGAATTCGCTCTTCGCCTTGCTCGCGATCTCGGCCTGCTCCTTGGCTTCGAGCAGCGCGCGGTTCGAGAGGACCGACTCGGTCACGTCGCGCGCGATGCCGCGATAGCCGGCAAATCGCCCGGCGCGGTCGAAATAGGGCACGCCGCTCCCCGAGACGAAGCGCACGCCGGCATTGCCGCGGGCGACCTGGAAGACGTGATCCCGGAACGGCTCGCGGCGGTCGATCTGGGCGCGGTGCGCGTCCCATTTCTCGCGGTCGCTGTCGAAATCGGCGGCGATTTCCCAGCTCGTCCTGCCGATCGGGCTGTCTTCGCCGCTCGGGTTCATCGAGCGATCGTGCGAGACGTAGGTGAACCGGAAGTTCGCGTCGGTCTCCCAGAACCAGTCCGAGGCGGTTTCCGCGTAGTCGCGGAAGCGGCGCGCGTTGGCCTGAAGCTTGGCCTCGGCGCTGCTCCGCTCGATGGCGATCGCGGCGATGTACACGGCCAGCTCGATCATGCGGGTTTCGGCGATCGACGGCGTCTTCGGCCGTTTGTAGTAGTTCGCGAAGGCTCCGAGCACCTTGCCTTCGGACGACATGATCGGCGTCGACCAGCAGGCCCGCAGCCCGTGGGGAAGGGCGACGTCGCGGAAATCGTCCCACAGCGGATCGACGGCGATGTCTTCGACGATGACCGGCTTGCCCCAATGCATCGCGGTGCCGCAGCTGCCGACCTTGGGGCCGATCCGCAATCCGTCGATGCCGCGCGTGAACTCGGGCGGCAGGCTGGGTGCGGCGCCATGGCGCATCGTGACGCCGTCCTCGTCGAGCATGAGGATCGAGCACAAGGCGCCCGGCGACTGCGACTCGATGAAGCCGACGAGGTGCGCGAGCGTCACCGAGAGCGGCGCGCCGGCGGCGACCATCTCGAGGATCTGCGCCTGGCCGCGCAGCGTCTCTTCCGCGCGCTGCTCGTGACGGCGGGAGATCGCCGCGAGATCCGCCTGGATCGTGCCGCGGAAATGCAGCAGCAGGCGGGACAGGTGATTCGCGAAATGGCGCGGCTTGCGGTCGAGGACGCACAGCGTTCCGAACGGCGTTCCGTCGGCCTGGACGAGCGGCACCCCCATATAGGCAGCCATGCCATGCTCGCGCTCGGCCGAGCGGCGCAGCGCCGGATCGGCGCCGGCGTCGGACACGACGAACTGCCGGCCGAGGCCGAGCGCGGCTTCGCAGTAGAGGCCGCCGCGGCGGCGGCGTTCGCCCGGCACGAAGGGATTGCCGGTGGACCGGCTGGCGATCAAGACCTCGAACCCGGCCGGTCCAGCGATACGGATCAGCGCGGCCGGAACATTGGCCAGTTCGGCAAGGAGGTCGGCGATTTCCTGCCAGCGGACGCCGATCTCCGGCGGCAACTCGAGCGAGGGAAACTCGGGCGGCTCGGCGCCGCGGTCGTTGCCGTCCGCGCGGACGGGCGGGGCAGGGCGCGTCGGCGCCGCGGCGGGCAACGGCGCCAGCACGCCGGCCTGCTCGTCCGGGCTCACCGCCCGGCTCCGTGGCATGCGCGTTCGACCCGCGCGCCGTTGTGTTTGGAAGCCTGCATTCCCCCAGTGGCTCCCTGTCCCCATAACGTGGTTAAGCGTGCTCTTAGTCCGAATCTCTTACCGAATCCTAAACGCCGGTAATGAATCGCCGACGAATTCGCCGGCGGGGTTTCGTAAAAGCAGATGGGAATCAAACTCTTGTTCGAATGTGGCGCGGCCCGCGGCGGTGCTCGTGGTTAATGCGCCGCGCGCCGCGTGCTCGGCCGCGCGGCAGGCTCGCCGAGGGCGGCAGGCGCGGGAACCGCATCCGTCGCTCGTCGCGGCGACGAGAACAAGTCCGATCCGCGTACGGCATCGGCAATCATCGCAAGAGACAGAGGCCGATCGAATCAACCAAAGGGAGAAAGGCCGTGTGCGGCGCGGCCGGATCGGGAAAATCGCTCGAGCACCCTTCGCTCGGTGCGGAGACCACGGACGCCGGTCCGGAACGCCTGCGCCCGGGCGCCGCCGAAGCGCCAAACTTGACAGCACCTCCCTTGCCCCTTATCTCCCGCACTCCCCGTGCAACGGGGGCGTAGCTCAGTCGGTTAGAGCGCCGGCCTGTCACGCCGGAGGTCGCGGGTTCGAGC
>ERZ761602.3932-NODE-3932-length-20035-cov-5.285886_pt1 | contig 20035 bp, 18 predicted proteins | sample MGYA00512165_ERZ761602 | MGnify/ENA primary metagenome ERZ761602 (study PRJEB28899, sample SAMN02445085) | bioreactor sludge metagenome | biome: EBPR sludge; isolation source: Thorneside wastewater treatment plant | place: Australia: Brisbane, Thorneside... | reverse complement strand
GAAAAGCCCTGGCGATGACCGTAGTCGCCGAACTCCAGGGCAAAGCGGCCAGCGTCGAAATGCGGGCGCCGCTCGCAGTTTTCGTGGATGAGTCGGCCGTAGGCAAACTTGGGCCGGTTCTTGCCGTCCAGCGCCGGCGGTTTGCCGAAAGTCAGCAGATAGAGCACGGTGGACAGGAAGTTGTAGGGATTGGGCGGACAGCCGGGGATGTTGATCACGGTCTTGCCGGGCAACACTTCATGCACTGGCCTGGCGTGGGTGGGATTGGGATCGCTGGACGGAATGCCGCCCCAGGAGGCGCAGGAGCCGATGCCGATGATCGCCGCCGCCCCTTCGGCCGCTTCCCTGACGGCCTGCAAAATCGGTTTGCCGGCGACCATGCAGTAAACACCGTCGTCCTTGGTGGGGATCGAGCCGTCCACCACCAGCACGAACTTGCCCCAGTTTTCCTTCATCGACTTGGCCTTGTACGCCTCGGCCTGATGGCCGGCCCCCGCGCACAGCGCCTCGTGATAGTCGAGGGAGATCATGTCGAGGATCAGGGCTTCGAGCGTCGGATGGTAGGCGCGCAGCAGCGACTCGGTGCAGCCGGTGCACTCCTGCGCCGACAGCCAGATCACCGGCGGTCGCGTCGCAGCGGTGGCGGCCTCGGCGATGCGGATGCCCATCAGGGCCGACAGGCCAAGAGTCGCCGCGACCCCGGTGCAGTATTTCAGGAACTGGCGGCGGGTGAGACCGCCCAGCCCTCCTTCGTAACCGTCGGGATTTTGGATCTCGTAAGTTTCGAGATCGACATCGCTCGAATGAACCATGACGCCATACCCCTCGTTACCGGACCGAACACTAAAAAAACTAGCGGAGCGTCAGGCGGTCGCTTTGATGATCGTCAATTTTTTCGGAGTTTTTTGAGGTGATGGCGCCAAACGCGCCCGAAGCCGGACAGCGTCGGCGGTTGGGCTTCATGGCTGGACAGATCGCCGTCCTGGGCGACTTCGACCGGCGCCCGCGCTGGCGGTTGGCGTTGAAATGACAGGGGTCGGCCGCGATTGACACCGAGATGAACTACGTCTCCACCCAATTCCTGGGTAGCGCCGGATACAAGAGCCACAATCGGACCAACCGCGACTACGTGGCCGACCTGTGCTACGCTTTCTTGAGGTGGCGAGGGAGCGAATTAGGCGATTTGGCGATTTGGCGATTTGGCCAAACGAGTCGTGCCTGAGGGATTTTCGTAGGTGAAGCGGGTAGCCAGAAAATTATAATGAGAGGTGACGCCGCATGATCTAGCGAACGTGAAAATTAGATTTCAACTGAGACATAAGCGATTAAATTTAACCTGAAAACGAAGAACAAGAAATGCAAACAAAGCAACGAGCCAAGCGAGTATTAAGCGGGATAGCTCTCATGTTGTGTCTTTCCGCCCATGCGGACAAACCCAAATCGGACCATGATGACAAACCAGAGCACGAAAATAAGCAAGATGAAATGTGTTTTACCGGCTTTGACGGAACAATACACTATCAGTTTTCAATCAAAGAGCGCGATTTGGCCAACAAAGAAACAAAGCCATTTCAAGGCAGAGTTTTTGGCGCGTTGGTGCCTTGCGCGGGACTCAAGCAGTGGCCTTTGATCGCCACCAAGATTACTGATAATGACCAGATCATTCTGGCTTTCCGCGCAATGACGGCCGACGCTGCCAGTTGCGGGTCGATCGACTACATCGTTCAACTGGATGAAAGCAGCTTGTCCGGGCTTTTGCAGCTCCACAATGACCGCAACGAATTTTCGAACACATCAACCTTTGTGCCGGCCGCGTGCGCGGATCCGCCCGCGATGACCGCCCCTGACCCACGAGAGCCTCGAAGAGAGAACTTGCGTAGCGGGGTAGATTCGCACGGTAACGCGGTGCCGTAACGAGCAGGACTTCAGATCGCCCAACGGCAGCGACAGCAGCTCGCGCAACGCCACCACCGCGAACTCCGGCATCGGACTCAGGGTGTGGCCAACCGGCCAGTTCGGCCGTCGTATAGAGCAATTATCTTGACCGTGCGAGCGCCGGGCACCCGGTTTGAACGGAGTCGATATCTCGCTCAGCCGACACCCTCGGAGCGTTCTGCGGTCGCCATCGTCGCCGCCGCATCGAGCGCGTCGGCGGTGGTGGTGACCAAACGGTCGACTCGCAGTTTGCGGTGCATCTCCTCGATCAGGGCTTTATCGGTCTTCTGCCAGATGCACAGCATCACCCGAGCCTGCGGTACGCGGCGTTTGACTTGCCGCGAAAAGGCCCGAAGATGCAGCGTGCTCAGCGGCTCGATGAACGAAAGGCAGACCAGCGCCACGCCTTTGGCGTCTTCCGGCGTCGTTTGGCCGGCCTCGGCAAGGGGTAAGGTGCGCGCGGCAAGGCCGTGTTTGGTCAGAACCTGCCGCAACATCTTCGCCGCGACGCCATCCAGCGGATGGGCGCCGTGCAGGATGGCGATCGGCTGCTCGCCTCGCCAATCCTCGCGCAGGTCGTCTCGCGCGAACACCTTCTTTTCGATTTCGCGATCGGGACGGATCGCGTCGAGCGCGGCTTCCGCTTCCGCCGTGAGATTCCGGTCGCGGCCGCGAGCCAGCGGCTGCACGTCGTCGAGCGCGCCGACCAGGGCCTCCGACGACGACGCGAGCACGGCCAGCCGGTCGCCCGCGACGGAGCCTCGCACGATGTCGAGATGCGCGCGGCGGACGGCCTCCAGGGCGATCTCGTCGTAGTAGGTCGAGATGCCGCGCCCTTTGAGGAATTGCCGCGCCTGCGTCTCGGCTTCGTAGGGATCGCCGGACAACATGCGCTGGTAAAACATCTCGTGCGGCTCCAGCGCGGGCCGATCCCCGAGCAAGATCTCCAAGAATTTCAAGCGCGGGATGTGCCGGCCGATCACCACCAGGCAGATGGTGAGCGGGGTCGACATCACCAGCCCGATCGGACCCCAAAGGAACGCCCAGACCGTCGCCGCGATGATGATCGCCACCGGCGCGAGGCCGGATCGGCTGCCGTAGAGCAAAGGTTCGACGACGTTGGAACTCAGCACCTCGATGGTCATGAACAGCCCGGCGGTCCACAGCAGACTGCTCCACGTGGGATCGGTGGCGAAGGCCACGAACAGCGGCGGCACCACGCCGACGAGGCCGATGTAAGGCACGAAGCTCAACAGGCCGTACAGGATGCCCCACAAGAACGGGCTGGGTAGGCCGATCAGCCACAGCGCGGTCCCGACGATCAAGGCCAAGCTGAGGTTGAGGCAGAGCTGGGCCAACAGCATGCGACCCACCCGGAACGCGGCATCGTCGATCGCGGCGGTCGTCTGCTGGATATCCTCGGTGCCCGCCAGCCGGATCAACCGGTTGCGGAGTTCCTCGCGCGCGCTCAAGAGAAAGGCGGACATCAGCATCAGCACCAGCAGCGAGGCCACCGGATAGAGCGCCGGCCGAACGTATCCGGCAATGGCCTCGAAGCCTTGGGCCGAATCGTCGATGCGCACGGTCGGAACCGCCGGCGCGCCGCTCGCTCCATTGCCGCCGATTTTCTGCAGATCGTGCAGCGCCCGCCCCAGCGAGTCGGCGGCCTCGTTGACCGTGCGGCTTTCCGCCATGCGCTGGGACAAGCCGGAAATCTTTTGGCGAACGGTGGATTCGTAGCTCGGAATATCCTCCATCAGACCCATCAATTGCTGGTAGGTGACGGTGGCGATCCCGACGATCACCGTCAGCGCCAGCAGGATCGCGCTCAGCACCGCGAGACCGCGCGCCAGGCCGATCCGCTCCAATCTCACGACGATGGGGGTCAGGGCGAAGCTCAACAGGATGGCCAGCGCCAAGGGCACGATGACATCCTTGCCGGCGGAGAGGATGGTAGCCACGCCCAGGACCAGCACCACGCTGGCCATGGCGTTGATCAGCGGCACGGCCTGCCGCAGCAGCCGGTTGGTGATGATGTCCACGAATCGTTCCCGAGGTTGCGCGCTTGCGGTTATTCCTGGTTCATGAACTCGCTCACGCCGGTTTGAGCAAGGCGTCGATCTGTTCGAGCAGTTTGGCGAAATCGATGGGCTTGGGGTGGTAGTCGTCGCAGCCGGCCTGGATGGTCTTTTCCCGGTCTCCCGCCATGGCGTGCGCGGTCAAGGCGATGATCGGGATTTTCTGGGTTTGCGGGTCGGCGCGGAGCGCCCGCGCCGCCGTCCAGCCGTCCATGACCGGCAGGTTCATGTCGAGCAGGATGATATCGGGAGCCGCCGCCTTGGCGCTTTCGACACCCTGTTCGCCGTCGTGGGCCAGCACCACCGAGTGGCCGCGCCGCTCCAGGCGGCGGGAGAGAAAATCCCAGATTTGTTCGCTGTCCTCGACGAGCAGGATTTTGGCCATGGAGAAACGCCTTCGTTAGTGGTGGGGTTATGGGTCAATGAGGGCCGGCCTGCTCCGCGAAACGGCGCAGATCGGCCACCAGGTCGGCGAGCGGCATCGAACCTTTCTGCACGATTCCCGCCGTATCATCGGCAAGGTCGCGGACCTTGCCGGATCGGACGTCCTCGGCTGTCATCACCACCAGCGGCAAGGCATCGAATTCGGAATTTTTGCGCACTTCGCGGATAAAAGCATAGCCGTCCATTTCGGGCATGACCAAATCCACCAGCACCAAATCCGGTCTCTGCTCGGCGAGGGCCTTCAACCCTTCGGCCCCGTTGAGCGCCATGCGGCAATTCCAGCCGTCGCGGTGCAGCATCGCCATCAGGCGCTCGTTGGCGGCCCGGTCGTCGTCGACGATCAATATCTGTTGGCCGGCGCTGGGAACCGCGAGCGCTTGCAGGGCTTCGGCCAGCTCGTCGCGGCGCACCGGCTTTTTGAGATACCCGGTCGCGCCCAGGGCGTAGGCGAAATTTTTCTCGTCGAGCACCGTCTGCATGATCACCGGGATGTCTTTGGTGTCCGGGTTTTCGCGGATCGCCCGCAGCACGTGCCAGCCGTCGAGTTCCGGCATCATCACGTCGAGCAACACCGCCAGCGGTTTGCTGGCCTTGATGCTCTCCAGCGCCTCCTTGCCGTTGGTGGCGATAGTGACGGAAAAACCCTCGCGCTCCAAGTGTCGAGTCAACAGTTCGCGCGCCGAGCGCTCGTCATCGACCACCAGCACGCTCGGCGTGGTGCGTTTCGGCCCGGCTGATTCGCCCGCTCGCTCGGGCGCGGCGTCCGGGCCGGGCTCGGTTCCGGCCGCCGGTTTTCGGTAGCGGGTCGGGATCGTGACCGTGAACGTGGTGCCTTGGCCCTCGGTGCTGGCGACCTCGATCCGCCCGCCCAGCATCTTGCACAAGGCGCGAGTCAGCGCCAAGCCGAGACCGGTGCCGCCGAATTTGCGGGTGGTGGTTTCATCGGCTTGCGAGAAGCGCTGGAACAGGTTGGCCAGTTGCTCCGCCGACATGCCGATGCCGGTGTCCGTCACCGTGAAACGGGTGTGCGGGACATCGTTTTCCTCGATCTGGGCGGCGTGGACGGTGATCTGGCCCTTGGTGGTGAATTTCGCGGCATTGCCGATCAAGTTGAGCAGAATCTGCTTGATCTTCAAATCGTCGGTGGTCATCGCGGTGTCGGGCGCATCGGCGGTCAGCGCCAGCGCGTTTTCGTTCTTGGTCAACAGGCCGCCCGTCGCCGCCTCCACCTCGTGCAGCAGCGAGCCGACCGTGAACTCGATGGCGTGCACGTCCATGTTTTGCGCCTCGATCTTGGAGAGATCGAGCACGTCGTTGATCAGCCCCAGCAGGTGGCGGGCGTTCACGTTGATCTTGTTGAGGTCGGCCAGCAGCGCCTCTTGGCCGAGGTCGCGCAAGTCTTCCTCGATCAGCTCGCAATAGCCCAGCACGGCGGTCAGCGGCGTGCGCAGCTCGTGGCTCATGTTGGCGAGGAACGCCGACTTGGCGCGATTGGCGGTTTCGGCCTCGTCGCGCGCCATTTCCAGTTCCATCGCCGCCTGGCGCTGGCGGGTCATATCGCTGAGCACCACGCCGACACCGGGGCTTTCGGTGCCAGCCTCGCTCACCAGCGTCACCGCGAACACATCGGCTTTGACATAGCGGCGCCCGTCGTCGATCGCCAGATCGAAAGTCTCCTCCGCCTCGATGTCCTTGAACCGGAAGCGCTCGGCGAGTGCCCGATGAATGCGCGGGCGAAGATGGGCCTCGATTTGCGGCGCCGAGACGGCCAGGGCCTGGTCGGCCCGCATCGTGCCGGTTTCGGTCACCATTTTGGCGAACGTCTTGTTCGCCTGATTGATGTGGAGGTTCCTGTCGAGCAGCGCCAGACCCACCGGCGCTCGCTCGATCACATCGGCCAGCAGCGAGCGGGCGTGTATCGACGTGCGCTTGGCTTTGAACGCCAGGTAAACGAAAACGCCGACGACCAGCGCCAAGGCGAACAGCGAACCGATGACGACCGGCACGTAGACGCGATCGGTGCGGTCGCCGAGGGCGTCGCGCTCGCGCTGCGTCCACGCTTCCACGAGGCGCATACCCTCGCGCACCTTGTCCATCGAGCGTTTTCCGGTGCGGGTTTTCACCAGGGCTTGAGCTTCCTCGAAAGAGCGCTTGCGGGCGGCGATGACTCGCTCGCCGAAGGAAAGGACATTTTGCCCTTCCAAAATCATGCTGGATGAAATATCGGTGCTCAAACCGGCATTGGCCGCCCCCTCGTTCAACGCCGCAGCGTGGCGGTCGATCTGCTCTCGAGCGTGAAGGTACGGCTCTAAAAAATCCTCGCTGCCGACGTTGATGAAGCCGCGATAGCTGGTTTCCACATCCTTTAACGCGGAGAGGTAGCGCTCGCTCGCAATTTCCAGGGAGCTGAACCAAGAGGCTCGCAACTGGGAGGAGATCACGCCAGAAAGGCTCCAGGCGATTCCGGCGAGCGACAGCACCGTGAGGCCCAACAAGATCGAGCGGGTGATCGGCGAGGCGATGGCGCGGTTGATCATGCTGCACCGCCTTTCGAGACAGTCATCTGCATTCGGTGAACCTCACGAGTCAACGGCCCCGAGCGTTTCGGGATAAGGCGGGGAACGGACATGCGGGGCGGGCCGAAGTCAAGAGCGGCGGCGGCCGAGCAACAGGCCGAAGATGAACCCGCCGACCGCTCCAGCTAACGGCGCGAGCGCGGTCGGCCGAGATTGATATCGGCCGACCGATCTGGCGGCGATTTGGCTCGCGTCTTCGGCGACGTTCTCGCCCGCGCGGTCGCCCGACATCTTTTGCCGAGCGCGCTCCGCCTCTTTCAACCGCACGGCGTTAGAGGCCGGTTCGATCTGGACACCGTGAGCGCGAGCATAAACCTGGGTGAATTCGGCGCCGAGAAACAGAATCTGAGCGGAGTAGTAAACCCAGATCAACAGCGCCACCAGCGAACCGGCCGCGCCGTAGACCGACTCGGTAGCGGCCTTTTCCAGATAGAGGCCGATCGAGAAGCGACCGAGCGAAAACAGGGCCGCCGTCGCCAGCGCGCCGATCCACACGTCCCGCCAGCGCACTTTGGCGTCCGGCAACACCTTGAAGATCAGCGCGAACAGCAGCGCCGTCAACCCGAACGACACCCCGGAGTGCAGCGCTCGCCACAGTGGGGCCTGCCCGTAGGCGTCGCCGCCCGTCAGTCGCCCCACCATGTCCAGCGCGACGCCGACGACGAGAGATCCCAACAGCACAAAACCGGCGCCAAATACCAGCGCGAACCCGAGCAAGCGATCCTTGACCATCCCCCACAGGCCTCGACCGGGCTTAGGCTGGACCTTCCAGATGGTGTTGAGGGCATCCTGCAACTGGCCGAGCAGGCCGCCGGCCGCCACCAGCAGGGTGGCGAGGCCGACGGCGGTGGCGATCCGGCCGGCGGCCGGCCGGCGGGCGCCCTCGATCAGCGCCCCGATGGCCTGCCGACCATCGGGGCCGATCAGGCCACCCAGCTCCTCCAAAATGCTTTGACGGACCTGGGCCTCGTCGAACACCAGGGCGGCGACGGCGATGGCGATGAGCAGCAGCGGCGCCAGGGCGAAGATCGTGTAGTACGCTAGTGCCGCCGCCAGCCGAGGCGCGCGGTCTTCGTTCCACTCCTCGAATGTTTCTTTCAACAAGCCCCAAGCTGTCAAGCTACCGGCCATCGTCGCTCAAGTCCGCTTTCCGGCGCTCGTCATCTCATCGACAGCGCCGGCTCCAGCCAAGCCCGCTCACGCCGAAGCGCGACCCTCAACATTCAGGCTCGCTCGGCGACGGACACGATTATCGCCCGCTGCCGAGACGTTCGGTGGTTCTCGTCTTCAGCCGGTGATCTTGGCGACCGAGTCGCGGATCGTGGCGCTGACCTTATCCCACGCCTTCTCCGCTCCATCCTTGACATCGTCCCAAACGTCTTCGCCGGCTTCCGCCAGATCTTTCATCTTGACTTTCATCGCATCGAACAGGCCATCGGCTTCCGCCAGCATTTTTTGGTACTCGATGCTGCCGTCGGCCAGCTTGGATTTCGCTTGCGCCTTGAGTTCGGCCAGCTTCGCTTGACCGGCTTCGATTTCGGCTTCGAGCTTTTTGATATAAGCGTCTTTATCGATCATATCGGTTCTCCGGGGATTTCAAAGATCACGCTTTTTTGATCAAGCCGATGAGGAACAGCAAGACCACCGCTCCCACCGTGGCCGTAACGATCGACCCGATCAAGCCGAACGAGGCGAATCCGAGCACCCTGAACAGGAAACCGCCGATCAGGGAACCGATCACGCCGACGATTATGTTGCCGACGACGCCAAACCCGCCACCTTTGATGATCTGGCCCGCCAGCCAACCGGCCAACGCGCCTATCGCCAGAAAGACGATCAATGCGGTCAGGTCCAGATCGTTCATTTCTCAACCTCCTTTCGATTTGATGATCGGTGCATACGGTATTCGGAAAAGGGCTAAAGCGCTACTGCGCCGGCTTCTGCTGCATCGCTTCGCCGGTTTTTTCGATGGCTTGACCGGTTTTTTCGATGGCTCTACCGGTGGCGTCTGCGGCGTCTTTGGCGGTTTCCTTCACGGCCTGTCCGGCGTCTTTGGCGGTTTCCTTCACGGCAGTCGCGGCCTGCTGGGTTTTGACCTCAGCCTTTTCGACGGTTTGATCGATTTTTTTGCCCGCGCGCTCGGCGGGACCCTCGCCCTGCTGTTTTTCGCAGCCAGCCGCGATGAAGCCGAACAGGGCAACCAACAAAACCGGTACTAACTTGCGCACGATATTCTCCTTACATTTTGAGTGATGCGATTAACCGAACGGTGGATATTGACCGCGCACGTTGTGCGCACTGGAATAGTGACACTCATACATCAATTGCTGAAGATATGTCAACAGCATTCCCGGATCGCCATGTTTGGGTGCGGTTGCAACAGAAAAATTGATGTAACCTTTTGGATGCTTACCAATATTATTTTGGCTATTAACATTAAAGTACCTTATGCCCGAACAGATTCGACTTGAATCTTATAAATTAATTTACGAAATCGCGGCACGAACTCATTCGAGAGCGCCGATATCCTTTGTCTTTAATTTTTTGGGCTTTCTGCCTTTACAAGTGCTCGTCCGTCCATAATGATGATCGCGGTTCGCCCTGATACTTCGACGAGCAGAGACCGCTTGCACAGACGAGGTTTCCGATGGCCGCAGACAAAAAACGCACGACGAGCGCCGATGGAAAAACCAAGCGCGCCCGACCCGCTTCCACCGCAAAAAAACCGACCGAGAGCCCGACGCCACATCCCGGTATGGGCGCAATACCGCACGAGCCCGGCGTGGCCTTTCGCGTCTGGGCGCCCAACGCGACCGCGGTCGCCGTGGTGGGCGACTTCAACGGTTGGGACGGAAAACGCGATCCGCTGACCCAGGAAGGCAACGGTTACTGGTACGGCGATGTCGCCGAGGCGCGCGTCGGCCACGAATACCGCTTCCTGCTGACCACGCCGTGGGGCGAGCTGTCGCGGATCGACCCCTACGCCCGCGAAGTCACCAACTCGGTCGGCAACGCCATCGTCCACGACCCCCGCTTCGATTGGGAGGGCGACCAGTTCCAGTGCCCGCCCTGGAACGAGCTGGTGATCTACGAAATGCATGTCGGCACGTTTCACGACCCCGACCCCAACGACGATCTGCCGGCGGCGTTTCGGGACATCATCGGCCAGTTCGGCCATCTGAAGGCGCTCGGCGTCAACGCGTTGCAACTGATGCCCGTCATGGAATTCGCCGGCGATCGCTCGTGGGGCTACAATCCCGCCCACATTTTCGCCGTCGAGTCGGCCTACGGCGGGCCTGCGGCGTTCAAGGAGTTTGTCAAGCGCGCTCACCAGAACGGCTTCGCCGTGATTCTCGACGTGGTTTACAACCACTTCGGGCCTTCCGATCTCGACCTGTGGCGCTTCGACGGCTGGAGCGAGCACGACGGCGGCGGCATTTATTTCTACCAGGATCACCGGCGCCACACGCCCTGGGGCGACACCCGCCCCGATTACGGGCGCGGCGAAGTGCGCCAGCTCATCCGCGACAACGCGCTGATGTGGTTCGAGGATTACCGCGTGGACGGCCTGCGCATGGATATGACGGTCTACATCCACAAGGGCGGGCCATGCAGCGACACGCTGCCGGACGGCTGGAGCCTGTTGCAGTGGATCAACCGCGAGATCGCCGAAAAATTCCCCGGCCGGATCACCATCGCCGAAGACTTGCAGAACGACCCGTATCTGACCAAAGAGGAATTCGAGGGCGGCGCCGGGTTCGGCGCGCAGTGGGACGCGCACTTCGTCCACCCGATCCGGGAAGCGGTCATCGTCGCCGCCGACGAATACCGCTCTATGGCATCGGTCGCCGGTGCCATCCAGTTCCGCTACAACCTCGACTCCTTCGAGCGCGTGATCTACAGCGAATCGCACGACGAAGTGGCCAACGGCAAGGCGCGGGTGCCGCAAGAGATCGACGGCGGCGACGCGCGGGGATTCTACGCCCAAAAACGCTCCACGCTGGCCGCCGCGCTGGTGTTCACCGCGCCCGGCATCCCCATGCTGTTTCAGGGCCAGGAATTCCTCGAAGGCGAATGGTTTCGCGACACCGTGCCGGTCGATTGGGACAAATCGCAGGATTTTCGTGGCCTCACTCGCCTGTACCGCGATCTCGTCCAGCTCCGGCTCAACCGAGCGGGTCACACGCGCGGGCTGTGCGGGCAGCACGTGCACGTCTCGCATTGCAACGACGCCGCCAAGATGATCGCGTTCCGGCGCTGGGACGTGAGCGGGCCAGGAGATGACGTGCTGGTGGTCGCCAACTTCTCCGCCGAGCGCCGCGAGGGCTATCGGGTCGGCTTTCCCGCCGAAGGCCTTTGGAAGCTGCGGCTCAATTCGGATTGGCAGGGCTACAGCACGGCGTTCACCGGCACGCAAGAAGGCGATGTGGTGGCGGAGCCGCACGGTTACGACAACCTGCCCGCCAGCGCCGAAGTCACCGTCGGCCCGTACAGCGTGCTGGTTTTTTCTCAGGACCCGCAATAGCGCGCGATGGCCGGGTTTGGCCGCGAGACCTGGGATGGCCCTGGCACGAAGGGCGGAGATTCAGACTGTGGCCGATCTCAAAACTTACATCGAGGATCACAAGACGCCATGAAACGCCATCTTTCTCGATTCGCGGCGGTTTTGACGCTGGCGGTCGCGTTGGCCGGATGCGGCTACAACGATTTTCAGAGCCTGGACGAAACCACCAAATCGGCTTGGGGCGAAGTGCTCAACCAATACCAGCGTCGCGCCGATCTGGTCCCCAACATCGTGGAGAGCGTCAAGGGCGAAGCCAAGTTCGAGCAAGAGACCTTGACGCGCGTCATCGAGGCTCGCGCCAAGGCCACGTCGGTTCAAGTCACGCCCGACACCCTGAGCAACCCCGAAGCGTTCAACAAGTTTCAGCAGGCGCAAGGCGAGCTGTCCTCGGCCCTGTCGCGGTTGCTGGTGGTGGCCGAGCAATACCCCAGCCTGCAAGCCAACCAGGCGTTCCGGGATTTGCGCGTGACGCTGGAAGGCACCGAAAACCGGATCGCGGTCGCTCGGGGTCGCTACATCGAGGCGGTGCAGAGCTATAACGTGTTGGCCCGGCAATTTCCGACCAACCTGACGGCGATGCTGTTCGGCTACGACCCCAAACCGAGCCTGACCGTCGCCAACGAAGCCGCCATTTCCACCGCCCCGAAGGTCGATTTCGGAACCGCCAAATAAGCGCCATGCACCGTCTCTTTGGCCGGCCGGATGCGCGGCTGAACCGGCAGCCGCTTCTCGTCGGGCTGCTGTTGCTGGTCGCGCTCGTCGCGCTCGTCGCGACGCCGGGTTATGGCCAAACCGTTCAGCCGGTCCCGGATTTGACCGCGCGGGTGATCGACCGGACCGGCGCCCTGTCCGCCGACCAGCATCGCGCCTTGGAAGCCAAGCTCGCGGCGTTCGAGCGCACCCGAGGCACCCAAATCGCGGTGCTGATGGTGGCCACGACCCAGCCGGAAGACATCGCCAGCTTCGCCAATCGGGTCGCCAACACCTGGAAAATCGGCCGACGCGACGTGGGCGATGGCCTGCTGATCGTCGTCGCCAAGGACGACCGACGGATGCGGATCGAAGTCGCCAAAGCCCTGGAAGGCCCCATCCCCGACATCGCGGCCGCGCGCATCATCGATCAGCAAATGATGCCCCGCTTTCGAGCGGGCGATTTCGCGGGTGGCTTGAGCGCCGCCATCGACCGGCTGATCGGGCTGGTGGAAGGGGAAAACCTGCCGATTCCCGAAACCGGCCCCACGATGGGCAAACCGGATGTGAACTGGTTCGAGCTGGGCCTGTTTTTCCTGGTTGGCGTCTTCATGATCGGCTCGCTCTTGCGGCGCCTGTTCGGCAAAGTGCTGGGGCCGCTGATCGCCGGCGCCGGCGCCGGCGGCATCGCGTTTCTCTTGACCGCCAGCGTGGCGTTCGCCGCGCTGGCGGCGCTGGTGGGCTTGATCGCCACCTTTTTGTCCGCCGCCGCACCGCTCGGGCACCACGGCCCCATCTTCCTCCCCGGCGGCTACGACCCGTCTTCCCGCCGAGGGGGCGGCTTCGGTTCCGGGGGCGGCTTCGGTTCCGGGGGCGGCGGCAACTTCGGGGGCGGCGGCGCCTCGGGGAGCTGGTAAGGCATGGCCTCGATTGCGACTTGGCTGAAACGTGGCCGGCGTCTGTTCGTCAACCGCTGCGCGGACGCTCGGGATATTCGGGTGCGGTTCCCGCGAGCGGTCTTGGACCGCTTGGCCGCGCGGGTCGCCGCCAGCGAGCGGCGCCATGGCGGAGAGCTGCTCGTTTGCATTGAGGCGGGTTTGCCCTGGTCGTATATTCGTCGCGAAGCCACCGCTCGCGAACGCGCTCTGACCTTGTTCGGCAAACTGCGGGTGTGGGACACCGAGGACAACAACGGTATCTTGATTTACCTCTCGCTGGCCGAACACACCATCGAGCTGATCGCGGATCGCGGCCTGAACGCGCGAGTCGCGGCCGAGCGCTGGTCCGCCATCGCCGACGAACTCGGCCGCGCCTTGTCCGACCGGCGGTTTGAAGAGGGCTTGAACCAGGCCATCGACGCCGTGACGGCGCTGCTGATCGCGCATTTTCCCCGCGACGGTGACGCGCCCAAACCGAACGCATTGCCCGATGCGCCGGTGGTGCTGGCTTGATCGAAACGAGCGCGTCAAGCCACAGCCTGCCGCCCAACCGAACTCCCGACCGCTCGCCGACCATTCGAGGAACTTGGCCGGGGGTCGGACGCGACGGGCTCGCCCGGAAAGCAAACCCGTCGCCTCGCGAGAAAGTGCGGTGAACCGAGGATGCCCTCAATGGCCGGCGGCACGGTCTCCGGCTTGAATCACCGAATGCGCGAAATGCAGCTTGGCGACGGCCGAGCGCGGTAAGGCGAAAGGATAAAAATCCGGTTGGCCCATGCTGCGAGTCAGTTCGGTGATGACGGCGGTGATGCGGATGCACGAGTTGAGAAGCTGCAAGAACTCGTCCCCGTTGGCGGTATCGGACTGCCAGAGGGCGTCCCGAGAGAAAGGCTCGATCTCGAAATCCACTTCGTGCGCTTCGAGGCCGAACGAGTGCGCGGTATCGAGCGTGTCGATCATGTGCAGATAATGCGCCCAGGTTTCCGCCCAATCTTCCCAGGGATGCGTGCTGGCGTAGCTGGTCACGAATCGCTGTTGCCAGTCGGCGGGCGGCCCGTCGTTGTAATGGCGCTCCAGCGCCGCCGCATAGTCCGCTCGCTCGTCGCCGAACAGGGCGCGAAACGGTTCGAGCCATTCGCTGTCCCGCACCAGGCGATCCCAATAGTAGTGGCCGATCTCGTGCCGGAAATGACCGAGCAGCGTGCGATACGGCTCGTGCATGGCAGCGCGGATTTTCTCGCGCTTAGCGTCGTCGGCCTCTTCGATGTTGATCGTGATCAGGCCATCGCTATGCCCGGTCATCACCTGCGGTTGCTCCGGCGTCGGACCCAGAAAATCGAACGCCAAGCCACGGGCGGGGTCATCTGCCAATTTCGACTTGACCGGCAAACCCAGCGCCAGCAAAGAGGATATCAGGCGCCGTTTGGCGGTTTCGACCCGCCCCCAGAGCCGGCCGTTTTCCGCGACGGAAAGATCGGGAACCGTTCTGTTCAGCGCGCACGCCACGCAAAAGCGCCGCTCAGCGGTCGAGGCCGGTTCCAGTGGCACCAGCCAATTGCATCCCGATGGCGTCGCGAAATTGTCGCAGCGGCGGTAGAGCGGCGCGGCGGGCTGACCGAATTGCTGCCAAGCGTCTTCCGTCGCGCCGGGGGCCAGCGGGATCACGAGACCGGTGCGCACCTCGTAGCCGAGCGGTGTGCCGCAAGCCAGACACTGGCTGTTGCCAAAAAACACCGTGCGCCCGCACTGACAGCGAAAAGAGCGCGTCGCGAGCGGTTTGGGCGAATCTGGGGACAGTGGGCCGCCCTGGATCGGGCTGCCACCGGAGGAGAGATTAAAGGGCATGATAAACGATCTCCGACGATATCATCAGGAACGATGCCAAAGCAATTGGGCAACTTTTCTTATACGCCAAGATTGAACTCGTATCAATTAAGCGTGGTTGCTTGCGATCAGCGCATCCGACAAAACCATATCCGTGCATTTTTTGCAGCGATTGATCCGCTTGATAAGAAAGATTGTGGGTATTAACAACTAAGCATACCCGCTCAAGCGCTATCTGTGCGATATGCGTTGTCGCCAGTCTTATCGCAGGATCCAAGAACTCTTGAAAACGCATTTTTTTTACGCTAGAGTCCGATTTAAGTAAGCTCTCAAGAGTAGATTTATCAAAGAACTTTCGATTATTGGCGCGATCTAACGGGATTTTACTGCGATAAGTATATAGAATTTCAACCGATCCTTTCGCAATACACTGTCATGTAACATTAAAAATACATCGGGTTTTATTTTCATTTCATTGAACTCATCCATACTGGCGGTATCGAAACGCCATTAACCCTTCCCGACTTACCTCAACTTGCAGGAGAATCTCATGGAAACATCGAGCAGGTTAGATAGCGTCAATGATGCGGTCGACCGCATCGAATCTTCCGCCCATACGGCTGTGAAAAAAGCGGCCGAAGCGGCGGTTCAAGCCGTGGACAAGCTGAACGAAAAACAGCAACAGCTCAAAGACGTTCAAGAAGAGTGGCTGGAGAAAACCAAGGACTACATTCAAGCGAACCCGATCAAAGCTCTGGCCATAGCCGCAGCGGGCGGATTCGTGCTGAGTCGGCTTTTGAGCCGGTAACGCGTTGACGAGATCTCGGAGCAACGGGAACCGAGCGATGGGATCCGACCCTATCACAGCGCCTCCAGAAACGCCTTCTGGGGGCTTGGATCACGCGCGATCTCTGCTCAGGGACGGCAAAGAGATATTTTTTGATCACCTGAAGCTCGCTTCTTTAGAGGCGAAGCGGGCCGGGTTGAGCTTGCTGCTCATCGTCGTTTTGGGCATCGCCATCTCATTTTTGTTGATTTGCTCGTGGCTGGGATTGATGGGAGCCCTGATTCTGTTGTTGGTCGAGAAAGGTCTGTTGGCGGGCAGCACCGGCATGTTGTTGGCCATCGGAATCAATTTATTGATGATGCTCATCTTGGGGTGGGTGGTTATACGTCAACTGAATCACATGAAATTTCCGGCCACGGCTCGTAGCCTGAAGACGCTCATGGCGGAAAACTCGCCCGAGAAGGATTCACGATGACCGATCATGACCGTGACAATGGAAAAAAATTATCTTTAAACGCGCAAATCGAGCATGCCGAGCGCCAGCTTCAAGCGCGGTGGCAGTCGATCGAGCAGCACCGATTGCTTTTGAGCGAACATGTTCGCCGGACGCTCACTTCTCCCGCCGCGCTGTTATCGGCGGCAGGGATCGGGTTTATCGTCGGCGACTTAACGCGCGGCAAAAAAACGGATAAGCCGCAAAAAGAAACCTCCGAAAAAGACGATCAGACAGAGGATCGGGACGGCTCTCGATCTGCGCTCTTACCCCTCGGCCAAGTGGCTTGGAGTCTCATCAAGCTGGCTCAACCTTTTCTGTTGATGGAAATGGAAAAATGGTTGCGCGCCCCTTCAGAGGCGACCTCGGCCCAGGCATCGGAACAAGCCGCTGAAACGGGCGAAAGTTCCAAGCGATTTCAACGATCAGGCAGTCCGACAGAGTTAACTTGACGTGAGTTCCGGATAAGGAAGCTGAACCCAGGAATTTTGGCCGGTTCCAGAACAAGAGCTATCCCGACCTCCCTTATCCGGAACTCACGTCACACTCATTTGAGGAACCGCGCGACCCCGTATCCGCTCAGTTCCGCAAACGGGTTTCCGATGTGGAAGCGTCCACGATGGTGTAGGTGAAACTGCCGAAGTCACCCACTCCGTCCATCACCTGCGAAAATTCCTCCAAGCGACCGCCGACACCGGATCGATCCGCGTTGGGATGGGTAAAAGCGTCCGAGCTGACCGCCAGCCGCTTGCCCTTGCCCCAACTGTGGCGGACGTTGTTTAGCCAGGCCGTGTGAGCGTGAATGTAGTACGGCGCCACGACCCGCCGACCGTCGACGACCTTGCAAGCGCCGGAGCCGACTTGCCACCAGCCGGACGTGACGGTATCGCGGGCGTCACGATAACCGACCGCCACGTAGACGGCTTGGGGAAACTGGTTGCAGACTTCCACTTCCGCGCTGGCCGCACCGCTGGCGATGGCGGTGCACAGGGCTGTCAGAATGCTGATTCGCTGGTTCATCGTCTGGCTCTCCTCAAGGTTCGATGCGGTGGATACGGCCGGCCGAATGCTCGCCGTCACATTCTTCAGGACGTTCGAGGAGAGGCTTTTTTCCCGATCACTCGATTGATGTGACGGCGATCATATCGCCGGGATCTCGGATATCCGGCCGTTTCGCGCCTTTGACCGGCCGGACACTCGGTTTTCCATGTCCGAGAGGGCCGCCGTCAGTCGCGCTCAGCGGCACAGCCGAACTTGCGGGTACGGGAGAGTTTGTAGGTCGAGCGCCTGCGCCAGCTCGGCGGCGAGATCGACCAGCGCCAGCCGTTGAGCCGGTCGGTCGTAGCGGTCGAGCGCGCCGCTGCCGGCATCGCCGTAGCCGATCAAATCCACCGCGCCGTCGCAGTCGGCGTCGATGTAGTACACCAGAGATCGCCAGCTCGGATCGGCGCCGCGAATGACGGTGTCGATCTGGAGCGGGTCGGTGTGGCCGGTGGCCGCGTAGGCCGGCCGGTCACGACCGTCGCGGTACACCAGCCACGCGCTCGGCGGCGGGGTCGGCGCCTCCAGATACACGCCGACGATGTTGCCGTGCGTTTCCAGCCGATAGGCGTTCGGCGCCGCGGTTGGCGGTGGCGGTGGCGACGCCGCTGGCTCGGCGAGAAACGCTTCGATGGCGTCGGCCGCCACGGCGAAATTCAGCCCTTCACCGCCCTTGCGAAAGGTGTTGACGCCGAGCAGCTCGCCCCGATCGTTCAGCAGCGGGCCGCCGGAATTGCCGGGATTGAGGGCGGTCTGGGTCTGGATCACCGTGGCCTGATGCGGCGCGCCATCCTCTCCCCGCCAGCGGTAGTCGGGCCGGATCTGGCTGACGATGCCGGTGGTGTAGGTCCAGGCTTCACCGTCGGGATGGCCGATGGCGTGGACGTTCTCGCCGACTTGAGCGGCGGCCGGATCGCCCAGGGCCAGCGCGACGAGCGACCCGGGCGGGTTCGTGAGGCGGAGCAGCGCCAAATCGGCCACCGGGTCCGTTTTGACCACGGTGGCGGCGAAGGCCAAATCCCGGCGCATGTCGGCGCCCTGTTCGGGTTTGAAAAACACCGTCAGCCGCCGGGCGTCCCGGACGACGTGCCAGTTGGTCAGCACGTCGCCGGCGGGACCGATCACCGCGCCGCTGCCCAGATTCCGGTCGGTCGCCACCAGCACGGTGGCCGGCACCGCTTTTTTGTACACCGCGATTTCGGTCGCACCCCGGCTCGTTTCCAGCACGGGCGCGGCCGGCAGAGTTTCCAGAATCGTCGCGATCCGGCGCCACGGCGGGTCGGACCCGGTGGAGCCGAGGGCCAGCGCGGCCAGCAGATGTCGCTCCGGCAGGCCGAGTTCGGCCACCGCCCGAATCGTGTCGAGGGGCTCCAGCGACGAGGTTCGCAGCAGCGCGACGCCGGTCACGACCAGCAGCGCCGCCGCCGCGCCGACGGCGACGATTTCGCCCGGAAACCGGGACGACCACCGGTCCCGAACCCGCTCCAGCAGGGCGGTCAGCCGCGCCAGCAGCGGAAGTGCGGCCGGCCGGGAAGTTTCGGCGGCGGACGCCAGCCGCTTCGCCGCCGCGACCAGCGCTCGCGGGGGGCGGTCGCCCTCGGTCGCCAGTCGCGCCAGCTCGCGCAGCTCGATCAGCCGGTTGAGGCAGGACGGACAACCGCGCAGATGCTTTTCGACCGTCTGACGAAGACCGGGGTCGTCGCGCCCGTCCAGATAATCGCCGAGGCTCGCCAGCGGCGGGCAGTCCGGCGCTTTCAGTCGGCCGAGCCGCGCCAGCAGGAGTCTGTCGAGTTCGTTCACCGTTGCAGGTCCGTTCAAAACTCTTTCGATGCTAAAGACGTGCTGTGATGCCCGGATTATCCCCGGTCAAAGAAAACCGGCCGCCCGCAGGCACTCTTCGATCTTTTTCTTGGCCCGGTCGTATTTGGACGCCACCGTGCCCTGCGGCAACCCCAGGCTCCGCGCGATCTCCTTATAGGGTTGCGACCGCTCTCGCATCCAGAAAATCTGCTGTTCGAGCAAGGCGATGGTCGCCATGCAGCGCCGCACGCCTTCCAGGGTCTCGGCCTCGCTCAACAGGTCTTCCGCGCGCGGCGCGGGATCGGTCAACAAGGCCTCGTCGAGAAATGTTTTTTCATCTTCGTCGCGCCGCGACAGGAAGGGGTCGGAAATCTCGAAGCGGCGGCTGTGCCGGCGCAAGTGGCTGCGGGCCGCGTTGGCGGCGATGACTTTGAGATAAGCGCGAAACTCGTGCTCGGTGGCACCCCGGAAACCGTCGATGCCACGGTCGAGCAGCACGACGAAGACATCCTGAAACAGGTCGTCCCGCTCGCTGCCGGTCAAGGCGGAGAACTGCCCCAAAATACGCCAGATCAGCGGGGCGAAGCGCTCGACCAGCGAACGCCAGGCCGACGGTTCGCCGGAGCGGACCCGCCGCAGCAACTCCCCGAAGCCGTCGGTCACGGCGCCGCACCCGACCGGAGCGACCGCGTTCGCCGAATCGCCCGGACGCTCAAGCTTCGCCATCGGCCGCCGTCGCATCGCGCATCGCGCACAACCTCGAAACAAAAAAATTCACCGAACGCGCCCGCCGCGTCGCGGCTCGCAAAATAGTCAGGACTTTCGCTGGAAACTTTGATCGTCATACCCGTGAAAACGGGTATCC
>ERZ761602.3931-NODE-3931-length-20036-cov-4.739002_pt1 | contig 20036 bp, 12 predicted proteins | sample MGYA00512165_ERZ761602 | MGnify/ENA primary metagenome ERZ761602 (study PRJEB28899, sample SAMN02445085) | bioreactor sludge metagenome | biome: EBPR sludge; isolation source: Thorneside wastewater treatment plant | place: Australia: Brisbane, Thorneside... | reverse complement strand
GTGCGCAAGGTCTATCGCGAGCAACTTCGCAACTGGGGCGTGTCGGTGGATGAATCCACGGATGCCGCCGCCGCATATGAACGAATGCGCGCCGCGGCAAACCATGCGACTCCCTATTCGGTCGTGCTGATCGAACAACATCAGCAGAATATGGATGCCGTGACTTTCGCGGAAAATGTGAAAGGGGACCCCGTCCTGAGCCGCACGCGCCTGGTGCTAGTGACCTCGTGGCCAAAACGCGGCGACGCCGCGGAGATGGCAAAACGGGGGTATGCCGCCTACCTCACAAAACCGGTAAAACGCGATCACCTGCTCGAGGGAATCGCCGCGGTTGCGGTTCGCGGCAGTTCCGCGAACGCAAAAGGCCAGGGAATCATCACGCAGCACTCGATCAAGGAAGCATCGCGTCAGCGCGTGAAAATCCTGCTTGTGGAAGACAACATCATCAATCAGAAAGTCGCAACGCGCATGCTGGAAAGTCTCGGCTATCGCTGCGATATCGCCAACAACGGCAGAGAAGCGTTTGAAGCAGTGCAGAAAGCCGAGTACGGGCTCATCTTCATGGATTGCCATATGCCCGAAATGGACGGCTTCGAAGCGACTAGAGCGATTCGCAAGTTCGAAGGGGAACGGCGCTACACGCCTATCGTCGCGCTGACCGCTTCCGTGCTGCGCGCCGATCACGAACAGTGTCTCGACGCTGGCATGGACGATGTTCTGACGAAACCGATTCACACCGGCCCTCTTGAGAAAGCGCTGAGCGAGTTTCTCTCCGAGGACCCACCGGTTCGCAAAGGAAAACTCATCGAAACGGCAGCACCTGCAAAAACGGCCACGCCCGTCGACCTGGAACGCTTGAGCGAGATCACCATGGGCGACCCCGACCTGGAAACGGAACTGATTATCACCTTCCTCGCGGACACGACACAGCGCCTTGCCGATCTCGCCAGCGTCATTGCCGAAGGGGACGCGGGGTCGCTTGGCCGGACCGCGCACGCGCTGAAGGGCTCCGCGGGCAATATGGGCGCAAACAGCTTGCAGGATATGGCGCGGTGCCTGGAAGACCTTGGCCGTTCGGGCGATATCGCCGCGGCCGCCCAAACCTTCGATAACCTGAAGGCCGAGGCCGAACGCGTGAAAGAATATCTCTCCGAATACATGCAGGCCTAGCATCCTCTCTAATCAACCACCATATCTTGTGTTTTTGTTGGACAATTCGCACTGCCCGTGGTACTATCTGGACGGAAAGTCCAATCCTACGCTGGCATTTGTACTCGGAAGGATTCGCCGCATAGACCGGATGCGACACACCGCTTCAGGCCCGGCCTTCTGGCCCGCCCGCAGCGCCATCCTCTTGTTTTCCGGTATCGGGGAGATCTGCCCTTGACCCCACCCCATGCGGCCCCCATACCTGATTCACCCATCCCCGAATCGGCATTTGTGCCTATTGAATCGGACGAAAACGCGCGCCCCCCTTTGGAGGCGCGCGATGTGTTTTCCAGTGGCGACGGGAAGGAGGATATCGGCGACGAAGGCAGCGCAACCCTGGCGTGGAAGAGCAATCACAGGCAGAGTCACCCCTCCCGGAGTAGTGGCATGAAGAAAAGCTATATCCTCGATACGAACGCCTTGCTCGAAGACCCCAACTGCATACGCGTGCTGCGTAACGGCAAGGAAAATGCCGTCGGCATCCCATTCCACGTGATACTGGAACTCGACAAATTAAAAAAAGAACCGCGCGTCAAGCATCTCGTCTCGAAAGCGATTGACTCGATTCGCGAGAATCTCGAAGTCGTCCACATCATCCGCGATGAGTCCACGGAATCGCTCATTCCAAGCGTGGACATGCAGATCCTGAAGGAGATCAAAGGCGCCGGGCTGGACGACCCCATTCTAGTCACCAATGATCGCATCCTGCAATTGATGGCGGAATTCAGTGGCGTCCAAAGCCAGGAATACAAATGCTCAAAGCCATTTGAATCTGAATCCCAGCAATTCACCGGTTTTGTTTCGGAAGAAGATGCCGAAAAGCCGGCCAATTGCTTTGAATGGCACGAAGGCCGCCCGATGTTCCATAGCCCCGAAGGCCCGCGCATCATTGACTACGAACATGAAGTCTGGAAGGTGCGGCCGCGGAACGCCTATCAGAATCTCGCGTTCGAATTGCTCCTGCACGAGCAAATCGATCTGGTCTCGCTTCAGAGCGACGCCGGCTATGGCAAGACTTTCCTCGCGCTGGCCGCGGCCCTGTTCATGACGCTGGAGCAGAAGCGGTTCGACAAGATTTACGTATTGAAGCCGCTGATCGAGATCGGTTCGAAGATGGGATACCTCCCCGGCGACGTAGACGAAAAAATGGAACCGTACGTGCGGTACCTGTACGGGCTCGTGAATAAACTCCACGGGATGCGCCCGGCAAACAAGGTTTTTCAGGAAGCAAAGGATCCGTCTTCCAAGTTCGACTCGTCCAAGTTTGAGATTCTGCCCTTGGCTTTCATTCGCGGCATGACGATTGAAGATGCCGTGGTCATCGTCGACGAGACGCAGAACCTGTCGCGCACGGAGATTCGCGCGCTGCTCACCCGCATGGGCGAAAACGTGAAATGCATCTGCCTCGGCGACACGCGGCAGGTCGACAACCCCTACCTGAACGAGTCCAACAACGCGTTAAACTGGATTGTACGAATGATGCGCGGCCTGCCGAACTACGCGCATTTGGTGCTGAAAGGCCATCGCTCGCGCGGGCCAATCTGCGACGCGGTTATTAAGTCAGGCTTGTAAGACCCGATTAACGGTTGACAGTTCAAGCGCGGGTTTGCTCCAATGGTCAGGGCACGGACCCCAGTCCGTGCCCTGAGTCGTATGGATCGTGACCGGAGCAGTATTTTGAGCCAGACCAACTCGCATTGGGACCTGTGGACCCTGCCCGCATATATGCTTTGGTTGGTCTTTTTCCTTGTAGGGTTCGATCCGGAATTGCTATTTTTCGTCGCGCGTGAGGCTGGCATGGTGGCCACCCAAAGCGCGATGGTCAATTCGCCGCATGTAATCACGATCGCCCTGGCCGGTTACTTGGGTTATTTCGCCTATCAGCGCTGCTTGGATGTGCCGATTGAATCAGCGGACGCAAAAGCGCGCGGCCTTCAGTTCGCGATCCTCGGACTCATCGCGTTTCTTGCGTTCTCGCCGTTTCAAATGTTGTCGATCGGCGATATCCCCGTTCGACAGTACCGAATGATCATCTTGTTCGTCGGCGGCACGAAACTGGTCACGTGGTTTCTATTGCTCGGTGTTATCGCGCGGTACTATCTGCTGGGTCACGCGTATGTCTTCGCCGGTATGGTGTCGGTCTTTCCCAGCACCTATGAGAATGCGGAACCCGAAAAAAATGATGCCGCTCCCGCGGAACCGCCGCCAACACCCAAGCGGCCGCAGGCGGATGCCGGTACAGACCTGTAGCGGTCACTGACAGCCAGGTTGATTTGACGTGTAATGCGCCGGTAGATTCGGCGTAGGATCTTTAGGGGCCATGGACTTATTGACGAGAGGAATGAAAAATGCCTGACTTTGGCGGATTTCTGGATCTTTTGGCGAGCAGCCCGCTTTCGCTTCTGTTGTACCCGCTCTACCTGCTGGCGCTGTTCATCACGCCCTACTATCTCGCGCTGGTGCCATAGCCCCCGGTTCAGCTATGCAGGCGTGTCGCGGCTAACGTCGTACTGGCCGAAGGCCCAGGCGACCGCGGCGATACACCCTATCGCCGCGACGGTAAGACAGCACCATACGGCGACGCCGCCCGCGGTCGTGTTTTGTCCCGTGAGAAAGTAAACTGCCGCGCCTGCGAGAAATGAAAGCCCCCACACCGCGCCGACAATAAGGGTCTTTACAAGTAGAAATATAAGTTGGCGGCCAAACATCTGAAAGTCGCCGGGGCTGAACGCGGCGCTTTTCGTTGGCATCAATAGAAACAGGGTGTTCTCAGCCGCGAACATCAGCAGGTTGGTGGGCAATCCAAACACGAGCATAAGCGGGATCAGTTCCTGCCGCCCCATGAAATAGGTCGCGATCGCGGTAAGGTAAACCTGAAGCGCGGTGCAGATTGCCACCGGCACAACCAGTTGCCCCGCCGACAGTGCCAACGGCGGGATCGGCAGCACCTTCAACCAGTCCATGCGCTCGATGTCGGCGCGAAAGTCGAACCGAATCATCATTGACATCATGACCGTCAGCCAAATCAGCATCGTCAGAATAGTGGCAATGCCGCGTTCGGAAGTGTCGTTGCGCATTGCGGGCACGGCAACCGCCACCGTCAACAGGATGGTAATCATGAGCATGCTGCGGCTGTTGCGTATCGCGTTTACACACTGACGCCAGATGATCGGCCCGGTGCCGCCCCACCATGGCAGCAACGGCATGCGGCGCTTGCCTGCCTTCACGACCGCCGGGGCCATCCCGCTGCGTTGCGCGTGCTGGATGCGCGTGTAGATGCGCTGACTAATCCGAATGGCCGTTTCCCGATATTCGGCGTCAAGCCCGACAATCACAAAAAACAACGTGGCATTCATCGCAACACAAACGGCCGCCCACAGCGCAAGATCGGGAAATAGCGATTCCGCGGTCATCACGCGGGCAAAGGGCGCCAACGGCATGAGCAAATACTGCACCCAGGGTGAATCCTTGAGCAGCAGCAGGAATCCCGCGTCGCGCGCGTCCGCGCGCATAGACATCACTTGTCCCGCTATGACCGCAAGCAACGCGCCGAAAATGAAAAGGATTATTTTACGCGCGCGCGTATACGCGCGTTGTGACATTGTCTCGCCCAAAATCATCGCGGCCATCGTGAAATACTGGACGAACAACAGCGCGAGCACCACGCCGACATATCCCGCGAACCACGATGACGCGTAGCGCAATACAAACACGGAGAAGATAAGGCTGCCGATCAGCACGTTTGCCGCCGTGCCCAACAATTTGTACGCAAGCACTTCGCGCCGGGAGAATGGCCCGGGAAAAAGAAACTCCACTTCGCCCGGCGAGAAATAGATGGCGCGCTCGCCCGCGGATGTCATCAGCGACAACAGGCACATCCCCAGCATGCCGAGCGGAATCATCGTGCGAAAACTTTCAACGTCGCCGCGCTCGCCGCGCAATGACAACATCACCGTGGGCAACAGCCAAAGAATGACGAGGGACAAACCCAGCAGGAACAGCAGCGCGCCGCGGACCGTGCCGATGCCCCGGACTGTTTTGCGAAACATGGCGCGCCATCGCATGCGCACCAGCAGTAGCAGCGCCGGATGTATCACGGCTGGCCCGTGTCGCCTTCGGTCGCGTGGAAGAATATCTCTTCGAGCGAGGCGTCTCCGCCCAGTTCCGCGAAGGCATTCCGCGCTTCGCTCATGCGGCCAAAATACAGACTCCTGCCTTTATGCAAAATCAGCAGGTGAGTGCACATATCCTCCACAAGCTCCAACAGGTGCGAGCTTACAATCACACACGCGCCCGCGTTCGCCCGCTCGAGGATTGAATCTTTCATGGTGCGAATGCCGCGCGGATCAAGGCCAACGTGCGGTTCGTCAAACAGGATCGCCGCGGGTTCGTGCAGGTACGCGCAACAGATCGCGACTTTCTGGCGCATGCCGCGCGACAATTCCTGCGCCACCACCGTCTGCTTGGGCGTAAGCTCGAAACGTTGGAGCAAGGCCTCCCCTTTCGCCTGCCACGACGGAACGCGGTAGGCGGCTGCCACAAACTCCAGGTGTTCCCACACCGTCAACGTGTCGAACAGTTTCGGATCATCTGGCACATATGCGATCCGGCTTTTCGCCGCGATGGCGTCGCGCACGATATCGTGCCCCGCCACGGAAACGGAACCGCGCGTCGGCGGAATGATCCCCGCAATGCATCGCATGGTGGACGTCTTGCCCGCGCCATTTGGGCCGGCCAGGCCGAGTATCTCGCCTGGCGCAAGCGCAAAGCTTAGATCTTCAACCGCGACGGTGTCGCGATAGGATTTATAGAAGTTTTCAACGTGGATCACGGAATGGATTCTACTTTCATGTATCAAAGGCACCGCGTGAGGACGAGATAGACGCGGTATAGTGCCACCCGAAATGCGGAGAGGCAACTTTGCGGGTTAGGGCGCCTCCATCACGATGCGAAAGCTGTACCCCACATGCGGGGTGTATCCGTACCGGCTTGCCGAACGCACGTAGAAGGCCTTGCTCCCCGATTTGCCGCCCCGCAGTACGCGCGCGCCGTCGGGCCCGTCGTTCACCGGATCGATTTCGGCCTTTGTGGTGTACTTCCGATAACAAATGTCCCGGCACCATTCCGCTTCGTTGCCCGGCATGTCGAACAACCCCCACGGATTCGGCGGATACGTTTGCACGGGCATGATCCGCGAATGAAAATCCCCGGCCGGGTTGAGCTGTGACGCCTCCAATGCGTTGAAGTTTGCCTGAGTCGATGCAATGGTTTCGCCTGTATAAAACGCGGTGGTAGTCCCCGCGCGACAGGCATACTCCCATTCGGCCTCGGTCGGCAGCCGGAATTTCGCGCCGGTTATTTCAGACAGTATCTCGCAGTACTCGACTGCCTCAAACCAGGACACTTCTTTCGCCGGCAGGTCCTGCGTTTTTTCAGTCAGTTCACGGGCGTCTTCTCCGAGCACCGCGCAGTACTGCGCGGTTGTAGTGGGCACCACCGCCATGTAAAACGGACGCGAGATCGTAACTTCGTGTTGCGGCCGCTCGTTATCGAGTCCGCCTTCTGATTCCGGAGATCCCATCAGAAATTTTCCGGCGGCGATGCGAACAAGGTGGAGTTTCGACTTGCCGCCTAGCGCCACCTCGATGTACTCACGGCCTTCGATCAGTGATGGCGGCGAAATCGTGACGTTCAGCGACTGCTTGATCGATTCAACTTGTGCCTCCTTCGCGGCGACTGCGGCGTTGCTTCGCGCCAGTTGCGCGCGTCTGCCCGCGGCGGACAACTCAAGCGCCTGCTGTTGAATCGAAGTGAACTCCGCCTTGTCCACAGCACAATCCACTTCGGGTGTACGCGGGTCGGTTGCATTCAGAAGTTCTTCAATGTTGGTGTAGCCGTCAGTGTCGGCGTCAGCGATGTTGTCGGTCGCATCGCCGGGGTTCAAAGAATTGGCGCGCTCCCACTCATCCGCCATTCCGTCCAGGTCTGCGTCCTCTGCGGGAACACCGGCATCCAACACCGGCCAACCGCCGACATCGTCCTGCGAATCGATGATTCGGCCCGTGCCCGTTTCTATTTCGTGCATCAACCTTGCGTCTGCGCTGTCGCGCGCCGGTTTTGTTGCGCCGGCATCGGCAAGCACGCGCGCCAGCACGGCGTCCGTCTGGTCCGTCGCAACCTGCGGTGCAAGAAAGGGCGCCTGCACAAGTACGGTCTCGCGCAACAACGCCGCGTCATAGCCCTTGTCGGGATAAAGCAAGAGCGCGTTGTTCATATTCGCTTCGGGTTGCCCGAGATGCAGATTGCCAGCGAAATGCATGCGCGCAATGTCGTCGCCGGGAACAAATACGCGCTCGATGGCGGATTTGCGCGTGGAAGGGCCCGGCTTGAATACGTTGTTGATGTAATTCACGAAGATGGGCCCGCTGTGGGTGTAGCCGCAGCGATACCCCCAGTTGTAGACCACATTGTTCCGAAAATCGAGCAGCATGTTGTCGATGCGCGTGTTTCGCGCGGAGTTGTGCGCGTAGACGCTGTGATGAATGCTCACGCCGCCGTCGCCCTGCAGTATGGAACCTTTGCTGTGTTCGCCCTTCGGATGGTAAGACTTCGAAAGTCCCTCGGCGATCAGGCTCCACTGCACGGTCAGGTTATGAACGTTTCCAAACGAGCTCATCACCTCGTCAATCGCCCACGACATCGAGCAGTGATCGACAATGCTGTTGTTTCCACCAAAAATGCCGAGCGACATTTGCTCCTTGCGCGTTACGTCGCCGGAACGTATGCGCAGGTGACGCAGAATGACATCATTCGTGCCAAGCACAATCTGGTAGTCGCGAATGCAGATGCCACCGCCGGGCGCGGACTGGCCCGCGATGGTGATGAAGGGTTTCGTAATCCACAGATCCGCTTTCAGCGCAATGGTGCCGCCAACGCGAAACACAAGAGTGCGCGGCCCCTCCGTCTCCACGGCCGCGCGCAGACTTCCCTCAATGCGTTGCTCTTTTCCCGGCAGGTAGTCTTCCAAAGTCGTGACGAGGAGCACCTTCCCGCCGCGACCGCCCGGGGTCGTTGCACCAAAGCCTTCGGCAGTGGGAAACGCCTTCAGCAAACTCTCCGCGGGCGACGCGATCACGAGCAGAACACACGCGAGCGCGAGTGCGATAGCACCGGTGAATCGATGCGCGATCATACTTCCGCTTACTCCGACCATGCCGGTTGCGAGACCACTGTGCGGTAGTTCGAATCGTTGCCGTGCGGGTTGCGTATCGGCTTGTACAACGTGCCGCGCTTCGGGTTGTCATCCTGTGTGTAGACCCACAGTTCATTCGGACTCCACACGATCACTTCATCGCGGCAGTCGCCGGTCACGTCCAACACGTTGTAGCACATGTCCGGATGCCCGTCCGCAGGAAACCGCACCGCGCGACGCCCCCAACCGTCCACCATGCCGCCTTCATCCGCGTTCACGGACAGCACCACCAATTCTGGCTGCGCGCCGGTCCAATTCACCGGTATGCACAGACTGCCGTGCTGGAAAGGTTCAAACTCGAGATACGGATCGCCTTCGGCGTCGTAAAAATGAATGATGCCCTGATTGCCCCAATAATTTACCGACACCGATTCCAGGCCCGGCAAATCAGGCCGAAACTCGGCCACTGCCGGATTCTGCACGTGACCCAGGCGATGGTGTTTCAGAATGTTGCCCTGCATATCCGCGAAGATCGTTCCTTCGTCGCTGCCAACCCAGAACGCGCGCCACGGTCCGTTCTCCGTGAACTTTGCCATGGCGATGCCATCGGCGTGATCTTTCATGCCGCTGTCGAGCGACCATAACTTGGTGCCATCGTCATCAATCAGCGTGTAGCCGATCATCACCTCGTCTTTGCCGTCGCCGTCCACATCGGCGGCATAAGGGTAATGCCCGGTCATGCACTGGCCGCGCCACATGATCTCGAGGTCTTCGTTGTACGCCCAATAGTTCATGTAGCGATCTTTAAGAATCATGTCGGCCTTTCGGCCGGTGCCCCGCAGATCGCAAAAGAAAATCGAGTCCCCCAGCACGCGCGGAAACGCGTTGTGCGGTGGCTTCGCATTCGGCGGCGTTTCGGGCGTTGGCGCGCGCTTTTTGATCTCGCCAGTGGCGCCGTCCGCGACGAGTATCTCAAAGTTCTGGCAGTAGACAACCTCGTTCTTCCCGTCGCCGTCCCAATCGTGTATCTGCAATGCCACGTCATTGGTGAGATGGTTCTTCCACGCGTCCGGCTTGCCGGTCTGCCACAGTTTTTCGCCATCGAACGTAAACGCCGTAATGCAGCTCACCTCGCTGTTGCTGTCCTTGGGTCCGTAATGCACTACCTGCCCGGAAAGAAAATCGACCTGACCGTCGCCGTTCAAATCGCCGAAGCGCATATTGCGGCCAACGCCCGCGTCGCCAAGTGATACGCGCTTCCACACCACAGGCTTGGGATGGCTGGATTGGAGTTCGCGTTCAACCGCGTCGCGGGCGGCGATGGCGTCATCGACACGCCGCTTCTCTTCCGCCTGCATAACGACGCGAACGCTCAGGTAAGTCGCGGGATAGTCGGACAAAAACGCGACGCGCCCGGCGGGAAAAGTCGCGTCGTCGGCTTCTAGCACGATGTCGTCGCTTAGTCGCGCGGTGATCTTGCTTCCTTTCACCGATACGCTGGCGTGAAGGGTTGCTCCGGGAGTGTGCGTGAAGGGCGCTTCGGCGAGGATCGCTTCGTCGGGCTGGCGAAACGCTGTCTCGTGCCGCGTGCGCATTAAGACAGCCTTGCCATCTTCTATTCCAAAAAAATAGTAACAACGGTCATTAACGTAACGAACGACTACCCCGCTTTGCCCCTTGCCTTCAGTGGGTGCGAAGTCGACCTCCAGCGTATAGTCCTGCCAAAGCGGCTCACCCGCGACCAGCACGGGGTGCGTATGGTTAAACTTGTTCTGGCTCGCCATCAACATGGCGGCTTTTCCACCGACACGGATCGCGCGCCAGGCAAGCTGGGTTTCCGCATCGGATCCATAGGTAGAAACGGCCCATTCGCCGCGCGGAGTGGACTCAGGCAGATAGTGGTATTCCGCGTGCGCGCCAACAACGCCAAGCACGGGGCCCGCAGGGTACGCGTCAAAACTGCCCTCTAGTAAAACAACATCCTCGGCGACAGCAGCGGCACACAAAAGCATCGAACAAAATGCGATCCGCACGTTAGTACCTCTCGAAGTTTTCGGGCAGCGAAAGCAAACCCCGAGTGTACTATCTGCTACGGCACGAAAGAAAACGCAGCGCTATCCAAAGACGCTTAGATCGTCTAACTAAACTCGATTATCCCGAAGGGATTGCAGCGTGCAGCCCAGGGTTGGCCCACCGAAGTCGCTTCGACGGAGGCGGGCCTACCCTGGGTAAGCTGATAACAACTCGGAGTGAACCCTATAGGGGTTCCTGCAGTTTTTGTTCGAGATTCTCAGTACCGCCGTATGCTGGGATACACCGACAAGCTGTACACACCGCACACAATCGCGCCCAACACCGTCACGGCAAACAACAGAATCAGATTCGGATCGGTTGTGCTGGGCATGGCATAGCCCGGGAGATAGGACATCGCCAACGTACGCTCTGCGGCATTCCCATCGAACAGATAGCCCACGACAGCAAAAGTCCGCGTGTTCGCGGGCAGTTCAGCGGGAATGATTAAGCCGTGATCCCCGGTGCGCGCATACGCGGCAGGCGGAAGGTCCGCCGGTTGACAGAATGCGTGCCACCACGCCGTGAGCGGCACCACGATAGCCAGCGCAACAAGAATGAGCAGCACTTCCGGCGGTCCAAACCGCCGATTGGTCGGAATTCGATGCATGATTCAGGCTCCCGCACCCCCGCGAAAACCTTGACCCGCACGGAACCGCCCACGGTTCTGCACAAGTCACCCAAGTGTTCAGAAAATGCAATTGCCCCTCTCCGCACAGAGGGACTGTTCATTATCGCCTTTGAAGCGGAATGTGTCAATTGTTTTGTCCAAATTCGGGGCAACACGGCCCAATCCACAGATATTTGGTTTCCACCAAGCTGTGATATCCGCTATAGTGGCCCGGGCTAATTTGGGTACGAATGCAGGGCGTGTCAGGGGAGTTCGTTTCAATGAAGCAGGTGCGGCTTTTGCTTGGGTTGCTTTTGGGAGCAACGGTTGCGTGGGGTCAGGGCGGGTTCACAAACTTCGAGACGGCACAAGTCCATCCCGTGGACATCAGTCCAAACCGCACGATTCTGGCGGTGTGCAATACGGCCGATGCGCGGATCGAATTGTTCAACGTGTCGACCGGAAACGCCTTGCACATCGGTACGGTGCCCGTCGGGTACGACCCGGTCACGGTACGGTTTCGCAACGACGACGAGCTTTGGGCCGTCAACCATATTTCCGACAGCATCAGCGTCATCGACATTCCAACGCAGCGTGTGCTGAAGACAATTGCCACGGGCGACGAGCCCTGCGACGTCGTCTTCGCGGGCAATCCGGAGTTCGCCTTCGTTTCATGCTCGCAGGTGAATCTCGTGCAACGCTTCGATCCGGCTAACACGGCGTCCGCGCCGGTTACAATCCCCATTCTCGGCGAAGACCCTCGCGCACTGGCAGTCAGCCCCGACAAATTGACCGTCTACGCGGCGATATTTGAATCGGGCAACCGCAGCACCATTATCGGCGGTGGGGCCGACGGCACGTTGGGCAATTTCTTTCCGCCAAACGATGCAATGGAAGATCCGGACGGGCCCTATGGCGGCGTGAATCCCCCGCCAAACGATCCGGACGACGAAAATACGGACGGCAACCCCTGGATTCCCGCGAAGGCAAACAATGGCACCCCGCCACCGGTCGGGCTGATTGTGAAGCAGGATAGTGAAGGGGTGTGGCGGGATGATAACGGCGAAGATTGGACGCCCTGGATCACGGGCAACAAGGCCGCCCTCTCAGGTCGCTACCCCGGCTGGGAATTGATCGACAACGACGTTGCGGTAATCAACACCGCAACGCTCGGCGTGACCTACATCGAACACCTGATGAACCTGTGCATGGCCATTGCCGTGCACCCCGTATCCGGTGAAATCACGGTCGTCGGCACGGACGCAACGAACGAAGTCCGCTTCGAACCAAACGTGAATGGAAAGTTCCTGCGTGTGCAGTTGGCGCGCGTTGCGAATCTGGGCGCGGATCCAATTCTTAAAGATCTCAACGCCGAACATCTCGCGCTGGCGCAGGGCGGCGACCCTTACGTAGACGGACAGGTGCCCGTCGCGGAACGCAACAAGTCGATCGGCGATCCGCGCGGCATACTGTGGAATGATTCGGGAACGGTCGGCTTCATCACGGGCATGGGCTCGAACAATCTTGTCGCGATAAACGCATCCGGCGATCGCAAGAGTGTCGGCGCGACGACGACGCTGCGCGAAGGCCCAACCGGCATGGCGCTCGATGATCAGCGCAAGCGGCTTTACGTGCTGAACCGCTTTCATGGTTCCGTCTCGGTGGTGAATGCAAACACCTTGACCGAAATCGCGAACGTACCGTTCTTCGATCCTACGCCGCAGGCAATTAAAACCGGGCGAAAACATCTATACGACACGCACCGTAATTCGGGTTCCGGTGTCGTCGCATGCGGCTCCTGCCACATCGACGCGCGCTTTGACCGCCTCGCCTGGGACCTCGGCGATCCCGCCGGCGAAGTGAAGCTGCTGAACCCGCCCGGCAATCCAAATCAGCACAATCTGGGCGCGGGCATACCGGGATTGTTGGACGGTGGTACCTCTCCGGCCTTTACAGATTTTCATCCGATGAAAGGGCCGATGACGACACAAACCCTGCAGGATATCATCGGCATGGAGCCGCTGCATTGGCGCGGCGACCGCGATGGCCTTGAGGAATTCAATGGCGCGTTCGTCGGTCTGCAAAGTGATGACCCGGTGCAAGGCGGCGGCGGATTGACCGCGCCGGAAATGCAGCAGTTCGAGAATTTCCTCGCCAGCATTCATATGCCGCCAAATCCGAATCGTAATTTCGACAATACGCTCCCGACGAATATGCCGCTGCCCGGGCAGTATGCAAATGGGCGATTCGCCTTGGCGGCAGGCGCCCCGCTGCCAAATGGCAACGCCGCCCGTGGATTGCAGTTGTATCGAAATCAAGCCGCGCCACTCGATAGCGGCAATTTTACATGCGTCATTTGCCATACCCTGCCAACCGGTGCCGGCACCGATTCCTCGCTAACATTCCCGGGAGGAATCCCTACGTTTACGCCGTTACCACCCGGACCGCTCGGCGAACGCCACCTTGCGCTAGTTTCCGTCGACGGCTCCACGAATCGCGCGCTCAAAGTGCCGCAGCTCCGCAACCAGTTTGACAAGACCGGCTTTGAAATGACGCCGGGCAACCCCAGCTTGAGCGGATTCGGCGTTCTCCACGACGGAAGCGTCGACAGCGTCGCGCGTTTCGTGAGCGAGCAGGTGTTTCGTCTTACAAGCGATCAAGACACAGCCGACATTACAGCGTTGGTGCTTTCCTTCTCCGGTGGTTTCGCGCCTGGCGGAAATCCAGGGCCGTTCCCCGAAGCGCCGGGACCGCCGAGCGATGATTCGCATGCGGCAACGGGCAAACAGGTGACGGTGAACAGCGCGGCGAAGAACGCAACGGTCGATCAGATGCTTTCGATTGCGAACAACGGCGCGGTCGACGTCATCGTAAAAGGCAAGATTATCGGCTATCAGCGCGGCTGGACCTACCAGGGCAATAATCAGTTCCTGCCCGATTGGTCGGAGGAAGGCCTGATCTCCAAAGCGAACCTTCTCGCTTTGGCCGCCGTGGGCAGCGAACTGACCTTTACCGTTGTGCCCGTCGGCGACGGCGCGCGCATGGGCACGGACCGCGACAATGATCAGACGCGCGACTTCGATGAATTCCTCGCGAGCGACAACACGCCGCCAACCGCAACGCTGGCGAGCGCATCGCCAACGGTGGTGAACGGCGCGATTGCGGTCAGCGTGACCTTGAGCGAACCCAGCACATCATTTGCACAGGGCGATATCGTAACGTCTAACGCAACGGTAAGCGGCTTCAGCGGAAGCGGCCTCGCATACAGCTTTACGTTGACGCCATCCGCCGCAGGCACGTTTAGCGCGAAGATAAATGCAGGCGCATTCAAAGACTTCGCAGGAAACAACAACATTGTTTCAAACACCTTGCTTCGCTCGAACGGCGAAGTGGGCGGGTCTCTGAAAGTGAAAAAGCCGAATGGCGGCGAAACGCTTGTCCGCGGCGAAAAGTTCAAGGTTACCTGGAGATCGACTGGCAGCGTCGGCAGCAAGGTTCGCATCGAGTTGTGGCGAAACGGCGCGTTCGTCAGCAACATCAAGGCAAATACCGACAACGACGGCAAGCAAAAATGGAACGTGCCCGACAACATCGCTACGGGCGGCGGATATGCCGTGCGCGTCGTGTCAACTTCGAACGGCCTCATTGAAGATTCCAGCAACGGGACCTTCACTATCTCCGATTAGTCCTTCGTCCGCAATTTCCATTGGGGAACGGCCAGCAAGCCGTTCCCCATTTTTCTTTCGGGGACTGTCACCCGCGCCCGATGCATTCCCATTCACAACATGACGCCGTCCGCGCGGGTGGCTGTCCCCAAACCCACACCCAAAGCACAACACCACCAACCGCACACAACCGGGGACTGTCACCCGCGAACGATGCATTCCCTTTCACAGCATGACGACGCCAACGCGGGTGGCTGTCCCCAAGACCACACTTCCGACTACAATACCGCGCATCCAACGAAGCATCTGGAAAGGAACTCTCATGTCGCTCACCCTCTGCGCGCTGGCAACGCTTGCCTTCGCAAACGCGCCAATCACGCTGACGTCCGAGCAGATCACGCACGGCCCCAAGCACCATTTCTTCGGATACATCGGCCACGTGCGCACAATACCCTGGAACGCGAGTGGTCGCTATATTCTGGCGCTGCGGATCGATTCGATTGATCGCATGCCCGGCGCTTCCGATGCTGCCGAAATTCTCTTGCTCGACACGCAAGATGCTTACCGCGCCATCCAACTCACGAAAACGCGCGCATGGAACCCACAACAGGGCACCATGTTTTATTGGAACCCCGCGGCCGCCGAAACACAGTTTTTCTTCAATGATCGCGACCCGCAAACAGGCAAGTTGTTCACCGTGCTCTACGGCATCTCGGAAGGCTTGCCGGGAAGAAGACTGAAGGAATTTCGCTTCGACGACCGCCCCATTGCGAATAGCGGTGTCGCGCAAAATGGCGGATTCTACATGGCAATCAACTATGGAAGGCTCGCGCGCCTGCGCCCCGTCACCGGATACCAGGATGCCTTCGACTGGACCGCTGGCGTGTCTCACCCGACAGATGACGGCATATTCCGCGTGGATGTCGCTACGGGCGAGCAACACCTATCGGTATCCTACGCGGCACTGGCCGATCGTATTCGTCCAATTCGGCCGGATGTCGATGACATCCCCCTCTTCATCAATCACACGCTGTGCAGCCGCGACGATTCTCTCGTATACGCTTTCGTGCGGGGAGGCTGGCACAAACCGACGGAAGGCGTGCCGCGCATCAACGTGCCGATCACGATGCGGCCGGACGGCAGCGAACTCACCATTCACAAGCAATTCATCGGCGGCCACCCGGAATGGCTGGACGGAAGCCGTCTGATCGGAAATGTAAACAAACGCCAAACAATTTATGACGCGGTGAAGCGCGAAATTTCCGGCCACATCGGCGAGGCCGACACCTTTGTAAACGCCGAGGGCGACATTTCGCTTTCCACCGACGGAAGTTGGTTTGTGAACGGCTTTCACAGATCCGGCGCGAACAATTACACCGTCTTCCGCATGAAAGACGGCCTGACCGCGACCAGCGCCCCAATGTCGGTCGGCGGTCGCACCAATGGCGATCTCCGCATTGATCCCGCTCCCGCCTGGAATCGAAAGGGCGATGCGTTTTTGTTTCCCGCGCTTGCCGAAGATGGCACGCGCCAGATGTTTGTCATGCGCGTAGCGACGCCATGATCTTGGCAAGGACGATAAGCACATGAAAACTGGAGAGCGCAGCCGAAGGGATTTCATACGGTCCGCCGCCGCCATTACGGGCATTGCTGCCGCGGGCATCGCCGCGGAAACGAAGAGCACCAACACACTCCGCATCGGGATCGTCGGACTCGGCGCGCGTGGCCGCGAGCTGCTCAACGCTTTTGAAACGATCGATGATGCGCGCATCGTCGCCCTGTGCGACACCGACGAAGGCAATCTGTCTGACGCGCAACCGAAGACACAGGACAACCTGTCTCGTTACAGCGCGTTTGAACGAATGCTGGAGGCCGAAACTCTCGACGCGCTCGTCGTCGCGACACCGCCCGCATCACACCTGCCAATGTGCACCGCCGCGATCGATCGCGGCATCCCCGTCTATTGTGAAAGCATGATGTGCCACACACTCGACGACGCGCGGCGCCTCGCCGCTTTGGCAAATAAACAAAATGCCGTCGTGCAGATCGGGCTACAGCGCCGCGCAAACGCGGTTTACGAACAGGCGGAGGCCATGATTCGCTCGGGCATGCTCGGCACTGTCACTTCCGTCAAGTGCCATTGGCATCTGAATCATAATTGGCGCAGACCCGCGTCGCCCACGCGCGAGCGCGACGTAAACTGGCGGCTGTATAGTCCAACGGCACAAGGCCTGATGGGAGAGCTCGCGATCCATCAATTGGATGTTATGAACCGGCTGTTGCGCTGTGCGCCTGCGCTCGTTATCGCAACCGGCGGCGTGGATTTTTGGAAAGACGGGCGCGACGCCTGCGACAACGTCTATTGCACCTACACATACGAGGTGCCCGACGCGGGCGAAGGCAAGCCGCAGGTGGTGCGCGCGTCGTGCTCGTATGTGCTCACAAACGCGCACGAAGGCGCGTCGGAATTGTTCATGGGCACCAAGGGCACGCTGCTGCTGTCCGCAAAACTCGGACTGTTCTATTCGGAAGGCGCACAGCCCATCGCTGCGCAGTCCCCACCGCTCGATCCGGCGCTCGACGGACTGAGCGGCGCATCCATCACGTCACGGGACACCCCGTGGGCGCACCGCGGTCGCGCAATGGAGCTGCGCAACACGGCGGACGACACGCGCGCAGCGCTCGTTGCCTTTGTACATGCGGCGCGCGCGAAAGATTTGCAAACGATTTGCACGGCGCACACCGGGCTCGAAAACGCCGCGACATCTATCATCGCAAATGAATCGATTCAACAAGGCGGCACGGTGCGCTTCCCGGAAGATTGCCGCGCAATTCACGCGTAGCAGCGGACCTCGAAGATGCGCGCCTCGCCCGCGCCGTTGGTTGCCGTCACGTTGATGCGAATCGCATCCGTGCTCACGCGCCCAAGTGCATGTCGGCGCAGTCTCAAATAATTCCCACTTACGGCGACAACTTCCTGGAACGCGCCGTTTGCATCGCGGTACGCGATGGTATAGTCCTTCACCGTCTCCGGTTGCGGGGCAAGTATCATTTTTTGTTTGCGCGGTCGCTGCTCGGAAAGTGTCAGTTCACGTTCGAATCCGGTATCAAACGTGAGTTGCACCTGCGAAATGGTCTGCGGCGAATCCCACGAAATCTCGATCCACGCGCCGCCATCTTCCAATCGCCCCGCCCAGCGGTTCATCCATTGCTCAGGAAGGTCGCGCACAAACCCGTTGATAATACTTGCCGCCTTGCTGGGCTCGATCTCGCTCGACGCGGTGATGCGCGCGGTTCGCGCGAGATCATCGGGATCTTCGTTTCGCACGTTACGAATCGTCTGGTCGTCTCGCAATAACATCTGCTGATAACGCTTGAGCGGCGGTTTGTCGTCATACAGCGCCTGCGGATCAATTCCCTTCGAGGCGCACAGCGCCGCTGCCACACCCACGGCCTGCCCGGACACCGCGCAAGTTGCCATCACGCGCGTGGAACCAAATGCCACGTGGGACGTGCTGATGTTTCGTCCCGCCATGAACAGGTTCGGCACATTCACCGAGTAGAACGCGCGCAGCGGCATGTTATAGGTGTCCGCCAGTGCGATCGAAACGTACGGTGGAATCTCCGGATCGTCGAATCCCGTCGGCGGATGATTGTCGAATGGCCATCCGCCAATCGCGGCGGCATCGTCGAATTCACCCGTGAGATTCATCAGGTCGTGTTGCGTGAGGATGTGCGGCCCGTCCATTCGACGGCTCGCGCGTTTTCCTGGAATCATGCCGACCCAGTCCATCGCCCAGTTCGCGCTTTCGGGGTGTTCACCCGAATTCTTGATGTAGTCCCACACGCCCATCACAATCGACAACAACTCGAACCGTATGCGCTCGTTATCGAGAATGGCGTTGTGCTGACCGCCCCATTCAATCCACCAGTACCCATACTCCCAGGAACCAATGCGCCGGTGCTTGAGGTGACTCTTATCAATCTTGCGCGCCCACGACGGCGGCGTGAACGGCATCGGGCGACCATATTCTTTCGATGTGAAGAGAATGCTGCTGCCGAGCGTGCCTGTCCCCCCAACTTCGGGCGCCAGGGGTTCATTGAACGCGTCGCGGCCCTCGTGGCCCACGCGAATCTTCGCGCCAGCCTCGAGTCCCATCCGGCAATCACCCGTGCAATCGGCGTATTGCTTCGCCTTGATGCGATAGATGTGCTCGGTCTTGTCGCACCGCACGATCGCCTCTTTGATGCGGCCATTCTCCATCGACACCGCGTAGAGCGCGCTGTCCAATATCAATCGCGCGTTCGGCTCGGATACGACTTTGTCGTACAGGATAAAGTCCCACATCTCCCAATTGGATTCAGGATTGCGAACCGCATTTTCCAGCCGCAACTCTTCAAGGATGCCGCCTTCGCGCCAACCCGGCCTGCCGCCATGGTGGTCCGCACCGACAATGTGCATCCGCACTTCGCTGCTCGCATTGCCGCCAAGGCGCGACCGATCCTGAATCAAGATGGTCTTCGCCCCGTGGCGCGCCGCGGCCAACGTCGCGCAGACTCCCGCCATGCCACCGCCGACGACAAGCAGGTCGCAATCCATCTCAACCACGTGCATGTGGGGTTCGGCAGCGATGCGCGCGTCGACCGAGGTCTCCACAGCCAGCTCATCCAGCTTCGCGCGAATCTCGTCCGCGGCCTGCGCCGGTAAGGGCTGCGCCACCAACTCGTCCGCCTGCACCACCACCGAGTAGCCCAGCGTCGCCGCCACGCCAATCCCGGCCAAAAAATCGCGACGGCGAATGTGGTTAGTCTCGGACATTCGCGCACTCCTATCGATGTCAAAATACTGAATGCTTGGCGGACAAAACCTCGGCAGCAATTCCGGTCGTCACAGACCCCGGTTAGCGCCTAGCGCTTGCGCGGATACTTCTTGTCCAACACCGCGTTCCACTCGTCGATCTGCGCCTGATTCTGGCTGATGAGCTCCGCGGTATCGCCCTCGATGTCGATGCCGATGATCTTGTCGTTCTGCGCAATGCTGTCGACAACAGCCTGACCTTCCGGTCCGGTGACCGCGCCGAATACGGTGTGTTTGCCGTCGAGCCAGTCGGTGGGCACGTGGGTGATGAAAAACTGGCTGCCATTGGTGCGCGGTCCCGCGTTGGCCATCGACAGGATTCCAGGGCGGCTGTGTTTCAGCGCGGGCGTGCACTCGTCCTGAAATTTATAGCCGGGACCACCCATTCCCGATCCTTCCGGGCAACCACCCTGGATCATGAAATTGGGAATC
>ERZ761602.3930-NODE-3930-length-20041-cov-5.588712_pt1 | contig 20041 bp, 21 predicted proteins | sample MGYA00512165_ERZ761602 | MGnify/ENA primary metagenome ERZ761602 (study PRJEB28899, sample SAMN02445085) | bioreactor sludge metagenome | biome: EBPR sludge; isolation source: Thorneside wastewater treatment plant | place: Australia: Brisbane, Thorneside... | reverse complement strand
GCCGGCCCGGCCGGCCCCGCCGAGCCTGCGCTGACGCCCCGGACCTCGTGACCGACGACGGCGGCGCGGCCACGCGGCCGCCGCCGCCACCCCCACCACCTCTCGCCCCTCACCCCAGCGGCCGCCCCCGGCCGCGCCGCGCCCTGCCGCGCCGCGGCCCTGGAGATTTCCGCATGTCCCTCGTGATGAAGAACCGCAGCCCCGAGTCCGCCGCCGTCCCCGCGGCCGTGATCGCCAAGGGCCTCAGCAAGGCCACGGCCCGCGACGCCGACGCCAACCGCAAGCGGGCCCGCACCCTGGCCAAGCAGCAGCAGGCCAGCGAGCGCGTGGCCAGCGCCGCCAGCGAGCTGTCCACCGGCATCAACGAGGCGGCCTCGGCGGCCGAGGAGCTCAAGCGCGCCGCGACGCAGATCGCCACCGGCGCCGAGGAAGCTGCCGGCGCGGCGCAGGAGTCGCTGGCGGCGCTGACGCAGGTGGCCGGCGCGATCACGCGCCAGATGGCCGCGGTGGCCCAGGCCAAGACGACGGCCGAGGGCATGCAGGGCCTGGCCGGCCAGATCAACAGCGAGGTGCAGACCACGGTGGCCAATGTCGCCACCGCGGCGCAGCGCCAGGCCGAGAGCGTGAAGATGGTGGCCGAGCTCGAGCGCCAGGCCGCGAGCATCGGCGACATCGTCAAGGCCGTCGGCCGCATCGCCGACCAGACCAACCTGCTGGCGCTGAATGCCGCCATCGAGGCCGCGCGCGCCGGCAAGCACGGCAAGGGCTTCGCGGTCGTGGCCGACGAGGTGCGCACGCTGGCCGAGACCAGCGAGAAGAGCGCGCGCCAGATCCAGGAGCTGATCGGCCAGATCCAGGGCGAGGTCAAGACCATCGCCGAGGGCATCAACGGCGCCGCCGAGACGGTGCAGAGCGAAGTCGAGAAGAGCGCGGTCATCCTGCAGCAGTTGGCGCAGATCGGCAACGACGCGGCCGAGATCGCCGGCGGCGCCGCCGAGATCGCCGCCGCGGCCGCGCAGAGCAACACCGCCGCGCAGCAGGCGCTGCAGGGCGCCGAGCAGATTGCCGCCGCGTCGACCGAGCAGTCCTCGGCCTGCGAGGAGGCCAACAAGACCGTCACCGAGCAGACCACCGCGCTGCAGCAGTGCGAGCAGACCTCGGCCAGCCTGTCGGAGATCGCCGACGAGCTGAAGAACAGCACCGACATCGCCAAGAGCGCCGAGGAGGTGGCCTCGTCGGCCGAGGAGCTGTCGTCGGCGGTGCAGGAAATCAACCGATCGGCCAGCCAGATCATGGTGGCGCTGGAGCAGATCAGGAAGGGCGCACAGACCCAGGCCGCGGCCACCGCGCAGTCGGCCGCGGCGGTGACGCAGATCGAGAAGGGCGCCCAGGTCGCCGAGGGCCGCGCCACGCAGGGCAGCGAGCGCGCGAAGGCGATCCGCAACCTGATGGGCGAGAACAAGACGAACATCGACGCGCTGATCACGGGCATCGGCACCAGCGTCGAGTCCACGCAGGCCAGCATCAAGCAGGTCAAGGACCTGGAGCTGGTCTCGCGCAAGATCGACAAGATCGTCGATGCCATCACGCAGGTCTCGATCCAGACCAACATGCTGGCCGTCAACGGCAGCATCGAGGCCGCGCGCGCCGGCGACTTCGGCAAGGGCTTCGTCGTCGTCGCCACCGACATCCGCAACCTGGCGCACGACTCGGCCGAGAACGCCGACCGCATCAAGGACCTGGTCAAGGCGATCCAGGACCAGATCGGCCTCGTCGGCCGCGACCTGCACGCCATCGTCACCGCCGCGGTCGGCGAGGTCGACAAGGCCAAGGCGATCACCGCCAACCTGGTTCGCATCGAGGGCGACGTGGCCCAGATCGAGCAGGGCAACAAGGAGGCGGTCGCCGCGGCGCAGGAGATCGTCGCCGCGATGAGCCAGGTCAAGGTCGGCGTCGAGCAGGTCTCGGCGGCGGCGGCGCAGGCCGAGAAGTCGGCCGAGCAGGCCTCGGCCGCTGCCCGCCAGCAGAGCCAGGGTGCCGAGGAGCTGTCGGCGGCGATCGAGGAGATCGCCTCGCTGGCCGACGAGCTGCAGAGCGCCTGAGCCCCGAACCCACCCCGTTTCGAGAAGGAGGGCCGCGATGAGCCTGTCCCCGAGTTCGCCCCTGCCCGACCGCGCCGGCGCCGACGCCGCCGGCAGCGAGGAGCGCAGCGACAACCAGTTCGTGACCTTCAGCGTCGCCGGCGAGATGTTCGCCGTGCCGATGGCGCCGGTGCAGGAGATCATCCGCGTGCCGGCGGTGGCCCAGCTGCCGCTGGCGCCGCCTTCGCTGCTGGGCCTGGCCAACCTGCGCGGCCGCGTGCTGCCCATCATCAACCTGCGCCGCCTGTTCGGCTGCGAGGAGCGCGAGCACGACGACACCACGCGCGCGCTGGTCATCCACATCGGCCAGCCGCTGGGCTTCGTGGTCGACAAGGTGGCCAGCGTGGTCAGCGTCGAGCCGGCCGAGATCGAGCCCGCGGTGGGCATCCACAGCGTGGTCGACGCGGGCTTCCTGACCGGCGTGATCAAGCGCCCGCGCGCCGACGGCGGCACCGAGATGCTGCTGGTGGTGGACTTCGCGCACCTGATCCGCGACCAGTTCGGCGCCGTGGGCAGCGCAGGCAGCGCCGGCGGCGTGCAGGGCGTCGGCACGGCGGCGAATGCGGCCAGCGCGACCGACGAGGACGGCGGCGGCAGCGACGAGCTGCGCTTGGTCTCGTTCTCGGTCGCCGGCCAGGAGTACGCGCTGGACATCACCGAGGTGCAGGAGATCGTGCAGCTGCCCGAGCAGGTCAGCGTGCTGCCCAACGCCCCGGCGCACGTGCTGGGCCTGATGTCGCTGCGCCAGCGCCTGCTGCCGCTGGTGAGCCTGCGCGCGCTGTTCGGGCTGCCGGCCGTGCCCTACAGCGAGCAGCAGCGCATCGTCGTCACCGCGCTGGCCGGCGACCGCCGCGTGGGCCTGGTGACCGACTCCGTCAAGGAGGTGCTCAGCGTGCCGCGCGAGCAGGCCGAGCCCATGCCCGGCATCCTGGCCGCCGACGCGCAGCTGCAGGAGTTCGCGTCGATCTGCCGCCTCGAGGACGGCAAGCGGCTGGTGTCGATCATCGCCACCGACCAGCTGCTGCAGGTGCCCGGCCTGGGCGAGGCGATGGTGGCCGCACACGAGGGCGCCGCCGGCGCCGACCCGGAGACGACCCGCATGAATGCCGAAGCCGAGGACCTGGACAGCAGCGACGACGACGACACGCAGGTGGTGATCTTCCGCCTGGGTGCCGAGGAATTCGGCGTGCCCATCATGAGCGTGCAGGAGATCGTGCGCGTGCCCGAGGTGCTGACGCGGGTGCCCAAGACGCCGGCCTTCGTCGAGGGCGTGATCAACCTGCGCGGCACCGTGCTGCCCGTGATCGACCAGCGCAGCCGCCTGGGCCTGCCGGCGCTGCCGCGCAGCGAGGGCCAGCGCATCATGGTCTACATGCTGGGCGGCCAGCGCACCGGCTTCATCGTCGACTCGGTGGCCGAGGTGCTGCGCATCCCGCGCGCGCTGGTCGCGCCGGCGCCGGCGCTGTCGGCCGAGCAGAGCCGCCTGATCAGCCGCATCGCCAACCTGCAGGGCGACAAGCGCCTGGTGATGCTGATCGACCCGCGCCACCTGCTGCAGGGCGGCGAGCTGCAGGCCGTGCACGGCGCGGCCGCGGCGCTCGGCGAGCCCGCCGAGCCGGCGCCGCTGGCCCAGGCCGCCTGAGCCGCGCCGGCGCCGACACGAAGGACCCGGTGGACCGCATGAAGAAGGTGCTCGTCGTCGACGACTCGGCGCTGATGCGCAAGCTGCTGACCGGCGTGCTGCGCGAAGGCGGCTACGAGGTCCAGAGCGCGCGCAACGGCGCCGAGGCCGTGGCGCAGGTCGCCCAGTGGCAGCCCGACGTGGTGACGCTGGACATCAACATGCCCGAGATGGACGGCCTGACCGCGCTGTCGCAGATCATGGCCACGCGGCCGACCCCGGTGGTGATGGTCTCGTCATTGACCGAGCAGGGCGCGCTGGCCACCTTCGAGGCGCTGGCGCTGGGCGCGGTGGACTTCATCCCCAAGCCTGGCGGCACGATCTCGCTGCGCGTGGACGACATCGCCGCGCTGCTGCTGGAGAAGGTGCGCTCGGCCGCGCGTGCCCGCGTCGGCGCCGCCGCCCAGCGGCGGCCGGCCCACGCGACGGTGAAGCCGATGGCGCCGGCGGCGCGGCCTGCGGCCCGGGTCGCCGCAGCACCAGGGGCGGCACCGGGAACGGTCGCGGCCGATGCGCCCGAGGTGCCCGGGCTGGTGCTCGTCGGCGTCTCCACCGGCGGCCCGCGCACGCTGGAGGACATCCTGCCCCGGCTGCCGGCCGACTTTCCCTGGCCGGTGCTGGTGGCGCAGCACATGCCGGCCAATTTCACCGACACCTTCGCGCGCCGCATGGACAGCCTGTGCGCGCTGAGCGTGCGCGAACTCGACACCGCGCAGCCGCTGTTGCCCGGCCAGGTCTACATCGGCCGCGGCGGCACCGACCTGGCGGTCGGCGAGCGCGCGGGCCGGCTCTATGGCCTGCCGCGGCCCGAGAGCGCGGGCATGCTGTGGCACCCCTCGGTGGAGGTGCTGGTCGAGACGGCGATGCAGCATGTCGACCCGCGGCACCTGGTCGGCGTCATGCTCACCGGCATGGGCAACGACGGCGCGGCCGCGATGGCGCGGCTCAAGCGCGCCGGCGGCCGCACGATCGCCGAGTCGTCCGAGACCGCGGTCGTCTTCGGCATGCCGGCGGAGCTGATCGAGCGCCAGGGCGCGAGCCTGGTGCTGCCCTGCACCGGCATCGCCGCGCAGCTGCGCGCCTGGCTGCCGTTGCGACCGGGCGCCGCGGCGCGGCCGGCCGCGCGGGCCGCCGTCCCGGCGGGAGACCGCTGATGGCGCTGCGGAAAGCCGCCCCCGGCGCGCCCGCCACCGCTGTGCTGCGCCGGGTCGAGCCGCGCGAGTACGCGCGCCAGTTCGACGGCCTGTGCGCGCAGCTCGGCGACGCCGATGCCGGCGTGCGCCGCTGGGCCGCGCGCGACCTCGCCGAGCACCCCGGCGCCGCGCGCATGCTGGCGGCGCGGCTGGCTGCCGAGGCCGACACCAGCGTGCGCGCCGTGATCCTGAGCAGCCTGGCGCGCATCGGCGGCCCGGCCGCGGTCGACGCGCTGCTGCCGCTGCTGCGCAGCGAGGACGCGATGCTGCGCAACGGGGCCATCGAGGCGCTGGCCGGCCTGCCCGACGCCGTGGCCCCGCGCATCGAGGCGCTGCTGGCCGACCCCGACGGCGACGTGCGCATCTTCAGCGTCAACCTGCTGGGCCTGCTGCCGCACCCGCGCGTGCCGCAGTGGCTGGCCCAGGTGCTGGAGCGCGAGACCGAGGCCAACGTCGTCGGCGCGGCGCTGGACGTGCTGGCCGAGGTCGGCGGGCCGGAGCTGGCCGGGCCGCTGCGGCGCACGCTGGCGCGCTTCGCCGGCGAGCCCTACATCCGCTTCGCGGCCGAACTGGCGCTGCAGCGCATCGAGTCGCCATGACGAATTCGCTCGCCGCCCCGGTGATCAGCGACGCGGACTTCCAGAAGTTCGCCGAGTTCTTCTACCGCAAGACCGGCATCCACTTCGACGACGGCAAGCGCTACTTCGTCGACAAGCGGCTGCTCGAGCGCATCGCCGCCACCGGCGCCGAGAGCTTCCGCGCCTGGTTCACCGCGCTGCGCTTCGAGACGCAGGGCGGCGAGCTGCAGCGCCTGGTCAACGCGATGACGGTCAACGAGACCTACTTCTTCCGCGAGGCCTACCAGTTCGACTGCATGGTGCGGCACCTGCTCGACGAGATCGCCGCGCGCAAGCGGCCGGGCGGGCGCATCCGCATCTGGTCGGTGCCCTCGTCGACCGGCGAGGAGCCGTACTCGATCGCGATCTACCTGCTCGAGCGCTGGGCGCGCATCGACGACTACGAGGTCGAGATCCTGTCCAGCGACATCGACACCGACGTGCTGGCCGCGGCGCAGCGCGGCGTGTACTCGGCGCGCTCGGTCGCCCAGCTGCCGCCCGCCTACCTGGAGCGCTACTTCACGCCGGCCGGCGACGGCGAGTGGCGCATCGCGCGCGAGCTGGTCGACGCGGTGGAGTTCAGCCAGGTCAACCTGACCCATGCCGCCGACACGCGCCGCTTCCGCGACATCGACCTGATCTTCTGCCGCAACCTGCTGATCTACTTCGACGACCTCAGCCGCCGCGTCGCGGCCGAGGCCATGTACGACGCGCTGAACCCCGGCGGCTTCGTCTGCCTCGGGCACTCCGAGTCGATGAGCCGCATCTGCTCGCTGTACACGCCGCGCCGCTTTCCCGACGCGATGGTCTACCAGCGGCCGCTGGAGGGCTGAACGATGAAGCACATCCTCGTCGTCGACGACGCCGCCACCGTGCGCCTGTACCACCGCAAGATCCTGGGCGATGCCGGCTGGCGCACCGCCGAGGCCTGCAACGGCCTGGAGGCGCTGGAGGCCGTGCAGGCCGCCGACGACCCCTTCGACCTGTTCGTGGTCGACGTCAACATGCCGCGCCTGGACGGCTACGCCTTCGTGCGCGAGCTGCGCCGCCTGCCGCTGGCGCTGCAGGCGCCGGTGCTGATGGTCTCCACCGAGGCCCGGGCCCAGGACGCCGCGGCCGGTTTCGACGCCGGCGTCAACGGCTACCTCGTGAAGCCTTCGCGGCCGCACGAACTGGTCGTGAGCGCGGCGCTGCTGCTGGGCGAGCGGGCGGCGGCCGAATCGGCCTGCGCCCGCCTGGCCGGGGAGCCGTCATGAACGCCGGCGAACTGCTCGACCAGTTCGTCGTCGAGGCGCGCGAGTGCCTGGAGGCGATCGGCGCGAAGCTGCTGCAGGTCGAACGCGAGCCTGGCAACACCGCGCTGCTCAACGACCTGTTCCGCTCGGTGCACACGCTCAAGGGCAACTGCGGGCTGTTCGAGTTCAAGCCGCTGGAGTCGGTGGTGCACGCCGGCGAGGACCTGCTGGACCGCGTGCGCAACCGCACGCTGGACTACAGCCGTGAGCTGGCCGACGCGCTGCTCGACGCGATGGACTTCGCCGGGCAGCTGGTGGACCAGATCGAGCGCAGCGGCCGCATCGACGACGGCGCCGGGCCGCAGTCGCGGGCGCACGCCGCGTCGCTGCGCGCGCTGCTGGGCGACGCGGCCACGCCGGCGCCCGCTGCGGCCGCGCCGGCCGCGCCGGCCGCGCCGCGTCCGGGCTGGCTGGCCGCGCTGCCGCTGCCGGCCGGCACGCGCACCGCGCTGCGCTACACGCCGGAGCCGGAGTGCTTCTTCAAGGGCGAGGATCCCTGGCGCCTGGCCGCCACCGCCCCGGGCCTGCTGCACCTGGCCGTGGCCGGGCAGGGGCCGTGGCCGGCGGCCGAGGCGCTGGACGGCTGGGACTGCTATCGCTGCAACCTCGTGCTCACGGTGCTGAGCAGCGTGCCGGCGGCCGAGCTGGCGCAGCACTTCCGGTGCGTCGCCGAGCAGGTCGAGCTCGTCGAGACCGGTCCGGCGGCGCTCCCGCCGGCGCCGGCCGCCGCCGACGCGCCTGCCGTGCCGGCCTTCCTGGCCCGGCGGGAGGCCGCGCTGTGGGCCGACCAGCTCGCGCTGCTCGCGCGCCCCGACCCGGGTGCCGGCGTCGTCGCCGCCTGCACGCGCAGCCTGCTGGGCCTGCTGTGCGCGCGGCCGGCCGCCGCGGCACAGGCGGCGCGCGACGCGCTGCCGGGCGCGGGCGACGCGCAGGCCTTGCTGGCCTGGGCGCGGCAGCATGCCCCGGCCGGGGTGGCGCTGCCGCCGGCGGGCACGGCAGCGCTGCCGGGGGCCGCCGCGCGCATCGCCACGCCGGCCGAGGAACCGGCCGCCGAGCGCAAGGTGCTCAAGGTCAGCCAGGACAAGATCGACCGGCTGATGGACCTGGTCGGCGAGATGGTGGTGGCCAAGAACAGCCTGCCCTACCTGGCCCAGCGTGCCGAGAACCAGCACGGCCAGCGCGAGCTGGCGCGCGAGATCAAGGCCCAGTACGCGGTCATCAACCGCATCGCCGAGGACATGCAGCATGCCGTGATGCAGGTGCGCATGCTGCCGGTGGGCACGGTGTTCCAGCGCTTCGGCCGGCTGGTCCGGGACATCTCGAAGAAGCTGGGCAAGGAGGTGAACCTGGTCGTCGAGGGCGAGGACACCGAGGCCGACAAGAACGTCATCGAGCCGCTGGCCGATCCGCTGATCCACATCCTGCGCAACAGCCTGGACCACGGCATCGAGCGGCCCGAGGTGCGCCGCGCCGCCGGCAAGCCCGCGGCCGGGACCATCCGCATCCGTGCGCGCCAGGAGAGCGACCGCGTGCTGATCGAGATCGGCGACGACGGCGCCGGCATCGACACGCAGCGCGTGCGCGCCAAGGCCGTCGAGCGCGGGCTGATCCCGGCCGACCGCGCCGCCACGCTGGCCGACGACGACGCGGTGCAGCTGGTCTTCCTGCCCGGCTTCTCGACCGCCGAGAACGTCTCCGACCTGTCCGGCCGCGGCGTCGGCATGGACGTGGTGCGCACGGCGGTCGAGCGCATCAACGGCAGCGTGGCGCTGGCCAGCCGCGCCGGCCAGGGCACGACGATCACGCTGTCGCTGCCGCTGTCGATGGCGGTCAGCCACGTGATGGTCGTCGAGTGTGCCGGCCGCCGGCTGGGCGTGCCGATGGACCTCATCGTCGAGACGGTGCGCGTGCACGCCGACGACATCCACCACTTCAAGCAGGCGCGCACCACCGTGCTGCGCGGCCGCATCGTGCCCTTGCGCGCGCTGGCCGAGCTGCTCGGGCTGGACGCCGAGGCCCGGCGCAACGCCGACGGCGAGCATGCGGTGCTGGTCGTGCGGCTGGCCTCGGGCCCCGTCGGGCTGCTGGTCGACCAGTTCCACGGCGCCAGCGACATCATCCTCAAGCCGCTGGAAGGCGTGCTCGCCGGGCTGACCGGCTTCGCTGGCACGGCGCTGCTGGGCGACGGCAGCGTGCTGATGGTGCTGAACCCCAAGGAGCTGCTCTGATGGGCATCCGCTACCTGAAGCGACACGCCGCGCTCGAGGGCGTGGTCGGCGTCGAGGACGCCGAGGCGCTGCTGCAGTGGCTGCGCGCGCAGCCGCGGCCGGCCGTCCACCTGGGCCGCTGCGCGCATGTGCACGCCGCGGCGCTGCAGGTGCTGCTGGCGCTGCGCCCGCGCGTGCTGGCGGCGCCGCCCGACCCCTGGCTGGCCGCCGCCCTGGCCGGGGAGGCGCGATGAAGCTCCTCGCCTGGCTGCGCGAGCGACTGCGGGGCGGGCGCCGCGCACCCGCCGACGACGCGACCCAAGCGACCTGCCCCGCGGTGGCCGGCCTGCAGGCGCTGGACGCCGAGGTCGGCGTCCAGCTCGGCCGCGCCGTCGGCCTGTCGGAGACGGCCGCGCTGGGCGTGGTCGAGCGGGTCGGCGGCCTGCGCCAGCTCTCGTCGCAGCTGATCCGCTACCTGGACCAGGCGCAGCAGCAGAGCCAGGCGATGCAGGAAGGCATCGAGCTCAACAGCCGCATCATCGGCGAGCTGGCCGCCTTCGTGCAGACACTGCCGCAGCAGATCGCGCACGAGCGCGAGCAGATGCAGCGGCTGCTGGGCGCGGTCAAGGGGCTGTCGACGATGACCGACAGCATCCGGCTGATCGCGCGCCAGACCGAGATCCTGGCCATCAACGCCGCGATCGAGGCCGCGCGCGCCGGCGAGGCCGGCCGCGGCTTCGCGGTGCTGGCCGGCGAGGTGCGCCGCCTGGCCACGCAGAGCAACGCCACCGCGGCGCAGATCAACGGCGACATCACGCAGCTGGTGCAGGCGGTGGAGGTCACCTACAGCGGCGACTTCGAGGCGCGCACCCGCCACAACGAGGCCGAGGCCCAGCGCCTGGGCGCGATGACGCGCCAGCTCGACGAGAGTTATGTCGACATGCGCCAGTTCTACGAGATGCTGATGACCGCGGTGACGCAGCACAACACCGAGCTCGACCGCGGCATCGGCCTGCTGCTGGACACCGCGCAGTACCAGGACGTCTTCAAGCAGATCGTCGACCGCGTGCAGCCGGCGCTGGGCGAGCGCCACGACGTCGCCGCGGCGCTCATCGCGCGGCTGCGCGCCGGCAGCCGGCCCGGCACCGACACCAGCGACCTGGACCGGCGTGCGCAGGCGCTGAGCGCCGAGTACCTGGCGCGCGAGGCGGCGCACCGCGACCCCGATGCCGCGGCCGATGCCGAGCCGGGCCAGCCCGGCGCGCGCATCGAACTCTTCTGACCCGGCGACAAGCGCCCGAACCGAGGCCCCGCACCACCATGGCCCGCATCCTCCTCATCGACGACGACGAACTGCTGCGCGACACCGTGCTCCAGATGCTGGAACTCGACGGCCACCAGGTCAGCGAAACCGCGGACGGCGAGGCCGGCCTGCGCCGCTTCGGCGACGGCCGCGGCTTCGACCTCGTGATCACCGACATCCTGATGCCGGGCCTGGACGGCACGCGCGTCATCGTCGAGCTGCGCCGCCGGCGGCCGGAGGTGCCGGTGCTGGCCATCTCCGGCGGGCGCCGCGTGCTCTCGCCGGAATTCAACCTGCACAGCGCCAGCCTGGCCGGGGCGAGCGCGCAGCTGGGCAAGCCCTTCACCCGCGCCGCGCTGCAGGCGGCGCTGCAGGCCGCGCTGCGCACGGCCGCCGACGCGGAGGCGCCACGATGAGCGGGCGGAACGAGCCCACGCCGGGCACCTTGCTGCAGGACCTGCAGCCGGCCATCCTGGCCGACTGGCATGCGCGGCTGCCGGCCCTGGGCGGCAACCACGCGCGCGGGCTGACCCCGCGCACCGAGCTCGACGCCGAGATGCGCGAGCTGCTTGCCGCCGTGCTGGCGGCGCTGGACGAGGGCGACGGCCTGCCCGAGCTCGCGCCGCAGCACCCGCTGGCGCGCACGCTGTGCGCCGCCAGCAGCCTGCGCGCGACGCGCGGCTTCACGGCCGACGAGACGCTGGGCTACCTGCAGGCCTGCAAGCAGTCGCTGCTGTCGGTGCTGCACGGCGCGCCGGCAGACCGGCCCGGGGCGGCGGCCGCGGCCGCGCGCGCCGACGCCCTGATGGACCGCTGCGTGGCGGTGCTGGTGGGTTCCTTCGTCGCCGCGCGCGAGGACGTGATCCGGCGCCAGGGCGAGTCGCTGCGCGAGGCGGCCACGCCGGTGATCACGCTGTGGGACTCGATGCTGCTGCTGCCGCTGGTGGGCATCGTCGACTCGGTGCGCGCGCAGCTGATCGCCGAGACGCTGCTGGAGGCCATCAGCCGCAGCGAGGCCGAGGTGACGCTGATCGACGTGACCGGCGTGCCGGTGATGGACACCAGCGTGGCGCGCCACATCCTGAAGACCGTCGCCGCCGCGGAGATGCTGGGCACGCGCGTGATCCTCACCGGCATCGGGCCGGGCACGGCGCAGACCATGGTCAAGCTGGGGATCGACATGTCCGGCGTGCCGACCCGCGCCTCGCTGAAGAGCGGGCTGGCGCTGGCGCTCGCCATGACGCAGCGCGCCATCGTGCCCGGCGCCGGGGCCGCCACCGCGCGGGGCGAGGCCTGAATGGGGGTGCGCGTACCGATCCTGCGGCTGAATGCACGCACGCTGGTGGTGGCGCTGGCGGCCGACATCACCGACGACGACGTGCTGGGCTTCCAGGCCGAGCTCGGCGAGCGCGCCGCCGCGATGCAGGCGCGCGGCGTGGTGATCGACGTCTCGGCGCTGGACGTCGTGGACTCGTTCATGGCCCGCGTGCTCAACGATTGCGCACGCATGCTGCGCCTGCTCGGGGCCGAGGTGGTCGTCTGCGGCGTGCAGCCGGCGGTGGCGCTGACGCTGGTGGAGATGGGGCGCAACCTGGTCGACGTGGCCACGGCCTTCACGCTGGAGCGCGCGCTGGCGCGCCTGGAGGCGCTGATGGCCGCTGCCGATGCCCACCTGCCTTCCCCCCGAGGGCGCGATGCATGAACTGCGGGTCGGCGACGACGTGCTGCGCGCCCGCGTGGCGGCGCGCGAACTGGCGCGTGCCGACGGGCTGGGCGTGATGGACCAGACGCGCTTCGCGACCGCGGTGTCCGAGCTGGCGCGCAACGCCGTGCGCTACGGGCGCGACGGCCGCTGCACCTTCAGCGACCTCGGCGACGCGCGCCAGCACCGCCTGCAGGCGCAGGTCAGCGACCAGGGGCCCGGCATCGCCGACCTCGCGCTGGCGATGCAGGACGGCTACTCCACCGGCGGCAGCCTGGGCGCCGGCCTGCCCGGGGCCCGCCGGCTGGTCGACGTGTTCGACATCCGCTCGTCGCCGGCCGGCACGGTGGTGACGGTGCAGATCGTGAGGCCGCGGCGGCCATGAAGGCGCGACCGGACAGCACCGTGGCGCCGCCGCCGGTGCGCGTGCACGTGGGCAGCGAGCTTGACGTCGCGGCCGCGGTGCTGGCTGCGCGCCAGTTCTGCGCCGCCCTCGGCGCCACGCCGGTGTGCGCGGCGCACGTGGCCACGGCGGTCTCCGAGCTCGCGAACAACCTGTGGATGCACAGCAGCCGCGGTGGCGACGTCACGCTGCGCGCGCTGGCCGCGCCGCGCGGCGCGGGCGTGGAGGTGCTGGTGCAGGACCAGGGCCCCGGCATCGCCGACGTGGCGCTGGCGATGAGCGAGGGCTACAGCACCGCCGGCGGGCTCGGCTGCGGCCTGCCCGGCGTGCGCCGGCTGATGGACGAGTTCGAGCTCGACTCGGCGCCGGGCCGCGGCACGCGCGTGCTGGCGCGCAAGTGATGGCCCCGTGGCTGAGGCGGGCCCGCTCGGCGGTGCACGCTGGGCCCGGCTGTGCCTGCCGCTGCGCGAGGGTGAGCCTTGCGGCGACGCGGCCGCGGTCTTCGCGCCCGACGGCCCGGGCGGCGCGGCGGTGCTGGTGCTGGTCGACGGCCTGGGACACGGGCCGCAGGCGGCCGCGGCGGCGCAATGCGCGCTAGACGCGGTGTCGGCGCAGCGCGGGCTGCCGCTGCCGCGGCTGATGGCCGCGCTGGACGAGGCGCTGCGTCCCACGCGCGGCGCCGCGGTGGGCCTGATGCACGTGCAGGCCGGCCCGCGGGGCGGCGAACTGGCCTTCGCCGGCATCGGCAACACGCGGGCGCTGCGCGCGCGCGGCGCCGTGCAGCAGCGCCTGCCCTCGCAGTACGGCGTGGTCGGCGCCGGCCTGCCGCGGCCGGTGGCGGTGCAGGTGCTGGACCTGGCACCCGGCGACTGGGTGCTGATGTTCAGCGACGGGCTGGACGAGCGACTGGTGCTGCCGGCACCGCTGCCCGAGTGGCAGCGCGACCCGGCGCTGCTGTGCACCCGGCTGGCCCAGGCGTGGCGCCAGGGCGCCGACGACATCGGCGTGCTGGCCTGGCACTGGCCGGCCCGGAACCTCGGGGAGGGCCGGTGAGACCGGCGCCGCAGGCCCTGCAGGCGGGCGCATGGCCTGGGCATGTCGCGCCGGCGGCTGCCGCGGGCGGCGATCCCGCGCTGGCACGCGCTTACCGCATGGTGTTCGAGCGCTACGTCTTCGCCGCCGACGAGCTGGCGCGCGAGCAGGCGCTGCTGGAGGCCGGGGAACTGGGCAAGCAGGCGCTGGCCGAGGGCCCGGCACTGGACCGCATGGTGGCGCTGCACCACGACACCCAGGCCGGCCTGGCCGAGGCCTGGCGCGCCGCCGGCGCCGGCGAACCGGCCGCGGCCGCGCGCGAGGCCCTGGCCCACGGCGAGGGCACGGCGCTGCTGCTGGCGCTGATGCTGCCGCACGAGCTGGCGCAGCTGGCCCACCACGAGCGCCGCTGGCAGCGCGAGCACGAGACCCTGGCGGCGATGTTCGAACAGACCGAGCAGCTCATCGTGGTGCTCGACGCCGAGGGGCTGGTCGACGACGTCAACCCGGCCTTCGTGCGCGCCACCGGCTGGTCGCCGCTGGAGGCGGCGACCGCGCCGGCGCCGGTGTGGACGCTGGACCCGGCGACCGCCGTCGGCGTGCCGCGCCGCTGCCCGCAGCGCCGGCGCGACGGCGGCAGCTTCCTGGCGGAGTGGTCGGCGACGCCGATCCGCAGCCGCCAGGGCGGGCTGATCGGCCATGTCTGCATCGGGCGCGACGTCACCCGGGCCGAGCAGGTCGAGCAGGGCCTGCGCGAGAACGACCGGCTGCGCGCCGTCGCCGCGCTGGCCGGCGGCATCGCGCACGACTTCAACAACCTGCTGGGCTCGATCATCGGGTTGGCCGAGCTGGGGGCGCTGGAGGCGCCGCCCGGCACGCGGCTGGCGCGCAACCTGGGCCGCATCGGCCAGGCCGGCGAGAAGGCCGCGGCGCTGGTGCGTCAGCTGCTGGACTTCTCGCGCCGCACCCCGGCGGCGCTGCAGCCGGTGCAGGCCGGCGCCTGGCTGGCGCGTGTGCAGCCACTGCTGCAGGCGGTGGTGCTGGGCCGCGTCCGCGTGGCCTGCGAGGTGCGGCAGGACGGCGCCCTGCACATCGATGCGGCGCAGATGGACCAGGTGCTGCTGAACCTGGTGCGCAATGCGGCCGACGCGAGCGACGACGGTGGCGAGGTGCGGGTGATCGTCGACCGCGCCGAGCCGCCGCTGGCGTCCGCGCCCGCGCCCGCGAGCCTGCCCGCGGACATGTCCGCGGACCGGCCCACGGACCCGCCGGCCGCCGGCGGTCACCTGCGGCTGCGCGTCGTCGACCACGGCTGCGGCATCGCGCCGGCGCTGCTGCCCAGGCTGTTCGAGCCCTTCTTCACCACCAAGCCGGTGGGGCAGGGCACCGGGCTCGGGCTGGCGGCGGTGCACGGCATCGTCAGCGCGCACGGCGGCGTGGTGCAGGCCGCCAGCCCGACCGGCCCGCCGGGGCGCGGCAGCACCTTCAGCGTCTTCCTGCCGCTGGCCGAATCCGGGCCGGCGCCGACTCCTCCCTCCACCCTGGGTGAACCGACATGAAAACGATCCTGGTCGTCGACGACTCGTCGACGATGGTGATGAGCCTGAAGAGCTCGCTGGAGATCTCCGGCTTCAAGGTCGAGACCGCCGCCGACGGGCAGCTGGCGCTGGACAAGCTCAGGGCCGGCGTCAAGCCCGACCTGATGATCACCGACATCAACATGCCGCGCATGGACGGCCTGGAGCTGATCGGCCACACGCGCAAGCTGCACCGCTTCATGCCCATCCTGGCGCTGACCACCGAGAGCCAGCAGGCCAAGCGCGACGAGGCGCGCAAGCTCGGCGCCACCGGCTGGCTGGTCAAGCCGGTGGGCGGCGCCGACCTCGTCAAGGTCATCCGTCAGGTGCTGCCGGGCGCCTGACGAGCGGGCGCGGGCGGCGGTGCCGCCGCGCGCCGCCGCGCCGTCCACCCCGTCGCCCGATGCGCCGGCCTGCAGCAGCGAACGAACATCCGGACCCGCCGACCATGACCCCGATCACCGTCCAAGCCCCGCGCGCTCCTCACGCCGAGCAGGCGCCGTACGTGGTACCGGCGCCCGACACGGCGCCGTACGTGGCACCGGCACCCGACCCTGCGCCGCACGTGGCACCGGCGCCCGACCCGGCGCCGCGGCGCGACGCGCTGCTGGCGGGCCTCGTCGCCGGCGAAGCCGACCAGCGCCGCGACGCGGCGCGTGCACTCGCGGCCTGGCCCGAGGCGGCGCCGGCGCTCGCACGCCGGCTGCCCGAGGAGCCCGACGCCGCCGTGCGCGAGGCGCTGCTGGCCAGCCTGGCCCGCATCGGCGACGCGGGCGCTGCGGTCGCACTGCTGCCGCTGCTGCGCGGCGACGACGCGGCGCTGCGCCGGGCCGCGCTCGCCACGCTGGAGCTGATGCCCGACGCGGCGGCCCCGCAGCTCGCCGCGCTGCTGGCCGACCCCGACCCCGGCGTGCGCCTGTTCGCCGTCGGCCTGCTGCGCGAGCTGCGTCACGCGCAGCGGCTGCCCTGGCTGCTGCAGGTGCTGGCGCTGGAGCCGCTGCCCGCTGTCGTCGCCGCGGCGGTGGACGTGCTGGCCGCAGTCGGCGGCCCGGAGCACGTGCCGGCGCTGCGCGAGGCGCGCGATCGCCTGGGCGAGGACCTGTTCGTCTGGTTCGGCGTCGACATCGCGATCGAGCGGCTGCAACCGTCGTGACCCGGTCGCGCCGCTGGCCACGCGCGCATGGCCGGTGGCGGCCTGTCGGACCCGCGACGCCAGGCCCGGCCACGCCCGCGCCCTATGATGCGCGCGCGCCCGGATGGCGAAATCGGCAGACGCAGCGGACTTAAAATCCGCCGCCCTTCACGGGGCATACGGGTTCGATTCCCGTTCCGGGCACCAGGCGGCCACTGGGGGTCGCCGGCAAACGACGAGGTGCGCGCATGCTGCCCCATCCGAAGCAATCGCTGAACTTCGGCGTCAAGCGACGCGAGGTCTTCGGCTGGGCGCTGTACGACTTCGCCAACTCCGGCTACACCACGGTCGTGCTGACCGCGGTCTTCAACGCCTACTTCGTGGGCGTGGTGGCCGGCGGCGCGGACTGGGGCACGCTGGCCTGGACGCTGGCGCTCGGGCTGTCCAACGCCATCGTGATGGTCACGATGCCGGTGCTCGGGGCCTGGGCCGACATCCGCGCGGCGAAGAAGAGGCTGCTGGTGCTGGCCACCGCCGGCTGCGTGCTGGCGACCTCGCTGCTGGCGCTGGCCGGTCCCGGGGACCTCTGGCTGGCGGTGGCGGCCATCGTGCTGTCCAACGTCTGCTACGCCTGGGGCGAGTCGCTGATTGCCGCCTTCCTGCCCGAGCTGGCGCGCCGCGAGGCCATGGGCCGCGTCAGCGGCTGGGGCTGGAGCTTCGGCTACTTCGGCGGCATGCTGACGCTGGGCCTGAGCCTGGCCTACGTGATCTGGGCCCAGGGCCAGGGGCAGAGCGCGGCGCAGTTCGTGCCGGTGACGATGCTGATCACCGCCGCCGTCTATGCACTCGCCGCGCTGGGCACCTTCCTGCTGCTGCGCGAACGTGCGGTGGCGCAGGACGTGCCGGCCGGCACGGTGGCGCGCAGCGCCTGGCTGCGGCTGGTGCAGACCTGGCACGAGTCGCGCCGCTACGAGGACTTCTCGTGGCTGCTGCTGTGCTCGGTGTGCTACATGGCCGGCATCGCGGTGGTCATCGCGCTGGCGGCCGTCTATGCCGAGCAGGTGCTCGGCTTCCAGCAGCAGCAGACGATGATGCTGGTCTTCCTGGTCAACATCGCGTCGGCCGTCGGCGCCTTCGCGTTCGGCTATTTCCAGGACCGCATCGGCCACCGGCCGGCGCTGGCGATCACGCTGTGGGGCTGGGTGCTGATGACGGTGCTGGCGGTGCTGGCGACCACGCATGCGGTGTTCTGGGCCGCGGCGGTGGTGGCCGGGCTGTGCATGGGCAGCAGCCAGTCGGCAGGGCGCGCGCTGGCCGGGCTGTTTGCGCCGGCCGACCGGCTGGCCGAGTTCTTCGGCCTGTGGACCTTCGCGGTGCGGCTGTCGGCCATCGTCGGCCCCATCACCTACGGGCTGGTGACCTTCGCCACCGGCGGCAACCACCGCATCGCGATCCTGGCCACGGGCACCTTCTTCCTGGCCGGCCTGGTGGTGCTGCGGCGGGTCGATGTCGCGCGCGGGACGGCCGCGGCGCAGGCCGCCGCCTAAAATAGTACGGTCGTTCTATTTTTTGACCCGCGGCGTCCGTCGCGGCGAGGCCGGCGCCTAGAATGCGCCGGTTTACGTTCACGTCAATTCGAACCAGGAGTGCAGCAGGCATGAAGGTGCTGGTCCCCGTGAAGCGGGTGGTGGACTACAACGTCAAGGTCCGCGTCAAGAGCGACGGCAGCGGCGTGGACATCGCCAACGTCAAGATGAGCATGAACCCCTTCGACGAGATCGCCGTCGAGGAGGCCGTGCGCCTGAAGGAGAAGGGCGTGGCGACCGAGATCGTCGCCGTGTCCTGCGGCGTCACGCAATGCCAGGAGACGCTGCGCACCGCCATGGCGATCGGCGCCGACCGCGCCATCCTGGTCGAATGCGCCGACGAACTGCAGCCGCTGGCGGTGGCCAAGCTGCTGAAGGCGCTGGTCGACAAGGAACAGCCCGGCCTCGTGATCCTGGGCAAGCAGGCCATCGACGACGACTGCAACCAGACCGGCCAGATGCTGGCGGCGCTGGCCCAGCTGCCGCAGGCCACCTTCGCGAGCAAGGTCGAGGTCGCGGACGGCAAGGCGAAGGTCACGCGCGAGATCGACGGCGGCCTGGAGACGCTGGAGCTCACGCTGCCGGCCGTCGTCACCACCGACCTGCGCCTGAACGAGCCGCGCTACGTCACGCTGCCCAACATCATGAAGGCCAAGAAGAAGACGCTGGACGTCGTCAAGCCGGCCGACCTGGGCGTAGACGTCGCGCCGCGCATCAAGACGCTCAAGGTCAGCGAGCCGCCCAAGCGCGGCGCCGGCGTCAAGGTGCCGGACGTCGCGACGCTGGTCGACAAGCTCAAGAACGAAGCGAAGGTGATCTAGTCATGCGACCCCCAAGCTCGCTTCGCTCGCTACCCCCCGCGGGGGCGCTCAGCGCTCCCAGCCAAGCTGGAGATCGCTGATGGCAGCCCTGGTCATTGCCGAACACGACAACGCGTCCATCAAGGGCGCCACCCTCAACACCGTCACCGCTGCGCTGGCCTGCGACGCCGAAGTGCACGTGCTGGTCGCCGGCGAGAACGCCGGCGCGGCCGCGCAGGCCGCGGCGCAGATCGCAGGCGTGGCCAAGGTGCTGCATGCCGACGGCCCGGCGCTGGCGCATGGCCTGGCGGAGAACGTCGCCGCGCAGGTCGTGGCCGTCGCGAAGGGCTACGGCCACCTGCTGTTCCCGGCCACCGCCGGCGGCAAGAATGCCGCGCCGCGCGTCGCCGCGCTGCTGGACGTGGCGCAGATCAGCGACGCCAGCAAGGTGCTCGGCCCCGACACCTTCGAGCGCCCGATCTACGCCGGCAACGCCATCGCCACCGTGCAGAGCACGGACGCGGTCAAGGTCGTCACCGTGCGCACCACCGGCTTCGACGCCGCGGCCGCCACGGGCGGCAGCGCCGCCGTCGAAAGCCTGGGCGCGGTGGCCGACAGCGGCCTGTCCAGCTTCCTGGGCAGCGAGATCGCCAAGCTCGATCGCCCCGAGCTGACCAGCGCCAAGATCATCGTCAGCGGCGGCCGTGCCCTGGGCAGCAGCGACAAGTTCACCGAGGTGCTCACGCCGCTGGCCGACAAGCTGGGCGCCGCGCTGGGCGCCAGCCGCGCCGCGGTGGACGCCGGCTATGCGCCCAACGACTGGCAAGTCGGCCAGACCGGCAAGATCGTCGCGCCGCAGCTGTACATCGCCTGCGGCATCAGCGGCGCGATCCAGCACCTGGCCGGCATGAAGGACAGCAAGGTCATCGTCGCGATCAACAAGGACCCGGAGGCGCCGATCTTCAGCGTCGCCGACTACGGCCTGGAGGCCGACCTGTTCGCCGCGGTGCCGGAGCTGGTGGAGAAGCTCTGACCGCCCTCCCGCCGAAGGGCGCCCATCGCGGCGCCCTTGTTCTTTCGATCGAGGATTCCCGATGAGTTACCGCGCCCCCGTCAAGGACATGCTGTTCGTCATGCAGGAACTCGCCGGCATCGACGCCGTCGCGGCGCTGCCCGGGCACGAGGACCATGGCCTCGACACCGCGGCCGCGGTGCTGGAGGAATGCGCGAAGTTCAACGAGGGCGTCGTCGCGCCGCTGAACTGGGAGGGCGACAAGGCCCCGTCGTCGTTCAAGGATGGGTCGGTCACGACGACGACGGGCTTCAAGGAGGCCTTCCGCCAGTTTGCCGAAGGCGGCTGGCAGGGCCTGCA